>Ga0307514_10000197_pt1 | contig 167996 bp, 158 predicted proteins | sample 16_EM_MG_FD_203088 | JGI IMG/M metagenome (GOLD analysis project Ga0307514, IMG submission 203088) | Populus trichocarpa ectomycorrhiza microbial communities from riparian zone in the Pacific Northwest, United States - 16_EM | ecosystem: Host-associated > Plants > Roots > Unclassified...
TATGCTGTACTTGGTGTATGCTGTACTCTGTGAATTCTGTACACGGTGTATGCTGAACTGGGTGTATTCTGTACGCAGTGTATGCTGTACTCGGTGTATGCTGTACTCGGTGTATGCTGTACTCGGAGTATGCTGTACTCGGTGTATGCTGTACTCGGTGTATGCTGTACTCGGTGTATGCTGTACTCGGTGTATGCTGTACTCGGTGTATGCTGTACTCGGTGTATGTTGTACTCGGTGTATGCTGTACTCGGTGTATGCTGTACTCGGTGTATGTTGTACTCGGTGTATGCTGTACTCGGTGTATGCTGTACTCAGTGTATGCCATACTCGGTGTTAACTCTTGATCATGGCATTGAGAGATAGAGAGCAATGACTTAACTTTGTATTCTCAGGTGATGGTAGAGTTGAGGACAAGAAAGAGAGAGATGAGAGGATATAGGGGAAATCAGCGTGCAAAACAGGAACTTAAGGAAATTTCGTCAACCAGTCAATTGACCATCCGCGATACGGCAAGTACGAGCCCTGATCTGGCGTATATTTCTACCGATAAGAGGTTTTCCCAACCCAATCAGGCAAGTCGTACCCCTGATTTCTCATGTCTACTCGTATCCTCCACATAGTTCTCATCTGCATCCCTGATCTGCCTCTTTCTCGTCCACAACTCTATCATCATCGCAGATCACAAAGTAAAGTCATCCCTCTCAATGACTCCATGTCATGATCATGTGTTGACACTGAGAACCGCTTACACCAAGTAAGACATACACCAAGTACAGTATACACCAAGTACAGCGTACACTGAGTACAGCATACACCGAGTAAGACATACACCAAGTACAGCATACACCAAGTACAGCATACACTGAGTACAGCATCCACCCAAGATTGTTTGTCTTCCCTTCATTCTCATGATTACTAGTTGACCACTGAATGTAGCTGCAACTTCCGGAGTGCCTCCCTAGACAATCGACCGCCATGAGCCAGCTGGCCATAACAGCTCAAAATTAGAGTCACATTGTTACATTCCAACAGTTGCAAGTTAACTAACTGATGTAAAGGGTGTCAGCAGCTCACGCACCGACCATCGACTGCATCCAAGTACTTGTCCAAAGTTGCTCAATTACGGCCTACAAGTCCGCATGATCATGGCCTCCAAGTGTATTTCCAAACTCGCTCGATTATGGCCTGTAATCTCACTCAATCACGTCCGCGAAGTGTATCTCCAAACTCACTATATTACGTCCTGGAAGTGCATCTCTAAACTTGGTCGATTATGGGCTCCAAGTTTGCACACTCATGGCCTCTAAGTGCCTATCTCCAACCTCGCTCGATTACGGCCTCCAAGTTCATCTCCACACTTGCACAATTATGGCCTCCAAGCGGCATTCACAAACTCGCTCGATCACGATCTCGGAGTGCATCTCTATGTTCACTCGATCACGGCCTCTAAATGTATCTCCAAATACACTCCATTACCGCCTCCTAGTGCCTCTCCATATTCGCTCAATCACGGGCCTAGGAGTATATCTCTGAGTTCACTGGATCATCATTTTCAGGCGCATCTCGAACTGCTCTCAAGCACCGCCTGCAGGCAGTCCAGATATATCGTTTGTAGATGGGTTGCTATATAGATACGTAGATACATTGATTCATAGATACATCGATGAGAATACAATCTGAATACATGAGTTTTAACAATTGATGAACGATATGTAGTAGCTATGATTTCCAGGTACACTGACAGCATACCCAAAGAAGATGTTTTTCCCAGACTGCTCTACTGTGATTCGAGGTGCTCCCAGACTTGTCGCTGGCACTCCCCAGTGCTCCCAGGTGCATCCAAAGTTCTCTCCAGCGCTCTGAGGAGTTCCCAAAATTATCACGATTACTCCCTTGGTACTCCTGTACTATTCATCAGAGATCTGAGTTACTCCAAATGCTGGCCGGAATGCCCTGCTAGAGTCTGATACACTCCTGACATTGACGCGTCTAAGTTTACACTCCACATCCTCTCAGACAGTTCTGGAGGCTCCCAGAGACTAAGAAACATTTTGCTGATGCTAGTCTGACTGCACTAACTGACTGTTTTTCATTTTCCTTATGTAATCTCTGATGTTTTCTTCTATATTCTTCTTCCACTTGGTCAAGATTATGTACCTTTTATATCAACTGACCCCTTCTCCACTCTCTTTTCCAAATGTGATCCATTTGAGTTTCACAGATTCATTTCAGTGGTCACAGACAAATCACCTTGCTCATATGATGCCTTATTATTTCTAGTCACACTTACTTTGTTTTGGCTAATAACCAGCCCAACATACTTGGCAATCTAGCCGTGTTTTCATCTCATATCGTAATGACTATTATCATCTACTCAGACCCATGAATGGTGGAGAGAGTGATTTCAAAACTGTTAATAGCAAGGTTCCTCTTAGAAATTGGAGAATATCATACCTCCAGCAGCTTTAGAAATCCTGTGAGTGTACATGTTGTCCTAAAGATATATAAACAGGAATAAAGATTTCATGCGTACTCAGTGAGACTGATTCTGCTACCAATTGCTTTAACCTTTGGAGCTTACTATTAAACTATTATATAAGATATTAATAAATATGGTAACTAATTTAGTAATATTAACTAAATATTATTAAATATAGGGACATAGTAGGTACCTGATTGATGGTATTATATGAGAAATATTATGATATCTGATACATTGCCAGCTTTTGATATACTGTATATGGCACATGATCACTAATAAATAATATATTCCCCTCTGTCTAAACTCTACTGATATCTTCTATATAACTTCGTATCGTAGGTATACATGTATTCTTTTTGACATCAGTGATAGAAGATACTTAAGAATCCCAGTAGGTGCAAATCTGCCAGCACCACCAACATACATAGAATTACATCTGTGATATAAAGTGGAAAGTGCAGTTTCAACATTAGCCTTTAATCAATCTGTACTAGTGTTAGCAACGGTTCCGGACCGTCAGTTCGGGTCCGGGTCCGGGTCAGAACTGAACCAGCGCCAAATTGGCGGTCCGGGTTGTCAACAAACCCGAACTGTAGATTCGGGTACGGTTCAATCGACATCTCCCTACCTGTCTGAATTGGGCGGGTCCTCAGCGGTTCCTCCAGCTGGTCCATCTGTAAATACATATACCGCACTTGCCTTTGCTATTTGATAATAGTACTCAATCAAAATCGATTATTGGACATCCATGAATCCCATCTTGCATGTTTTCTTCGGAGTGAAATCGATAACATTTGAATTCATGCTTTTCCTTCACTAATTAGTATTTTTGACTATGGAGGAGGTCAATAGTTCAATTATAAGCTCAAATATCCATGTGATGCCTTCATTACCCAATATGCATCACGAGAAATTCATGAAACTCAATTGACACTCAGTTGACGGTCAATTTCGGAATGGGGCCGTGACTGGATAACTTTCTCTTTTGCCAATGATGGCTGGCAATACGTTGGTTATGGATAACAGTGAGCAAATCACTAACCAATTACCTTATTCAAAAGGCCAAATTTCGTTGAGGCTGCATTGACGCTCATTTTCAGAATGGGGAAGTGACCGTTTCGCTTGCTCTTTCCATGGTAAAGGCTGCCAATATGTTGGTTACACATAACAGAAAGCATATCCCGTTCCAATCACCATACTGACATTACCAAATATCATTGACGCTCTGTTGACGCGCAGTTGAAGGTGGTAGCGACATCGACACTAACTATATTGCGAGTAAAGACTGCCAAACGTCAACTATCCATACAGGACGTAGCACGACTCTTGGATTATACATCATGCAATGCCCAGAATTGTTGACGCTCTCTTGATGCTCTGGTGACGCTCATTTTTATGTTTAGCGAAATCGACTCTAACAATATTCTCCTTAAAGGTGGCCACTACTTCGATTATTGGTAAATGTCATACTAGAACAGCCCTTGGATTATACAAGTTGCAGCACCCAAAGTCATTTACACTCTCTTGAAACTCCGTTGATGCTGTGTTGATGCTGAGTTGACGCTCAGTTGATGCTGATTATCAGGTGTAGCCGTACGGTCATTAACCATATTGCCTATAAAGGCGGCCAATACTTCAATTATGGATAACAGCCGTACTACAGCCCTTGGATGATACAAGATGCAACACACAAAATCGTTGACGCTCTGTTGACGCTCATTTTGAGATTGGGGTTATGATCATGTTGCTTTCGCTTTTGCCGACAAAGGCTGCCAATACGTTGATTATGGGTAACTGCTGTAGCACAGCCTTTGAATCATACAACATGCAACACCCAAGATTGTTGACACTCTGTTGATGCTCTGTTGATGCTATGTTGACGCTCTGTTGACGCTCTGTTGACGCTCTGTTGACGCTCTGTTGACGCTCTGTTGACGCTCTGTTGACGCTCTGTTGACGCTCTGTTGACACTCATTGTCAGGTGAAGCGACGTCGACATTAACGATTTTTCCTATAAAGGCGACCAATCCTTCGATTATGGATACAAGCCGTAGCACAGCCCTTGGATGATACAAGATGCAACACACAAAATCGTTGACCCTCTGTTGACGCTCATTTTCAGACTGGGGCAGTGACCATGTCGCCTTCTCTTTTGCCCACCAAGGCTGCCACTACGTTGATTATGGGTAAATGCCGTAGTTTGGCCCTTGGATTATACGAGATGCAACACCCCAAATAGTTGATGCTCTGCTGACGCTCCGATGACGCTCTGTTGATGCTCTGTTGACGCTGATTTTTACGTGTAGCAATATCGACATTAACTGTAGTGCCTACAAAGGAGGCCAGTACTTCAATTATGGGTAAAAGCCGTAGCACAGCCCTTGGATTATACAAGATGCAACACCCACAATTGTTGACACTCTGGTGACGTTTCTTTTCAGAATGGCGCTGTGACTATGTCGCATTCTGTTTTGCCAATGAAGGCTGCCAATACGTTGATTATGGATAACCACAAGGAAATTGTATCTCAATTAACTTACTTGCGAGACTAAAAATCATTGACGCTCTGTTGATACTCATTTTCAGAACGGGGCTGTTATCGTGTCGGTTTGTCTTTGGCGTCTAAACGCTCCCGATACGTTGGTCATGGATAACGCCAAGCAAATTGCTTCCCAATTAACTTACTTACAAGACCAAAACTCATTAACACTCCATTGGCACTCATTTTCAACATGGGGAGGTAACCGTGTCGCGTATTCTTTTGCATATCACATCAGCCAATTCGTTTGTTATGAATAACAGCAAGCAACTCACATCCCAATGAACTTCCTTACAAGACCAATAATCGTTGACACTCCATTGACGCTCTCCATCAATATCTCCTAACTGTTGTTGTATAGTTAATCATTATGTATAAATAATCATATAGTCATTATTGGCAGCCAAGGTACAATTTATATGAATACTCAGTTGCATCCAAATGCTTTGTGGCCTGTCAATTTCTGATCCACTGATGCACATGATCTATAAGCAATGGATAATGTAGCGCTGTCACAGTTCAGCGCTTTCAGCTGGCAATTTACCGTATTTTGATCTATATACTAATGTATCATCAAAATAGCCCAATTTGCGTATATTGCCTTATCCAGTTGCTTCTCCTCGATTTCCATGACCTACCACAAGCAATTTCCAAAATATTGACTATATGCACCGGGTCGAAAAGCAGAGTTACATAATTGGATTGGTGGATGAATGCTACATGATGGTGGTCATTCCTACAGATTCGCATTACGCATTGACCGCTCCTTCTATGACACGTATGCCATCACTGCCCTATATTTTGTTAGTAAATTTTGTCTCCAATATAGATTGCGCATTCTCACTAACGTGTAACAGACATGATGATATCATGTTGATCGATGGTTAATCAACTCGGTTTGGAGTCTAGAACGTTCGTGTGGCACATACGACCCTTGCTCATGTACAGATGAATTATCATGTCTCACAATTGGGTCACTGATATTGAAAAAATGCCGACACGTAGCAAATGAGGTTCACAAATTACTTTGCGCGGAGATATGTTGTCAATAACCGCACATTGTGCAGGTAGTGTACAGATGACAAACGAGCCAGTACTGTATGTTCATTGGAATCCAATTCCTGTGTCGTAATTTAATAGAGAGGTTCTATGCAGCGGTAAAAGCTAACGGATTTAACAGGTTTTGATTTCTTAATTGGTAACCAATTGGGTACTGCGTCGGGTGTGAGAGCCGATTTGGCTACTTGTGACAGTAGTTTCCCGGGTGCTAATCTCAAATGGCTAATTTCAGCTCGTGAAGTTCCTTGTGGCATTGCGGTTCTCTGTTGACACTATCAAGGTATCTCCATCAGCTCACGAAATGTTGTCAGCGCAGTAGCAGGAGCCAACTGATCCATTTGCGGCTTGATGACTGCTTTCATTGTCAATATGGCTGTGCTGTACCTCAAATCTTACTAATGATGCAAGGCAAACAATTGTTGACACTCAAATTCAGGATGTAGCAGGGAGCATCTCACTGCTTATATTGATTATAATGGCAGCCAATAAAACCAAAAAAGACAATGATGTACCAAAGTTAATATTTTGCACTTAACCGTAGGATATCTGAACGTGACCATAAATAGAAATACCCGAAAACAGGAACCGGAAATTGGAACCGACGGGTCTAGCTGAACCCGGCAAAACCCGCGGGTTGACGGGTACAGGTACGGGTTTGGCTCGCCAAGAAGCTGCGGATCGGGTTTTTGGCCGGTTCCGGAACCGAACCGAACCGTTGATCAGGTCCAAACCTGGACCGCCGGCGGGTTACCCGGACCCGTTGCTAACACTAATCTGGACTGGAGTGAACAACAGTCCTGGACCATTGCTTCAGGTCCTGGTCTGGGTCAGGATAGAAGTGTTGGAAAAATGGCAGTCTGTATTATTAATAAACCCGAACTGTCAATTCATGTACAGTGAGATGGACATCTCCCAACCAATCTGATTTTGGCGGGTTGTCAGTGGGTTCTCCAGCAGATCCATCTGTAGATTCATATAAGGCTTTTACTTTTGCTGTTTGATGATAGTATCTAACCGAAATCACTTCATCAATATCCAGTGATCTATTTTTGCATGTTTTGCAGTTCGCAATATCGATCATTTTGGAATTTGTGTTCTCCCTGTTCCATCTTGCATTTTTGACTATTATGGCAGTCGATTGTTCTGTTATGAGCTCAAATGCCCACACAATACCTTGATTACCTAATATACAACACCAAACACTGTTGACATTCTATTCACGTGAAATTTCATGATGGGATCCCGATGATATTATACACTGTATTGCCTGAAACGGCTACCATTTATTTGAATATGAATGATGGCTATAAAGTGACAGTTAGATTACTGAAGATGGAGGACAAAAAATCATTGACACTCTGTTGACACGCATTTTCAGGATGGTGCAGGGAGCATAATTCATTTGTTTTTGGTTCTAAAGGAGGCCAATATCTCATTTATTGATACCTGCAACTTGTTGCCACTTAGATTACTGAAAATGCTAGGCCGAAAATGGTTGGTGCTCCATTTACACTCATGTTCCAAATGGGGCAGTTATGATGTCGCTTTCTCCTTTGCTGATAATGGCTGCCATTATTTTCATCATGTATAACCACTACCAGGTAACATTTTAATTACCGGACATAAAAGACTACAAATCATTGATGCTCCATCAACACTCATTTTCAGAATAGGAAAACATACATATCACACACTGTTTTGCCTGAAAACGGCACCAATACATTGTATATGAATTATTACCACAAATTACCACTTAGGTAACTGAAGATGCAAAACTACAAAATGTTGACGCTCTGTTGATACTTATTTTCAGAATGGGGCAGTAACCAATTTTGCTTGGTCATTTGCCTGAACATGCTGCCAAGACATTGGTTATGAATACCAGTGACAAATTCACTTTGCAATGACCTAGCTTAAATCGCCAAATATCATTAATGCTCCATTGACGCTCATGGTAATTTATTGTCTAGTCAAGATCTGCAGTTATCAATAATGGTAATGATAATGATTTTCAATTTTTGGATGCCTTTCTGCCTGATGGAGACTCATTCCGGATGCAAAGCCAAGCCCAGTGATATTCTTGCACAGGTTGGTCACATTTAATTGGAAGTAAAAAATCTTGCAAATTGATTCATTTCGCCCGGTATACTTCTGTTTATGAGCCAATGTTCACATGCGACTGCACACTATTCTTTCACAGTTTTTCTGTAAGTGAAATTCTTATTCAGGTAACATAATGACCGTGGTGAAATCATATTGACCGATTCTGTTCTACTTGTGTTTGTCTTCCTTACTCCTCCTGTTGTCCATTAGAGTGACTGTCAACAACCCATTGTGAGGCATTTTCATTGACTTCAGTGTTGGCCAATCACTCCAGGAACAGGTAGTGCAGCAATCACAACCCAGTGCTGGGGGCTATGTGGATCCTCGAAACTGTTATCTTGCTCTACTTCTGTTTTGTCGTCTGCCTCCCAATTTTCTTAGCTTACATTTGGATTATCCAAGTCACCATTCCAGTCAAGCCAATTTTCGGAATTGGAAATGCCTTCAGGTGCACTATCCTCATCACTTTTGGCTGGATGGTGGTCAACTCTCTTGGAATGGCAAACATTTAATACTTCAGTTTGTCCTGTACAGAGGTCCTTTGCTGCCAAAGCTGGTGGCACAGGTACTCTTTCAGACAATTTAAACACAGCCACATCATCATGTTGAAGCTTAGACCAGGATTCTTTAACGATCTCTTCAGTATCGGAAATGTATCTTGTGGCGGTGAATCGATTGTTTTGGGCGCCAGATTGCTTGTGTGTCAAAGATAGGTTTTGGCTACCCTGCCACATCTCCAACACGTCGTGGACATTGCCCATTCTGTGCAACTTACGATCCTCCACCTCTCTTTTCATTTCCATCTCGTTTTCAGTTTCCAGTCTATTCATTGCTGTGTAATGACCTGCCAATATCCCAATATTGGCTTGTACAAACTACCTCACCAGGACTTTATGATAAAGTGCATCGCCTGTGGTTTTTGACTGCCTCCAGCGGATAACATCTCGCACAAGGGAAAAACTGGCCTCCACTCCGACACCATGTCGTATGGTAGAGAGTATGTTGCGTACCACATTGCCCAGATTGGTGTACATTGAGTCCATTTCCTCTTGTCGGCACTGCCAGTCTGTGATATCTGGTAACCACAATGAAATGATAATCTCCATGGGGTGAGAGTGGTAATCATTACGATTTGGACAAACTAGCCTCCAGTACTTTGGTGCATCTGGTGGCGAATTCAAATAGAGCCTTCCAGTTGTCAATCAGCATGCTGCGCAATGACTTCATCCAGGCGTCATTTCAGCTACATTATCGCACATTAAGTATTCTTCATCATTGCTGGACAAATCATCCAGCTTAAACAATGATTGACCAGAGCAGGAAGTCATTATAGAGGGGACAAGATTGTTTCTCGGAACAATTTTGAGTTTTATAACAGACACTCGTCCATGTTTGGTACAGTAATGGTTTTCCACATACTTCAGAAACGCCTTGTGTTTGCGGATAGTATGAGATGTCTCATCCTCATGATAAATATCAATTTCCTAGTCCCACTACCTGAATGATGGCAACTTCGGGGAAGGATCGAGGATGTGTGCTGAAATGAGATGCATACCGGTCATTGGTGTAACATCAGCAGAATATTTGGACAACTTCTGTCGCCCAACCTTCATGGCATTGTATAAGTCATTCTTCCATTGAATCTTCTCCTGAGGGAAAGCTCGCATAGTGCAATCCAAATGATGAAACATATCATTGTGAACTGCGATGACATGATACAAAGTGACTGTATACCATTTCAACATCCACAGGGTCCAGTATCAGAATGGCCTCAAAGCTTCCGTGACTTACATGACAATACTGTATTCATCCTGGGTTGTGAAGAGTGGTCTGTGATCACTATATTTTGGATTCTTCAGCCTCTGGCAGGTGAATTCTCGTAACCAGTATGCTTACTCAAGCAACTTCTGTTTTGAATTCCACAGTGTTTTCACATCCATGATAGGTAATACTGGGAGATGCTGATTGGCTTTTTGAGCGTAAATGAACTCGTTTTGCCGACCTGGTGCCAGTGTAATCAATACCGCAAGCACTTGCTGCTATATGAAGTTCAGTTTCTGGTCTTTCAAACTTACTTTAAATATATTGTTTCTCGATTATCTTTGCTTCACCTGGTTTCACATCTGACAGTGTGTTGAATCTGACATTGGGATCTCATCACAGTCTTTGACTTTTCCCATTGTCTGTGCTTTCGTTCTCACCAAATTGCTAATCACGCTCATGGGCTTCGCACCTCATAATGTGACCGTTTACACCTTCACTGCTGTTTAAAGTCTCCACAGCAAGCTGAATAACGTTAGCCATGCATAGTAGGTGGGTTCTGAATGCAGGCCACTCAGTTCCAGACGCCTCAAGGGTTGGTTGTTGTTCATGAGTTATTGAGTAATATGAGAAAGTATTATCTGTTGTAATTCCAAGTAAACGGCTGTCAGTAAGCTCAGAATGATCAAGAACTACCTTCAAATGTATCGTAAGTATTGTCCAGTATGTTGACACTTGACCTATTATCCCGATATAGCGTTCAAAAGTGGGAAAGCATAGGTTATCACCCTTATCGAAAGCGAGCTGTACATCTCACACTCCCAATTTTGAATCCACATAGTATGCAATAACTGATGTTATGGCTAATGTGTTTGTGGATATCCACCCGTTTACAGCTAAGCTAACTATTTTTCTTGATGGCAATTGGTTCTTAATTACATACACTGTCAGGGAGTATTCCCTCTGGTAAATGTTGCGCAGGGTGCTGGCAGACAGTAGCACTAGCTTGCTGCGTAGTGCTTCATATGATGTAGCATTCCATCAAATATCAGTACAAACAAATACTAACACAAGCTAGCAATTGCAGGTGTCGTTGTGAAATTCGGCATTTACAAAGTCTCCCCGGCCAGTTTGGAGCATTTCCTCTGTCAATTGTATTAATATAGGTAAGGTCTGAATGTCTAATATCAATTTCCTTTGTGAACTTACTATTCTACTGTCTCGACTTCCTTGTCTCTTCAGTATGGCCAATACTTTTCAGCTAACCTTTATACTTGTTGATTTGGGAACTTCTGACTCATTTAAGTCATTTAAGTTTGAAATGTGCGCTTCTGCCAGCAAGTGTATTGCCATCGAGCTGGTTCCATTCCCTGATGGATGGCAAAGAACTTGATTACACATGATACAGATGATACGAGCGCTGCTGGACTCCTATTTCCGCAGTGCAAATAGAACCGCCACCAAGGTGCATATCTAGAATCATTCTATGTAATAGCTCCCTTCGAGCCCACAGTCATACAAGCCCACCAAGTATGAAATATGATTTGGCAAGTACGGTTGCTTAAATTACCAATCAAGATACATTCATTTTGGAAGAGATCATAACCACTTACAACAAGTTATGTAAAGATTGTGAATCCATCCTGAAGGTAGGAATGTGAATGCTGTATAATTCAAGTTGAGAGACTGTCACAAGTTACATCATTATTCAGTAGAATGCTGGTTCATCAATAATAACTCTAGAGCTACATGCAAGTTAAAAGTCGGACCAGTGACATATTACTTGCATAAATGTGAAGTTGTATAGAAGGACAAATTCAGATGACTGACCATTGAAAACACAATTTAGGAATGATATGAGGCAGTTCGTTGCTGTGTAGCACACTGAGCACCACAAAAACTGTTGACACTTCCCTGCCACTTATCATTAGCAGGAGGTAGCTCTATTGTTACAAGCAGTTTTACTGATGCAGGCAGGCTATCCTGTGATTATGGGCTAACGGAGTTTTACAGCCCTTTAATTATCAAAGATGCAGGACCTAAAATCATTAATACTCTGTTGACGTTGATTTTTAGAAGGTGGTAGCGATATCTTCACAATCATTTTTGCCTGTAAAGCCAGCAAATACCTCGATTATGCGCTAATGTTGATGCATAGCCAATGTTTTATTAAAGTTGCAGGGTGAAAAATCATTAACCATCCATTGATGCTCATCTTTAGAAGATCAAAGTAATATCGTTCCAAGTTTTTTAGACGAGATAGACAGCAAATACTTTCATTGTGGGTTGATGCTGTTGCACTGCCCTTGGATTATTCACGATGCAAGGCTAACAATTGTTGATGCTTCTTAGATGGCCATTTTCAGGATCGGTCAAGATGCGTGTCCTTGGCCTTTCTATTAATCATGGTGACGGATACTTTCATTTTGGATGGATGTGAGTATGTAGCCCTTTGATTGCCGAAAGTGTAAGGTTAAAAATTCTTGATGCTGCATTGACGCTTACATTAAATACATCCTAACAGTTATTATATGCTCAATAATTGTTTGCTATGAAGCATCTAGTTATCATTGTCAACCAATATAGTGTTTCTATGTATAATTCTTTGCATCCAGTACCTTCATGGCATCACAATCTCTGATCCACCACATTGCATGTGATCCGAGTGATGGATGACATTACATTATCAGATTCCTGTGTTTTCACCCGGTAATTTGCGGCCTGTTCATCCTTCCACTAGTATTTCATCAATATACCCCGAATTCCTAACCTTCCATCATCCAGCTCCTTCTCCGCAATTTCCATGATGTACCATTCGCACTTTTCAAAGTATGGACCATGTGCACCAGTTCTCAGTGGAGAGTTATGCAGTTGGATGCATTGATCAATCCAGTATGATGGTGGTCGTTTAGTCAGGTTCGTATTATGCATTGTCAGCTCCTTCAATAATTTGTAAGGTATCACACGCTTAAATGTTGTTAGTAAATTTCGTAACTAACTCAGGTTTAGCAGTCTTACTTAACCCTAATAGACCTGCCGATATTAAGTTCCTTGGTCACCTTACAGCCTGATTTGAAATCAAGTACTTTCACATGGCGCAGATAACCCTTGCACATGCACAGACGAATTATCATGCCTCACAATGTGGTCAATAAAATTAAGAAAGACCTGACAAGCAGTATAATTGTTACAGGAATAACGTTTCTATTAAATATAATGTCAAAAACAGCTATTTACCTGTCTATTCCTCTGGCACCACTTGAGTTGTCACCATTGTTTGTCCAAATCCTATTTCTATATGGTGTTTCGCTCGGAAGGCAACATTCAGGGGGAAAAGCTTACAGGTTTAACAGGCTTCATGTACATTATCGGAAACAAATCGAACACTATGTCAGGTAAACAAGACGATATTGGTTTGTTTTACTTTGGTTTCCATCTACCTATCCCCACATGACTACTTCCTGGTTGAGAAGTCCCTTGCAGCATGTGCGATTTTCCGCAGATGATACAAAGATACTCCCTCACCGCTCCAGATGCAGTTGGTGCAGATGCGGCTGTGACATCGTCTATTTGCGGACGAACAACTGCCACAACGTTCAATTCGGTTGTGGTGTACTGCTTAACTGTTTCACGATAGTAGTTGGGCTTGTCCCCCCATTCCCACTCTGACAACTCATCATGCTTCTCCTACTTCTGCCGAAACCTCTCCATACACTAATTTACTGGTTTTGATATTGTGCCCCCCACCCAGCCGGGTTCATCATCTTCACTCAGCTTGCCCAGCTCTGTATGTGCATCATCCTCACCTTCTGATACTCCTCATCGTTTGAACTTGTAATATTGCTCAGACTGTCTCCGATACCAATCATGATTTCGTTGAACATTTTTTCGGACTCTCTGGTTGCCAATCACGTGTTTTCAGTATTCCTCATTTCTTTCTGCTTCTGCTTAATCGCTGTCTCTGCATCTGCAACTCGCTTTCTTGCCACAGCGGCATTCCTCTCAACATGATCCCTTATTCGTTTCTCTTTCTCTTTGCTGCATATACAATGTGTTTCTCTTCTCTTCTCCACCGCAAACCTCTCTTTGGATTAGAAGCTGCAAAATGCCCCTTGGGCTCGGACACATTCTGCTTCCAAGAAGGTCTTGCATTCATTCGCCTGAGGACATTATCGTATGGAACGCTTACTCCATATGCCATACTTGCCCACTAGAACCTGAAGAATGATTCTTTTCATAGCATTGACCATTGTACGTTGTGTTGACTTTGTTGTTGGGAGAAATGTTGGATGCTGCAGCATATGGACAAGATGGCGGCAAGCTGCATTTTTTATATCAAGGTTGGTATGTTGGATCAACTTGAAAAAATAAAAATCCGCATTTTGACCATCACTGAAATTGGAATAGCAATGCTATCCATGGAACATGACTTTATTTTTAGCCTCTGTTTCATGTAAGATCCCTGGGATTTCTTGAGACAAAGATCACCAAATAGCCTTTCCCATGAGGAGTTTCCTGTTCGATGTACACAATTGCGAGATTTCGGCTGTCGATAACCTCTATGTATTCCAGTAAACAACCAGACAACATTGGACCTGGTTAGTTCAAATCATGGGACGGTGTAAAATTCCTGCAAGCTGCAGACATATGCAGCAGGATTCATGATGAATAGATCAGGCAAGTTGGCTGTAATATAGTCCATTTTGACTTGAACTTAACTATTGATTCCTCATGACTTCCCACTTCTTTTTGTTATCATCTTCCTCTTCTATTACACAACAGCAAATCATGGCTGCAGAAACTCCTCGGCATGTTGGGAGCAGATCCGAACCAAGCTAATGGATGGTCACTTGATCCAATTTGGCACTCACTGGTACACAGCAACATTGCCGACACCTGTTAGTCCACCATGAAGCTGCCAATTCTGCCACCAAAAATATGACTCAGGATGTACCTTTAAACATCATCCGCAAAACTGGAAGCCACAACAACTAGAACCAGGATGCATTTGGACGGGAGTATATCCATATTGCGGTAAATGGCCATCAACTAAACGTATAATATTCTGTGTGTATACGAAGAGAGCTCTGTGCCCACTTTATACCTGCCCGTAATTGGAAACCTCCATAGTTGCCCAAGGCATATTACTGCACAGTCAGTGAAAATGAACATCATGGTGCTATCCACTCTGGGATTTCAGCTGACAAATTTTGTCATAAGTGTCCCCAAGAGTGCATGAAAAAGGGTTCCATAACCTTCGAGGAGGCTATGGAAGCGTATATGGTGAAGGTAATAGCCGAATCTCACCTTTTAAACCGGCAATGAATATGTTGTAGGCTTTCAACATTTCTTCAACTATGGCAAGCCAAGGAGGTTGGGTGCAGCCAGAACAGTCTGACAAGCACCATGCCGTCAATACAACCAACACGGCCAAAGGAGGGTTTTTGCTCTCCTCTAAGGATGAAAAACTACCTGATCAAGAAACCTCGCGCCACAGTCCCAGAAGAGAAGAAGCAGGGAGTTGAGTATCTCGAACACAAAAATGGGTTGCCTGTGACAGAAGACACCCGGCTATGATTCGGAAAATCCATACTGGCAGTTGTCTTCCATCACAAAATAGTACACGAAAGTATCCACCAACATGCTGCAGGCGCAAAGACACTGGTGTGTGTCCATAAGACCGACTCAGACCACCCACACCTGATCTGACGCAACCCCTGCCAGGAATTCTACCTGCGTCACATTGTTACAATGAAGGAGCTCAATGTTCCCGTATCGACAATGTGCCACCCGGATATGTGTATTCACATGATCCACTTCCAAACACTCACTTTCTCAATCATGATGTATATAGAAAGAATAGCAAGTACTCTCCAGATTTTGATCCAGATATGCTGACCAATGAAGAAACATCCACTGGTTAGTACACTATCTGATGTGTGGTAATGCAGCTGACATCCATTTTGCAGATGAAAGCGGCCTATTGAGTAAACATGCTAGTGGTGATGAGCATTGATCGAAACAAACAGGATGTTTCAGTGTATGATAATCTACAATTAGCAGATACTTTCATCTATAATTTAAAGATTATATTTATATGTGTTATGAAAGAACAATGTGGTGATCAAGGAGAAAGTACATGATGAGAATAGAAAGGCTGCCAAATTACTGTGGATGATATACTACGGCAAATGAGACAATTGCATATTGTAAATATGCCTGTGGCAACATAAGCATCAATGGAGCGTCAAAAATTCTGGGTCTTGTATGTCAGATAATTCAAAGTTGATTTGGTTGTGGTTATACATAATCAAAGTATTCACCTTCTTTATACGCAAATATGATATTAACACACTCCCTGCCACATGGTGAAAATGAGAGTCAACTGAGGATCATTGATTTTTGGTTTTGCATATTTGGTAATCTGAGCAGTGATTAGTTCCACACAGTCATAAATGAAGTATTGGCCACCTTTATAGAAGACAGAGAAACCGACACGCTACCTGCCCCATAGTGAAAATGAATATCAATGGAGCATTAACGATTTTTGGTTTTGCATCTTTGGTAATCAAAGTGGTGCTTGATCACAACTATTCACAAACAAGGAGTTGGCAGCCTTCATAAGCTTATAATCAAGGGACATTCCTGCGACAGCCTCCCAGACAGTAACCACTCAGTTCATTCACAATGCTGCAACTAACTGTTCATGAGCATTTTAGCCTATAAAAGCGTTGAACACATTGTATATTGACAATTACTCCCAGATCGTGCTTTATTTAACCTTCATGCATGGCCGGAAATCGTTGACACTCCATTGACACTGATATTCAAAATTGGGCAGTCAGCAAGTCGCTTTCTCTGTTTCCAATACAGGCAGCCAATGCTTTGTTGATAACCATCTGAAATCTATTACCACTCAGATTACACAGGATGCCAGACCAACAATCATTGATGCCTTGTTGATGCTTATTTTCAGGATAGGGTAGAAAGTGTATCTCTGTCTGTTTTGATAGTAGAGGCAGCCAATACATTGAACAAAGACAATGACGTACCAAAGTCAATATTTTGCGATTACCAGTAGAATGTCTAGATGTAACCATCCAGACAGTAGCCCGAATCGCAGAACCAGAGATTGTAACAGTTGGGTATAGCACACCCCGGAAGAACCTGCGGCTTAACAAGTATGGGTATGGGTTTGGCCCGCCAAGAGGCAGCGGATCGGGTATTTGGATGGGTTTTGGACTGCACGGAGCTGTTTTTGCAGTACAAACCTGGACCGCTGGTAGGTTACCCAGATCCGTAGTGCACACCAAGCTGTACTGACATAGCACATCTGAATGCTAGCTCATATGTCACTACATGGATAGGAACAGTACTATCTCAACTTGGGTGTGGGTGATACTTAATATTTTGCATCAGCAATCTGTTTTGTAGTTTGGATGATTTAGTTTCCTTCAAAATGATGATTACTACCAGTATCAATGCCGCTTGATGTAAGTGTGATTCGAAATCTTGTTGTAATGAACATTCTGAAAGCAACTATATTGATGTTGAATTCGATTGTACCAAATATGATGTTACAAAATAGAATGATATCAAATCTAGCAGTACTAGACATAACAATAATAATTATGATGGTAATATGTATAATGGTGATAAATAGGATAATAATAAATGTAACAGTAATAAAGGTTATACTGGACATGGTATTAAGGTCAGCATCATGGCTGCATCAACAAATGTATATGTTGGAATGGGTAGCATAATCACTGCATTGCAAAATATGGTGATAAATATAGTAACTATTGTAATACTAAGTGTGTTAATTGTACGTATGGTGAAGAGTAACTTTAATATAGATTGTAATTTTCAATGCCACAGTCTAAGCCGGTACAGACAAGAGCAATTGTCACATTTCCTGATATAAACCACTATCTCACTCTGCTGTATAGCTTCTGCATCCAGTTGCAGATTCTAAAAATCTTTGCAAGTTGTCACACTTACAATGGTAAAAGTAACCAATATTTAAATTATCATTGTGGGAACTTTACTTAACCTTAACTTACTGTGTGATAGTGTGGTGGTTCATACTGTAGTAAGTCCAACTATATATACAATATGTATTGGTCATGATATGTCTGTCCTTTCAATTTAAACTATTACTACTATTAGCACAACAGTTCAAAAAGATATAAATGATGTTCAGAATTGCCACAATTCAAATAGTTTCAAATCCTGATTCTGCTAAATATCTGATATTTCTACCTATCTTAAGGCTAAAAACATTATACATTACTTGGTTTGGTGAGGTGACCAGCTGTATTGTTAGTCAAAAGGTACTATATATGGATAACCCAGGAATAGTTGAATAATTTTGAATATATATCTTCAAAATATATAGCCATTGTTGGTATTGATATTGGCTGCATGTTGCAGATAGATATATAGTTAGCATGTGAAGAAGATACTATCATTCTTACTTTTTCAATTGAATATTTATCAAAATGGTGGTAACTAGTACGGCATTTGACTTAAGTCTTTCAAATAGCATTGTTTATTTCAATAACCGACTTCATCTGTTGTCAATGTTTTAGTATTGTATTGGATAGAGGGAATTTGACTGGAGGTTGATGAAAGTACATATTCAATCGAGCTGTGCAAAATTACAATCGCACATTTGAATCATATCTGTGAGATAAATAAAATAGATTTCACTGTCAAGGGCAATTTTATAAACAGGAAGGACCTTAAACACAGTCTGAATTGCATGGCACCAGAACTGGAATGGTGGAAAACAATTATTCCAATGTCAAAGCTTAGGTCATAATTAGTTACAGTAATATTAGAGGTTATAATACGATTGGGAATAGTGGTATATATCCGAGATTACAATACCTTTAAGAGTATTGATCTTTCGAATCTATTCCACCATGAATTTAGCTTGTAGAGTTTTTAAGTAGATTTATAGATATGAAAGTTGTTCTAGCCTTTTACTCCATTAATTATAGGAAATATAATTTACAAATGGTACAAGGTGTTATATCATAGTTACAGTGGAATATATGGAAATGGATGAACTATCAGCTATCTATAAATTATATTGATCAGGTAATTCTTAAAGAAGCAAAATATGTATATCTGTATATGTAACAGCTAATAGCTTTCAAATTATTATACTGTATTCTTCTCTTATTTATATAATAGAAAATACAACTTTTGAGTTATATATCTATTTGAATAATATACTGCTATCTAAAAAAGACATTGATAATTGTGTTATAGAGAAAATTTAGATGTAACAATGCTCATCAGAATTAATTAAACTATATATTGTATTTTGAATCCAAAACATTCAGCTCAATTCATACTTAAACAACATTTTGATTTGGTAAATAGACTACTAATTCAGATAGAACTCAGAAATCAGTAGCCATTATAAGCAATATAATTTGAACGAAATATTTCTAAATGCCCAATATACTTACAACAATACTTAATACTATATATTTGGCAAAAGAACCATTCAGCAGATTATTATAAGTACCTGGAAAGACACCCATTAGGTTTACAGCTTTCACAATATAGTATATATCAGTACTATGATTAAGTGATTTATTTTCTTTTCAATAAGTCCAATCAAAATATTGTGGTATCAGCAACTTTATCTCCCAGTAGTGGGTAAGATTCATATCAAACTACATTAATAGCAATCAAATAGCATTCAATCACAGTAACATCAAGTAATAACAACTATCAATATGACTTCATGCAGAATGTCATACTCTATTTGTACTTGAGAGAGACATTTTTCTAACAGAATAAACATTTGAATTTACCTGTTAATGACAAATACATAATCTTTTTTATTGGTATATAATAGAATCCAATGTAATAACCACAACTGGTATTTCTACTTCTTCAAGTCAACATGTAAAATAACCAAACTGAATTAAATAGATTTTGATATCAATAGTAATTGATTTCGGTATTATTTTAACTGAAAGAAAACAATAATACTTATGTATTGCAATAAGAAAGTAGTTATATATTTGTTTAAATAGTAGGCTATTCTGTTTTCCAAAACTATATAGCATAATCACATTTAAATCAGAATCTAGAAAAGATAATAATCATTGTTAACGATTAGAATGCTCAGGTGGCTATAATATTATGGTTGAATTTTGGGTAATATATTATTTAGTTGGAGAAATAGTTATACAACAGAGATTCCATTAACTGTTATCAACGAAAAAGTTGTATCTTACATTTGAGTAGAATGGAAATAGTATTTCAGAGATATTCAAATGATCAATACCCAAAAGAATTGAAGTTATCCTTATTGCAAGGAAGGAAGATATTGTATATGTGTACATTCTTCTTATTTAAACAGTTGAATGATTAATTATTATATCCAATCCAGCTAAAAACGTCATCAGTTATCTATTATCAACTTCTATGTTACTCTATTGCTGCACAAACTATATGTATTTGTAATCACTATACTATAGTTGCCACCATATACTCAAGAGGTATGTTTTATTATGATTTTCAACTACATTAACTAAGCATTGACAGTAAAAGTATGTACACCGATATTCAGTGTCGTATGCATATGTATGGCTATTATAGAAGTAAAGTTGCACACGTGAAAATCAGTGATAGTAGATGTAGGTGCATATGTTTCATTGTGGCTAGATATTGAAGGCTCATAATGAGTCTACTATATAGACTGGCCCTTAACCCGTGCCAGATCATGCGCTACCATTACATTATGTTCGTCTTCAGGTGTTAACCTTCTGTGCTGCATAAACAGTTCAATCTGAATGATAACAAAGTATTAACAATTATGCTGTATATATACTCATTCAAACTCAACCATGCCCCAATGAAATTGTACCAATTGGGGTGACCTTTTAGTGGATCCCAGGCACCATGAAACCTCTTCCTGACTTGACAGCTATCTTAAAATAGTAAACACACCTGCCAACAGTATTTGTACAAGGCAAATATTGAAAGAAGGATAGCACAATGGAGATGCGAAGCAAGAAGTAAGACTGTGGAAAGAAATATCAAATTGATTACTTTTCTCTAGTTCCCAACATCTGAACCACTATTGACACATGTCGTCGAGACCGAAGTCTCCATTCCGAATTCCTCACTATTGTCACCGCGGATGCATACTAGCACCTGATGGTCTGTTCAGGATTGATTTTGGTGTTTAGGTTGGTTCGAATCGGCAGGGTGGTAGAGCGGCCACTAATGACTCATTATTGGTAGGAGGTTGTGCCGCTGGCATCATTCCTATCTTCCTGTGATTATCAATAGTATTTGTCAACATTATATTGCTGTATCTAGTTCATCAGTATCTACAAATTGTGTTTCCTTGAACATTGTTATATGTACTATGTTCTGGAAGGCTTACACTGTCTGCACTTTCTACAGTATGACCACATGCTCTCTAGATTATAACTTACAGCCAGTTGTAATCAGAAAGTGGCATTGAGTTTTAGATGCAGTTTGAGTTAGTAATCAACTGGCAAAGTCTGCATCAGTCATAATCAGATTGACTTCCCAGTTGTGCTCACAAATGGTTGCTATAATTGAAACCTTGTCAGCATGTTAGAGTTCCCAGTCAGCTTCTTGGTAAACTACTTAGTACATGCCTCTGTATACTGCCTCTCAGTAGGTTTTCAACTGGATGGTAGAACTGCGTTGTATAGACATGGCTGTCACCCTTATGACGAATTCTTTACTGTATTAACAATTTCTCCTTTAGAGTATTTGTAGGTTGCCATTGTGGATCGGTAGAAGTATAGTCGCAATGTGGAAATGTAATCACAATGCCTGTGATTTGTCACACAATACTGATCTGCTCTTGTGTAATACAGTTGGATCTGGTTATAGACAATCCTTGCAATTGGCTGGTACAATCTCAGGAAACATCAGTCATCACTTGGATCTTTTCTTGACTTTGGGCAATGATTTGAGCTGCTGCTTCAGGCATTATGAGAGCCATCAGTTCTCAGATATGCCATGTTCCTTGCCATTTGAGGGTGGTTGACTGGACACTAATTGTATTAGGCATGAGCAGTATATTATTTATTAATCTCTATCATGTAATCTTCACTGTTAGTAGTTCTACCCACAATAATAGAAGTACACTTCTGCTCTCAAAATGCTACCCTGTAAATTGCATGTGTACATTGGAAGCCGTTGATTTGGCATTCAATAGGGTTTTGGTAGATTGTTTGGTTGTAAAAGTGATGCAGATGAGAGTTTTGGCAGATTCTTGATTTACTGTTCTGTGGTCGGTGTAGTAGGCAGCTTTGGTAAAGTTTTGGTGGGGTAGTCATTAGTTATTCAATAGTAAGCAGGAATGGTCATGTTGCAGTCAGCTGGGTATACCATTTGGTGATTGTTTCTTGGTCCCCTGGTGCACCATATAATGAAAATCTTGGTTAATGGCTTGGTATAATAGGGTTCCCAGTCATTCTCCAGGTCTCCTTGTGCAGTCCTTGTACAGTTATATCCATTGCTGTGAAATCCTGGTAATCATCTCTTGCTAGTTATCTTGACTATCTCTGGGGATTCCATTTAGTAGACTAGTCAATGCCATTAGTCATCATATTCAATCTCATTCAATGGCCATATCTGGGAATAATTCTGTACTTTCTTTGGAACTCTTTCAGTAGCCATATATGTACTCATTCAGCATGGAAGTTTCTTCTTTCACATATTATCTATCTCTGGTGCGTTCACAGGTAAACTCAATGTCTGTTTCATATTAGGTGAATATATTTTCTCTAATCATGGGGTGTACCGGTTGTCTCTTCTCCAGATGTACTTGTTAATGCATGTGTAGGTGTGTTGGCTATCAGTTAACTCGGTGCACTTATCATTGTTCTCTGCATCCTCTAGACAATTCGTTTCCAAGCACCGTTGCTGCTGTAAGCTATCTCAATTGGCGAATGTATCTTATAGTGTTTACTTTTGGTAGTAGCAGTACAATCATTGTGTGTAGTAAAGGTTGTTTGCAATTTCTATATTGTCATCACCTGTTTCAACAACCAATGCTCCACCACCTACTGGACTCATTTGTCATTTTAGTGAATATCAATTTGATGTGCTTGTATCTGTAGTTGACTTGCAGTCAATCATTCCCATTGTAGTTGTGTGGCTTGCAATTGCTGAGTATGAGTTACAATGCTATTCAGGACTGAATTACTGTTAATTTTATTCTAGAATGAATTCAACATTGTATGCAGTATTGTAATTGGCATCAAAATCAGCGATACTATATCTATCAAACAGTTTTTGATTTAGTCTCTTGAATAGTTGTCCAAAATGGACTTAGTCTGATATAGCTGCCAGCATGTGTATCGCCATAATGGCATTCCATCGGTGGTCTTGTAGATTGTCATCAATGGTATGAGTATTAGATGGGATACAATTCCACATATCTGTATGTATATTTCCATACTGAAACAATTGATTGTCAACTATCTCATAGCATCAATGTATCTCCAAGAACTACATGTCAGTACTTGTAATGCCAATTCTCATTGTTTCAATGATAGTGCTGTTCACAAATATGTCGCCAAAGAATGTATATTATCATCAGTTGGGGGTAATCACATTCTGCGTAGGTTTCAGTAGTTGAATCATTGACTCACTGACTTTATCGTCACTTGCCATACATGGCTTACACATTCTCAGCTTCGATTTGGATATCATTTATTTTCCGAGGTCGACTGTGCTTTACTGCTGTGAATTGTTATTCATCTGTGGGGATTATCTTCACTCTGCAGACTCACTCCAAAGTTGTACAAACTGCTAGATCTTTGTTACACAGAAAAATGAAAGAAAGGATGGAAGCAGAGTATGGGAATATCTAAAAGCTGTTGTACAGCTGGCCAGTGCAATGGATAATGACCGTGTTCTGCCATCCTCTGTTTGTTGACTCTGCACACCGGTGGCAGTTATTCAACTTTCTCCTCACAGACACTCTTCTGCTATAAGTACCTCCGCTGCTCCTTCCTCACTCAGTTAGCCTACAAGGGTTACCATGTCTGCTGGCTGATGATACCACTTTGATTGGTCTATTTGTTACTGCTTGCATCCAACTGGTGCAATCCCCAGACTGTGGGGTAAATAACCTTATAGTCACCTGCAAACTTGCAGTCTTCAAGCAGTCCCCAAGTTGATATCCTAGCAGCGGTATGTTAAACAATGATCGAGAAGCTGTATAATGTTTGTGGTGAATGTTTCCACACCCCGATTATGTCAGTAGCATATCTCATACCATAGACATCTATCTACTACTTAACAGCTCTCACATATTAACTTATCTATCCACAGTCCATAATTGAGAATGCAAGAGATGTATATTGTAATAAGGTGACCAGTACAGTGACCATTGGACAATTACTGGGTTTAGGCCCTGTACCATACCAGCTCAGCATGACATTATACATTGAGATGGGAATATCTGGCAAATCTGTTGACAATTCTGAGTCTACTGCATACCACCATATGGACTGGTAATAAATCCCACTGGATAACAGGAATTCCAGATTTTGCTGGTATTGATAAAATTGACTGAGTGCTGCAGATTGGGTCCCAGTCTGAAAGATGAGTACTCATATTATTCATATCTTCTGAATTGATGGAATCATCCAATTTGTATCCTGCACATAATGCCTCTGGAAAGGATACTCACAAATCTTGATGTCATCTCACATAGCAAAAATAGGCAATTTTCATTAACCTTATTGACTTGGTTGTAGTCATGGTAGTGTGGTATCCGGAAGTTCCAAGCATGTTCTAATTCTATGCCACACTACTAATGTAAATCCCCCGTCGATGTTAATGTAATTATTGTTAACAATTATTAATATAGTAGGTAAACTTTGATAGGTAACAACTATTCGGCTATGAGAAGTCTTTGCAGTCTTTGTAATCTTTGTAATCATTGTAGTGATTGTAGTATTCATAGTTAGTCTGCAGAATTGGATAGATCTCGACAGCCAATCGAATTTAAGCTGTATAATATATCGCTGATAGAAGTTTACAATTGAGTAAATGCAGCCAATCTCCAATCTTGCTCAATTGTACAATGTCTTCTCGATGAGTGCACTCTGCTTGTGCGGCCAAATTCATTGGTAAGAGTACTGTATTCATTCACTGATTCTCCCCTAAAGTAGGCTTCTTTCAAAGTATCATCATAGTGCACTAGAATGCATCACTCGATTACTGTATTATTAGAATGGCCATTGAATTGTTCTCAAAGTTGCCTTCTTCAAAGTTTAAAGTGCTTTATGTGTACACTGACACTATGAACAGTAAACTTCACTTAATTGGAACAAATCTATTTATAGCTATGGCGTCTTGTAAATTGTCAATCTACTTCACCTTTGATTGTTGGTATTGCTGCATTCAGGGGTAGGAATAATAAGTCCCTTGAACGTACATTGACTAAGTTTTATTCTCAATTGACTCCTTGGAAAGCTGATGAAACTCAACTCAATCAATCCTATTTGACTTTTGTCATTGGCAGGGTGGTATTATCAGTGCCAGTATTTACGAGAATTGTTAAAATTGCTAGCAGCATACCTTGTACACCAATTGCTCGGTGAACTCAAATTGACCACTATTCAGTGATTGAATTGAAGGATGAGATGGTTGATACTTCATGCTGGGTAGAATTCATATGACTCTAATTCTTTTGGTGGGCTGTTTCTCAATTGACATCTTTGTGAATTCATGTATTAGAATACGGGGTAAACTTGCGAAATTCTGTCAGTAAAATATATACTTTGACCTCAAATGTGATAAATGTACAATATCATCCACACTTGAGTTTGGCCACATTGACATATGCAACGTATTGAGAGGAATACTATTGCAAACATAGATGTCGGTCATAGAAGATGTAACTGATTATATCATATTATTGTACGTGATTCAAGGTTCACAGTGAACTGACTATATAGAATGGCTCTTACACAGCCTCAAGTCATTTGCTGCCATTAGTCAGCATAGTGCGATAATTATTCAATACCAGTTATCGAATGAAGCTGTTACCAAGCCATCCATAGGAAATATCTTTTATTTTCGAATACTTGAAGCCAATGGAAAAGAAAATATATCATTAGATTTGAACATAGAATATAATATAGTGTATTGTAACTAGAATATCCAAACGCTAACTATTTAATATATATCAATTTAGCTGAAGATATATATTACCAGAATGTATTGTTGTGCAAATCTGGACGATGGAATAAGCAACAATAGTTTCTAGCAATGTCTCATCAATATGGAAGTCAAAAATGAGAATTTCGATCTGAAAATCCTGAATTGTTGTATCAAAATGTACGGCGGCATTAGCTATCACAATTCATTGAAAAGAGGTAATTACATTTCCCCTATTTTCAGAAATTTGTAGAAGAAATATTTTTATGTAGTAAATATGTTCTATCTAAATCAAATTGAAATGCAGTATTGCTGTATTCAATTGTATTGTTTTCCAAGTTAAAGCAAAGAGTTAAAGTAATCTTTCTATTAGTTAGTGTATATGTTCACTCAAAAGCTTAATTGCATAATAATCTAGCAGGAAACCTACAACAAGTTAGTTTAGTGGAAAGTATCCTAAAGATAATTCATGTTATATATTGTTAAATAAAATCAATTGAATGAAGCTTTGCTAATTAAAAAAATTTACTAAATTGGAAATATGTATGGATTTAATAATGTATACTAACTGATATATCTTAAATACTGAAAGTTTTAAAATTTATTGTAATATTTCATGCAATTTATTTTTAATACCTCTTTTGATTTACAATATGGTTCTATCTTTTTGTATATTACAGTTAGGTATTCAATTGATATTTTTTGTACTATTTATATTTAAGATAGCATAAATGAGATTCTGATATTAATAATTGTTATAGATATATTTAAGCTGGTTAATATTGAATTACCCACAGCTAATTGACATCAGTATAACAGGATACAACTATTACTCAAGTCATTTACACCTATTACTTTCTGGAGTAAGGAGAGAACATTCAACAGTATATTTTGAAAACAGGTTTGAAAAACTGTTTAGTACTCAAAAGTTATACACTACAATGCTGAATCTTATAGCGTCATATGGAAATGAGCAAAATGGGTATAGACTATTCAATGTATACATACACATATGCACAGCATATTGCAAGTGAAATATAAAGTTCAGTGGAACATATAGGGTATTATAAAACATAGTTGATTGATAGAAATATACTCATGAGCCTACAAAATTGTATATGTCTGGTAGCCAGAGCATGACTTATACTTGACTGTACAATCTGAAATATGTACAGGTATACAATTATTGTATACAGTATTGCGATGGATACTTTAAGACCTACTGGTACTTTGAAGTCTGCTTGATACTTTAATTGAAAGACTGCATGAAAGTTTACTTGAAAGTCTATATCTGAGAGTCATACATGTATACAATGCTTGAAAGAGCCACACTTTGAAAAAGAAGAGTTTGGCATGGAAAGTTTTTGGACAATGGAAAACTGTGTGTTTATTGAAGTGATAGATAATAGAACAATCAAAGGCTGTAAAACCTTTAATAAGGGCATGTAGGCTCACTGTATATCTGGAAGTGAAAGGTATTGATGATTAAGTAGACCTCCCACTAGAATTAACTACTATACAAGCATTCTGCAGAGCGGCAGTACTGCAGCAGAGCCACGCCTTAACATCACCAGAGCTGTCCACCTCCATTACAAACTTCTCCAATCATCTTTCAGAAATCTATTGAAGAAATACAACACCCTGATCAAAATACTAACATTTCTCTCCTGCCTTTTTTTCATGTTGCTTTTCTCTTCACATTTGGCAACCTGCTTATCTCCTTCCAATCCCGCTACACCATCTCTTTTGTATCTATATATTCTCCTCTGGCTTGCATGCATTATCCTTCGCATTTAACCCTTCCTATTTTACTTCATATTGCCAACTGGTTTCAGCAGAGCTGTTCTGGAGATTTCCAATTAATTTGATGACATGAGTAATGTCTCCATACCGGTGGAGGCGGTGGCAACCAGGTGATCCTAGGATCATCCAGGTGGTCAACATTCAGCCTGTTGATGTTAACAGCGTCATATATCATCATACTGTATGACAAGTCTAATTTCACAGCGTTTCCGTGTATTTCAAGGATTTTGTATATGCCAATTCAACAGTGTACCAGTTTGCATCACATAGTGTTGACAGTGGTGTATGTGAGTGGCATATTGTGTGTATCAAAAAGTACCTTTCAACAGGTGGTGATGGCAGGACCCATTGGATGTCGTCATTCATTATCCTCAGATGGCTGTTTATCATGACACTTGCACAGCTCATCCCTTGAGACTTGCACCATATGTTGTAATTGTTGAAGAAAGTCACAGCCTTCTAAGGATTTGCCTTATTCATTGGCCTGCAGCCGTTAGAGATCTGCAATTCAGTCTAGCAGGAAAGGCAGCTCCTAACCAAGTTCAACTTCAAATGGCATCTGTGTTATTGAATGGTGTGCTGAGGAATTGTATACCTACTCTGCTAATTGGAAGATTGAATTTCAATTGGCTTGATCATCAGTTCTAAAGCCACACAAATAAAATACAACCGTCTCGTTTGAGTTGTCTGTGCGACCTTCAATTTCTGAATGCAATGCTGGAGATATATACAGCTTCATCGGTAGAGTCATCATAACTTCTCGCCAGTTGGGTGCTGTGAAGTGTGTATTGCAGTCCAATGAGACCGCTTGAGCCACCCCGTGTAGGCTGATAATACCAATACTGATCTTTCGTGTGAAGATTAGGGCATCAATGTGTTTCTTGGAGACTTGCCAATATGCTCTCTTTGTCATGTGCTCGAGATATATTACAATGCAGTTGTGACCATTTCCTGAGATCGGTAGGTTGGTTGTGAAGTCGATGCCAATTCCTTGTCAACAGCGATTCACTATAGGAAATAGTTGTGGGAGGCGAGTAGGCTTCCTGCTCAGGTGGTTAGTTTGATGGCACAAGTCGCAGCCTGCAATATATTGCTGGGTACTCTGCCAATTTTGTTTCCAGAAATAATGGTCTTTCATAAGTAAGTACAATCAGTCAGCACCAAAGTCTCTCTCTATTGAAATGTTGTTGGCATCATGCAGGATTCGTCGCTGCATTGTATTTGGAATACACAACCTGTTTCTCATTTCTACCTTTTCATCTTCCTCCACCACTCTTACCCTTATGGTCAGCTTTACCCCTTCTTCGTCCTTTACTTCTTCCTCTTTCCCTGTTGTCCTCACAGTTATCACCACCTCATCTTCTTTGTCCTCTTTCTTTGTTCTTGCATTTTGTTTCCCCTATTTCTTTCCATATCTTCACATAACCACAGTTGGCCATTCTTTTCCAATTCTAACCATTGTGCTGATGCCCATAATTTAGATTTCTTGGTAGATGCAGTGGGTGGCAGAGAGTGGGGACTTGGGTTCGCCAAGCAAAAGGCAACAGGCTCAATCCATTCATCACAAATGATGTCTGTCCTGATGTGATCAATTCATTCTCTCACCTTATGAACTGCCAGTGGCATTAGATTGCAATACTCCTGTCAGCGATCCGGACAGCATAACAATTCATCTGGAATCTGATTCTGGCGACCTCGGATGTTCTTAACCTCCCAGTCAAAATTCAGGAGAACCGTCAGAACAGCCTTCTGACATATGGTGAGGTGTAGGTGAATAATACTCCAACACAGGGTCGCATGGTCTGTGCATTCCAAAAATGGCTACTCAGCTCAATGTAGATTGAATTCTAGTATCCAGATGTGTCTCAGCTGCCCAAAAGTTTTCTGTCCATCAGCAAAATGCATTCTTATTACTGGGAGAGTTTAGGAGTTTCTGGACTAGAATCCCAGAGTGGTCAACTTGAGGAGTTCGCTGGACTGATGTAGTGGTCTTGTGGTGAGCCTGGGAGCACTATGGAGTGCTGGTGACAAATCTATGAGGACTTATGAGATCTGGTGGCAACTGGAGGAGCATCTAGAAGCACCAGCGCCCAGCCTAGGAGTGGTAGCAGGAACTCTGGAAGTGCCGGTGGCAAGCCTGGGAGCACCTTCAATTGCTGTAGGGCATTCTACAAACAGTTACAGCTGATTTGTGAATGCCACTGGTGTGCTTGGAGATTGTAATTTTTGCTTATTATTTAAAGATTTCTAAACTCTTGTATTCAGTTTGAATTCTCATCTATGTATCTAAGTATCTAAGTATCTAAGTATCTTTATAGCTATCAATCTACACGTGGTAATATGGGCCGGCTTCAGAAGATGCTTGTTATCAATTTGAGGTGTGTCCAAAGATCGTGATCACATGATATTACAGATGTACTTTTGAGGCTGTGATCAAGATGACTGAGTTGCACTATAAAGCTGTTATCATGTAAACTCAGAGATACACATTGAGGCTGTGATCACGTGAACTGAGAGATGCACTTGGAGGCAGTGAGAGCAGCATTGGAGATGCACCAGAAGGCCATTATAGTGTAATCTTAGATACTGTGGGAGCAAGTTTGGAGATCCACTTAGACACCATGACAGATTGATCTTAGAGATGCACTCTGTGGCTGTGATGGAGAGAGTGTGGACATGCACTTGCAGGCCATGATCGAGCGAAATTGGAGGAGTACTGGGAGGTGGTTGATCTAGAGGCAGTTAATGGGAGTTACCCTAGGTGTTGAGACTTTATTTATCAGTTAATTAACTTGCAACTATAGGAATGTAACAATGTGACATTACCGATCGAGCTAGCAGTTAGAGTTGACAGGTGGCAGTCAATCTGCAGAGAGGAATGCCAGAAGCTGAACAAACATTGAGGGGTCAAGTTGTAATTATAAAATAAAGGCAGACAATTTTCGGTGGATACTGTACATGCTGTACACTGTACTAAATTGTATCTCATAATCATAACATGGAGAGATTGAGAGGAATGACTTAACTTTTTATTCTGCAGTGATGGTTCAGTGGTGGACCAGAAAGCTAGATGGGGGATAAAGATGGGAATGATATGGAGGATATAAGCAGATATGAGAAATCAGGGGTATGACATGTCTGATTGGGTTTGGATAACCTTGTATGAGTTGTCTTACCCACCAGATTGGGAGTCATACCTGTCATATCTGGAATGGTAAATTACCTTACACAATAACCTCCTTCAAGTTCCAGTTCGTCATCCTGATCTCCCCCATCTCCTCTCATCACTCTCATTCTCATTCTCAATCAAATCTACCATCACCTAAGAACACCAAGTTAAATCATGCCTCACTGTCTCTTTATACGTTGATAATGAGTCATACACCAAGTACTGCATTGTCCCCTGATCCAATGTCTTTCACTCCTAGTTAGCTTCTCATCTTTCATCTCTCAACTCATGGTAGACCTTGTCATACTCAACTCACCACACTCTGACAATTACAAGTTACACAATCAACAGAGCCTCAGCTTCAGTCAGACCTCCCTTCTGATCTACCACTTTCATATCGACTACCTCTGGATCAACAATACGCAAGTACTACTCCAACCTTGATCAATCATGGGCTCAAAGTGCCTCTCCATACTGACATGATTACAGCCTCCAAGTTTGCATAGTTATGACGTCCCAGTGCATCTCCAAACTCACTCAATTATAGCCTCCAACTTAATCTCTATGTTAACTCAATCTCTGGCTTGGAGTGCATCTCTAAACTCACTAGATCACAGTGTAGTGAAATGACAGCACTAGAAGGCAGAGCACCCAGCATCAGCACTCCACTGCACCCCTAGTGATATCCAAAGGGAATTGGTAATGAAGACAAGTTCTGGCTCCAGGAGGGCCAGAAAAGGGTGACAGGTTGTGCTAAGCTACCTGTCTATGAGGAACCACACCAATTCGATGGATCTCTGAAGACTGTGCTAGAGTGTGTAAGGAACCGCCTAAATTGTATGGATCAAGGAACCACAGCAAGACTGTGTACGACAAAGAGGTGGGAGGGATGGAGTGTGTATTTCATTGTATGTACTTCTGGATGTGTGATGAGATGTTGTCTATCCACCACAGGGTCTTCCAAATACATGCATCCCATTGATTGTTTCATCTCCATGTTTTTTCCATCGCATCATGCTTCCGCCCCATGGCTCAGTCCATTTTGGTTATACCCGTATCTCCATCTGCCCTATGCCAGCATCATTCTGCCAGACAGAGTAGTGGTGGTGGTGGTGGTGGTGGTGGTGGTGGTGGTGGTGGTGGTGGTGGTGGTGGTGGTGGTGGTGGTGGTGAGAAATGGATGTTCCCTCCACAAAGCCCTCCAAGTGAATTTCTAACTGTGCACAATCATGGCCTCCAAGTCCATCTGTTATTGCTCCCATTTGGCATCTCCAGGTGCTTCTCTGATTACACTGCAGTACCATCTGTAGCTAGATTGATTGTATTGATTTTAAAGGTCAGACTAAGATAGATAATTCATTTCGTATGTTGGTGCAGCTAAACCTGTCACGCTATCGAAGATGTATATGATGTACGAAATGCCTGGTGGTTATGAAACTCTAAGAATCACTGCTGTGAGAATTCGGCACCAAGTGTTTAGTCTCCAGCGGAGCTGTTCATTCATCTCAGCTACTTCTGAAGTCTCCTCGATACCTGCACAGAGGTCTCGGCTGTGACAACATTTTACTATCCTCTAAGTCAAATATTATAGCATCCTGAATACACCTCGATAACTGCAGGTGCATTCAGGAACACCTGCAAATGCTCTTGCAGAGTCTGAGCGCACTTTGCAAATCACCAGGGGGGTCTGAAAGAATGTGGAATGACTTATGAGCACTACTGAAGTCGACCAGAGTGTCTGGGAAGTGTGTTCGTGGCATCTGGACAGTTTCCATTGTGCTGATGTTGTAAGTGGGGTTTCGCATCTCCACATGATGTGATTTACAGCTGAAATAACCCACTACCTACTGTGGCTTCTGTTGTTCCTGGGAGAGCCCTGCGCCTGACAGATATTGGATTGAATTGATGTGCTGGCAATATATGACTTCAGGGTCTGGTACAGGAACAGCTAGATCATTGCAAAGTGCCAGTTTGAGGGTGTTGAAAGCCTGTCAGCATTCTTTTTCCCAGGCGAATGGAGTGCTTCTGACCTTCCTTGGCTTTCCATCTCCAAGCCGAACATCTCCATTTCCTTCTGGAGGCTTGCCACTCATGCATAATGGCATTTCAATATGAGTATAGTGTTGAATTATTTCTCTATAGTGGCTGGTGAGGCCCAGAAAGCCTCTGACATCCTTACTGTTGTCAGATTGAAGCCAATCCATTACCATACTGCTCTTGTGTTTCTGGGCATGGATAGCATCCTTCCCAATCTCAAAGTGGCAACAGTTGATGTTCTGAGAAGCCCAGGCGTATTTTGCATGTTTGGCCTTGATAATATCTTCCGTCTGCAAGACAAGGACTTCTCAGACATTTACGATACATTCCGCCAGAGCACAGCTGTGAATCATACTATCGTCAAGGTATATGATGATGAATTTGCATTTCATTCGTACCATGATGCCATTCAACATGCACATGAATTGGCTTGGTGCGTTTGCCAGGCCAACCTGCAGAAGTCTCCACTTGTATAACCCAAATTTGTAGTGCAGGCTGTTATATACTTGTCGGCTGTAGTGATGTAAATTTGATGGTAACCAGCCAACAAGTCCAGTTTTGTAACCCAGCAGGAGCCAGGCATAGAGTTGAGTAAGCCCTTCATGTATGGGAGAGTATAATGATTCTTGACCGTCATGGCATTTACTTCATGACAGTCTATATACATATGCAGTATACCATCAGGCTTGAGCATCAATAATTGTCATTCGCCAAAAATACTTGAGAAGGGCTGAATCCTACTTTAGCGAATGGCCATCTGAATCCACCTCCAAAGTTCCTCTTCTTTCCCTCCAAGGAAGTGGTATGGTAAGTGGACCAGTATTTTGCCATATGGGTCCACTGCTATTTCACAATCAGGCTGCCTTCCATTCTGCAATTATGTGTATATTGGCTCGCTGAAGAGGGTCATAAATTCTGTCAATATCTCTCAAAACTCATGCAGCAGTTCATTTGCCAGAAGTGTACTGCCATTGCCAGGTGGTGCACTGTGATCAAGAAGGCATAATTCAACATGAGGGCCGAGATCTTTTTCAGTTACACCTTCCATATAATTTGTATGCTAATAAGTGTACCCTGCTGAGCTATTCCTTTGTTGACGTCCAAGGGGCATTGCCCAGGCAGGTAGAGTATTTGGCCTTCCTCTTGCTCCTCCCAGAGGTTATTGGTTACCCTCATTTTGTTGCTGTCACGGTCAATTTGATAATTGTGGTTTTTATAACCCATGTATTGTTTGCCCAGTACAATATCAAAACCCTTGTCATTATAGACTATCAATTCTACCTCATAAACATATAACACACCAAGTCATAGTTTTGACTTGACTTGTTCGCATTTCTCCAGACCATTCTCGGCATTGACATTAGCCATTTTCACTTTGATCCATCCTCAATCCTTTGCACTCAGGATGGCCCCTTGGTATTATAGTTGATAAAGGAACTTCCAACCCACAATGTTCACTGATGTACCATCATATTGCCCTACCTTTGCCATTTTGCTACTGCACTACCCCCCATTCGTCTGGTATCATATTTTTCCTATCAACCTTGGTAGGTCGACTACAGAATCATCTAGTTTTCTAACTTTCAAGTGGTTGTACTGGGTGAGAACCCTGAATTGACAATCTGTCAGCAATTGGCCCCCATTGTTTAATGATACTGAACATGACAGTGTGTTATGAAAAGTACAGCCACAGCTACTGACCATCTTTGCAATATCCCTTCTCCAATTCTAATGTGAAGGGACTGTTCAACTCGCTCTCTGTCTCACTATCCATTTCCTACTCAGTCTGTTTCTCGCTTGCAAGCTGCCTGCTTCTTTTTGGACCTGTTGGTGCACCACCCATTGTTTTCTCCTTGCGTTGCTGTCCAGATCTGACATTTAAAGCTTCTTTGCTAACCAAAGTGTATTCAACTAGTGTCTTTATTATGTCGCAGTTGGGGCAATTACTTGAGATATAACTATCCTGGCCCCAGATATTGCAGGTTGAGCCGTCATATTTGGCCATGCCATCTGTGCTAGTTGTACCGTCTTTCTTGGAGTCCATTTTCCTAGCTGAAACGTTTGTAGTTGTATTGTTATTTGTACCGAAGCCACTTCCATATTGAAATATGTTAAAACATATGTTCAGTAAAGTAAGGTTCTCCATGCACTGCTCAAGGGTTGGAATCCTATTGTGTATACCAATACAACAGGTGAAGTCATTAGACAGTATCATGTTGCTCTTTTAGATTTGATACCAATAAGTGTTGGCAATTATTGTGTGCGGGATTGGCTGGTACACATCGAATTTTGAACCGAGGTGAAGGAAATGCTCATTACACTCTATGACCTGTTCTCTCTTCTTTAGGCTCAGTTCCTCCCATTCATGTTTAGCCAGGTCAAAGGTGTTGGACTGCATATACTCAGCATTCATCGCTATGCAAATTGTGGACTATTCAATGAGCATACTCATTAGGATATGGTGTATGGCCCAGTCTGCTGCCTCGCATTTTAGCTGTAGCACTGGTTGCTCACCCCAACCTATTCTGCTAGCCCATCCAATAGCTCAGGCTGCATTCTTGAAGTGTCTTCCAAAGCAACAAGAAAAGGGTTGACATTTTCCAATGATTATGTACACTTTGATATCTGAAGGTAAGTTGACATGTCAGAGAAGTTACAGCTTCCTGACAGGCCAGGGGTCTGTTCTGAGCAGCCACAGGATCTGGCTGAACCTGGGGTCAGATCGGACATATTGCGTGCCAGTGTCATATGCACTTGGTAATTTGTAAGTTGTTGAATGATATGTTCATTTGTTCTCAACTTGAATTGAAGGCTACTTTTCTCCGATGTGAGGTTATTCACTTAGTGCAGCAATATGACTTGCTCTAGCTGCAGCTGTGTGATGTCTGTCTACACTGTTACCTCTTGCTTAGACTTGCACTAATTGAGCTGTCTCTCCAAATTGGCAGAGCAATATTTCTCGATCTGGAGTTCTGCAAACTCATTAATTTCTTGTTGAGCAGGCCCTAATTCTTTGCTCTGGCCATCTTGAATGGCCTCAACAGCCTCCAAATGATTGTCTTTAGCCACCAAGCTCTTGTTGAGATCGCAAATCTTGGCAAGTTTCTCCGCTTGTGAAAAGCTCTCTGAAATGTTAGCATACATAGTCTCCAGTTGGACATCCTCTGCAGTCCTGATCCAGTTGATTGCTTGTTCAGACAATAGCTCAGAGCTGTCCTCCACTGTAATAATTTGTTTTGTAATGTATTCTGTCATGCAAAGTTCGGTAGGTTTGAAGTCTGGGGTGGCAGAGGTCTTGAACCTGCTGGTAATCCTGATGAACTCAGCCTTGTAGATAGTGTACATTCCACTGACATCTTGCGCAGTATGCAAGTCGAGTATTTCGTACATGATGTGTGTAGCAGGAAGGGCCTTGAAGTTAGAGGACCCATGCAATGTCTCGGAGCTGCCAGGAGCCCACAAGTTTCAAGATATTCACATTAAAACAGCTGTTGTACATTGTGTTTTGATAGCTTCTGATTCTTGTAAGGAAGTCTGAAGTTGAGTGTTGCTACAAATGTGAGGAAATCACCTCTCCGTACATCTGGAAGTGAATGTTATTGATGATTGAGTAGACCTCTTGCATGAAATAACTACTATATAAGCATCCCGCACAGCCATACTAATGCAGCAGAGCTACACCTTAATATGACCAGTGTCATCCACCTACATTTGATAGGAACTGTTACTGAGCTAATCCACTTGTCGAAGTACTTTTAGTACTAGGAATACCATCACCAATACCATTGCCATGGCTATTGCTTTCATTACCTTCAGTCCTAGAATAAATAACCATACATATACAAACTATCAGTAGAACATTGATAGCAGATTCCACTGCAAAACCTCAACTGGAGATCTGCTCTCCCCAAGATCCAATCGTCTACCTTCTTTGCAGAACCTACGGCTGCAATTATACAGACCATGATTGTGAGGCATCATGAGATCTTGTTGTAGTGGCTGTGCTAAACCATGGTTCAGACTATAATTTCGACTGGCGTCATGATTTGAGCCACGATACGCCACCCACCACCCGTCACCTGCCATCCACCATACGCCGCACGCCACACGCCACACGTCGCCTGCCAAACACTGCCTGCCAAACACTGCCTGCCAAAAACTACCCGCCACATGCCACCTGCCTCATGCCTCCCGGTGCCTGGAGCCTGCAACTCAGCAAGTCTCTGGATCAAGCAGGCACGAGCATACATGGGAGCATATAGTCAAGTGAGATTGGGAGTGTCTTGCTTCTTGAGAGAGTGTTGGAAGCATACAGCCAAGTAGGCTGGGAGGATGCCATCGAGTGCAATTGGGGGCGTACGTGAGAGAGTGCTCAGGAGAGTACTTGAGAGCATACTTGGGAGTGTACCTGAGAGCGATTCGGAGATGTACTTGGGAGCGTACTGGGAGGTGTACTTGGGAGTGTCTTGAGAGCTTACTTGGGAGCGTACAATCAAGCAGGCTGGGAGTGTGCCATCGAGTGCAATTGGGAGCGTACTTGAGAAGATGCTCGGGAGTGTACTTGAGAGCGTACTCGGAGCTATAATGGGGAGGATTAATGCTTACTTAGAAGCGTACAATCAAGCAGGCTAAGAGTGTGCCATAGAGTGCAATTAAGAGCATACTTGAGAGCGTGCTAGGGAGTGTAGTTCAGAGTATGCTCGGGAGAGTACTTGAGAGCGTGCTCGGAGGTGTACTTGGGAGCATACTCGGAGGTTGTATTGGGGAACGTACTTGCAGGTGTACTTGGAAGCCTCTTGAGAGCTTACTTGGAAGCGTACAGTCAAGCAGGCTGGGACTGTGCAATCGAGCACAATCAAGAGTGTATCAAACAGGCTGGGGGTGTGCAATCGAGTGTACTTCAGAGTGTACTTGGGAGTGTACAATGAAGTGCATTTGGCAGCTTGGTTTCAAGTTAGTTATATGCAACGTGATGTATAGTATCGATCGCACATAATCGCATGCGTATCATAGTATTCTAGTCAATGTGCAGGTCCATAGGACCTCATAGTGCCACGCATCAAATATGCTATGGATTACCGTCCCAGAAACAGCTTCTCTATGAGCTGCGCGTCGCGCATTGTTATTTTTCCCGGTGATACTAAATTTGTCTTTAGGTTATATGTATTTTAACATTAGTTGCCATATGAAGTTTCGATTCATGGATAAGTACTGTCAGCATCGGCTTCCTGTGGGTTCGTTGTTTTGTTTAGGCGTTGTATCTCCTACACGGGTTTTCCAGATCAGTTGCAACCAATCTGCAAAAGCCGACCGTGCAGGGGATAAAACGAATTTCAATTTGGTCTCTAGTTTGCAAACTGGCGAACACTGAATAATGGGAAAATAAAGTTCGGGAGTAGGCACCGTTCCAGATTTGCGAAACACAAAAGTAAGCAAGCGGGCCAGAAATGAACCACAATCCAATACCAAGCACGCCCAACCTCGCATATTGCCACCAACACCCTTTAACGAACGATGAACATACGCACACGCCACGGAAATAACTGCGCCCACCTTTCTCAAGTAATGACCGAAGTAGAAATCCTTGGCTTTGGAGGCCAACTCGCGGGCACTATACGCTTGCTCTCAGTGTGAATACCTTGGCCTCCATCAAATACTAACAGCTCTTCTACCTCATCGCCCTCCATGCCTGCACCAAGGATCCTTAATCTCTCCAAGGTTTGACGGTATGACGCCATGGTAGTCCTTCTGTCAGGTGTTGTAATACCATGTGCAATTTTGAACTGCTTAGTCGGTCTGAAACCTAAAGGAGGAACGAACTTGTGAGAAGGATTAGACTGTCTAGCCATAGGTGTAACTTGTTGACCATTGTGATCGGATAGGTAATCAACGTCTGATACACCCGACTCTTGATCTATCGTAAAAATTACGTACGTAATGAGCTCATGTTTCGCAATTATGAACTTGAAATTGACCTTACCAGAAAAGAGGGCTGCAGGACCGACACCATAAGCATGTTTTACAGTGTCCACATGTCTATCGACGTGGTTCTGCCAATCTCTTTCGCTCGCAAAATCCCATATCATTGGATGTAGTCTATTCTTCCATGCTTTAACACCGTTGAGCTGTGGTCGGAAACATCCCATCCAGTAACAAGGATAACTCTCCATGTTATTTTTACCCTTGTGTAAATTTATGATATGTCGTTTGAGATTTTCGATATTGTGAAGATCTGCGTTACAGTCCTTCCACTTGCAACGGTATTTCTTAAACACCGCATTGCCAGTGTAGTTCGCACCGTTCTGCTGCATAAGTCGGGTTGGTTGACCGGTACGACGTCTCTTCGAAATGGGACTAGATTCCATAACAGCGGTCTGTCGCGACGGCGAATGTATTGAGTCGTTGTGATTGCTCTGGAGGCGACGCGATGATGTCGCGTTGGAAGGTGTAAACTGTGGTGCCGGCTGTTCTGTGAGACGATCTAATCGTATCTCGGTAGATGCTGGCCTGGCTTGGCTCATCTGGTCTTGCAGCAACGATTTCCTTATCCTTTGAGGCCCGCCTCTCCTTCTCTTTTTCAGAATTGATGGTGTCGGTTTCGTTGAAATGCCATTTCCGTTGATGCTTTTTTCTGAAGAAATTGGCGAATTATTTCTGTCACCTTCATGGTCACCATTTATATAATCATCAACCCCGACTGGATCAGGGTCCAAAATATCCCAACGAATGGTTTCCAAATCGCTATTCCAATCAATATGTCCTGGCAGATTCTCTTTGAGCTCTAGCAAATGTGAATTCAAAGATCGCTCCGTCGGGTGTTTTCTTGCCACGATCAATATGGACCTTGCAATATCTGTTGGATTGTATTTTGTTACTCTGGCAGCTTTCTTTCTTGAGATCATCGTAGCCAATGGTTGCTTGAATTCTTGGAGCTTCCTAGTAACGTTGACTGCGTGTTCTGGAGTAGACACAGCGCTGTCAAGCGTAGTTGTCAAATCAATTACAATCGAGCCCACGCCCGCTGTAGTAGGGAGCCCTGAGAAGATGGCAATAGGAGACGCGGCAAGATTGTTAATTCCTGTCCTTCCAGATTCGGACGTTGCAGATGCAATCGAATCATTTGGAACTTGCACAGACAATGTTGGTATGTTAGGTGCCGCAACCGAAGGCTCTGCTGATTGCAGTTCTTTTGGATTCAGATCATTTTCGTACCCGGATGCTTCACCGACAGTCGCCTGCCCAGTATCAGGTAGATTCAAACCCTCGAGAGATACTGGATTGGTAGGTGAATCTTGTACTATGGCGAGGTTATCAATTGGAAAGTTGCACACGGGAGTTGACACCGACTGACCAAATATTGACTGATGCGTTCCAGAAGATCGCAGGGCTTCATTCTGAATATTCATTAGATTAGCCGTAGAGAACAGTCTTCCAGGAAATTGTTGATGTGCAATAACTAATGGCGGGTGGTTGTTTGATAAAATTGAAAATGGACTAGAATTTCGATGCAGGGCTTGTGGTGAGTTATCGGGTATGGAGACGGGCTGGGATGCAGACACAGTCCCAGGTAATTGTCGGGTCACTGCAGCAGATGTAACGACAACCGGTGGAGCAGAGTTGACCCTCTGCCATTTTGGTACACTACCAGGGAGTGTTCTAACCCTTTCGCCTCCTTTCTTCGATTTCCTTTGAGGAGTAAGGGAATTGGCGGATTCTGAAGATTGAGTGTGCGTGCTGTACGGAACTACCTGACAAAGGGCAATCGGGACATTATAGGTTTCCACAGACGTACTTGGTCCATGTGGCAAAAACCGCGCTGCTGAATTAGACTCTTGCTGTTGCTGCTCTTGATGGTCCTCTACTTCGCCTAATACCCTGCCGCGTTCCTTAGATTCTTGGGAAAGGGGGTGAGCTGGGACAGATGTGGGAAGGACGCTGTCCATCTGTTTGATTTGCTCGCGATTTACAGAGTCCAATAAGAACCTGGCCAAATCACCCCTATCGAACTTGTGCCCCAGAGAGTCGAAATGCTCGCACATGGTGACAAAATTATTTGAGTGACGAAGAAATCCACTAATATACTGGGCAGAAATCGGTTTCCCAAACCGAGTGAGAAACTCAGAAGCTGCTGCTGCCACGACTGCCTTTTCGGGATCTGGCATACCGCGAGGACCATCAGCTTGAGTTGGGTTAGGTGGATCGGCTCGAGGCTGAGGTGTTCGGAATGACGGACAATTTACTCCCGATTTTGCAATCTGTTGAAACTACACATTATTCAGTGGGGACGAACTGAGAATGAAAAGGTAATCGCACATTTTGCTTCGTGGGATATTTTCTAAGCCAACGAACCTCGGGAGGTAGCGACATTTGGGATTCGGGTTGTGGCTGAGGTTGTCTCGAGGGTAATGTAGGTAAATGTAGTTGCTGCTGCCTCGGAGACATAGAAGCTGTTGGTTTTGCTCCTGTTAGGTCCAGTCCACTATCTTGATGTTGTCGCTGAGTACTCTGTGCATTGCATAACTTTTGTGCAACTAGCGCCGCTGGAGGAGCAGATGGACCAATATCTATTCCAATGGGTTTTGCACGTTGAGGAAAACTCGGATCGCCACCTGGCGTAAGTGGAGGTGGTTCCCCAGTCTCCTTTCTCACACTCTCCCAGACAGAGTGAAAAGCAGAGGGATCCTTCGATTGATAAAATCTCATTGTATCAACCAATTCGCGCATGCGCTTTTCCATGAATGCTCGGTCAACTGGATCCTGTCCATCAAGGGTAGGAATAGATGGTATAGAGTTAGCTGTATGCTGGTATGCTTCATTATTTTCCTGAAGGTGCTGCTGACTGTGCTGGATGTCATGCAGGGGCTGTGATTCATCGTGCTCCCCCGCGAGAGACAATACAAAAGGAGTGGACGTTGGTATTAGTTGAGGTTGGTTCTGATATTGATGCATTTGATGCTGTTGCAGTTGATATTGCTGTTGTACGTGAGGCGTACCTATTTGAGGCTGTTGATTTTTTGGTTGACCTGTAGGTGGCGGCGGATAAATAATCATTTCAGGCGATAAGTTATGTAGTTGATGCGCCTGAGTGTGAGCTGATGAATAAGGTGATTGCGGCTCTGTGTCAGTTTCGGATTGGGATGTTGTTTGGACTTGGGGTAGGGGTTGGAGAGACTGTGCATTCCTACGAAGAGTTTGGCAAGTAGGGCGCTGATACAATTCTCCAAACCCCTCTTGCAGCTCAGATCTCGGAAGGGAGTACTTGTCTTTCACAACCGGATTAAGAGGCTTGGTAGCTAGAGATTTCGGGAGCGCCGGTTCTGGGAGGTATAACCGAGGTTTTAGCTCTGATATCTCCTGCATCCCAGTCGGAGAGGTTCTGTTCTTCAGCGTGGAACGATCTTGCGCTTGGTGCTGCACATCTTGCTTCAGTCTCATTTGGACCTGCCTGCGTTCCTCATTCCATTCCTCTTCCTTCTGCTTATGTTGCCTTGGTTGCTCCTGTCTGTGCTTCTCTTTCCTGTATTGCTGTTCTTGCTCCTGCCATAGCTGCACTTGATCTAACTGTCGCTGTCGATCTATCTGATGTCGTTCACGCTCAAGTTGTTGCTGCTGATTCTGAGCAGTCAACTGGTTTGCTTGCTGTGAATGCGGTCGCTGTGTCACCGGTGCTTGTTGTGAATTAAGCCTTTCAGGAGGCTGTTGACAGTGTCCCTGCGGAATTTTTATCATAGACCGCAGCTCAGGAAAAGTACTGACAGATTTAGAATGAGCCGCTAGTAGCGAAACCAATCCATGAGGATGGTGCTGATGTTGAGCAACCTGATTGTGGCTAGCCATGTGGTCTCTTTCAGCCTCCATTGCCTGAGATTGTGCCGATGATAGTTGAGGTGAAAGCTGTGTAGGTCCGGCCACAAGAGACTCGGTCGGAGTATCGGTAGATTGCTGTTGGAGAACAGTAGGGTATAAGCCCACAGATAAACAAACTCCCACAGACACGCAGGGGGTAGTGGATGATATCGAATTCTGATAAACATCCGGGGAAGAAGCAGCCGACGATACGGCCGGGACCAGACGAGGAAATCTATCCTCTTTGTCTGGCTGTGATTGCTGTTGTAGTTGAGAAAGTTGTTCAGACACTTGGCAAATATTCGTCATCTGCGGCTGCTGCGTTCGTCGCCGCTCCCCACTTCGTTTGTTCGCGTGAAGTTGAGATGGTAGTGATGGCTTGCTATACGGAGAGCTCGAAAGAGCTGGCGCGGAATTTGATGATCGGTAGGTTGCCGGCTCTTGGGCATACTGCTGAGCAAGGGTGTTAAATTGCTGAGGGTTGCTTGGCTGTCCGATTCGCTGAGACTGTTGCTGTTGATACGATTGACTTTGGTGTCGAGAAGAAATGTAGTTGCTCATAGCTAATGCGACTGTTTGATGCCCATCATCTTTTTTGCCGTGAGAAGGATACCCCTGGCCATGCACCCTCCCACCAACAGCAGAGCTATATTTCTGGCCCAGTACTGCAGAAGTTGCCGATCTCCCGGCTGTACTGACATCCACAGTTCCGGGCGCCATCGGAATAATTCCCGGAGCTAACAGGGATGTCGCTTCTATGACACTGTTTCGTGATGTATGCTCATTACTGTCTATCACCATTCCATTGGCTGGGATACGATATGCGTGCGGTAGTGTGGCGGGATAGGAGGTACCAGCAGAGGCGTAGGTCCATCGCTGAGGCTGTGGCGAAAATCCTCCAGTATGGTTCTGTGGCGAGAACGAAAACGAATGGTGGTCACCCGGGCTAGACAGAGGCAGTTTCTGGTCTTCAATGATTGGACGGGGATAGTAGGGAGGGTAGTTATCACTAGAAGACATGGCAGCGGGTGAGGTGAAGCCGCGCAAAGAACAGAAAATATCATTCGCTGTGAGGATGGAAGAACATTAGCACGACGCATTCATACTTTAGCGGTGGTCCTCCGTTTCAGGTGAGGCTCATAAGAGGTGCTTATGAGGTTGATCTTGCAATCACCGTGATTTGATTTTGCATACTTATGATAGTACTGACACAGTTGATAACATAGATTTGCAACCATGGCAATCTTGAAGAGTTGTCTTTTCTGTGAGACTCACATCAGAACCCTGATAGAATTTCAGTAGTCATCCTCACAGCTGCCCTTCAAGTGCTGGATGGAGTGAGTGATGGGGTTGGCTTTAGCTCTTTGGAACAGGACACACCTTTACTGTGGCCCCATCATTACCATTACCATCACAACATACACTATTAACACCATCATCACTGGTATTCTGCTGTTACTGGACCACCCCACATACATCTACATATCTAAAATTACAGGTGCAGCAGAAAATAATTCTGGAGTAAAAAGTAACTCTCAGAAAAATCAATTTGATTATAGAATACCAGGTATAAAATGTCTCATTTAACTGTCATGGTAAAGAGTTTTTAGTATGCATAGTATTAAATAACAATCTCCACTATACTCATTATAAAATCATTCAAAATCTACTATCTGACTAGTTATTGTAGTATGAGAATTTCAACAAAAGATGTAAGATCTCAAATAACAGTATTTCAGAATTCAATACAGTACCTAATCTGTCTAAATAGTCTTTGTGAGTAACTAGATTAGCATTTTTATAGTACAAGGTGATGAGTTGTTTAAAGACATGATCAATAACAAGTAATAAGTTTTGTTAGAAAACGTAGTTCATATTACCAAATGTAAAACAGTACAAAAAAAGTAAATAGTTAGTATAGAATTATTTAGTACAATACGGAAAAGATCAAGTATATTGCAACATCAGATAATAAAGCATACGTATAGTAATAATCATTTAATTGATTGTAAATAAGAATAGTTGGAAATTTAATATGGATAATGTAGTGGAAAAGATAATTGAAGTGAACCAGATAAACTGTATATTTAGAGAAGTTGTATTGTATTGCAAAACTTCTGTGTTGTTTGTCTCAGTGCATTGTGTAGTTAATACAAACAACTGGTAATTGTTAAAACTTACATTGACTTTCTTATGTTATTTCTTAATATATACTTTGGGTTTATGTTTATTGCCTTAGATTTTCTTATTGATATTGACAAAGATCAATTATACGTATTAGAAATATACGCATTACTTTTATTACTTACCATATGGCAATAAACATTGTTACATCAACATAAAATTTCACTTAATACTATTTGATAGTAATTCAGCATGACTGGTATCAAATGAAACAGACATAATGTAGAGATCTCTCACTATTCAAAGAATTGTAGTTAAAATTTAATTAAAGTCAATTTTAGCAATTTTTGAATTCTGTTTGAAATACATATGGTGCATGCAGACAAGCAGAGGTGGTAACAATCTATGCTTCTGCATTCTCAAACTTAAAAGCCATACATGACAACAGCGGCTACTCATCCAAGTGTATTTTGTGATCTGAAGTAGTAACACTCCGATGACTGGAGTATATCTGCTTTTTGTACTCTTAGTCATCAAAGATGTACCCTTCATGGTAGGACTTGCAAAAATAAGCTTCGGTTTCACTCTGGATATGAGTATCGTGGGCTTACCTGTATGATGCTCAGTATTAGTTGCCAGTACATGAACACCAGAGTATCTGGTACCAATTCTAATACAGATTGAAGTATTTCCTGCAGCCCAGCAAGAGTATAGGTGCAGTGCTTCCTAGCATACTGCTTGCTTGAACCCCAGTAATATTCAATCCAGTTCAGTTCACAGTAAAACTTTGGGTAAATGAGAACCAAATGACCTGCTTCTGTCATTACCTCCTCCAGTTGACTCTTGTGGGCATGGAAGTCCGGTTGAGAAGCAATTACTGCCCGGGCACAACAGCTGTGTGGGGTCAAGGGGTTACTACATTCATGATTATCAACTTTCTTCGACTTCCCTCCTGGATTAGAAATATGGATTTTGCACTGTGTAAATAATCCACCTGGTGGCCTTAAGCCCCATTCAATAGGACCTTGACCGATGCCAATTGGTATCTACTTATAATCTTGCATTTTTTAACCGTAGCCTGTATGATGGTTGAATCCATCTGGCATAGTGGGTTGTACCCCAACTGGATTCAAATTCAATTGGTCAGCTTGGAGTGTAGCATCTACATATGTCGCATGATTCGTTGCATGATCGAAGAGGAATACTGCATGACACCCTGGATATACTCATTTAAAGAGTGGAATTACCAAATCCTTCAGCTGACAGATGATACCTTCCTTATCCCAGTAGCCATCTTTGGAGAAATGTCTAATCTGTGTGCAATCTCGAAAGGCATCACCATCAGGTTCCTGTAGCCAAAGATCTTGCAGTGTATCAGATGGAAGCTTTAGATTTCCCTCTGGGGTTACATATTCTGAAACCATCATTCCTTGTCCACGTCCTTTATTGAAAAATGGTACGTGATCCTCTTTCACCCACCCTTGGTACACTCCATCAGTTGAGTTAAAGCTGCATTCATCCTGGGTACAGGGTATACTTGGCCTAATACCATCAGGTAGATTCTCAGGATTTCTCCAAATAAGTTTTTCAAATTCAGAGTCACTAGCTTTCTGAGAAGTCTAATATACAAAGATTGGTTCGAGCTCTGCCCAACGAGGAAGAAATATATCCTGACGGTATTTGAAGACATCTTCACACTCATGACCATCCTTATAAACAGCTTTCTTCAAATCTCACCAATTGTATCCACAGTGGTGAAACCACTCTGTGGCTGTCCATGCAGCCAAAGATTTATCTTTATTCTCAGGTAGTTGTGATTTATGCCAGTAGGTTGTAACTGCCTGTCCTATCCCATGTGAATTGGCCTTCAATCTAATCAGTATACCTATGTTGGAAATATAAAAGTACAATCAAGATCGTACAAGTTAACCTGCAGAGTGGATGTACTCATTCATTGTATTCCGTGTTCCATTATCCTGCAACATACACATGACTTTAGAGTGGCATCCCTGCAAACTCAGTGGTATCTTATTTTCTTGGATCCACAGTCATTCATGGTGGCAGATTCTTTCTGCCATCTTTATACCGCTCTTTTTATATCCCTATGAAACCATCAAAGCCACCAAACGTGGTCATCCCTGGGTATTATCTCTCAGCTGGCTTTGCATGAATTCTAACACATCTGGATGCCACCGCTGATCAAGTTTCTATGGTGGCTGTTGCCTTTTTGATTGAAGCTTTTTTTCTAATCTCAGAATCCCTGAAATAGTCCCCAGGTGTTAGCTTCACACAACACTTAGGCTATAACTAGTAGAACTGGCCTATGGAGGTTCATACCTTGCTGAAGGTGCCCTCATTTAATTTCATCTGGTACATGTGGCCACTTTGCCAGCCAGTCCTGTGGAGTTTGCTGATCCTCCTGCTCTAAAGCTTCTGATGCTGTAATGGTGCTAACTTCTTGTGCACTTACAGCATGTTCAATACTTGCAGAGGGACTTGGAGACACTGGAACCTTCATTCTCTCCCTTTGCTTCTTCATTCTGCCCAGAGCCTACGTGGATCTTCCACCTCAAGGTCCTACCAGTTCACTGGCCTGGCTGGACTCTTCTACTCCTTCCTCTTCATTTGAGTTTTCTACTTGATCTGGTGGTGATCTCCCAGTGGAAGTTCTGGTATCCAAGTCAGTATTTTGACCACCAAGCTGTTGTCCGCCGAGACTTGAGCCTGCTACCAAAGCATTGCTTCATTGTATCTTATGTTTTGATCGCCGGGGCATCTTGCAAGTTGTAACTGGTTGTAACATATTAGTGTAGAGTAAGTACACTAGTAGCCACCATGACCTCTTGATAAATTAGTACTGGGAGATAAAGTTCAAGTAGTATGCAGATAAACTTCTGGGTGCACTTCAACTGAATTCGCAGTCATAACCCATACAAAATTCACTTTAATAAGTCTTTTCAACTTACATCTTAACACATCTATCAATAAAATAAACTCAGAGGGTTGAACATAACAAACAGTTGAGCTGGTCTCTGAGTGTATTTTCGAACTCTCAATTTCCTCCGTCATGTCATATTCCTCACGGATTCACCACCTCTGCTTGTCCACATGCACCATTATTCTGAACTAAGCCAAGATTAGAAAATCAAATCAATTGGAATTTTATTGCTTATATATAGTCGGCTGGAATTTTGAACATTCATATATTATGTATATGTTCTGGACAGATGAATACTTTCTACTTTTTATATGAACTGTGTATTATATTACAAGTCGACTTATCTATGTTGAACTGCACTTTAGTTGAAAAGTTGACACAGTACAAGCTGTTTGATAATAACAGATCACAACTGGAAAGAGTATAGTTTCATAAAAAAGAAGTTGTTTATATATCCTATTCGATATAAGTAAATAAAAATCATTTCTCTCTGCTGGTTGCAAAGATTGAGCTGATTAATGCAACTACTTTGGAAATACACATTACAAAACTACGATAAAGCCAAATTCCCCCAAAATAATCAAACATTCTCCACATATTGTGAAGTTCACAAAAACAATTTGATTTGAGTGTAAAACCTGATGCCTTATTGCGGTCCTCAGACTTTATACTGGTTTTCCTGACTGGACCACGACCACCCTGACTTCATCTCCACCAGTAATCAAAACAATCTACTCTACTCATGTTCGAATGTGGAGAATGCATTCCCAGCAGAATTCAGTGCTGTAGAAGGGAGTGCTTGGTAACCAGTCTGGATGGAAGTGAAGGCAAGCCAGATTGCATAGCAGAAGGTGACCAAATGATTTTTTGTGAAGCCAGAATGTACATGGAACTTTACATTGTAGATGGACTTCCAGCTTGCTGAAGGTTATGCACATTGGACAGACAAAAGTCAAAGTGTTCCACCATGTACTCTTTGTTAGCTGGAATATGTCCATTCATTACGAGAATATAGCTGAGGGTTGTATCCAGAATCGAAAAATAAAGTAGATACCAATTCCATCTAGATATGAGCTGTATATCATAAATGGGATTGATACTGGTTAGCTACATCCACACCCACCTTGTGCTGGGTGTAGGCATTAACAATAACTCGTATATCAAACTCTTTCTGACATTCTCCAGGAAGAACTGTAGACTTTGCTCCAGTTGCATTGGTACATTTGTTGCCTAAATACTTTCTCATTCTCCGCACCAGTGAATCTTGGCCACCTAAATCAGCAAAATGTAAAATGGTTTGAAAGTCAATTCTGAACAACTCAGCAACTCCAACCAGCCAAACCAATCAGTCTAGGTGCTTCTAGATATTCCCAGATAGGCTGTTAGCAAAGTGATGTGATCCTATGTGTTTTGCCACTTCCTGTCTGGTCCACCTCAATGCTCGGCAGATTGTGGATCATAATACCAGTCTATATTGAGGAGTGTATAGTTATCTTCAAAACTGTACAAAATCCAGCAATATGGATATGAAAATTTCAGAACTATTGGTACTATTGCACATATGCAGGAAACTATTCCCTTGTACTCATAATGTGGTGCCATACTCTGCAGAAGAGCATATTATAATGTCTATCTGAGATAGTACCATTTGAAAAACTATCATACACCTGCACCATTTGATTCAGACATTGTAACTAATATACAGTGCAGTGGGTTTTCAATCCACATGATTGGTTACAAACAACATGCTATCATTTCTATGAGAAGCAGCATTTTCTCACATAAAATGTGCGAGTCCAACACTTACTCTAATCGGTACAATATCCATCTGATTATTGTGTTCGATTCCCTGGATAATACTGTCACTACAATTAGTCCAACAATGCTTACTTTTGTACTTTATTGGAATTACAACTGTATATTCTTTGAGCTTGAGGATTTAATACCCATTGTTGAGTCTTTTTGCACCTCTTAGAAAAGGTTGATATTGTCTTTCTAGCTGGCAGGCACTTCTCAAATAAGAGGATCTGATTTAGTGCAGACAAGCTAAAGTAGAATACAGCAAAAGAAGAAACTCAGCCTCAAAAGGGGATATTGTGCTCATCTTCCTCACTCTATGTATACTGGATCTAAATGTTATGAGATTCAGGCATGATCTCATGGTTGGCCTTGGTATATTGTACTTTGCAATCAAGTTCCAGATACGTAACAGATGTAGCGCCATGAAATGGTTGCCAGTCACACAACAGCCCTATTGAAAGTTAATAAATATACTGTCAATGAGTACATTATGATCATATTCAAACACCAGTCCACTAACTTCATGTCCCCAGTCCTCTTCAATTTGGGAATACAATTGCTGTGCAATGATTGAAACTCTGAAAGCTACAGATGAATTGTTGAGGGAGGTCAATTGGATATATCTATACACTCTACCGATAGGTGTTTCACTCAAATAATGTCCCTGGTGTGTTGAGTGGTGAAAACCAAGGTCTTCCGGACTATTCGGAAGGTGTAAATGATGGGCTCCACATGTATTTCACCATGTATTGGTTGCAGACACTAGATTGAAACCTGTTGGAGAGTCAATATCACACAAGCCTTGCAGTGCAAGCTATGAAAGGGTCTGCTCCATATAGTCAAGGTCAGTACTGCAGCCATTATTCCTGAGTATTTGCCACATGTAATTCACTTCATTGGCAGAGTGATATGCCTCTTTACCATAGCTGAGGTGTAGCGGTTCAGAAATATCTGTGGTGACATTGTTGGCAGAATTCATTCACCCAATTGACTTTGATATATGGCTTACAAGATGCAGCTTTGGATATCCCACATGTATTATGCACTGTTCAATGATTTTCCAGAGTACCTGCACTCTCAATGCCTTCCTCTCAGCTTTAAACTCAGTCAAGCAGACCTAGAATTCATTCTTGAACTGCATCTGTGCAGTCAATGTCATAGTATAGATCACTCTCTCCAGCAAATTCACAATTTGGTCCAGTAATACACAAGGTCATGGCTTCAGTCTCAGTATAGGAGAGATGGACTTGTTATTCAATACCCTTATCAGGGATAATATTTGCCATTCTGTAAACCTCTTCTTGTGCAGGAGGCTTGCTTTGAGCAAGTTCTTTGGCCAATATGATTGTGGGACTGGTTGCCTTAGTCATGACTTCCTAAAATAGTTGTCGCTGATTATGTTGGAAGAATTTATTGACAAGCTTGTATTTAACAGATATTACCTGCTGGTTTTTGCACTCTATTTCCTTATTTGCTATCTATTGATCAGCATCTGCCCATATGGTTGCTACCAGTTGAACTATATTCAGGTGCATCTGGAATTGCGTTTATTTTGTTGCAGTAATCTTGTCAGCTCCATATACAATAACCGACATTGAAGCACAAATCTATGAATTGTTTGTACCTTTATCTGATGGCATTCAATTGCCAACTATTCATATACTTTGTCATTTCCAGACATTGACATCTTCTGGTCTCGAAAACTACTTGCCTTATTCTCAAGTATCATTATTGCATTATCGAGAGCATTCAGAGATAGATTAGAGTGGCTTTCCTAGCTAACAAGTAGAGAGAATTCACATAACGCCCATTCTGCTCCCATTACCATTACATCAGGGACGGTTGCTACCTCACATTGCCCTGTATCATTTGAATAGACAGCAATCAGAATACAATTCGCTGCGAATTTTTCCATCATGCCCCAGATTACTTTTAATTACCGTCAACCTGGTCAAATAAATCAAATAGTTTCGAGATGCATCGGAGTACTGGATAGTGTGGTACCAATGTGAAATGATTGCCAAATTGATACTTTACATTACTAGCTTTTGGTATTTGAACAGCAAGTGAAATAACTCTTTAACTAATCCCAGGAGCAGCTGCAGCAATTTATCAGACTGCCAAAGCTGATTGACATTTCAAAGAGTATATTGTCAGAACTGGTTCTGGATTGGATGAACACCTAGAGTATGCAGAGTATCAAAATGACTTTTGTTCAAAAGCTCAGAGTATACATGCCAATATCTTGAGTGGTTGAGTGGTAAAATAGGTAAATACCCCATCAGTGTATGTTAATGAATTTCAGATGCAGTGCATAAGTCATCCGTGACTTGAATAATCATGACTTGTCCTGGATAATCCCTAACCAAGGCACCTAAAAGAGGGTGCCATTGTCGCTGGAATTCATCTGCCCAATTCCATGTCAAGCCAGAACCAGTTCTGTCAAGAATTACTGTTTGAGCCTGCACAATTTGAACTATGCTATGTTATGTCTGGTCTGTATTGTTGGCGGCTATAAGGGGACATGGAACTAGCCATATGAGAATTGAGGGGTGTATCAAAGGAGTGGAGGGAATATGTTTTCAAATATCACAAATTGTGAGATTCAGCTTCAAGGCATGCTGATCTCCAAAAAACATGGTCAAGTGAGTCTTGTCGCAAGCAGCAATGACTGGCATCATTGTCGCTGAGATGAGGTCAATCCTGCCTTTCCAACCACCAATCACCAGTGTTCATATAGTTGTATATTTGGCTACTGCCATGGCAGTGAGAGGAACACGTTCCAAATCGAGGTGTGCCTGAAATGGGTGATGTCCCAAAATAAACGCTATGCATTTGAAGATATTCTGGTTGTATAATGTCCCAAAGATATCTTAATCATCTTCAATCAAACTATCATCTGGGAGCTTGAAAGCAATTTCAAAGAGGAGCTTTTGCAAGGTATCTGGTAATTGCAATAATTCAATTTTCATGTTGTGCAGTCCATAACTCAGATGTGAATCAATGCATGTTTTCTTTCGCTGCTTAAACATCTGACAATGTTGAATGTCCTGTGTGGACTGAAATGGATAGCGTGGATCTCATCATTCTGAGTACTTGTGATGCTTGTTAACCAATCCAGTCACTTTGCGATATGCTTTGCCACCTGCCATTTCCACTACCACTACCTTCCGATGATCAATTGTCAATGTTTATTCAGGGGTACAAATGTGATTAGCCTTTAGGGGGTCTATGGTTTCTTTGTCAGATGTATCTTCAGGTGATGGTGCACCAGGTACATTGTCTATGGGTAGATCATTAGTTGACAATCTTATCTCAGGCAAGTTAGGTGCACCTACTAAAGTCAACCCATGATGACCGAGATTGATTTCAGTATTCAGGTGGTAAAATTTCATCAGGCAATTCCCCTGCGTACATTGATAATGGGTGATATTGCAGGTAGTGAGCCCCACGCCATTCTGTGTTGAATAATTGCTTTTTAGGGACTAAGTACTTTGCATGTGTTTGGAGAGTATTTTCCATATTCGAGAAATTGTGAGTATAAATGTAAATCAGGAAATTGTCATTTTGTCACCGAGAGCCTCTGGGAGTATTTGGGAGTTGTTCGAATAGAATCCCAGGGTGGTCAGATTTCAGTGTTGGCTAGACTGATGCCATGGCCTTCCAGTACACTTCAGATCGCAGGCAACCAATCTGCGAGGAGGTACAAGGGTTATTGATAATCAGGGGAGCTTCTATAGGTATTGGCAACAAGCCCGCCAGTGCTAGCATGAAGCCTGAGAGCTCGTTCAATTGCTGTAGACAAGTCTTGGAAAACCAGCATCTTCTTTGGGAACGCTGCTGTTGCCCATTGAAATGGTAGTTACTTATTATTATTGAACAATTTTTAAAACTCATGCATTCAGTTTGTATTTTCTTCTTAGTATTGAAGTATCTAAGCATCAATATAGCTGTCCATCCACCCACTGCATATCTGGACTGGTTTCAGGTGGTAATGAAAAGTATATTAAGGAGTATCTGATGATGGCGATCAAGTGAACTTGACGATACCGTTTGAAGGAGTTGATGGACGGAGACCGGAGATATATTGGGAGGCCATCATTGTGCGAACTGGAGGCCCATGATCAAGCATGATTGGAGAAATACTAGGTGGCTGAGATTGACTGAATTCCGAGATGTATGTTGTGGACATACTCAACTGAGTTAGGAGATGCCAATGGAGGTCATTATTATGCAAACTTGGAGGCCATGACAGAGAAAGGTTGGAGATAAACTTGGAGGCCATGATGAAGTGAGTTTGGAGATGCACTTGGATAGAATGATCGTGCAAACTTGGAGGCTGTGATTGCGCAAGTTTGGCGATGTACATGGAGTCCATGGCTAGGATAACTTGAATGCTGTGATTGTGTAAGTGTGTAGATGCACTCGAATGCCAAAATATTGCAAAATTGGATGATGTCTTGGAAGTGGTCAAACTGGAGGCAGTAGATCGGGAGGAAGTTGATCTGGATATACCTGATCATGAATGGTTGATCTCTAGACATTAGATTTGTAGGTGGTTGTTTTGGTGATGGTTGATCTGGAGGGGGTTGATCTGGAAGGGGTTGATCTGGAGGCGGTTGATCTGGGGGTGGTTGATCTGGAGGTAGTTGATCTTGAGGTGGTTTATCTGGAGGCAGTTGATCTACACATATTTCATCTGGATATGTTCGATCAGGAGGCGGTTGATCTGGAGGCAATTGATCTGGATGCGGTAGATCTGGAGGAGGTTGATCTGGAGGCGGTTGATCTAGAGGCGGTTGATATGCACATAGTTGATCAGGACAGGGTTGATCTGAAGGTTGTTGATCTCGAGGTGGACGTTCTGGAGGTGGTTGATCTGGAGGTGGTTGATCTGGAGGTGGTTGATCTGGAGGTGGTTGATCTGTAGGTGGTTGATCAGGAGGCGGTTACTCTGGAGGTGGCGAATCTGGAGATGGTCTACTGGGAGGTATGTTGGGTGCAGAGACTCTATTCATTGCGCAGTTAACTTACAACCGTAGAAATTGGGTGAACTTTCACTATCAGCATTTAGGGAGTACTCGTTGGTGTCCGTAGATATATTAGGGAAGTACAATAAAAGCTGATGCAATATTCATAGGTCAACTTGTAATTGTGGGAAAGAAGAGATGACTGTCAATCTACAGTGGATGCTATACTTGGTGTGTGCTGTACTGGGAGAATTTATTACTCAGTATATGCAGTGCCAGGTGTCTGTTTTACTCTGTGTATGCTGTACTCAGTGTATACTGTACCTAGCATATGCTATACTCAGTATATGCTGTACTCTGTGCATTTGGTACAGCAACACACTGTATTTTAATCACTGGGAGTCTGCATGAGTATTTGAGAGGCCGTGCAGTGCATACTTAGAAGTGCCAATATCAGGGGAGAATCACGACAATAGATAGCCATTACGGCCACCCTTTGCACTAACTGGGACCTCTGATTATTTGATCAGGAGTAACTGGAATCTCTGATGAGCAGTACATGAGTACGATGGAAGTGATTGTGGTACAATTGGGAACTTATTGGACTGTCAGAGGGATCTTTGGGTTCACCTGGGAGGCTCGCTGGATCAATGGGGGAGTAACAAACTAACTCTGAGAGATGTTGGAACTTTGATGGATAATATTTCAAAAGAATGCGGGCAGTAACTGAGCCTCACCGGATGTACAGATGAAATGCATTTCCTGCCACAGCAAATATGATGCATATAATATTGTTCATTATCACTTCTGAATCATGCTTGCTAACATCTTCTTCAAATTTCAGTTTATTGCTGTACCTTATTGAGGAACCTAAGGAGATGTTGAGTGATTGAAATATAAACACTGGTATATTGAATCAATAGCATGACTGAGTGATGGAATGATATCATTTAATGATGGTGTCAATGTCATACACGATTGCTCCCATCTCATCATGGCCAAAGATATCAGAAACACATAATTCATCAATGGGGCAAAGAAGCCACAGGCACCTCTTGTATTTGTTGATAATGCATATGAGCCATGTGGGTGAAATTGAAATCTAATGTCGTTTGGTTCGATTTGTGCTATCTAACACAAGTGTAACAAGATGTTAGCTCACTAGGAATCTAAATGGGGGTTTGAATGGCAATATGATATTGTCCGATGACAAATTGGAGCAACTACCTTGCATAGAGGGGTGCCAGATGGGGAGTGCTGTGTGCCAAAGTCGAGGACACAAAAGGTGGTGGAGGAGCACAGATTGGAAAAGAAAAGCACAAAGTACTGGCTGAGATGTGCTGAACTGGGGGTAGGAGATACGTATCGAATGTATCATTCAAGCAACAATCCAGACCAAGCAGTGCTGGTGGGAACTCAGCAGCATTCATCCCTGGCTGAGGAACATACAAACAGGGGTATGCAGCACAATATGAAATACAGGAGTGTCAATACAGACAATGGGGATTATGGAGGGCATATCCCAGCTGAGGAGTGTTGAAAGAAGTTGAATTGACTGCAGAATGAAATAGAAGAGAGTCAATCAAACCTGAGAACCGCTCTCACAGATTGAGTAGTGCCTTTCCTCGCAGAGTTGAACTGCAAGGTGGGGAGGGGGGGTCTGATCCAGCCCAGAAATGTGTAATTGAGAAGTGCAGCAGCTCCCAGAGTGAAATGTATCACAGGGGATGGGCACAATGTGCCTTGATATTCATCTTGAGATATCATTAATGTGGCCTTCTTCCCACTGGCATATTCAGACATTGCACAATGAAGAACTGTGGCTGCCAGGGCTAATATCTTTGAGTGAGAGGCTGGAATTACTGGGATATTGTATGCTGACACCTCAAGATATTGATGATTAAGAGAAATTGATGGTAAATTGGATCAAACACTTCCATTGGGTGAACTATGATTTCTTATTCTCAATAACCTTGGAGAGATATGCATTGCCAAACAGAATCTCCTTACCATGGATCTGAAGCTCAGTCTTAGAGTGCATATCCCAGTGGTATTAATGGTCAAAATTTCTACATGCCCCATCTGCCAGCCATCCTCAAATTGTACTTACATTTGCTTTGAACAATATCCAATTTGGGGTGTAGTCAGTATCATAAATCTGAGAGTGGAGTATTGAACAGAATCCAACACTTAGGGCTACTCCTATTTGTTGATTGAGTTAGAGAGATAGCCCAAAGGGCAATTGACACACTAATAGTATACCTACAGAAGCACCTTCTAATATCTGCTGACAATCCTGAGCTTCAATGTCTAGTATCCAAATTTCTGCAACTATCGCGTACTTTTCATCAGCAAATATTGGCTAGCGAGTCTTCGTAAATACAATTGCCTTCATGAATCTTTTTGTAAGGTGGGAGGAATCAACTCCAAGATACACTCAACTAGAAGTCTCCCTTCTAAGTATCCCTCTATCCTGTTTCACTATTGTACTTGATATTGGACTTATACAATGACTGACATGAGATTTACTTTGCAGTTGCACTCAGGCGCAGAAAGGGATCGAAATAGAGTACAGATTGAATAGGTTTCGAATCTGAATATATTGCTCAGGCTTGTATTCCATCATGAGAAGGTTGCCCTCTGTACCGGCGGAGAATCAAGAGGTTTTTATACCTCTTTCCTCTGCACTCTAACAGTTAATTCTATCTATGCTATTCTGTAGATAAATGTGCACTATCCTCTCATCGTCCAATCCCCTTGCCTTGATAACAAGTCAGGCTGAATTGCCTCCAAACAAATGGTATCCCTTCAATCATCCAGTCTTTCCGGACCAACATTATCCTTCTGAGATACATCTCCAAACTGATTGTTATCCATTGGACTATTGTCTTCTGGACCATCTATTTCTTTGTACCATTCAAATAGTGTTTGTTCACATGGTGTACAAGTTTCCCTATCCCACTGGCCATAGCTGATGTCAATCGAGAGTGACTTGGTATAGAGCTGATGATAGGTGGCGACATTCACTATCTTTATCCATAGAGAAAATCGCAATGTGTGCGTGCATTGTATTAACACACCATTGCAATTAAGGCAATACTGGAAGGTGGGTGGTGATGATGTGGTCGAGGGATGTGTGCCTGGCGGACACTGATGTGGCCGTAGTACTGGGTTATAATTGATGAACCATAATCAATCGCCACATGACAGCATCATGGAGTGATCATTCATCATTCCGGAACTGTGACCAATCCAAAAGGTGTAACACTTGTCAGTACTGCGAACATAGGATTGTGGCAATCGGGAACATTTCGATCTGTGATGGCTTTGGGTTGTGAAGCAGTCCGGTCTCCACCAGACTTGGGTAGCAGTAGTAACTGAACAGATAGATTACAGTCAGACTGCGATAATTTATTGAGGAGGGTTGACCTTTGGCTTTTGAATAGTGGAGGTGGCATTTGCCCAATGGGATTTTCGGGAAGAAGAAAGTGGAGGGTGTCCATTGACTGTTTTGGCATGTCTTTGTTGGTTTCGCAGTGGACCCCTTGTAGTTCATAATGATGTTTCCCGGCATATCGGGCATAGAAGCGGAACCTCCTGTTGGTGATCAAGATCATCATTGCTGATATTTGATAACAAGTTGCAGTCACCAGTGAGCTGAATTAAGTCATCACCGATCTCCTGATCGGTATCATCATCCTGCTTCATTAATACTATCAGGACCATTTGTCATCCACAATATGACGCATGTAGATACATAATTGGAAGCGAAACATATCAATGGCAATCAAGATTGGCTGGTGTTTTGAATGTGTGTGCTGTGTGAAGGTATGCCTCTTGATTCTTCTGTGAATAGTGATTCCTCACTTGGCTGGGCATAAGTTCCATTTGGTGTAATGAATATAGACAGTTGGAGAATATAGGAAAGAGTGTATAAGCAATAAATATTAAATTAAGTGCAATAGAATAACAGGAAAAATGGTGAAAGAAGTTAGGCATAGTTGAGGAGATCACCATTTGAGGTACGTCTCTAACGGTTTACAAGAGATGAATTCATAGCATCATATTTATTATATGGATGGCAGTCTGCTAGTGCAATTTAGGATGTTGTCAGGTGCACCAGAATGGATGGATTGCTTGTCAGGTGCACCAGAATTCATGGATTCCTAATGCTGAATGTTAGCAATACTCATCAACAACACTCTGTATGGGTAAAAAATTTTAGGTTGGGTAATGCCAATGCACATTGAATAGAACCTGATGCACCTGAACAAGATGCACCAGAAGCTATCTCACAACATTAGGAAACCCTTGGTGCTGGCCAGATGGAGTACTGAGAAGATGAATGAAAGCCTGTGCTGCTGCATATGACTCCGTGAAACATATGAATTGTACATGACAACTCGAGCATCTGAGCTGACCGCAAGGCATAGAATTGGTGCAGCATTGAAAATCTGCAAAAACTCAATAACTGATGGCTGAGTTGCCATGGTTCATACTGAGTTTGTTATCAAGAGAGGAGAAAAACAAATCTTTCCATGTGGTAGATCCGCTGGAAGAACAGATGCATTCTAATGATATTATATTGTGTTGGAATGCTGCAGCTAAGTTGGCAGTTGGCAAGGCAATGCCATCAGCATAACTACTCTTTCATGTGTTTATCTGGGCTGGGTTCGCAGAATATTTTTCACAACAATGAAGCAGTCAATAGAGGAGGGAGTGAATTTAGTAAATGAAGGAGAGATACAGGCATAGAGATACCGGTGTAGAGAACAGATGGTAATTTACGACAAATGATTTAGCGGTAATCTTATGGATTCAAGACCTTGTTGATACCAAAATTGCTAACAAATGGGTCACCAATAGTCACTCACATTCTGATTTTGCCCCAAATATCTACCAAGTTGCATACAGTCTAATTACATATTCATTATTGGTCTCACCCCGTCAATCTGGAGTAAAATTAATATTTGGGTTGAAAGCAATATGCTCAAATGTTATGAATGCATAGTTAGATGCTGTCTCACGGCAGGCAGAGAAGTGGTAATGGCATGTATGCACCTCTGGGGGAATAAATGTGGGCTGAAAATGGAATGGTTATGCAAAGATTCAATGGCTGGGGATTGCTGCCTCCTCTTACTCTGACAGTTAATTGCAATCTTCAAAGTGGTAATTTCCTAACTTGAGCTTTCCAGATTCTCTCTCTGTAAACTTGTCTCATGATGGAAATCAGTTCACAGAATTAATTTTCAGACATGAGTTTCGGTTGGCCAAACATATATCCAGTTAGACTGCAGGCTTAACTGCATTGAAACCATTGTAAACTTATGCCACTTTGAGTAAGTGCAGTATATGGCTGAGCAGATGTTGACAGCCATCATGCAGTGTCGCTGAGCAGAATATGTCTTCTAAGGTTTTCGCTCTCATGGTACTGGTCTTTTGACAGAGCCCAATGTTGCAGAAGCAATAGTAAAATTTGGAAACATAGGTCCAAATATTGTACTTAGGCATTATAGAGTTTATTGAGCTTACTAATTGGCCAGGTCTATACATTTATGGTTTAGTTGTACAGGGCTACCTTCCACTTATGGACAGCTGCTAGGGAGCTGACAGTTCCAGGCATTTAAGCAACGGGCTTCTCATACAGATCAAGTATAGCGTAATATATAAACAAAAGCTGAGAAGGATGAGCCACCTGCACCTAAACATGAAGGGTCCCAATTGATGGCAATTGGTGTACAGTGAGTTCACCAATTCAAAGTCGAAGACTACATGATGAGAATCATATAACCAATAATAGAAAGTTTATGTTAGAATGGAGTACATGAGCTATGGTGGATTATTTCTTACTCTTGAGTTGAGTCTGGGCTGGAATGATACATTCACAATGAGTCATGGCTTGACTATATTGTCTTCATACAAATCCAAGATCTTGAATCTTAACTGGATTGCAGATCCCAGTGGTGCCTGAATATCAATACCAAAAACCCGATGTCTCAAGGTATTGGCTGGCTTCTATATCAATTGATGGTGGAGCCATTAATTATAATTTTTCATTGTTCAAGAACTAATAATCAGAATTTTCTGGTGTACTTGAAGATGGTATAGCTAGTAAAAAATTAGAACAATAAATAACAAACACATGGAAGAATCAAATCATCAAAATTCACTCTCTTAATTTAAAAGAGTAAAGATAGAGGTTAATGATGTAAAACGAATTACTAAAACTAGATATAATTCCATTCGTGAGGCAGCTAAGTCTGATGGTAAATACCACGGATGTACCTATTTGCAACAGCCACAGCGTACCCAAGAGTATCCAAGCTGTTTCTCATCGTGCAATACGTTGTGATGTGGGTCTGAGGCCTGCTTGAATTACTATGATATTCCGGCAACAGCTGCGGCTTTTCAATGAACAAGTGAGCCCTTGTCTCATATTCTGATACAGGAACTAAATATCGCCAAGGGTGTCTTCATTGCCAAATGGGATTGGCAATAATGCAGTGACCCTTATAACAATATGCATCTAGAACTCTCCAGTGCATCTGAACTGCAATCATATGGCAGCACATACTGTGGCTTTGCCACTACTAAGTAAGCGGTGTCTTATATTCTAACCTGAGGACTAGATATCGCCAGGACTGTCTTATTGCCAAGTCGTATCAACAAATATACTGTGCAGGATCAGTCATAACACAACTCCAAACATATGCTAATGATTCTCCGGTACACCAGATCTTCAATTATAGGCCAGCAACAGCTGCTGCTTGGCCCTCAATCAGCAATCCAGAGTCTCATATTCTGACACAGCTATTCAACATTGCCTGGACTGACTTGGTTGCCAAATGGGATTGTCAAATCTGCAGAGCTCAATCATCCCAATGAGACTGATGACATATTCCGCCCATTTTGCGGATCCAGTGAATGTAGTTGAATTATTTATAGTTCGTTCATTTGATATTGAAATGCATAGAAGGCCTTAGTTTTCGGATGAATGTCACATTTTCAACTGACCAATAATTTGAAGGCTCTTACTGTATTATTCTCACAATTCAACTTATACTATTTCCCATGAGATAAGCCAGCCTGGGAACTTGTAATATGGCTTATAAATTGACTCCATTCGATATTGGTCATTAATGGTAATAATTGAGAATGCTATTGAAATCCCCCTCAAGCCATTCCTAATTTAAGACACATCACTTTCAATATCAACCATTGGATTCACTTCAAAATAACAGAGAGAGGAGATATATTAAAGCAGTATCATGTGCCTTTCAATTGACCATTTTGACTATTTGTAATACTTAAGAAGATTACATTGGTTGAATGACTACAGAGGCGTATCATGATGAAGCATTCCTAACAATATAAGATGATGGCTCATCTGACTTCAGCATGTCTCCATTTACTGACAGAAGCTTTGTATCATCTCCACAAGACTCCAGAATCCGCGAAATCATTGACCTTATGATGTTCGGTTGACTGACAAAGCCGTGCAGAACTCTCATTGGGGCAGTACCAGAGTGCTGATGGAGATCAGTCGTATGATTATCACAGGCACCAAGACCCATATTCGGTAACCATGAGTGTTGTACGCTGCTTTGCCCTTGCTGAATGTCTTGTGGAAATACCTGCCACTGTTCATTGCATACCCAGATTATCTGGGGTAATACCGAATGGTTTGTAGGTATTTGATTTCAGCCAGTTCCGCCAAGTTTGGGTGTAGTTACAAATACAGAGGGATTTTGTTAATGCTGGAATTTGAGCTGCATGGTTGTTTGTTCGTTATTGCCCAGTTCTGTATATATGTGGAATATATCCATATGATCTGCAAAATACTTTGTTAGCCACCACTGCAAATAAAAAACTTAGCGAGAGAGAAAACAACATAGTATTGCATTTGGTAGAGGTTGTGCACTGGGGAGAGCATTTGCATGTCTCTCTTGTTCCAGAAAAAGCATCTCTCCTGATTTGTGCTCTTGGTTATGTTTGGGACACTCTGCAGGCTAGTTAAGAAGCCTTCACAGCAATGTCTTGCTCAGCCATCCGAAAATTGGAGAATCTACCCAAGAATTGAGTAGCCATTCATTACACCATCGTGGAGAGATATTGGTGTGATTATGCACATTTCATGCCACTGACAAAAATCATGCCAGTCGCCATCGATGAACCCTCCACCCTCATGATGAACTGTGTGAGGTGCATCTCTCCACAAGGGTCTTCAGTTATGCTTCATCTTCCTCTGCTCAATTGAGAAAAATGAGGAATGTATTCGCTTTCAGTATTGAAACCAGTGGATTTCTATTGGCTTGTTTCAATTTCAATCTCCTCTTTATCATCCAAGGCTTGCTGTTTGTATCATCATGTGTGCTGCATCCTGCTGTATTTCTTTAGTTTCTGTTCAGATAGCATGCATTAAATACTTCACTGCGGAATTCAATGATTATGCAGCATTTTTTTCAAACACTGTATTATCCTCTGGATCTTCAGGTATGCCTGAACACAACCAAATATTCTGAAAACACCAGTCATTGAGTCAATGGAATGCTGGAAGAGCTGTGACTTGAAGTTTGAATCCAATTGTCACTTTCATCCCAATTTGCCAGCCCACACGGTGTTTAGTTTTGTACCAATGGGAATCATCAAAAATTCTGAACCTCCATATAGATCATGAGAGTAAATGGTTCCTTGATGGTTTTGATTGGAATGTGAAGGTATTAGATGACACAAGATGGATATTCCATCAGTTATCCAGCTTGTCAATACTGGTGGTATGATACATATAGATGAGATTTGCAATTTCCATAGGCAAAAAGTTCACCAATTTGAAATTGGTTTCATAGTTTATCTCGTCTATGGCATTCTGTAATCTCTCTGCCACATTGAGCATTGTGACCACCAGACTTGGTTCAAGGGCTGAAGAAAGCACTGGATGCCATTGAGGTGGAGTAGACTGGATCTCTAGAAGGCAGTGGGTAACTGAATTCAGTCAATGCAGCAGATACCACTGCCGTTCTCGACTGATGATCTCACAATAGTTGTTCTGTGCCATAATCAACTACACTGCAATGGTATTCCTGCACAAAAGTGACTGCGGCAACTCCAGATCAACCTTCTCAGTCAATGATCTATGAATCATAGCTGCTGCCACAGAGGTAAACATCATGGAAAGCCCCATTTCATCTGCTGTCAACACTTCCCACTCATCTGACTCCCATACCCATCTCCTCACAATAAACGACAGGTCCCAGAGCTGGTGCGCAAAAATCTTGAGTTCAAGCAGGCATTGAATTGAATGCTTGTTGCCCAGGGCTCAATTAGTGTTTGATTGGGAAATCAGATGTGTATTCAGCAGCTTGACTGCCTCTTTCAGACCCAAATATTCAAATTTGTTGATGATTGTATTCAGAACAGTATTTAATTCTGGACCGCTGTTATGTTGATTGAGGACCTCTTTGCCATCCTCCACTTGCTCATGAACCCCACATGAACCTAAGTGTATTTTCTTTTCATCCTTAATGATCTCCTGCAGTGGCTCCAAACTAAGTTGGGCAGATTGGCTGCTACTCCAGTGCTTCTCAAATTTATCGCAATCTTAAGTATTTTACCGAGAAGCCACCATTTCAACAGATGTATTTGGATGGAATAGGACCAATTGTATTCTTTCAATTGGAACGTCCATTAATTCAAGTATCATTCTGTTACCCAGCATTCTCCTCTCCCTTCCCTCTTCCACCATCTGCAGCACCTTGCAAAGTATATATATAATAATTAGCGGTTGTGCACATCTAGTCCTAACCTGGCTGGTAGGGGTTACTTTTATCAGTCTAATTATATAATCAGTACTCTGCTGCCCTGGAGTTTGCTCCATTACTACAAAAAATATTTTCTGACTGTGTCCATTATTCAATCTGAACGTATTCGAAAGGAAACAGTGGAATGAAATCTGTTCATATACAGGGTCATTCAGTATTTACTCATGTGTACATAATATGATTAACTGTTTGTCCAAATTGTGCTGCCCCGAGGTGTACGTGAATATTGATGTTAGAATGTAGGGCCATTTCAGGCCTCTATTTTTGACAATGAAACCAATCAGCTCCTCCCAGTATCTCACCTTTGTATACAATACATGCAGTTGTTTGGGTGATAGAACCATATGGTTGCCATTGGACACCCAGTTAATCACAACTATAAATGTTGATTGTGGCAACTCTGGGAGGTTACATCTTACCTTGTTGTCCATGCACTATCCCACATTCATTGCTGGTTGCAGGTTCCCACACCTTCCCTTTTTCCATCCCTCTTAAATTTTGCTGGCACATTTATTCAAAAACGTCTCTACCAGCTGCCACTGACAGCATACAGAATTATTGAAATATTCCAATAGCAGCCGGTTCTCAAATGTTACCAAACTTTCTGCAATCACAGAGTTCCAGTGCAGGGGTCCATCTCGAAGCTGTTTCAAATAATTTTACCTCTATTTAACGCACCGATACTCCATCTCCAGATACTTAGTAACCAATGCTTTCTTGCACTTGTTGAATGAATGGTAATTGGCATGCACCATCATGTTGTTAAATTGCTTCTAGGAGAATTTGGTTTGCTTCACACTGATTGCAGATTTGCAACACGCTGATTGGGGGTTTTCCATCAGTAATGCCCGAGGGCAACAAATCATCACCCTTATCATCTGCATCACAAGTGTCAAAGGAATTCTCTGGCAACAGGGGCAAGACTGCAATCCATCGGACATTTGATATCTGCCGTTCCACTGGCAGCTGGAATTATTTCGTTTGGAGAATGATTGGGAATCACCCAGGTGCATTGGAAGGAGGTCTGCGTGAAGGAGTATAGCCGGAAGATGTTGGCTGATTGACTGAATTGTTTCTTGGCAGTGCTGGAGGCGAAATAGGTATACTTGGAGCAGACTGCCCTTGATCTGGGAACTGCTGCAGGGGACCATTTTAGACTTACCATAACTTCCTTGGTGGAGGTCACATCCATGCTGTCATGGCCCACAACTCAGACACTATTGGCTACTGCTGGGGGTCGGTGGCAAACTATTGTGTGTCATGTTGAATGAAAAATAGTCATAAAACTGTGGAGTGCCTGGAAATTGCAGCTGCAATGGAGGGTATCTATATCTGTGCGGAGGATGATACTGATTGGTGTGTTTCCCAGATCGACTGGGTTTGCTAGTAGAAGATGTTACACAATTATCGCATAATCCCGAATTGTTATCATGGCATTGTTGCAAGCCAAATAGGTCATTTGATAGAGCCATATTTACAACCATCAGGGGAGATCTGTTCGTCAACATGCTCAGTAGACAATCACTGTTGTAAACTACTGTAGATGCAAGAGGTGATGGAATGTGAATCAGAGTGTTGTTGAGTATATCGTAGGTAGTTGTGTCCATTGGCAGAATGAAGGGCATTATATGTTGAATTGTCTTGTTACAGACTATAGTGTGTCACTACACCTGTGATCCATGATACTATTCCGGTTTAGAAATAGCAATCATAATTACATCCATCCCAGCTCTCTTTGTTATATGCTCGAATTCATATACTACAATACTTTACAAATGCTTATCGTTGTACCCTTGCTTGACTTTAACAGTCAGGAAAGAGATATGTTACAATATCTCCAGCAACAGAACAGAAATAATATCCAGTATGAAGGTTGGCACGACTAGAGGTATTACCAATATGTTATGTGTGTATGACGTTGCAATGTTGTTCACAAGGAGGCCTCTGAGTTGAACAGCTAGTATTATTGCTTCTGATTGAGCTCCTTTTTATAACATCATGGTTCTCCTCAGGATTCATCCTCCAGTCATGGATCAGTAGTGAAGAAATCATCATGCCAGCCTATGAGTTCTGGATAATCATTGTGTGGGAATATAACAAGCTTGTAAATGCAAGTTGTCATTGTGTTGAGACCATTGACATTTATTATTAGCCACTCGGAGGCTCTGGATGAGCTATAACTCACAATGCCTGCATGATATAGTATCAGGCCAGCGGTGGTGATTGCTGTGATGATAGAAGAAACCATCTGTTCTCTGCTAATGATTTTCAGCAGATAATGTACATGATAATTGGGCGGGACATAGTATAATTATCGCTGATTATGAATCAAATTGAGTGTAAGGTAACAATATTTCATCTCTCCCCCATATTTTACAGCGTGGGATAAAGCTGTTAATGTGATATTCTAACAAGAGATACAGCTCACAGTCAAGCTAATATTCCTGGGGCTTTAAATTACTGCATCAAGAATTATTAAAATGCATCCAAATACATCTTCACTGAGAATTTCTTGAATATGGCCAACCCTCCCCTGAAATGCATTCGGTGCAATCTCTGCAAAATAAAATTATGTGACGAAAACAAAGTTGTGGCCATTTATTTAACCTCACACGTAATATCGATCAATGCATGGCTATTACCTGACGTGAATTTAGCACCTTTATGATGGAATCTACCTGAGTGACCATGTTTCCACATCAGTTTGTGTACGTAAATGGCTATCGATGAGCTGCTCAACTAATAAATCAATTCATGGACAATATACCTGCTGCACCATCACCTGAAGATCCTTTCAACAAAGAAACTAAACATCGCCAGGGGCCTGATCTGATATGTAGCTTGTATCCGACAATGACAAAGGCTCATAGTAAGGTAGTTACACTAGATAATGTGGAGGGGAAGCCATATTGCAAACCAACTGGATTGTAAAACAAGCATCACAAGCATTTGGAACAATGGAATCCATGGCATCCATTTTGGTCAGTACACCACTTTCAACAGGTTCAATCATGTAGCCAGCAAAAGATGGTGTGCTTGGATCATCATCTGAGTCATGTACTGGACAACTGCAAAATCAAACAATTTCAATCAGCAGATACCCTGTGAAAGTTCTCTCTGGTCTCGATTTTGGGCTAGGCAATGAATGCTGGATTGAAGATTATTCACATATCATTGGAACATTATACAAGAGGGTCATTCTGAAATTTATTCAGTTTCTTTTCTCACATCTTCAAGTTCAGGTGTATCTTGATTTTATGGTGGTACACCATGCGACTCCAGATAGTCGATGTATATACAGCGAGATAAACACCTGAAATTAGTAGTAGGATCTGAATGCTCAGCTCCCTGTCAGAGCATTGATTGTGGCGCTGCATTGTCGGTCAGATATGACTCAGTTGACGATTTTTTCGGTTGATCCACATGTCTGGCGGCCGTATCATACATTTTGGAAGATGTGAAACGGTATCCTCCACGCAAGTGTATTACCCATCTGGATTTATATTGCGTGAATCCCATGTCCTCCAAAAGATGCTAAAAATGCTGACAATGCATGGTATTCCGTGATTGGAACTGTGACATCACCACGCTGGAATCTGGATATATCTGGTCTCGGTTTGAAATGGACCTGCGCTGATGGATTCCACTAACATTGTTGCCCTCTTGTGGCTACCTAGATCAGGGATTATCCGCAACATGTCTGGGGTACTCAACTCCCACATGGCTCATGTCCAATATTTGAATGTCTATACGGTGCATCCATTGGGCATTCAAATTTTTGACTACACGACAACCCAAGGGATCAGCATGTTTCCTTAAACCATCTAGACGAAACGAATATTAATGTTCTGCACACTCCTCGTGATCATTCATGCTGCAACCAGTTCTGGCAACTCCCTCTAGGCAATGTGTATTGTCTTTGTCAGTATGATGAATTGCATCAGCAGCTTATGGGTTTAGTTATTGACTTATTGCACTGGCTGTTCAAATACCTGAAAGCAGGAAATGTCAAGAATGAATTTGACAATCAATTCACATTGGTACCATTAGATTCAGGCCTCCAGAGCTCCTCTAAATTATTCAATTCGATGAAAAGCTGCTCCTGGCACTGAAAACAGATCTAGGACATGATCAAAACACTGGTAGTGAATTGAGCACCCATACTTGGCTGCAGGAATAATGATGGCAAAATGATGAAAGAAAGAACCTCTGCTGACATGGTAATGGGAGCAGTGTGAGCATTATGTGAATCCTCTCTACCTACCAACCACAATCATGGTGATTTATCACAGACAGCACAGTACCTTGCATCGAAGTGATTTGACAAGAAGAGAGTTGGTTTCCGAGTACAGACAATGTCAAAGTCTGTGAAAGCCTACCTGCATAAACAGTTGTCATAAGAATCCCTCAGTTATAAGTGCACAGGTCTGTAGAATCAGTGCTGGAATGGATGATGAAATGTACACTGTGGAAGAGGTGACCACAGTATGACGAATGTAATTTCAGGGGTGCCAGATCAGAGCCTGACAAACCGAAACGAAATGGTCAGATACTGATCGGCAGAGGGCACAGGGGCAATTTGGGCACAAAATCCATCAGGTGACGGCTGTGAAACACATGCTATTCCATAGATTAATTCAACATCATTATCAACAACTGTTTCAACAGGTTGGAACTGAGGCAACTGGTCCCAGATGCACAGTTACTAACAATTTCGCTCATATATACACTACTGCAGAAGAAGAGGTTTTTGGGGCTACAAACAGCACTGACGACAAGTAAGAGAAATGTCAGGTCCGTTAATCTGAAGCTGTGACTATCGGCAGCATCTGGAGTATTGCTGATAGAGAGCATGTTGTAAATCAGATGGAGAGAGAGATGATTGTTCTTATGTCACATGAGAAGATGCAGTTCAAGAAGGAATTGTCCATCGAAATGTTCAAAATCGATCCTTTGTTGCAGGGAATCGGCACTACTGAGCTCCAGGAACCTATTGAATGGTGTGTCATCCATCTCGGATATCCTATAATGCATGTTTCGAATGATATATCACAGTCCATTTTGCATCTTGAGTCTGTCATCAATTTCACCACTGACAATTCTGAATGGCTACATATTGGCATTGAGAAAGAGTCAGATCAATGAACCAACAAACTCAAGAAAATTTGACATATATTAAAGCACAATGACCAGTATACCGATCTTGACTTTATGGAGAATAGACTGTTATAAGTTACTGTTGAAGGCCAGTACAATATCCACGTATCAATTATTTTCAACCTACTGCATGCTGCCAATCAGCAGCAAAATATTTGCAGAGCCCGTCATTTATGTCTTCTGCACTGTCAGAATGAGCCATATCTACACTCTGTACTGCAACAGGTACAATATTTGAGAGAAATTCATGTCTGCTGAGTGTGTAGAAGTAACATATTATCCTCGCTCAGAAATGCATCAGAAGATGTCGGTAATCCAAATACTGAATAACTGTTCTGGGAATCACTACAATAGGACTAGGGGTACGAAGTTAGAGGACTGGTGCTCAGATGTGATCAGAATGTACTCAAAGACAGTATATTTATCAAACTTCAGAATGGGCTGTTGTACTACCATCAACCATTTCACTACCCTACATCAGTTGAATGTCTGGGACTTGATTGAAAGGTAGAATAGACCAATGCCAACCAACGGATCATGTCTGAATCTCATAACATCAGAGTCCAATATATGGAAAGTGATCTCAAAAACACCTTCCAAGGCCAAGCTCCTTGCTTTTCTGTATTATACAATATCTCGATGCCACCAAATCAGAATCACCAATTTTACCAGAGCCTGCCCACTGGACACAACATCTCGACCATTCCTAAAAGGTACAGGAAGACTCAACAATGGATATTACATTCTCAAGCTCAACAACATGTGGTGATCATTTCAACAGAGTGCAATGATCTGCATGGATGAGTTGATTGTGCTTGCAGGTGCATCTGGGTGGTCAAAAAGACTGATATGATGCATATCGTACCTGGTGGAGGACATGTTGGACTGGCATGTTTGGAGCAACAGAATGCTGCATCCGATCTGATTGATAGCATATGGCTTGTAAATAATTACCTGCATGTTGATACCAACTGGACTGCAAATTAAGATACGATGACTGACAAAAGGTGTGCAGAAAGAACACAGTTAATGGATTCAACTATTATTTATACAAATCACAATACTCTATCTCGGAGAGTTCAGCTGCACAATCGATGTGGATAGAAATAGACTTTGCAACACAGCCAATACTGCCAGTAGCTTGGAAATATGCACATCCTAACAGTTTCATTTTATATCATATTGAAGGCAACTATATTCTCTTTAGGATATTCTTGTATTTTGTTCCACAATATCCTGAGCATTGTGGAGCACCAGTGAAGAAGTGTGGAAGCCACTGAGAGTACATTGATTTGCATTCATCCTATCTGGCAGTATCTTGCAGCATCTGACAGAATCGGTCTGGCGGTTCAAAGTTGCTGTGTTGTAAAGTTGTGACTTCGAAACCATTTCACATTTTGCTGATGTACTTAGTGTAAGCTGTATGTGGTATATGCTGTACTTGGTGTATGCTGTACTTGGTGTATGCTGTGTTCTGTCTTAACTGGTGATCCTGGCGTAGAGATACAGATTAAAATGACTTTACTGTGTAGTGTGCAATAAGGGTAGAGTTGGGGCCAAAAAGAAGAGAGTGTGGATGATGATGGGACCAATATGGAGGATATGAGAGCATGTGGGACATTAGGGATAGGACTTGCTTCATTGGATTTCACATGCTATATATTGGTGTACTTGCCTATCCTGATTGGGTGTCATACCTGTTGCATATATGGTCTATCTCCCTGACATATGGCTTCAGTTGGACTGATGCATAATCTCTCTAAGATGATGGTCATTTCAGACCCAGCTGGAGATGCCAGACTCATCAGCTGGAGATGCCAGCAGAGTGCGCATGCATGCGTACAAAACATACAAGACATACTCCAAGCACCTTTTATATAATATTACAAATATACCTGTACTTGAGAATTCAAGTTTCTAGCACTCAGTACATTTCAACAGGTTATGAGCCCAGTTATCGCTACTATCTAAAATCGCACCATCTTCTCCACAATCTCTCTCACAACCTCCAAAAGAGCCTCAACGACCCTAAACCTCATAACTGTAGCAACAACTTCATAAACATCACTAAGACTCAACACCATCACGAGCAAGCCCCACGATATCACGATGTCTTCCGCGAAGACTTCTTCCGAACCTGCCTGTAACAAGACCGCACGGGGCGACATTGCTAAGCCCACTGGTGCCAACCACGACAAATGGAACGATGATATGATACTCATCCTTTCAGTCATGAGTGCATATGCAATCGTCACCGGAGATGATCCTGAACCGCAACTACTTGATTTCGACCATGATAACAACTATGAAAAGCTAAGGAAGCCGATGCTGTGTCCATGATTAGACTTTCTTGTTCCCCCGAAGTACAACGTATCCTCACAGGAATGAGAAAACCTCATCAGGTGTGGATTACACCAGAAGCCAGCCTGGACACCGCCAGATCTTACATCAGCAGAAAGCACATCCTTCTCCAGTTCTGCACTTGCCAACCTAAGGAGGATGAACCACTTAACGCATACTTCACCAAGCTCAGTGACTACCACAAGCAACTGGACGATACCGACGATGCGATTGCCGATTGACATGTCCGCACGAAAATATTTCCATTGCTGCCATCACCGTACGCGATGGTCTTAATGGTCCTAAAACATACATGGCTCTTACCTACATCTGAAGAAGCCATGCATGACCTCCTAGAAGAAGAAACTACAACCAGCCTCACCAAAGAACTTGGAGATGCATCCACAGGGGTTACCCATTTCACTGAATGTGGCGGCTACCATGGCTGTGGGCGTGGTGGACGCGGAGCACATGGAGAATGCAGTGGACAAGGTGGATAGGATGGACATGGTTGCGGGTGTGGAACCGGAGACAGCTACGAAAGTAAGTACACCTAATGTACAATTGGCAGCCATACTATAGATGCATGCAGAAAGCGGATACGTGCTCTGGAGGCAGGAAACAGCGAAGAGCACATTTGTTTCCAGTGCGGGATCCCAGGACATGTCAAGGTCGATTCTGTCTCTTACAAATGTATAAAAGAGTGGTGGAAATTCAAACAAGCTACTACTACCGCAGCAGTCGCTACAATGGGAGACTGCGATTCCTTCTGTGTAACTACATGTTATCTCGCCGCCACCGCCGCTGGCAACGTTGCGGCCCCGAAGTGGGTCACTGATTCCGGAGCATCTCACTTCATGTGCAATGACCGCAGCAGCATCTCGATCTGCAAAACGTTCTCACTGCCGAATGGAATCGAACTTGCAGACAACGATTCAGTCACCCCCACACACTACAGATTCATCGACGTCATACATGGCAATCAAGTCGAATCATTTCATACTCCTACTTTTTGACTGACCCTGCAATCAATGAACCATTTGGATTTGGGTGGGCATACAACTATAATCCGGAACGGAAAATGCTTCATAACTTCACCGTTTTCAGGCAGTCTTGCCGGAAAACCAATCAATGGCATATATGTCATAGTCCCTGTGACCGCACTCCTATCATGAACTACCAAGAACGGACAACAGAGAAAAAGAGACAGCTCACCTGCAATCTAGCCTATAATCAAGCCTACAATGAAGTCATCAAAATTACCTATCGCAGCCAATACCATGTCCACTCGACACTCTCTCACAATCTCAGAGTGCAGAATATGGCACCCATGACTAGCCCAGATGAATCCTACTGATATGAAAACTCCGATTGACAGATATACGAACGATGATTCTGTGTGCACAGTCTGCATCCAAGTCAAGCAGAAGCAAACATTCATTACAGTGCTCGTCAAGCGCACTACGAAGCCCATTGAACTTGTACATTCAGATGTGTGCAGTTCCTGTTCTACACCAACCGTCAGAGACAATCGATATTATTTTCCTTCCATCGATTACTACACAAGGTTCACATTCATATGGCTGCTCCGAATTATGAAAGCCGAAACCTGCACTGCCGCCTACCACTGATTTCAGGCCCTAGAAGACTCATTGGGATACGAGATCAATCGATTCCGGTGCAATAATGCACAGGGAGAATACAACAAGAAGACCTTTCAATATGTCCTCGTGGCCCGCGGTAAAACATACGAGCCATGCACACCATATGGTCACCATAAAAACCCTGTGGCTGAATGCATGATCCGTACAATCACTGAAACAGCCCGGGTGAGGTTAATGGGCTCCCAGGCCCCAGTTTAGTTCCGGGGAGAAGCAGACAATACTGCAGTCTATCTCTATTAGAGATTGCCGAATGAAGGTCTGAAAAGAAATAACCATGACGGCTATCAAGCACCATTCGAAATGCCATACAAGATGCAGCATGGTATTCGCAACCTTGTGCACAATGCTGATGGCAACAAGATATTGTATCCAGCTTCTCTCAACAGTCAACGCCAATTAGGATGTTAAGCTAGCGAATATATTCCCAAAGAACAATACCTAGGCAAATTTGGCCCGCGATCAAAGCCCTGTATGATGGTACACTACACACACAACTGAAAGTCATTGTGGAGGATATGGGACTCTGAATTCCAGAGAGTGAAAGCCCAATCAGAAGTTGTCTTCGACGAAGAAAGGAATGCACATATGTTTTGTCAGCATGAAAGCGATGGGACCGACATGTTTAAATTACCAGAAGTTGAGGAATATGTCGAAGAAACAGATACCAGAGATGATCCTCTTCAAGATAATTAACCTACACAGATAGGTAAGTGATTCTCATCTCACATCCATGACACTCCTGAAGAGGAAGCAGAAAACGCCCACAGCCGGCACCTGCACCGAGAGCATGAGACTGGTCAGCAGTTGGCAACAAATGCAGAAAACATCGCCCCCAGCCAGGGTCTCTGCAGAGAGGATTAGACTGCCCGGCGCCTGGCAGCAGCAATGAAGGTATCACACCAACTACTGCAAGTAGCTCCAGCTCCAACAATAGGGAGTCGTGTCACATGAAGTTAAGGTAAAGCACAGGCAGAAGCACTAACGGCATCGGCAGCTGATCCATTCACCTATGCAGAAGCTATAGAAAGCCCTCAACGAGATCGCTGGAAAAGTGCCATGGAGGAAGAAAGCACATCGATGCTGCTCACTAACACCTTCTCCACTCTCAACTCCTGCAAAGTACGGCAAATGTGTGTTCAGCTAATTGGCACTAAGTGGGTTGACAAAACTAAACACAATCCTGACTGGTCCACACAGTACAAAGCATGGGAAGTCATAAAAGGATATGAACGGATGGATTTCAGTTAGACTTATGCTCCCATCAGGAAGCTAACTATCTTCCAGTAACTCATCTCTCTCATCGGGAAATATGGAACTGGGTGGAATATGGACCATTGAGATGCAGTTACCACCTTCCTAAATCCTGAAATTGAAGATGACGATCTCTATATCAATGTACCAGAAGGATGGCCAGATGACTCCAACACCCCAAAGAACATCGTCAGATGCAGGAAAGCTCATGTTGGTCTGAAACAAACTCTGCGGTTATGCCACTACGATATCAATGCCATTCTGCTCTCTGTTGGGTTCACTTAATCCCATGCTGATCCTAACCTCTATAATCGCAGTGATGGCATTCTGATACTTCTGTATGTCAAAGATATCTCCATGTCATATCCAGAGGCTGCCGCCAGAGCTGCGATTGAAATGAAAGCAAAACTCTCTGAGAAATACAGGATAACAAACCTCGGTCTGGCACGCCAATCCCTTGGCATTGAGGTACACCCCGATGGTACCGGGGTCTGTCTTGGTCTGAAAGCCTATATCACCATTATCATCAGATGATTTCGCATAGAGCATACACATGGTGTCTCGACGCCCATAGACCCCAATATACAATTAAACTAGGCCGTGAATCCGGGGGGAGAAAGAATTAGAAGATATTACAGACTATCAAGCAGTCGTGGAATTACTAGTGTACACAGCTCTTGGAACTCAGCCAGATATCTCATATGTAGTTGCTGTTCATTCTCGTCACAATTCACGGCCATTCACCAGCCACATGACCGCTGCTAAGATAGTGCATCAGTATTTCAAATCTACAGCCATTTGTCGACTACACATCAATGGCAATGGCATCGGCATTGACATTGACATTGGCATCGGCATCGGCAACAGTCTCATAGAATTCTCAGAGTCTGATCGGGCCATGGAGAGCGCGGACCGCAAGTCTCAGGGAGGCCACGAGTTTCTGCCCAGCAATGGCGCTATGTTGTGGCAGTCTCCAAAGGATAGTTTCATCGCCATGTCAACTCCCAAGGCTGAGTTCATCGCTTACTCGGAGGCCTCTAGAGAAGAGAAATGGTTACTTCAACTACAGAAATACATTCACGGCAAAGACTTACCACTGCTGCCAAATACGTGCGACAATCAGGGTGCTCTCACCCTTAACACCATGGGAATCATCAAGCTAGAACCAAGCATATGGACCATTGCGATCACAACAGTCGAGATCTGCATAGACAACAAATAGTCAACTACTCCTACATACACGCAGCACAAAATGTGGCAGATCTACTCCCGAAAGAACTTACTAAAGATAAGCATACGAAGTTTACAAAAGCAATTTGTTTGTGGCAATGGAGGTTGTGGAAATACAGATTTCTTTGTTTATATGGATGGCCATCCTCAGGTTATGGTAGTACTCTTTCCCTGCTTACTTTCCACACAAGGTTTGAAGATGGCTACTATGGGAATTACAATATGTTTGTTTGTTTATTTGTTTGTTTGTTTGTTTATTTGTTTATTTGTTTGTTTATTTGTTTGTTTGTTTGTTTATTTGTTTGTTTGTTTGTTTGTTTATTCTCTTGCTTCACAGAGTGTAGCAAGAGGGGGGAATGTAGCAAGAGGGGGGAGTGTTGCATATATGGTCTATCTCCCTGACATATGGCTTCAGTTGGGCTGATGCAGAATCTCTCTACGATGATGGTCATTCCAGACTCAGCTGGAGATGCCCGCTGTTTGCACATGCATACATACAAGACATACAAGACACACTCTGAGTACCGTATATTTAAGATCACGAATGTACCTGTACTTGAGAATACAAACTTCTTGCAATCAGTACATTTCAACAATACCTGCTATATTAGTTATTGTACATCGACCTGTAAACAACATCCTCTAAAGTCCCAGTTTCTCAGCATAATATCCTCCATCCCATCCCATTTCTCTTGTTCTCTTTTTCAACTCTGCCATTACTGTAGATTACAAAGTTATGTCATCAATCATGATCTCTCCATGCCGTACACATGAGTTAACCCTGAGCACAGCATACAGTGACTACCAGTATATACAGACTACTTTATTCACCTAGTATAGCATCAACCCAACACGCACTATCACCCGGTCTCGGCGAGTGTGTTATCTCTTTTCTCTTGGCGGACCTTGCAGTACCGAACTCATTATGTTGCAATTATTATAAGTTAACCAACAAATTGAATTCCACCTTCCAAACCATCTCCCATTCCATATCTGGCCTCCAGACAGACCGCCTCCGAATTCTCCTCCCATTTCTCTATGTTGCCACCCCATTCGGCCTCCAAGTGTAATTCCAAACACCCTCAATCATGGCCTTTGAAGTTCGCACAATCATTGCCTCCAATGTATCTCCACACTCACTCAATTCTGCCTACCCAGTGCGCATTGTAAAGTACTCCGTGATTGCACAATCACCATGTTCAAGTTCAAGGCTGAATTCAGTTGATGATCGTCTTCATGTTAGGACTGTCAGGGCTTCCCAGATTTTAGGATCAGGGCATCAAAGTCATTCACCAAATTTGCTTGATCATGGGCTCCAAGTAGATCTTGGTATTAACTAGATCTGAGCCTCCAAGTACATCATTGAGTTGACTTGATCATGGCCTCTATCAATGTTGATATCCAAACTCACTCTCTCACCATCCCCAGGTACACCTTGCAGGACACTGAAGTGGTGTCGGCAGATGTTCCATATGTTAATATATGAATAGACTTAGATATATATATTAAATGCCACATTATGATGTCGTGAATTGTGTTGTGATTGTAAAACAGATCAATATAATAGATGTCATTACCTGTAGTTATGGGACCATAAGAATCGCTACTGTTACGGTGTGTTATCATATCTGCTGCAGAGCTGCGCAGTAGTCTCAGCTGCGATTGAAGTGTCCCACAAACCTGCACTGTGGTCTCCATCGCTCCATCATTTGTTTATCATATATGGTAAATAATGTAGTAGTTTCATGAGCAAAAAACAAATGTGGTTATCAAAAATGGACCGCAAGCACTGGTCCTTCTCCATATTCTTCACAAATCATTTGAGCGACATGCTTGAAATCTTCCACCATGGTGGCAGGCATTGAATGCTGTGATCGCATTGTCTCGAAGTTTGAAACACTGGTTTTGCCTTGAAATTAAGATCATTTTCTGCACTTGTTTCTTTCATGTTGGTACTCTAGATATTAATTGTTTTGACGGTGTTTTGAACTGTTTCATTGGTCTCGAGAAAATTCTTAACTATTTAATCTCTTGAGACATCGATTAAATACAAACTTGTATAACTCCAATAACCAAGATTACAACATGCAGAGTGAACATATCAGGGTTCTATTTATAACTGTAACAATCACTTTAAGCATTGCATCGAATAATCTACGTGTACAACAAATTCAAAACATTCAGGTCTATACTGTTGCCCAGGTACCACCACATACTATCTGGTGGCGGTGTCAGCAGGAAAACTTATACACCCAGTTTAATCGTGCTTGTTGGCACAGTATATGTGGTTTTGTTGCCGAAACGCGGCTTCCGACAGTAGCTTCCATAGTGCTTGGATTGTAATGAAGGATGATGACTCTCCTCGACAGTCAGCATACTAGTAATCCGACCTATTGAGGAATTTGCAACTGTGTAAACAAAGGCAAGATGCACTGGTTATACTTGATTCGGTATTCTCGACTATGAAAAGACACATCAACCGTGTGTGAATGCTTCCAGCAATCAACTTAAAGTGGCTATCCAGATTCCTCCCCATTCTTTGAAGTATTCCTTGATATCATGGTGGCTGATGCTTTCTCCACCTTGTGGACCGAGTGCAATGAACCATATGAACTGCCTGATCGTGACATTGCAAAGTGGTCCCCGGAATTGCTACTGTATTTTACTGAATGGTTTTTGAATTATTGTGAAGACTGAAATGCTGATTGTGATTGATGTAGTCTGTAAAGTCAGCCAATTTCTTGAAACACCAAGTAATGTGATTCTGTCACTCCGCTGTTGGCAATGCACACCACTCAGCCAAGTCATGTAGGGTCTTGATTACTGGTTGCAGGTTTTGGTATTTTGTTGTAGATAGGCGCTTTGGTTAGAGGCATTTCATCATCGCGATGTTGTTGTGCAGTGTGTGTATTTAGCTGGCGATACTGAAACACCTCCTTCCGGGATTTTATTTGCAAAATCTAGAAGGCGGCCTCATTACAATTTCATTGTCTGTACTGTTGTTAAAATATATCATCACTCTTTCTGGGAGTTCAGAGCTTGTATTTTTGAGATTGCCAAGCTGGCACATATGGTCAGAGATGTGGTTCAGGAGATGCATCTTTACACAGTTGAAATCTGATTCATCGACAAGATGTTCTGCAATTTCTGACTTCATCTGCATGTTACCTTTCACAACATGACAACTCTGTGCAGCTTCAGAACGATTGTTCTAAGCGGGGTCACTCTCCCAATGCTCCAGTTTGTCTAAAGTCAGCTGCTTTTTCATAGCTTTGAAAAACTTCTTTGTAGATTTACTGGCGTGGAATCAAGCGAAACCATTCTTCTGAGGATGAAACTCCTCCAGATAATTCTCCATGTACTCGCTGGTAGCTTCAGTATGGGACCACTGCTGTGCCATTAGGTGAAAATACACCAAGTTGGTGATGCACAGCAGGGTTTCTGTGAAGGGAATCATTTGGGTTGCCGAAGAATTTGGATGAGTTGCAGCGAAAACTGGAAAACCACACAGCCAAGTGCTATCATATCTTTACCACTTCGTTGCATCTCCTGGCTAAATGGGATGTTGAATCAAGCGAAGCCAGCATATGGAGGGGCCACCATCCAGAGCTCGTTGAATTTGTCGATCCTAGAATGTTGTTTAAGAAAGGACGTTACCCAGCCCATCAAATACTTAAGCATACCAAGGTAGACACTGTGAAGAATATCAAGTATGAGAAAAGTCATCAAGGAGTTGCTTTGCATATTCCAGAACATGCCTTACGAGGCTCAAACAGCTCAATCCTCGAGATCTTGTGTTGCTTGCGGTCCCTCCATTTCATATCCCTGAGTCGCGGGTATCATCTTTTGGAAGTATAGCCAATTGTCTCCCAAGTGCCACGATGATGAAATCCCTTCTCCGAACAATTATTTCCGTACCTTGTTCACAGGGGAATGGGGCTGCGTAATAGATTGAAAGTGAATGTTTTTGAAGTAGTCCGCTGTCGATTCACAGATGGCAGGATGACATTGACACATCAGACCATCCGCACAAACCATATACTTTCCAGTGTTGAACAGCACATCAAGAGGGCGAAAAACAAGGTCAAAGACCTTCTTTAAAACTTCTCAATTGTGGGTTTGTTGTTCATTTATGGCTGTTCTTTATCCATATCCTTTAATGTGATATTTCGGAGCAACAGGCAGAAGGGCAATAAGGATACTTCGATGATTTGAAGGCTTTGATCTAATCGTCAAGTTGATATTTCAGAGACCCAAATATACTACTCAAATCATCGTATTGCCCAAATAATTTGTACGATGCGTCTAGTCTGAAATGCCAAATAGAAAATAATTGTAGCTCCAAGTGGCCAATGTAGGTATGAAACCAGTCAAAATCATTGTAGCTATGCTGAAATGCAATTAATAAATCCAACCCTGTTTTGGGTCATTTATCGTGGCCAAGAAGCCAACCGCTCAGCTGGTGCCTTGACGCCTCCACGTGGAGGCTGTAGCTATCTTACTCTTTATGGCATCATTCAACCACCAGCCGAGGATGTGATTGACGATATTGGAAACTAATCAGATGATGATGCAGAGGCGCAGTGTCCATCTCCAAGAAACTTCCTGATAACAAAAACTGGCTTCTGATAGAATGATAGGAAGCTTCTGAAGAGGATTATTAGGCAGCAGCAAAGTGTTCAAATTATCCGAAACAGTGCTCCTGGTCGCTTTGCCAAGTAAGTGCAAAGTGGTATTGCTGATATCAATGTGGCTTAGCGACTCGAGCACAATCAGATTGTAATCCTCCCGCTGCAGGGTCTTTGGCCAGTAGAAAGTGTGAATGTTGGCACCCAGCTGCAAATCAATTGTTGTCAGGATGAAATGCACTAGCAGGACAGTAGTTCAACAATTTCCTGTGTGGGTGGGTGTTTTTTGGGCACTTTAGAGGGTGGATGGATGGGTGACAATTTGGAGTGTTTTGGTCAGGTTTTGGGTCTCTTTTTGGTGAACAGATTGTTTTATCACTATAACATGCATATTCATGCATGGAGACCTGTATTGAGAGTATTGTTAGCCACCGGTGCAGGTAAGCCACCAGCGGTCAAGGTTTGGACTGGAAATACAGTTTCGTTTGCCTCCAGATCTATTCCAAAGTCCAACCAGCTGCATTTTGGCAGGTCGAACCCGGACCTGTACCTGGCAACCTGCATGATTTGCTAGATTTGGCTGGACCCATCGGTTCCAATCACCAGTTCTGGTATTCCGGTTTTTCTATTTCTGGTCGCATTCAGATATGTTACTGTTAATTGTAATATATCAACTTTGGTATGACTTTGTCTTTGGTTGATGTATTGGCTGCCTTTATCGTCCAAAAGAAGAGAGACATGCTCCTTGCCCTATCCTGAAAATGACCATCAACGGAGCATCCATGAGTGTTCGTCTTGCATCATTGGTAAGATATGATGTAATAGACAGCCCCATTGAATAATCCAGCAGGCATTAAGCCAAATACAGAGAAGTTTGCAACTGTTGCTGCACCGACAACATTTGGAGAGCTTATGCAGACACTTGATATTGTCCCTGGAAAATTGCAAATACCGCAAGGGACTTCTAAATCAGGAAGTAGTCATATCAAGCTAGGATCTGGCAAACCACAGTCTTAAATATCCATGGAGTGTCTCCTGCCCAATGCGTTACCCAATTCTGTACTGATCAAGAAGTCGAAGCCTGTTAAACCCATACGTATCTACCCCTTGAAACAGCCTTCCTTGGTAAGTACTATACAGGAAACAGATTCAGACGAAGATATTCTAAGAGAATGATCATTGTCAGAAGCTAAAATGCGCAAAGTGCTATCATTGACCACCTATCTCCATGAAACACAATTGGTGTACCTGTTTTGTTATGTGTCTGCTTTTTCTGAATCTCAGTTACCAAACTATGAGACGTGATGACTCATCTGTGTATGTGAAAGGGTCATACGGGTCATACATCTGTTTGAGACTCCAACTGTTGTTGATTGACAAATATTCAACGTGATGTTGTCTTGCCAGTTACAGTTAAATGGATATGCAAAAACTAAATCTGAGAAAACATTCAAGAACTAAATTTGAGTCAGGGATATTATACGAGTCATAGAAGGAGCAGTTCATACGTAATGCGAATCTGTATGAATGACCACCATCATGCTGTATCCACCCATACATCCAACTGCATAACTATACGCTTAGACCTGGTGCACATGGTCAAGATTGTGAAAATCATGTATAATAGGTCATGGAAATTGAGAAGCAGAAGCTGGATAAGGAAAGGTGAGGAAGTTGGGCTATATTAATCAAAAATTAGTGGATGGATCTACATGAGCTAAATTGCCGGCTAAAAGTGCTGGAATATGACAGTGCTAAGTCATTCATCGCTCAGATTACATGTGTAGGGCTGGATCAGAATTTGAGAGGCCACAAATCTGTTAGATGCAACTGAGTATTCATAGACATGATACATTGGCTGTCAATAATAACTATATGATTATTTCTATACTATTATTGACCATACAATGACAGTTGGAATGTGGTAATGGTGAGTGTCAACGATTTACCATTTTACCCATTTGGCAATCAAAGGGCTGGATTGTTGCATCCTCCCACCACCAAAGAATTCGTTGTCTTTATAAGTACAAACGATAGTGACACGTACATTGCCCTAACCTAGAATTGACCATCAACGGAGGATCAACTATTTATGGTCTTGCATCATGCCTAATCGGAGTGCTGTGCAATGACATTATCCCATAGTCGAAGTATGGGCCATCTCGATGGGCAATATTGTTAGTGACAATGTCGCTAGCACCTAGAATTCAGTCTCAATGGAGCGTGAATCATTGTTAGTCTTGTAAGTAAGGAAATTGGAAAGTGATTTGCTTGCAGTTTTACATAACAAACATGTTGGCAGCCAATATTGGCAACAGAGAAAGTGACAAAGTTATGGCCATAGTCTGAAAATGAGTGTCAACAGGGCTTCAACAATTTATGGTCTTGCATCTTACATAATCCACAGGCTTTGCAACATCAACCTATCATCGAAGCATTGGCCGCCATTAGAGGCAATATTGTTAGTGAAAATGTTGCTATCATCAAAAATGAGTGTCAATGGAGTGTTAACGATTTACCATCTTGAAAGTAGGGTAATTGGAATGTGATTTGCTTCGTGTTATGCATAACCAACGTATTGGCACCCTGTATAGCCAAAGAAAAGGTAACACACTCACTGGAGTAGTCTGAAAATGTCCGTCAACGGTGCATCAACAATTCATGGTCTTGAATCTTGCAAAACCGAAGGGCGGGATAACATCTTTAACCCATAGTCGAAGTATATGCCGCCTTTATGGGCAATATTGTGATTCACAAAATCCCTACCACCTGAAGTCAGCATCAATCGAGCGTCAACAATTTCTAATGTTGTATCTTGCATAATCCAACTGCTGTGCAACAATATTAACCCATAATTGAGGTATTGGCCACCTTCATGGGCAATATTGTTGATGACGAGGTCGCTGCCACCTAAAATGAGATTCAGTGGAGTGTCAAAGATTTTTCCTCTTGTAAGCCAGCTAATTGGAGTGTGATTTGTTTGCTGTTATATACAACCAACATATTGGCAGCCTGTACAGTCACTGCCACATTCTGAAAATGAGTGTCAAAGAAGTGTCAAAGATTTGTGGTCTTGCATCTTGCAAAATCCAAGGGCTGTGCAATAACAGTAACCCGGAATCGAAGGATTAGCTAACGTTATGGGCAATATTGTAAGTCCGGATGTCCCTACCACATATAAATAAGTGTTCACTGAGCATCAACGATTGTTTGTCATGTAACTAAGGTAATTGGAAGGTGATTAGCCTGCTGTTATGCATAATCTAAGTATTAGCAACATTTATTGGCAAAAGAGAATGCGACACTGTCACTGCCTCATTCTGAAAATGAGCGTCTACGGAATGTCAACAAATTTTGGTCTTGTAAGTAAGGTATTTGAACATTGATGCGGTGGCTGTTATGCATAACCAACGTAATGACAGCTGTTATAGGCAAAAGTAGAAGCGACATAGTCGCTGCCCCATTTTGGAAATCAGTGTCAACAATGTTTAGTTATGTAAGACCGTTAATTGAAAATTTATATGGTTGCGATTGTGCATAATCAATGTAGTGGCAGCTGTTATAGGCGAAGGAGGAAGCGACATGGTCACTTCCCCATTCTGAAAATGACTGTCAACTGAGTGTCAACAATTTTTCGTCTTGATAGTAAGGTCATTCAAAATTGATATGGTCGTTGTCATGCATGACCAAGGTATTGGCTGCCATTATAGACAATGGAGAAAACAACAGAGTCACTGCTCCCATTCTGAAATGAGCATCAATGGATTGTTCATGATTTTTGGCTTTACATCTTGCATAATCTAAGTGTTGCTTTATGGCTCTAATTCATATATGACGTAATGGCGGTCTTTTCATTGGAAGCAGTGCATGATAGTATTGTTACCCCATCCTGAAAATGAGCCTCCACAGAGCATTACCAATCCTTGGTCTTGTACAGTAGTTAATCATGGCATCACGCAGATATTTGAACTTATAATGGAACTATTAACCGCCTATATAGCGAAAAATTTGGCCTACAAAAGGCAAAATACAGTTCTCAAAATCATTGATATCGCAAACTGCAAAACATGCAATGAGAGATTACTGGATGTTGAATACATGATTTTGGTCAGTTACTGATATCAAAACGCACAAGCAAGAGCATTATATGAATCCACAGACGGAACAGCTGTGGAACCCGCTGAGAACCGTCCCCACTCAACCTGGTTGGGAGAATACCATTTAACCGTACCCGAATTGATGGTTCAGGTGTTTTGATGACCTGGACCGCGAATTTGGAATCAGTTTGGTACTGACCAGGACCCATACTTGAAGCAATGTTCCGGAACCATTGCTAACACTAATTGAGGGATCACGATGTTTGGATTCATTGTTGAGATGTTTGTTTTGGGGAAAGGCATAGTGACAGCAATAAGACTTCATATATGGCTATTATGTAGTTGGTAGTTTGGTATCCTTAACCAGCACAAGCTGGCCCAAATGAGCAGTGACATGGGAACACTTTTTAGCTCATTGCAATAATGATTTTCATCCAACTAAGCCAATCAACAACTCTGCAGCATTCTTGTTACCTGCCATTCTTAGTTCTGTGATCACGTCCAGCCAGGGAGTTAGCAGTGTTGGTGGCAGATCAAGTGAAGATCCTCTAATTGTCGGTAGGATAAACAGATGCATTACAAAGATGCTTCTAGTCATATCAACACTTTCTTTGCTGTACAGAACAAACTGATTCATTTACAATTCATTCATTTTCATTTCCTTTAGTCACTTCTTTAATCTTTCATACTTATTTCTCACCGCCTTGTAAAATCATCACACCATGGCGCTGCACCTCACCTTCTTCCCCTAATATTTCCTGTACCAGAAGGAGCTGATGATCAATGCATAATGAGACTCTGGATGAAGAACTCAACATCATACCATACAATTACAATCATCATTGAGCTGACAATACAGAATCCGATGATGAGCCTCTTCAGCGCTCATCCAGGACCGCAATAGGCAAGTGCCCACCGAAGCATGCCTTCACGTCAATACTTGGAAATTGAGTCATGGTAATATAATTGAATTCTACCGTGGCGCTACCACGACATTCTGAGTGTTAAGAAGTGAATATTGACTCAGAGGAGGAGGATGAACACATGCCTCTGCCACTGGTATCCGGGAAGATACTTAATTAAGCATCAAAATGATTGAATTCGTCCACTAATCAATATACTTCCAAGAGGAAGGATCTGAATGAAGCGAGTGTGATATGGGTTGCATGAAAAGCATGAAATCTGTGGTGATATGAGCCCTTTGTTGATGACGTGACAGCCCTCACCATTGGCCCACAACAACACATGTAGAGAACGTTATCCAGTGTTTCGGCGATAGTTGTGGCATTTGTGAAGCTTATAGCAATCGCTCATGTGATGTTGGTGAAATAGGTTCCCATCAATCCGATGAAGACCGCCCAGATTTATAGTTGGTTGTATGAGGAAATTGCCAGGATCAATCCAGCCAAGAGAAACTGAGACCTTCCACGTGCCAGTATTTTAGTGGCAAATGAATTATCTTAACAATTGTTTTCATCACTGACATTGTGCATCAGCCTCATTGAAAGACTACATCCTCCTGTGCAGCCATGATGAACTGTGACCAAACTTCAATCGACTCTATATACGAGTTTCAACCGAAGTGGCCTACAGCGATCTGGATAATAGTTTCCTGGGTATTGGGCATGAAGAGGTCTACATGCCCTACAAACATACATGAGGTAAGTTCACAGCGCCCTTTTTCTTTAATTGTTTTCTTGACGATCAACTTAGAAGTGCAAGTTTCAATTTGCAGTGACTGAAATTGTTGATTGAATTCTGCAGACATACTTCTATGGCATATGATAAATGGGAATAAATGGTAGATCATTGATCAATAAAGTCAGCCCATCATGCATTGCCCTTACCATGACCGCCATCCACCATTGGCTGTCGGGTAGCAAAACAGGGGAATTTAAGGGCCCACCAGAGTTTGGTCCAGGAGGTGGAGAACAACGTAAGTGTAATACATCAAGCATGAATTACATGGTAAGTGATGTATATGCAGATGGCTTTCGTAGTCTTCATGCAGATTTCCATTTCTCCTCGCCAGAGGTTGAAGCCGAAAAGGTAGTCAACATCCACAGCATGATTCATCGAATGATGCACTCAACTGGGACTGTCACAATAATGGCACAACCTCACAATCATCAGGGCAGCTGTAATGAGGACTTTCTTCATTCAGTGCAAGTGGAGCTGAGGTAGAAGGCAGACTATTCTTTTACTCATCCCTGTGGCTTGGTTGCTGCTACTGAAGCTAGCATGTGATTCTCCATTGTTCTGCCTATGGCCACATCTGCCATGCCCAGAAGCTGCCAGCCCATCCCCTGGTGCAACAGCAACAGTAACCGCAACAGCAACAACGTCACCAATATCACGAATGTCACCAGCATTGTGAATATGGGATTAGTCAATGGAAGTACGATTTTATAAGAAGCAATGTCACTTGGAGGTTAGAAATGGTGTCAGTGATCGGGTTTAGTATTTTCTTTGTATGCAATGTTATTCTAGGTTTTGTTGATATATTATGGAAGTAGTTAATATAATAGAATTAATGGTTTACTGAAGTCTGATCTGAAACATGTGAAATCTTTATCATGATGATGCATAACCCTCCTGCGAAGGTTGAACAACTGCAAAGTACTGAATTATCATGTATGGACAAATTTAATATCATTAAACACTTCTGCATAGTAACTATTATTGGTCAAATTACGCCATGACAGTATTTGAATGGAACAATTATAAGGTTGATTTAATTTACAGAGTGAGTACTATCATCATCATGTGGACAAATTGAGTCAGGTGTTGCAGACGTTTGCCGAGTGGTAATTTTTGATATTCGTCTAGGAAGTCTGAACCATTCGTCAAGTGATCATTGTTACATTTCCAAAAGTGGGTATACTAGTTATGATGATTGAAAATAGCCTCGCCACAACTCAAAGAAGACTCTGGAATCTTAAAGTAATGCCATAATTCAGGGAAACCTCGATTTCATCTATTGAGTTTGGGGGTACAATCAACTGAATAAATTTAATGAAGGAAATTTAGTTTTTGCTGATATTGAATGCACCTAAGTAACTGAATATTCTGTCAGACCCCACTGGGAATCCTTATGCAGCATCACAGAGCACTGTGCTTAGCTAAAGTGGGGCCTAGGAGCATCTGGAATTACTTAGAGGCACTGGTAACATTGACTGCAGTACATGGGAGGACTGAATAATGCATCTTGACCATCTGACTTACTGTGGTAGTATTCGGATGAATCTCAATAATGCTTTAGTGCATGACATACAGTCTCACAGATAGTGCCTTGAGTGTGAGCTAACCACCGTGAAGGCATTACATTCAAAGCTGCATTTCATTGTGCTAAGCATGCAGCAGAGATATAATAAACTTACCTTGTAATTAGCATTTAGCATCAACAAGGATCAATATATCATCACACACAGAAACTGTGCAATCAGATCAACATGGCAGTGTGAATCAAACTGCTGCCGAAGCCTCTGAGTAGCTGACCATAAGGGAAGATTATCTGAAAGTAATGGTTATGTGAGTTTCATAGCAAGCTGTATACCCAGTTACTGTTAATGGAAATATAATGGATTGTTAGTATATTTGCTTCAGTTACAATTCTTGACTGGAGCATGGATCTGGTGGAAAGCAATTTTGACTATACGAGGAGCTCAATAGGAAGTCATCACTATTGGTGCCAGCCTCACAGGCCTCTTGTTGATTGTCATCGTAGGTTTTACATACACCATTTATGTGTAATATCCTTAGTTATAATTTCCTCTAATCTGGATATAGTTCTTGTTGGGCTCCTGGAGGTATCCTATCATATCCTGTCTAAAACATCACTGTCATGGAACTGAATGAAGCTGGGCATGTATGCAAGATTCTAGTATGGAAATTTAAGCAAATATCAATGAAAGGCAAGTTGTGAGGGAGTAAGGTTTCTATTTCTCAGTCTGGTCGCTTGGATGAAAGGTGTTGTGAAGCACAATCATTAATGACAACATGAAGGGATTCATGTGAACATTATTCCGCCAAAGATTATTGCGATATATCACTTTCTGCACCACACCATGATCAATTCTCTATCGTTTTCAGCATCAACATTTGCTTACCACTATCTTGTCTGAAGAGGATGTCGATGAAAGGATATACACTGATCACTGCTAATATGGCTGCAACAAGCAGCATTTCTTCCTTGGAACAATGGCCTGACAATCATTGGCATTCATTGGATAATATTTCTCGAATGGCTTCAAGTAAAGACAGTTTATTTGGAATACACACTGTTCAATATTATTTTCTGCATGGGTATGGTTATCCTCCAGCACAGCAGTCACTTTCATATACTCCTTAGTTTTACCAGCCTTCTCCATTCAAGATGACACCTAGTTCAAAACAAAACAGGGGTGCAAGGTAACAATTTCGATGATATGGGTAACTGTAGCCATCATATGAAGTCAGTCAAGTCAGCTATGGCAGGTCTGAAATATTCCCTCCCTGTGCAGTTCACAGAACGCGGGCCATCATCCGCTGGTGAATCCATAGTAACCCCAGCACTGCTGGGAAACAACCCAGTCATTTGTCGAAAATCTTCTGTCTGTTCTGCAACAGAACCTCCTTCCGTTCAATCTCAAAAGCCCTTTGTAAACCTCCCACTCACCAGATTCCAACATGCAGCAGTCCAGTGGAAACTGATGTCACTGGGATTGCAGATTTGCCCTGACTTCTGCACCATTTCTGCAACAATTTCAACTGAGACAATGCGAGCAATGATTCATTGGACTTGGGTGATAATAAAGCCAAACGCACAAGCTGTCTGAAGCAAATTGAACTTCCATTATTGAAATTTGACAAAATCATGGAGCAGCACAACCAGACTGGATTCAACAAGTGAAATAATGCATGGGTGGTTTAAATTGTGGAGAAAAAGCATTGTGGCATCATTTCGAGGCTAAAATTTCTATGGAGGATATAAGATGGTGTCCCAAGCCAGAAGACAGTGGTTGGTGATTATATGGTGATACTCAAGAGCTGGCTGCTATGTGAAACACCTCATATAGCAGTCTTGAGTTGGTGACAATGGTGAAAGATGTTTGCGGAGAAACTGGAAATTAATGTTCAGAAGTCAAGGAACAAGGGAAGGGGAGGCAACAGTCTAAGGCAATGGATTGGTCAGAGAACGACAGCAAAACGGAAAATGTAATCTCTCTGAGTTACCAAATACCAATATCAGGATTGTGATTTGCTGGGAATTGACCAGACAGGTTATTGTGATGTCCCACAATTCACTCCAAGATTAATACACAGATGTATGGCAATGAGAGAATCTGACTAATTTTGCCAACAAAGATGGAAGCCAAAAGGGTCATGCATTTTGCAGTCGATTGGCAAGCGCACCACTAGTAGTACACATTGAACATCAAGTATTCACGAGTGTACACACACAGGGAAATGATGAATAACACCTCGGATGGTCAGATTTCGTAAAGCTCTTGGCTTTTCAATGCTTTGGAGTTGAATCTGGGACACTGTCTGAAGATATTTTTGATAGAACTGTAGATTACAATTGGGAAGAAAAGTGCAGAGCACCTAATTAGTCCGGCAAAGCTAAGCACTGCTAGCCATGTTAAGGCTACATATATCCAACAATGAGTCAGTATGCATAGACTTTGGAAGGTACTGAACAGAGTGGAAGATGGAAGGTACAGGAGGATGGTAAACAAGAAAATGGTACTTGTATTAATGTAAGTTCTGACTGAACAAATAGAATTGATTATATTCTACACATTTAGCTTTATTCCAATGCCAGCTTTTTTGTGAAATACCATACATTGGGATGACTTTCAACTGCACCAGAGTATGAGCCCAACTCCCCAGCTGGCCACTAAACAACTGATTGTAACTTTGGCAGATCCAAAGTCGACTGATTCAGGCAGATGGGTGATTCAGGAGGAAGTGTACAATAGCGAGAAGGTTTAAACTCCAAGAAATAGCAGTTCAGTACTGAGCACTGTTCTCAATACAGTCAACAATCGATTTGAAGATGAGTGTCTTGCTGATAGAGTCAGGCTGGTAAATGCCCATCCAATTGCCCAATTAGAAGCCAACTGAGTCCCTCGCAACAACTATTCAGTAGAAGGGTTGGCTGGAAACAGGTTTCTGGTGCACCAGGTTTGGGCAATATAATTCAATGTGCAGAAATAGGTTTGTGATACAGATATGCCCGGAGTCCTGGTGGTGAATCACAATGTTCTTAGTACCATGTTTACCTCTGTGGCGGCAGCTATAATATGCAAATTGCTGACTAAGCTGGTTGTTGTGGGGCAACCACTGGCAATTATGTGGGGGAATACAGTTCAGGAATGGGGGAATTTGACTCAGGTTCACAATCCATTGACTATCAGTACAGAACTAGACTGGTATTCATTTCAGAAACTGAATTGACTGCCTTGCCGCCTTTCAGAAATCAAAACAACCACAACTCATGTGCATCCAGCATGTGATTCGGCCCTGTTACCAATCATAGTAGTAATATTGCCCAGAGTGGTAAGGCTATGCAAAAGTATCATCAAGAAGATGGCCTCCAGAACTGATATCCGGCATGTGATGTTGTTGGATGCGGGATATGTGAATCACACCGATGATGATGTGACCAACAGTTTTGACAATCTGGAAAACCAATGAAATATCCACTCTGTTTTCTATGATATTATAACATCAAAAGCAATACCATTAAGCAATTTTCTGCTGTCATACAGTTCTTGGTATCTTAGGATATCTGATGTGTCCCATTGGTATGTAACAAAAACCTGTATGGACTGGCAAACAGCAATGAAACTGAGAAATGATGCAAGCATGAAGTTATAGCTACCTTAGCATTCCATTGACTTATGAGCACAATATGTATTGTGCTGGAAGCCACATCCAGAGCTCCCATACTCACCAGTTGACATCACCAGTGCTTTTACTCTTTTTCTGATGCTTACAGGGCCCTCCTGGAGCTACACATAGTGCAGTCAGTCTGATCAGGAGATTCTCAAATGCATCAGAAAGCACCTACAGTTTTTGGGATATCTTCAGGGTGCCACGATATTTGATGCATAGGATAGTTAAACTGTGGAGTAGCTGTGGCCTCTGCCACGGTCTGTGGGAGACAGGGAAAGCAGCCTTGACCTCTGTGCAACCCAGCAGAAGACGTGGTTCTGTTTTCTATCATGTGAGGTTGTTAGGGTTCAATAATGACAAGGCACTTTGTCTATCATACTCATTGTTGTTAGAGTTACAGGGTTTGCTAATTTATGATATGGTATGTAGTATCTAACTAAGTTGCACAATATATATACCTGTAATCAATCTAGCTGCAGATGATACTCAAGCAGATTTAGAGGAGCATCAGGAGACACAGATTTACAGAAATTTGAGATTTGCTCAGAAGCTATTTGGGTTCCAACATTATCTTCGCACCACTACTGAGAGTCAGTTTAATTGAGTGATGCCAGTGGGGTGAGTTGGGAAAAGCAGGGTCGATGCAGAAAGTCTCAGCTACATGGGGGCCTGTGGAAATACAGGGATCGTTGAGATGACATGAGTGACAGAAAGTATATTTTTGGGTGTACCCGGGTAGATAGACATCATTACATTTTACAAAATTCATACTTGATCCTTCCCAGCACTTCATGTCATGCTATCTTGCTGAGCCTTTACAGATCCACCCAATTTGTGTGGATCCTCCCTCAGCTGGGTACCCCATCATGTACTCCCACCTGCAGTTAACACACCTCGGAACTAATCTGCCCATCCTAATGAATTAACTTCCAATTCTATGCGTGGTTGGGCAGAGTGTTTGTGATGGTCACTCTGCCTTGTTGTTTTACCTCTGCACCATGCCCTGATGGTGTGGACGTAGTGATGTACTTCGAGGGCTCTGGTCAGATGAGTTCAGAGGTTCATGGGATGCCTTGATCGAGTGATATCAGAGACAAAGTAGTAGGCTGAAATCGAGCGAGTTGGGACGTGCGCTTGGATGGCATGATAGTGCAAATGTGGAGGCTGTAAGTAAGAGGGGTTGGTGGCATACTTGGAGGTCATGGTGGCGCGAATTCGGAGATGCAATTTGTGGCAATAATGGATCAAGATTGGAGGAGTACTTGGAGGTGGCATATGCAGAGGCGGTAGATCATGAGGCAGGGGGTGACAGCAGCAGAGATTGTATTCATTTGGCAATCTATTCTGGTGGGAATGGAGAGAGTCGAGTGCAACATGGTCCACTGAATGTGGGATGCAAGCGTAGCTGCTAGTAGGTTATCATAGTGGTTCTTAATCTCAATAATCAATACAATTTTGAATGGAACAATGTACAGTTGCCTACTGACTAAATTGTACTGCTCTTCTTTTCTCATCTTATCCCAAAACCCAACATGTTGACATTGTTTCGAAGAACAAAGTAATAACCACGATTATTGTAAGACATATCCAGAAAATTACAAAAATCCTCCAACTCCTCGTAGGGTAGTGAACCAATTTCAAGGTGTCCCCACACTTTGTACTTCATGCTGGCGTGATCTGTCAGTTGATGACAATATGAGGAGTCCTCAGTTTGTCGGCGTTTTTGATAATAGAGGTGTAGGTCTCGCAAAAGGCACAGGTGGTCTTTTATTAATTTTTGCCATACCGATGGTCAATGAGAAGGCATCTGGCAGTGTCGAAAGTGACGGGATTATTGCTATTTGCTTTGTGAGGTGTTAGAATAATTGTTCTTCTTATGGTGGCAAGCAGTAATACAGTAATGATGAATAGAATTCTCAATAATATTTTCAGGTATTCTTCACTGCTAATGTCTGACTGTGAATTGCTGCTGGAGGTTGGTTCTTCTTGTATCCAGAACTTTGTGAGCTCTTTATAGTGAAGTCATCAGGATGAAACTCGATCAAAATTCTTCCTATAACTCTACCATTGCTTGATAGCTTATCACTGAGCCATTCAGCTAAATGCATCATTGATGTAGCCATGAGTTCACAATAGGTAATCATGTTCATACTTGAGTGGTTTTGAAGTCTGTGCTCCCAACTAGAGCCATTTTCAAACAAGATATCAAATGCAGACATGTGACAGCATATAACTTCAACATATACATCGTGGTTTTGTTTGTTCAGTAGTTGGAACATATGATGGCATCTAGCCTTTCAGTACTTGTCCCAATGATACTGTTGAGTCACCGCAATTTGGCTATTCAGCAATTGTATCAGAGATTTACTTGGTAACCAACTGAAATCCGCCAATGTAGATTATGACACCCTCTTGAGGTAGTAATGCAAACTAACTGAAATTGATGAGCAGGGTCACTTCTGGCCTCATATCTTCACCCAATGCCCTGAATCCCCCAGATACATCATCCTAAGGTTTCAACATTTTCATGACTGGGCAGTACTGTAACGTGATCCCACTTCTGAAGAGATAGGCTTGAAGGTTCCACATACTCACATATTGAATGATATCTGCTACACAGGTAGTTCTGCGTAAGTGCAACATAACTGTGTGTTGCCCTGCGAAATACGATAAGGTAGGTGTGGTTGATCACTATGTGCACTGCAAGTGATCTTAGATAACACTCCGGTTATGGCAACATACTTGCATCACTATAAGTGAGTCAGCTAAGGTCTATATATGTAATCCTTCATCAATCCACATGTGCCTCATGTGTAATCCCACTTTGGTCGAGTTGACTGGCAACATGGCTATTATTTCTGAAATAGGGAATAGGCATCTTTGGTCTGTGATATGAGAAGAATTTGTTATGACTAATCACATACCATGACTGCTGCTAAGAAAAGACTCCAAACACAGGTGACAGTCGATCTTGATGTGACGCTGTACTCAGTATATGGAGTACTGAATGTTTGTGGTACTTGGTGTATGCAGTACTTGATGTTTGGTGTACTTGGTGTACCCTGTCCTTGGTGTATGCTGTACTTGGTATATGCTGTACTCTGTGTGTGCTGTACGCAGAGTATGCTGTACTCAGTATATGCTGTCCTTGGTGTGTGCTGTACTTGGTCTTAACTCCTAGTCATGGCATGGGGAGATACAGAGGGATGACCTGACTTTGTGTTCCCAGGTGATGGTAGATTTGAGGATGAGATACTGTTAAAAGAGAGGAGATGGGGGAAATCGTCATGAGAAATGGTAATATGGGACAATAATGTGTGTGAGTAAATTTGGCATTCCTGATATGGAAGGTAGGACTTCCAATCTGGCGAGTACAATCACCAGTCAGAGGCCATCAACAACCAGTCAGCCACGTTCTATGCCTCATACTTCAAATTCGCTTGTATCCTCCATATGGTTCATATCACCATCCCCCATCTTTCGTGCTCATCCACATCTCTACAATCATCAAAGAATACAATGTTTTGTTATTGCTGCATGCCTCTCGATGCCATAATCATGAGTTAATACTGAGTTTACCATACACAGAATCCAGCATTTACCAGAAATTGTCGATCCTCTTCATTCTTCTAATTATGAGTTAACCTTGGAATGTAGCTTCAACTGCAGGGATGTCTCCATACATGATCAGCCACTATGAACCAGCTTCCCATAAGAGTTTCAATGTAGAGTCACCTTGTCACATTCGCACTATAAAGAGATACTGTACCCCAGTGATGAATAGAGTTGTAGCAACTAGCATGCAACCCATTCACCATCTCCAGGCTATCTTCTAATCTCACAGTATCATGGGCTCCATGTCTAGCTCCAAGCTTGTATGATTATGCCCTTGGAGTGAATCTCAAAGTTCCCTCGATTGCAAGCTCCAAGTGTTTCTATAACCTTGCTTGATCACCACCTCCAAGAGTAACTCGAAACATACTTGTTTACAGTATAAATGTGCATATCCAAGCTCTCTTGAACACAGCCTCCAAGTGCATCTCTGAGTTCACTTGATTCTTAACTGCAGGTGCACCTCAAACTGCTCTCAACCACCGTCTGCAGCCAGTTCAGATACACTGTGTGTAAATGTGGTAGCTATATGGATATGTAGATGCATAGATGAGAACACAAACTGAATACACAAGTTTTTAAAATCATTGGAAGATGAGTAATCGCTATGATTTCCATGCGAACAAGCAGTGTTCTGAAAGAAGATGACATGTTTCCCACACTACTGTACAGTGAGTTGAGGTACTCCCAGGATTGTCCACCCAATGGCTTTACTTCAGCACTCCCAGGGTTGTTGCTGGCACTCCCAGTGTTGTTTGCTGGCACTCCCAGGGTCATTGCTGGCAGTCCCAGGGTTGTTGCTAGTACTCCCATGGTTTTTGGTAGCACTCCCAGGGTTTTTGCCAACGCTCCCAGTGTTGTTGCCGGCTCTCTCAGAGTGTTTGCTAGCACTCCCCAGCATGTTGGCAGTGCTCCCAGACTTGTTGCCGGTGCTCCCAGGCATATTGTGGGTGCTCCCTGGCATGTTGCCAGAGCTCCAAGGTGATTCACAGGCTTTCCGTCAGCACTGTCAGGTTTGTTGTCAGTGTAACCAGATACTCCCCTGGTTGTCACATGACCGTCTATGTGCTTGCAGCCTTTGGGCCAGTGCTTTGAGGTGTACCTGTTGGCTACTGCATTGGTGCTATCAACTCTGGGATTTAACAACCCAGGTGATCTGGTCAGACAACTCCCAAACACTCCCAGACACTCCTAGAGACAAAAGAAGTTCTGCTGATGCTATTGAACTGCTGTTGCCAGATGATGTGGCAGTATTCTGATGTGCCTGAAGATCCAGAAGATAATCCAGTGACTGAAAAGCATAGTGTTGACACACTTGATTCAATGGTGAAGAGTTTATTACATGCCATTCATATTGAAAAGAAACAAGCTCAGGATGATCTGGGGCATCAGACTTTACAGATTGCAAAACTTTAATTATTCAGGAGGTGGCTAGATGTGAACCTTCAAAACGGAAAAACACTCGTTATAATACCAAAGGAACATGCCCACCTCATTCATCTCAAGCACTCTGTGGATGAGCAGCCAAACTAACGATCATTATTGAACGATACACATCACAGCGTGCTTTACAATCATGGAGGGTTTACAGATGATAGCTATATTGTATTGTGTTAGTATTCGGTAACACCAAGGAGTACTACAACATTTCTGGACAATGGTATGAGTAATGGCCACTTAGTACTTGGGTGGAATCTTCCATATTCCAGTACCTGAGAGAGATGTTGCTGCCAGTTCTTGTCAATATCTAAGGGGTATTCAAAACTTGCTTAAGATAAGGTATCATAGGAGATGCTCATTCACACACAACTGAGAAGAGAAAAGTCTCTCTTCGGTGCACTTCCTCCACAACAGGTGGTGCTCTGCTGCGGTCTTCCTTGCCAGGTTCACCATTTAGAGTGGTGGCTGACCAAGCATTGTGTACATCATTTGGATAGATTCTGTATATATCCAGAAATGAGCAATGTTGAATGCAGTGAAATGCAGCTCACATTCAGGGATATACCATATCCGTTGGTGTTTCTTACTACACCCAAAGTAAGTTGGACTGGCCTAAATCCTACTACAGCAAATAATGTGGTAGTACCTTGAATATTCCAGGCATTGAATAAGCAGTACCAGACATTTGCACTAGTTGTTTGGCTAGGGCAAAACAGAATACCACACACATGGTTACTGAATACAGGTACTGGTGGCTATGATAACCATGGGAGTAATCCCAACCAACACTCCCAGAGTGCGCAACTGAGAGTCCGTGATGGGTTACTGCGTTGACAGAATATTATGACATTGGTGGTTAAATGGAATCTGGAGTTGGGTGAAAACTATATTAAGCAGCTATAATGCTTAAATACACATCGTACTGAGATGAACAATTATCTTAGATTATAACGATGATATAATCAATTTGATCCTCTTTGCACATTCAGGAAACGTATTCTTCAAAATAGATACAGTATACCAAAATGGTCATTTGAAAGGCACATTTCACCACATTAATAAATGATTTCTCTCAGTTATTCAAAGAGAATGAAAGTATTGGTGCAGCAATGGTTGGTTGTAATATCACAATTGGTCTGAGTCGGAAGTCATCGTTCTTTTTGATCATCATTAATGGCAACTATAAGATGATGACAGTTAAATGCTACTCCTTCTGCAATGTTGCTGGTGTGCCAGTCAAATAGATAATAGCTATTGTGAACAATGTTTGGTGAAAGTAATTGACTAATACCATGTCTGCAGCTACGATTTGAATTTCCAGATATGCATCATCTCAAGATATTTGGCCATCTTCAAAATACAATCTCCAATTCAGTGACAAACTTCAAATCATTTGTCAATTGCGAATTTCAGATACACTGGAATTCTGAAGCCACATTCTGATTTTGAAATCAAATGTCCATAATGGAATAAAATTTCACTATTTCCAGATGCACTGGAGATTCCTGCATATGTCTTGACACTCGTGTCTGGTGATGACCAATTGAGCACTTCAGATTGCCCAATCCCATCGGGCTTTAATGATATAATGGGTAATTGGCAGTACTTGAATTAGAATATTAGATACTGCTAGTGGCTTCATCGCAAATCCACAGCTTTTGGTCGTATAAGATAATAATTGAGTGAATCCTCAGCATGGCATTCTGGGGAGTCAGGTGATGAGACATGGCTAGGGTAATCATAGCTCAGCTGCAACTTTTACTACCAGGTATTTCCTTGACACTGAATGAAGTTCAGATACACCATAACTCTGAAATCTTGTCTTTTTTGATGTTCCTGGAGTTGTATCAAGCCAACTTTTGCAAACTGCAAATCACTGTGGATGTATACTTCCAACCCAGGTATATATCTGAGCAATGGATGGGTGACCATCCCGGTGATTGTAGTGCACTATGTATTGTTCTTGGTGTCATTGTCAAGTATGATTTCATTCACATTGAATCAGTGGATTCAGTCCACACGGATCGTCATCAATCAATTTCCTTGGAATTGAGGTGCAGGTGGCTCATTTCCCTGGGCATCGAGTTATTTATAAAGCTGTAGTTGATTTGAATCCAAAGGCATCTACTAAACTATCTTCAAAGTTCAGCTCTCTATTGACTGTCTGTTGGAAGCAGGTAGCCACTCCATAATGAATCATCAATGCACAGCCCTGGCAAATAAGTAATGTAGTAAAATTCGATATTGACAAAGTAGTTCGTTTCACTCTATACTTCAACATTTGAAAATAGCTTTCGTCAGTTCAAACTGCATCAAAAATGTGGGAAACCGAGAAATAATCTCCAAAGACAGATTCTGCTCAGTGCCTTGGCAGATAAATGACAATTCCTGCGCCCTATGTGTATTGCACTTACACAAAGAGGCCAAAGTTCACAATGCATTGAGTACAGACTAAACTGCATTCTGACTAAATATATATTTCGGCCACAAAAACCAGTAACTGAAGAATGATTTTCTAAACAGTTTTCAATCAAGAGAGTGGAAACTGAGGGTAGCTTCAATGCTACAGTTTAGAAAGAACCGTTTTGAAGAGTGCAATTAACTATCAGTGTAAGGCAAGCCTACAATCTCTGCATTTGCATTGAATCCAGCATAATCATTCAAGTCTTGGTACACATCAGTTCCCCTGTACTGCAGTCAATTGTTCCTCTGTCAACTGTGACATGGCACCTCACTGTGCCCCAATGCCATCATATAAAGTGTTGAACATCAAAAGTTAGGGATTGCTAGGTTTATAGTTAGTGTTAGCAACAGGTCAGGGTAATCTGTCAGAGGTGTGGGTTCAGACTGCAAAAACAGGTCGGTTCAGTTCCAAACCCATCCAAATACCCGACCTGCTACCTCTTGGCGGGCAAATCCCAGACGAGTACCTCTCAACCCATGGGATTTGTCGGGTTTGGCTAGACCCATTGGTGCCAATCTCCGGTTTTGTGTTTTGGGTCTCGTTATTTATTGTCGCATTCAGATATGCCAGTGTTAATTGCAAAATATTGACATTGGTGTGTAGCTGTTTGATTTAGAAGTATTGGCTGCCATAATGATTAAAACAACCAGAGATACGCACCCTACCATATCCTGAAAATGAGTGGCAATGGAGTGTCAAAAATTGTTCATTGTGTATCGTACCGAATCTGGGGGGCGACAGGTTGCACACAGTCATAAACATAGTATTGGCCACCTTTATAGGAAACAGAGAAAGCAAAATGCTCCCTACCCAGTCTTGAAAATGAGCGTTAACGGAGCGTCACTGACTTTTGCTGTTGCATCTTCGGTAATATGAGTGGAACTTGATCACAAGCATATATAAACATGGATATGGCAGCCTGTATAGGCAAATATGTATGGGATATTCCCACCACATACTCCCGGACAGTAACAACATATTTCATTTCCTGAGCTACCACCAGCTGTTCTTGAACCTTTTAACCTACAAAAACTATCAAAACAACGTATATATACAATAACGACCACATTGCGCTGTGATCAACCATGACGCAGCGCCAACAATCGTTGATGCTCCGTTGACACTAATTTTCAAGATGGGGCAGGGAGCATGTCACGTTCTCTTTCTCCTGTAAGGGAGGCCCATACTGCATTTATAACTGTCTGCAACCTGGTGCCACCCAGATTACCCAGAATACACGACCAATAATCATTGAGGCTCCATTGATGCTCATTTTCAAGTTGAGGCAGGGAGGGTATGCCAATTTGTTTTTCCAATAAAGGCAGCCAGAAATTCCTTTATGACTGTCTGCAATCTATTGACGATCTGATTACCCAGGACACAAATCAACCAATCGTTGATGCTCCATTGACGCACATTGTAAAGTATTGAATAGTCAATTTCTGCTGCCATCGATAACTGTATAAATTATTATTTTGACACATTGGTTGCCTTTTGGTCCAATTGAGAATCAGCCCATTGGCAATGCTGAGCCCAGTAATATTGTTGCACAGGCATCTTTCATTCTACCAATATTGATCTATCTGTATGATTATTTCATTTCACCAGCTAGAGTTTTATTTATGAACAATAATCCTCATGTGACCGCTCACTATTCTCCCATAATATTACTCTATGTGAAATTCTCGGTCAAGGTACATATACAACCTGGTGGAAACATATTGACTCAATCTGTCCTACATTTTGTTGTGTCCCTTATTCCTCCTTGTTTCCATTACACTGACAGCCATCAACCCCTTTTCAGCCTGTTTCATTGACCTCTGTGTTGGCTGAATCAATCCAGGAACATTTGGTGTGGCACTCACAACCTGGTGCTCTGGGCTGTCCAAAGACTTGATGCTATTGCCTAGCTCTATATGGAATTTATCGTCTGCCTCACAGTCTTCTTCACTTTCATTTGGATTTTCGAAATCACCATTCCAGTTAAGCCAATTTTTGGTGTTGGAAATGCAGCCAGGTGAGCTATTCTCAACACCTTTGGCTGAATGACGGTCAATTCTTTTGATTCCACAGAAAGTTATTCCTTGAGTTCATCCTCCAGGGACGTCCATTGGAGATTCTGCTGGCGGCAAAGGTGTTCTTTATGACAATTGAATTGCAGCTGAACCATCATGTGGAAACTTTGACCAGGGTACTTAGATGATCTCTTCGGTACCTGAAATGTATCCTATGTAAGTCTATTGCTTATTTTGAGTTCAAGATTCCTTCTGTGTAGCACGCAGGTTTTGGCTCCCTGGCAACATGTCTAAAAGGTCGTGGACATTGGCCATTCGGTGGAAATTTCTTTCCTTCACCTCTATTTTCAATTCCAAGTTGTTTTCAGTTGCTGCGGTATATGATGCTGCCTAATCGTGTGCCAATATTCCATTATTGGTTCGAGCGATCTGCCATACTACGACTTTTTCCTGAAACGTCTAGCCAGTGGTTATAGACTGTCAGCAGCCAATAATATCTTGCTGAAGACAAAATATGCCTCCAATACCATGGGGTATTATAGGGAAAATGTTGCGAGCCACATTGGAGAGATTGGCGTATGTTGAGTGCGTTTCCTCTTACTGTTGCCACCAGTCGGTGATATCCGGTGACCAAATGTACTGCTAATCTCCATGGGGTCAGAGTAGTAACCATTAATATTTGGATTAAATTGCCCCCAGTTCCTTGGTGATTCAAGCCGACAATTCAATTTGAGCATTGCAGCTGTCAATAAGCGTGCTACATGATCGCTTTGTCCGGGTGTCACTTCAGCCATGCTTATGGACGTCAAGCATTCTTCATCATCACTGGACAAATTATATGGATCAAAAGACGATAGATCAAATCCAGACACCTTCGCATAGGGATGAAATTGCTGTGCCAAATGTTTTCAGGGTTAACGATGGACATTCGTCGAGGTTTGCAGCAGTAGTCGTTCACCACATACTTCAGAAAGGGCTTCTGGAATTGGGTAGTATAACAAGTCTCATCCTCAGGATTGATATCCATCGCCTTGTCCCACATCCAAAATGATTGCAACATCCGGAAAGAATCAATGATATGTTCCTAAATGAAAAGCAGACCGCTTGTTGGAGTGACATTCGCATAACATTTGGACAGCTTCTGTGGAACAACCTTCACTGCGAATTATCAGTCTTCCTTCCATTGTGTCTTGTTCTGAGCCAACGATTGCATGACGCCCTCTGTATGATTGAACATGTCACTGTAGACAGTAATAACATGACATAGAGTAACTGTATACCATGTCAACATCCACAGGGTGCAGTATCAGAATGGTTTTAAAACATCCATGATGTACTTCACTATGGTCTATTCATCCCTTGTTTTGAAGACTGCCCAGTAGACGCTGTGGTTTGGATTCTTAATCCACTCACGGGTGACTTCATGTAATTGGCAGACTCTCTGAAGCAACTCCAGTATGGAATTGCAACGTGTTTTCACATCTGTAATTGGTAGTACTGTAATTCGTAATTTGGCTTTTTAACAGTCAACGAACTTGTTTCTACAACCAGGTGTCAGCGTAATGAATACAGCAAGCATTCTCAGCTATCTCAATCCCAGTTCCAAGTCATTCAAAATTTGTTGAAATACATACTTTCACAATTATCTTTGCCAAACCCAGTTGCACAACCGACACCTATGTGATTCTAGCATTGCCCTCACTTCGCAGTCTTTGACTGTTCCCAATGTCTGTTCTTTCATTCTCTCCAAATTGCTGATTGTGCTTATGGGCTTCCCAAGACATGGTGCAGCCCTTTACCCCGAGACTCCTCATGAACGTGCCCAAACCAAGCTGAATGACGTGCGCCATGCATACTATGTGGCTTGTCATTGAAGGCTACACGATAACGGGGCCAGCAAGGGTTGATTGTAGTTCCCAAGTCATCGATTGATTTGAAGATGCATTATCAGTTGTAATTCATGGTTAACTGCCGTCGGTAAGCTCGAAACGATCCAAACTTCATTTAAATCCATTGCTAGCATTTCTGCAGTATAGTGACCCTTGACCTATTAATCTTAATTAGCATGCGAAATAGAAACAGAACAGGCTATGAACCTTGTCGAATGCGAGTTGAACATATCGCAATGCCCACTTTCGATCCATATAGTAAGCTATGACCGATGATATCGCTAATTCGGTTGTTGATGTTCACCCATCTAATGCTAACTTAACTTTATTTCTTGACAGCAATTGGTTCTTTATTGCACCCACTGTCAGTGAGTATTCACTCTGGCAAAGGTTGCAATGGGTGCTGCGGGATGGAAGCACCAGCTCGCTGCGTAATGCATCATATGACCATTGTAGATGGAGGTTTGATATAGGTTTCCAAAGAATATGAGCCAAGATGAATTCTAACATCAGGTAGCGATTCCAGGTATCTTGGTGACATTCGCCAGTCAGGAAGGTCTTTGCTGCCTGTCTAGAGTATTGTGTCTCTCAATTGTATCAATGTAGATAATATCTAACTGTCGAATATGAATTTCTTTTGCGAACTTACTATTGTAATTCCACGACTGCCTTGTCTCTCCAATCTGGCCAATGGGGTTTTGTCAACAGTTGTACTTGTCAATTCAAAAAGATCTAACTCTGTTAATTTGTTTAACTTTGAAATGTGCACTTTTGCCAGCAAGCTATGCCCCAGGGAGCTGATCGCATGTCCTAATAGACGATAAAGAAGATGATGACAAACAATACATATGATGCTAGGGATGAAAGTGTCCTCAATTCTGCAGTGCAAATAGAAATGCCATGAAGGCACATGTCTAGAACTTTTCCAAGCAATCGGACACTTCAAACCTACATTAATTAAAGCCTGGCAACCGTCAAATATGATTTGCAAAGTAAGGTTGCTCAAATGACGAAAATGACATGTTTATTTTTGGAAGATATCATAACCTCAGGCGATGAGGTATTTATAGATTGGGAATCCGACATGGTTGTAGGAAGTTGGAAACTGTGTAATTCGAGTTGAGAGACTGTCAAAAGTTACATTATTGTTAAGTAGAATGCTGGTGCTTAAATATTAACTCTTGAGCTACATGCAAAACAAAACAAAAACCTGTGAGACACTGCATGCATAGTTATGAAGTTGTATACAGGGTCTTACTAACAAGACTGACTGTGAAGAATGCCGTCAAGGAATAACCCAAGGCATTCCATTGCTGTGATGCTGACTGAGCCCCGTGAAACCTGTTGCTGCGCCAAAGACATAAACTTTTACAAGGCAGTAGCGGAATCATTAGTGTCATTTTTGCTTGAAAAGGCGGCCAATACCTGAAAAGATTGGGACTTGTTGATGCACAGCCGTAGGATTATGCAAGTTGTAGAACCAAAAATCGTTATCGCTCGGTTGACGCTTTTTTGATGTGCCGTTGATGCTCCTTTGACGCTCTGTTCTAGGACATAGTAGCGATGTTGTCGCAATCATATTTGCCTAGACAGGCGGCTGATAGTTCAATCATGGGTTAATATCACTGCACAGAGCTACCATTTTCCAAGATGCAAGGTCAAAAATTGTTGACGCTCCATTGATGTTCATTTTGAGGACATCGTAGCAATGTTGTCACAGGCATTTTTGACAAGGCAGGTGGCTAATAGTTCAATTTTCGGTTAATGTTGCCCCATAGCTGTTGGATTTTCCGAGATGCAAAGCTTACAATCATTGACACTCTGTTGACACTCATTTCTTGGGTAGGGCAATGAGCGTGTCATTTGCCTTTTGGGCTATAACGCCGACCAATACTTTTACTTTGGCAGGATGTGAAAATGCAGCCCTTTGATTGTCGAATGTGTAAAACTAAACATTGTGGACGCTCTGTTGATGCTCATTTCTAGGATGAGCATCAAGCGTGTCATTTGCCTGTTCGGCTATACCCTTGACCCATTTATTCACTATGGAGTGACGTGAGAATGCACCCCATTGATTATCAAAAGTGTCAGACTAAATATCATTGATGCTCCATCAACGCTGATTTTTAGAATGGGTTAACAAGTATGTCATTTGCTTTTTCAGCTACAACACCGACCAACACAGTTACTTTGAAGTGATGTGGCAATGCAGGCATTTGATTGTCAAATGAGTAAGACAGAATTTGTTGAGACTCCGATGACACGCATTGTTAGAATGGAGAAACGATCCTGTCGTTAGTGTTTTCGGCTGTAATGCCGACCAATACATCAACTCTGGCTGGACGCAACCACGCAGCACTTTCATTGTCGAACGTGTAAGACTAAGAATCATTGACACTCTGTTGACACACATATTAATCACATCGAAATAGCATTTGTACAGCCAATTATTGTATGCAACAAATTGTATACTCATTATTGACATCCAATATTGCCTTTCCAATTGTTATAGTTTGCATCCAGAAGTATTGTGGGCTCTCGATATGTGGTTAACCTCAATGCATGTTATGTCAGTGAGACATAATTTGGCCCAGTCACATTCGTGTACTTTCAGCTGGCATTTCACGGCATGTAGATCATCTCACTATTTTTTGAGTAATATAGCTTGACTTCCTCACCTTTCATCATGCAGCTCCTTTTCCTCGATTTCCATTATGTACCATATGCAATTCTGAATATCCCAACCATGTGCACCAGGTCTGTGCAGAGAGTTTAGCGGTTGGATACGCTGATCAATGCAGCATGACAGTTGTCATGCAGACAGATTCCTATTGAGTACAAACTGCTCCTTCGATGACTCACCTGACATAACTCACTTGTTGTTTGTTTGAATGATTCGACGCCATTTTGGTGTTTGCTTTCCCCCTTGACAGTAATCGGAAAATGGAAATGAAGCATATTGACCATCTTCAAATCTAATTTCGGTTGTCGAACTTTGGCATTGTGCGTTCGACCCTTGCACAGGCATAGAGGAGCTATCTTGTCTCCCAATTTGGTTACTCAAATCAAGAACAAGCTGAAATGGAGCAAAATTGGTACTCAGATTGCTTTTCACCGAGATATGACGTCAAAAATCACAATTTGCATATCAATTCCTTCAATGATGCAGGTGCAGTCATCATGGCTTCGTCAGAATTGGAAATCTATATGGTGATCAGCTGGGGAGGGTATGTGCATGAGGAAAGGCTTACAGGATCAACTAGCTTCAATTTCAGCCTATGTGATGTATCGGGCCCTGTGGCAGGCCCAAGACCGACTCTACCTGTGTCTGACTGTGGCTTCCCAGAAGCCAGCCTCAAATGACTACTTCCTGGTCGAGAAGTCCCTTGCAGCATTTGCGATATTCCGGGGACAATATCAAGACACTCCATTATATCTCCAAATTGTGTGGGTGGAGCTGCGGCTGAGTCTTGATCCGATTGTGGTTTAACGACAGCCGGAACTTTCAATCTGGATGGCCCGTACTTCATATCACTTTCTGGGAAGGAGTTGACTGCGTCTCCCCATCCTGTGGGTGTCAATTCGTCAAGCTTCATCTGCTTTTGCCAAAACCGGTTCATGCGCTATTGTACCATTTTGGTGATTTTGCCCATCACCCAGCCGGGGTCGTCATCTTCGCTCAGCTTGCCCTGCTCTGTCGCTTCATCATCCTCATCTTGCCCAGCCTCTCCATTGTCGGAACTGGCAATATCACTCAGACTGTCTCCGATAGCAACCATCATCTCACAAAACATTTTTTCAGGCTCTCTCGTCATCAATCCTGTGTTGTCTGCTGTCTCCATATCTTCGTCGTCCTGGCCAATTGCTGCCTCTGCATCTTCAACTTGCTTTCTTGCCCCAGCGGTTCCTCTCTCAACATAATCCTCGATTCATTCCTCTATCTTTTCATTGCTTCAGACGTACAATTCATCTCATTTCTCTGCAACCAGCTTCGTTTTGGATCGCAACCTTCACAATGTTCCAAAAGCTCGGACCATTCCAGCTTCCATGGCATTCTTGCCTGCATTTGCTTGATGATGTCATCCTGTAGATCGCGTGCTTGATTTGCTGTATTTGCCAGCCTGAAGTGGCAAAAAGTTCTTTTTTGGAGCATTGACAGTTGTAGTTTGAGTTGACTTTGTTGTTGGGTGAAATGTTGGATATTGCAAGATATGAACAGCATCGAGGCAAACTGCCTCGTTTATGTCAAATTTCATACATTGAATCATCCTGAGCAATGTCAAATCTGGCTGTTGATTGTCAATAAGACTGGAATAGTTAGGCTAACCGTACAACATGAATTGATTGTTAGTGTCAGTTTCATGTATAATCCCTGGGATTTTTTGAGACAAACATCAGCAGACATCCTGTTCCTCAAGGAATGTCCTATGTATATCTGACAATCATGAGATTTCGGCTGTCGTGCACCGCACTGTATCCCTGGAAATAAACAAACAACATTGGACCAACTTATTGTTAATCGCAGGACAGTGGGAAGCCCCTCCAACTTGCAGCCATACCCAGCAGGATTCATCTTGAGTATACCGTATTACTTGGTTGTTCCCTCCAATTTCACCCCACCAAATCATGGATACACACACAACTCAGACAAGGGAGACCAGATCAGAATCGAGCTGATCGATGGGATTTCAATCCAATATGTCACTCATTGGCACAAAGCAAGATCACAGACACTAGGTAGTCCACTGCGACGCTGCCAATGCAGCCACCACAATTATGACCCAGGATGCACATTTAAAACTTGTTGGTGAGACTGGAAGCAGCCACAATATGAAGGAGCATGCAGTTGAATGTGAGTATATCGATACCGTGGTGAACGGCCATCAATTAACTGTATAACGTACAGTGGGTGTACATTGAGAGCTTTGTGACCAATATATCTCTGCATGTAACAAGAATCCTACATGGTCGACCAAGGCATTTGTCTGCACAGTCCGCGAAATCAGACATATTGATGCTGTCAGCTGTGGGATTTTTGCGGACAAATTTTGGTGATAAGCATCCCCAGCAGTTGACAAAACAGGCTTCAATCACTTTGGAGAAGGCTACGGAAGTGTATATGGTAGAAGTAATAGCCGAATCTCATTGTCAGAAACATCGACTAATTTCTTTTACATTTCCAATATGTCTACTACTATAGCAGGGCAAGGAGTTTGTGTACCCGCTGGAACAGTCCGACATGTACCTGGCCATAGCCGGCTTTTCTTGTGCGCCAGTACAGAATGCACAGTAGCTGATCGAACAACCCCACGCCGAAGTTACTGAAGAGATATAGCGGGATGTTGAGATTTTGGGGCACTACAAGGTGATGGCTGGGATAGAATGACACCCAGCGATGTTTCATCAAAACCACACAGACAGATGACTTTCTTGCCAAAATTGCACCGCAAACAATCTCCAGACACGCTGGAGACAAACCAGAACAGGTGCACCTCCACCCATCCAATGCGGACAACTGTCACCAGAGCCAACACCACCTCTGCACGGTACCCCACTGGCGCCACCTGGTGCCAATGCTGGCGCCGAATATTCCAAAGTTGTCATTTTGCCAGTGGGCTATGTATATTCACATACTTATCATCTCTTTCCTGAATGATTTACTCTTGATGCATATGTTCAGGATAGCCAGCACAATACATATTTTGATCCAGATATGCTGACTGATGAAGAAATATCCACTGGTTAGTACACTATCTGCTGTGTGGTAATGCAGCTAACATCCATTTTGAAGACCAGATCAGCCTTTTAACTAAACCTACAAGTGATTACAAACATTGATTGAAAGAAACGGGATTTTGGAGTTTATTATTATCTACCATTAGCAGACGCTGTAAAGTATATATTCAAGGATATATTTATCTTTATTATTAAAGAACAATGTAGTGATCAAGGAGATAGTCATTGAAAACTCTAGATGCCCAGCCAAAAGAATGTGAATGATGGACTATGCAAAATCAATTGATTGCATAGTGTGGATATGCCCATGGCAAAATGAGCGTCAACGGAGCGTCAACAATTTTAGGTCACATAAGTCTGGTAATTGATCATTGATTTGGTGGTGGTAATGCATAATCGAAGTTGTGGCGGCCTTTAGAGGCAATAATTATAGCGAGACAGTACACATCTCATCTTGAATATGAGTGTCAACAATTGATGGTCTTGTATGTAAGGTAGTTGTAAAGTGATTTATTCGCAGTGTAGCATAACAGTTGTATTGGCAGGCTTTATAGGCAAAACAGCAAGCGACATGGTTACCGCGCCATTCTGAAAATAAGCGTCATCCGAGCATCAACAATTTTTGCCTTTGCATCTTGGGTTATCTAAGTGTTGAGTTGTGGTTATAATTCATATACGATGTATTGATGGCCGATTCAGGCAAAACAATGGCTGAGATATTCATTACCCCATCATGAAAATAAGCGTCAACGGAGTGTGAATGATTTTTAGTCTTCTAAGTCTGGTAATTACCTAGTAATCTAGTAGTGGCTAGGCGTAATGAATGGAATGGCTGCCTTTATAGGCGAAAAAGAAATCCACACAGTCATTGCCCAATTCTAACAATGAGCGTCAACTAAGCATCAACAATTTTTGGTCTTGTATATTGGGTAACCAAGGCATTGGGCAGATGTATGTGATCATAACAGCACTATTGTCCGCATTAGTACTCCTAAATACAACACCCATAATGAAAGACATTCAGTCCATACTAGCGGATGCTGCAACCTGCAAAGTGTTTAAAAGATAATGCTGGAAGTTAGTTAAGTGATTTTGATCAAGTATAATTATCAAACAGTAAATGTAAGAGCATTATATGAATCTACAGACGGACCCGCTGAACAACCTGCCGACAACCCGGGCAATTCAGCTGGGTTAGGAGAAGTCACTCAAACCATATCTGAATTGAGGGTTCTGGTGTATTGACGACCAGGACCATGTAATTGTTGATAGTACGGTTCCAATCCAGACCCGGACTGGAAACGGCAGTCCAGAACTGTTGCTAACAGTTTTCATAGCGGACGAGACTGAAATGAATTTTTGATTCAATTGTATGTAACTTGGTAGATATTATACACCATATCTGAATGTGAGCAAGTATTCAAATACTACTAGTTAAAAATCATTGAATTAACAACTGCTCCAATTAATATGATTACCCCTGAATCGTCATTGTATCTTACTATTCTTTTACTACACTTTTATCACTACCTTGTGTGCCCAAATTCTCTCCCTCTCTGTATTCCATTAACAACTATATTGTAGTCAAGGTATTCAGCAGACACAGCCCAGATGACCAGATGGAAGGGAAACTGTACTGAAGATATTACCTATAGACTACTAACATAGCTGCAGTATGCTAATGCAACAGAATAGTGTAAAAATAGGTTTGTCTTTGATGTGAATATACCAACTGCTGAGGTTCATATGTCTCCCCTATCATTTATGAGCGCAGTATGAGTCGTCTTAACTTGGCTATTAGTCCCAATGTCAAAATCTGTTATGGTCTGCAGATTCTTAATCCTGCAACAAATTGTTCACAGTGTGACCATTTCAAATGGTCTAATATTTGTGCATCATTTCTTAGTTTTGAGGAGTCATATAAAGGGGGACTGGTTATCATTTAGGTTTTCTGTGCTCAATTTGGCCAGCCCCTTGGGTTGGGAAATGTTACCACCTTGTCAATGTGGCGAGTTCTTCTAGTGCATCTGGAATACTTCTATGTGTATTGGTGTGAACCAACCTCCAATTGGTGCATCCAGTGCATTGTTGATAGAAATGCTAATATTCAGTATTGGCAATATGGATGCAGCTATGCTGGTGCACCTGGCACTTTCTAAATCACAACATTGGACAAGCTATCTTTCATATAAATGTGCACAATTGGAGTTATCACTCCCGAGTACATTGCATGTACACCTCACATTGCATTCTCCTTGTCCTTATGTATCTTCTTGTACCCTGTTTCTTGTTATTCCATTGCAGTTGGTTTTATATTTCATGCTTATACAATGTCTCTCTCCTATAATCTACCAACTACTGTCTATAAGTTTGTTAATATGGAATCAATGCTTAGTGAGCTGTGTGATCACAATTCAAAGAACAATCAAGATGCACAATCTGAGAGAGTACTCACCCATGCATTCAGGAACACAGCCAGTCTTCATTGCCTTCCAATTGTTTGACTTTCAACCCTCTGGATTCTTGCATTGTATGGCAGATGACAAGTGTTCCAATAATTACAGCTCAATTAGGAAATTGGTACCCATCGGGTGATAATCAATGATGAAGTAAGCGAGATCACTGCAGAGTTCCCCTTGTAATCCGACATCTAGGACATTGATTATAATCACCAATTGATGGTTCTACTTCAAGGCTGTCTATGCCAGGACATGATATTACAGACTGTACCAGTTCCACTGCCAAATGACAGTAGTTGTGCAGATGCTGTCATAGCACTCCCTCCTCTTACAAATTCCAGACATCCAGCCAGGAAATGGCTCCCCCATTGCCCAAACTCCACAAGGTAACACTGCTCATCAAATTTTACCAGTCTGACCATGCATGACCCACCCAGATCATTCTGCTGCCCAAGTCTAGTAGTGATTGAAATATTCAACAACATAAGGCCAGTAGAGATTAGAATTTTTTGACATACCAAACAGCCACTTTTGATGGAGTAAACAGGTTCATCGAACCAATCATAACCACAATCACTCCATGGCCTCAATCATCCAATGTATACTACTCGATTGTTGAAGCATATGAGAAACTAACTATTGAAGCTTAGAATTGTCAGCAGGCATTAGGTGGTGCTCCAGTAGGTGCACCATCTGCATCTCAATTGCCTAGTGGTCCATTGGTCAATATAGATCCACAAACACAAAGCGCTGTATGAGTTGCATTCTGTGTAATGCTCCTGTTTCAGACTTATGATATTGGCTACAACGCAAGGAATATATAGATATCACTGATGACTAGTACCATTCGAGGGCAGTTGGCAGCTGGCGCTCCTCACACTGAGCTCTGTGTTTACCTGTTGGATATGTGGTCTGAGAGTGAGCTTTGGATCCAGATTAAGAAGCTTCTGTTTAACAATATCTATCTTTCAAAGGAGGTGGGAGATAAGAAATTATGGTTCACTTGAATGGATGTTCTGGATTAAATCTACTGTCACCACTTATTTACTGCCAATCGCTTGGGGGTGTTAGCCCAGTACATCTGAGTTGTGCGAACGTCTCATGTTGCAGATGTTAACTCTTTCCGCTGGAACAATTTGAAGTTTGCTGTCTGAATGAGCCAGTGGAGAGAAGGTTTCAGTTATGGTTGTACTAGATCAATATTGATGTAAACTTTGCCCTTCTCCCATTGTAAACTGCACTCTGGAAGCCACTGTAGATAGCAACGAAACATTAGTCAGCCAGTACATACCCCCCCTCCCATTCATGCAACCCTGCTAGAATTGGCGCTCCTTATGTACCACTGCGTCATCTCTGTTGCATTCCGCACTCAATTGCTTGACATTCTGCACACCATCTCAGGCAGAAATTCTCCTCAATCATCATTGGCACTGCTTAGTTCTGATTGGTGCTCTTTAATTTCATTCTGTGCTCCATCCACTCCCTCATCTTGGTGCGCCTCCAATGCAATGTGGGTATCTTAATCCCCACCAGCACTCCTGCATTATCTTATCTGTAATCCTCTTCCCCAAAGACAAAGTACACTTCATCAAGAAAAGCTTCCACACTACCTCAACCAAGATTTACATTTGCAGTTACCCTGGGAAAATAGTTGCCAACTGTGTATTATAGTTGCATAACATAGATGTGGACCGTAATGGGAGGGTTATAGGTGTGATAGGGGTGTGTTACCTGATGTTACTCTGTGTAATGACCATTCACAGAACAAAGCAAATTTCTCATACCATATACCCTTTTACCACCCCCTTTTAAATAATTGCTGCCAGCAGAACCATCACCATCATGACCATGACCATCACTATCACTACCACCATCACCATCACCACCACCGGGGAATTTATACTTAGCTCATTCCTCCCTAAGTGGTATGTAATATTCCACTGTCAACTCTTTGCATATCTGCAAGCCCAGATCCTCTGCTACCAGTGAAGCCAGTGTCACCCCTACCAGTGAAGCCAGATCCACTGCTACCAGCTTGCTCCCAGTGACACCAGTTTCACCTCTACCACCAAAGCTGGATCCACTGCAGCCAGTGAAGTCAGTTTCACCTCTACCAGCAACATTGGATCCACCAATACCAGCACAGGCAGTTTTACCCCTACTAGCAAAGCCAGATCCGGCACTACCAGCTTGCTCCCAGCGAGGCTACTGTCACCCAGACAAGTGTAGCCAGATTGTAAGTGGTGAGAGTGAGCAAGTCAGGGGTGAGACCAAGCATGTAAGAGCTTTAATGTGAGTAAGTAAAGTCACATCCACCCCTACAAGTGTGCTTCCAGCAAGTGGAGATCGACTGCTACACGCGAATTGAAATCCGCTGCAACAATCTTGCTCTCAGCAAATCCAGTTTCACCTCTACCAGTGAAGCTGTATCCACCACTCCCAGCGAAGCCAGTTTCCCCTCTAGCCATGAAGTAGGATCCACTGCTACCGGCTTGTTCTCACCGAAGCTGCTTTCAACCCTACCAGCAAAGCCAGTTTTGACCCTACCAGCAAAGCTAGATTTATTACTACCAGCAGGCTTCCAGTGAAGCCAGTATCACCCCTACCAGGGAAGCCAGATCCACCGCTATCAGCTTGCTCCCAGTGAGCCCAAATTTTCAGAGAGGTGAGATTGACCATCACAGAGCAGTGAGACCAAGCAGAGCTTTAAAAGTGAGTATGTCAGAGTTGTGAGAGCAAGCATGTCAGGTGTGAAAGTGAGCATGTCAGTTGTGGGAGTGAAGCCAGATTCAAAGCTTCTTGTCAGTGCATCACAAATCCAAATCCTCTGTTTCCAGCAAAGCAATGTTCACCCCAACCGGTATGCTTCCAGCAAGTCCAGATCCTCTGCTACAAGCAAAGCCAGATTCACTCCTACCAACAAAGCAGGATCCACCACTAGCTGCTTACTCCCAGTGAAGCCAGCTTCACTCCCACCAGCAAAGCCAGATTCACCGTTACCAGCAAAGCCAGTTTCTTCCCTACCAGGGAAGTCATATCCACGGATACCAGCTTCCTCAGATCTTGCACCAAGTGAAGCCAGTGTCACCTCTACGAGCAAAGCCAGATCCACCACTATCAAATTGCCCCTAGCAATTACAGATTGCAGGTGAGGTGGGACCAGGCATGTCAGAGCCTTAAAAGTGAGTATATTGGAGTTGAGAAAGCAAGCATATCAGGTGTCAAAGTGAGCATGTCAGAGTTGTGGAAGTGAGCTTGTCAAAGTTGTGGGAGTAGTGTTGGCAATGGTTCCGGGATATCTGGCTGGGGTCCGGGTTGGAACAGAACCAGACGCAGCACTCCGGGTCAGGAAATGCGGATGAACCTGAACTGAGTAACTAATCCTGGGTTATTAGCAACGTTGGAACCGGACCGCAGTTCCATTTGACCGTCACTTCAACATTGGCTGAACTTTGGCTGCAATCGAGTTTGTTGGTTCTGATTGTATTGTGTCATGATCAATATGTCGATTGTACAGCTTTAGCATCACTTTCCCCTCCCGCTTTCAGATTGGCAATCCGACCAATATTGGTTAAATTGCTGTGAAATAATGCCAACTGTTAGTTTAAATTTGCCAGTATTTGATTGCAACTCAACGAATATTGGTCGGATCGCATTTCTGACAGCAGTCAGAGCCACAGGTCTGAGGTTGAAATGCGAAGTATTTTGTGGTACAACTGGCCCAATCGCAATAGTCTAGGTTTTGGAATGGTAAAACCTGATGTACTGGTCAGGATTCTAGTTTGAGCAGAACCCGGAACGAAACCCAGAATTTGGAACTGTTACTAACACTCAGTGTGAGTGAGCAGGTTAGAGTTGGGGGAGAAAGCCTGTCAGAGATATTTAAGTGACCATGTCAGTTAAAAGAGTCCATATTAGTGATGCGAAAGGCGATTTCACAGTAGCAAATCTATATGTAATTGTGATGAATATATAGTATAATCCATGAATTGCAGTATATAATACATGCAGTACAGTTGAATTATAGCAATATTTCAAATGTGTTATGGGTAAATTGAAGGTATATTATGGGGGTTACAGGCGACGCCTCTGGGGTAGTTTGTTGTATTTAGTATCATCAGTGTTACGGGAGGTTACTGTAGGCCTTATGGCCTATGGTAGATTACACTTACCAGAATATCTTTTTCCAGATATTCTTAAACTCAGCTTTTTCATTACTTGCCTCCTTTTTTCATCCAAAGATATGATATTGCCTTTGAAACCACTCTTGACTTCGCAGTTAGCTAACATCTTGCTATGGTTGGGTTAAATATCACAAATTGTGTCCAAATATCTCCAAATCCAATTTAACCCAGCCACCACATATGAATTATTATGAAGTATGAGCAGTACATCCAACTTCTTTGTACAATTGATATAATGTATGTTTCTGTGTTTATTGGCCCTGACAGCATGGCAGATCTGGCTAGTGACATTGGCACAGTGTTAGATTGATTTCATGTGATCACTTTGTTCCGACATTGTTTTGATTGCACTGCATTATTTCTTGAAACACTTTCCTGTTTCTATGGTTTCTTAAAGTGGCAATGCAAAAACTAGAATGTTGAACAATACACAGTTAACTAGTATATGGACGATTTGGAAGCAGTAATGAACATAATTGATGCATCATATTCACCCTTGGGTCTTGAGCACGTACATCTATAGTGTCTGAGATACTGCGTGTACACCTCCCAAACAATATCCATCAGAACTAAGACATCTCAGAAAGTTAGTATGAGATTCCCTCATTTGCTGTGGGATGCTCACTGGTACTTTTAATACCCTCTCCAGCACTTCAATGCAGTCTCAAATTCATCACAATCACTTCCAAGTGGTATCTGTACCAGTCAGCAGAAATACAAGTTACTCTGACAATTGTCTGAATTGCCCTCTCTGGGTCTGATTGTTTCATGAAATTGATGCTTCTCAGTTCAAACTCCACCTCTATCCATATACTCCAGAAGACTCCCAGTGGCTAACATCAATCTGGGTAATACAGTCATGAAAGTTATCACCAGCTTTGAAGGGTGGGTGGCGATCATATAGCAGCAAGAGGAAAATAAGAACTTGGGCCTGAGTCACTATGGAGGCAGTCTATGGATCAATCATAAGAAGAAATATAGCCCAGCAAAATGTTAGTGCTATATACTAATGAAGGCATTAAGGAACTGTTGCAACTGCATATATGGGGTCGGATTCTTCTTGGAGACAGATGCTAACATAATACTGCCTTGACCAAACATGCCTGACTTAGTGTCAGCAACTGGTCCGGGTAACCCACCACCGGTCGGGGTTTTGACCGGCGGTTCGGTTCGGTTCGCTTCCAGACCCGGCCAAAAACCTGAACCGCTTTGTTTTGGCGGGTTGTTACCCGGCCCGGACATAGTACCGCAGGTATTTGGCCAGGTTGGAACCGAACTGCGGTTCCAAATTTACGGTTCCTGCAGCTTTGGCTCCAATTAAGTATGTGAGTTCTGATCGTACTGTGACATGATCAGTATGTAGATTGTGCAGAATTATGAGCTCTGTCACCTCCAGCATTCAGATTTGCGATCCAACTGATATTCGTTGAGTGGCTGTGAAAAAACGGGCAATTCTAACCGGAATTCGTGGGTTTTCGATTGCGACTCCACAAATATTGGTCGAATCGCACATCTGAAAGCGGAAGGTGAAAGAGCTCGTAAAACTGCACAATCTATGTACTGATCGTGTCACAACACAATCAGAACTCAAATACTTAATTGGAACCAAAGTTGTGAGGTTGAAATGCCGGGTTTTTGGTGGTAAAACCGGCCCAATTGCAACAGTCCGGGTTTTCGTGTGGTGAAAACCGTTGCAACGGTTCGGTTCTGGTCCCAACCCTAACCCTGAACCGTTCTTGTGGGTTCAAACCGTTGCTAACACCAGCCTGACTACAACCTCCAAGCAGCACTGTTCTACTACTGCATAGTGTGGATACAATAGTACAATTTCGACCTGAAATACATCCCAGGGAGTATGAACAGTGGTTGTGATAACCTATCATGGTGGACATCAGGGGAAGGGGTGTGCAAGCTAGAATAGTTGGGTAATCTGGAGGAATCAATTATAGCAAGGTAATGGGGAGTCCAGAGGGAACACAGGCTGGAAAGATAGAGTAGGGGGAGAGCAAAAGCACCTTGGGTTGGACTATGTCTCATTGAGAAATGGAAATAAACAAGGCAGAAGATAGGGTAAGTTTTGGGGAATCCGAACAAGCTGGAATTGTATACTCTCAAGGAAATGTAGCAACTTCGGTGTGAAGCCATTAACTACCTTCATTCAGATACATTGCTCTACCTGAAACAGAATTGCAACCAACTGTGGGCAATATTGCCGGTGAGTAAGAGTGAGAGCAGAGTAGTAATGGAAGCTGAATTGGAACTTAACAGGTACTGTGGAACAGAATGATCATTACAGATAATATTTCAGCGGTTCTGGGAGTCCGAAATCAGTGTCGAACACAAAAACAGGGCGACTAAGTGGCAACAGTATGAGAGGAGTATGCTGCTATAGTATAAGGACCTATTGAAGAATCTATCCCTGAGTGATCTATTGCAGTTAGTGGAAACGAACATGTCTACATGTCTAGATTGAAGAAGAGGTACCACCTGCTAGTGATTGCTAAAGAATTACTGAGTGGGTGGGTACAGCCATCATCATGACAATAGGGTACATTAGAGAGAGTTGTTGACTTCTTTTACAAGGAGGTAATTTGATTGTTCAGCACACAGAAAAGTATGTTAGAGGACAGAGGGGCTGAGAATAAGAGATGGACATACCTCCTACTTATGCATTACAATATCTGAAAAATCACTATAACACTGTAATATGCCCTTTTTAATAGGGTTATCAATTGAGAACACTGACTAATGGCAGATAACCTATCCATAGATATAGCCTGCTCTGGCAATCCAAAAGATGTTTGGATTGACCACCTGCCAGCAGTGATTTGGGCCAACAGGTTAACCATGAGATGTAGAACCAGGTATTAGCTTTTCCCCATAATGTTTGGCCAGAAGATGGTATTTCCTCTAGAGTTGGAAAACTCAAAAATGATTACCACTGACTGGACTCCAGGAACTGACACTACACAGTCAGTGTTTGCACTTTGAGCTACAACGATGGAATGGCCACAGCAAGATATCGATACTGTGATATAAAACCTAGTGTTGCGAAATGCCATCAGATGTTACATTCACAAAGCAGACTACATCTGTGCTGAAGACCTCCAACTTGGTGATTTGGCTCTTGTGGAAGAGTTAAAGACACAATTGTCCCACAGTACCAGACTGTATACTACATGCAAAGGACTGTACCACATCACAGAAATGTTCCCAGAGCTTCAGGAGTTATCAACTGACAGAATTTAATTTAATTTACCTCACAGACTGGATCGATGGTAGTCAACTAAAGAATTTATTCCCTCTCAATAAACGTGTATATGATGCATCGATAAATAGGATATTTAATACCGCACAAGAGGAGAAATTGAAGTAAATCGAGGATATCGAGGTTTAGGTAGTGCCAGACCAGAACTATATAGATACACAATGGATGGTTTGATTCCACTGGAAAGATTGGGAGAATTGATGGTGGATATTGATGAAGGATATAGCAGAACCCAAGGAGTAAGTGGAACAATGTAATACAGTAAATCTGGGGTTGGAAAACTACCCGTCATAATAATGATGTGAAAGACATAGGGGGAATAAAAGGTTGTGTCGAAGATGGGGGGAAGAGAAGAGATCCATTGTATAGACAGCAAAGAAAGGAGTTGGAGCATTTCAAACCCACACAATTGAGTGGATATTCAAGATGGTGGGGAAAGAAATATTTATTTCGGCTGGGTTCCATCCACATGACACCAAAGATTCCAACCATTCTGACCAAGTTGACTAGAAATTTGGAGTTAAGGGAGGTAACAACTATTACAGGAGTTGGCTAAAATTTACCCCTAGGAACAGTAACAATGAGTAAGACATATATTACCACCAAGTACAAGTGTGGAAAGAGCAGGGAATGAAGCAAAGGTGGTATCAAGGGATAACAGAAAAGCATACTATGGAAATTAGGGACCACACAGAGACTGGATGAAGATACAATTGACACAAGGTGCCCTTCCATGATCATACAGAGCTCTTCTCCTCCCTTGTCTCAAACAAATGAGAGATACTGTATAGTACTATGTGTCTTCCTTTGCACATGGACCACTGCGCCCAATATCGCCAACTAAATTATAATCAGTTACAAATGACCAATATGACGTTTACACCAATTGACAATATTGCAGCAGCAAAAACTAATTCCACGGCATTCAACACATCCTTACCCGCCACCACCACTGCCTCAATGAATCTGAACTTCACAATCACAGTAGCCACCACTACATCAGTGACCGCCAACACACTCACCACTATTGCAGTGACCACTCCCGTAGCTTCCACTACCACACCCACCACCGCCACACCCACCACCAGGATATCCACCACCTCCACAGCCACCATTACCACCACCACAGCCACTGGCACTGCAGCCAGCAAAACCAAAGCCACTGCCACTTTACTCACCACCACCACCGTTACTATATATTCCTCCCCCTCTGATAGTTCAACTGTCATTTGTAATCCATTTCGAGTATCCCTTACATTGGAGACCCTGTCACTACTGAGCAGTGGAATCTCCATCAATAGACGAGTCAGATCATTCCAAAATGCGATGGAGATTACCACTCAGAAGCTGTCTGTCCATGGATACTTGTCTTTCATACCTGAAATTTTAAACCTCTTAGGTGAAAATACTGAGGCAGCCAATTCCCTGGTTGCATTCAAATCGAACTTTGCAGACAGATATGTAGACTAGATCTAATTACAATACAAAGGAGAAAACAACTTCTTAAAGACTTCCAATAGCTCTGACAGGGTAAAAGTGATGATATTGTGGCACAACACAACCCCGCCGGGAAAGACACATAAAACAAAGAAGTATATCAGCAAAATGTAAAATGGTTTGGAAGTCATAACTGAACAACTCAGCCACTCTGAACAGCCACACTGATCCTTCCAAATGCTCCCAGGTGCTGCCAGGTGCTCCGAGACTACTTCACTGGTGCTCCTGAATACTCCGGAAGTTGTGAAATAGAATTCACCAATATCCTCATAAGTGTATAGTTGACTTCAACATGCTACAAAATGAAGCTATTAGAATGTGCAAATTTCGGAGCTATTGGGAGTATTGGCCGTGTCTCCAAGACAATTCCGATGCAACTCAAACCTGGAGCCATACTCTCCATGAGTGATTACTATAATGTTTATGTCAAATGGTACAATTCAATTAACTGTCATCCTCCTGCACATCCTGATTCATGCATTGTAACTTAATATTCAGTCCAGTAGGTATCTAAATCCGCATAATTATTTACAAGCCATCTGGTACCAATTCTATCTGATGTGGCAATCCCTCACACCAAATTTACTGGTCCAACAATTGCTCCGACAGGTACAATGTATTTCTTATCAGTCTGTTTGACATTCTGGATGAACCCGTCAATACAATCAGCACAACCATGCAGATCTTTGTAGCTTGTTGGAATCACCACCGCATATTCTTGAGCTTGATGACGTAATATCCATTGTTGTGTCTTCTTGCACCTTCTCGAAAATGTCGATATCATGTTTCTGACAGGTGAGCGCTCCTGAAATTGGAGGATCTGATTCAGTGGAGTCCAGCTAAAGTATCATATAGGAAAAGAAGGAACATGGCCTTGGATGGTGTTTTCAAGGTCACTGTCTGTATATTGTACCCAGATGTTATGAGATTCTGGCATGATTCCTTGGTTGGCATTGGTATATTCTATCTTGCAATCAAGTCCCAGACACTTCACTGATATAGGGCAGTGAAACGGTTGATGGTAGTACAACAGTCCATTCTGAAGTGTCATAAATATACTGTCTTTCAGTGCATTCTGATCATATCCAAGCAGCAGTCCACAAACGTTGTGTTCCCACTTCTCCTCAATTTGTACACGGAATAGTGGTTCAATGTTGGGAATTCCAACATCTTCCGATGCATCTCTGAGAGAGGTTAATTTGATATATCTACACATTGTGCGGACATGGGTTTCTCTCAAATGATGTATCTGTTGTGATACTGGGTGGAAAAATGGCACTTCATGACAATGCTGGAGGCGTAAAAGATGGGCTCTGTGAGAATTTCACCATTTATCGGTAGCTGATAGCAGATTAAAAAATTTTGTGAGATCAGTATAGTACCAGCCTTGAAGGGCAAGATGAGACAGTGTCTCCACCAAATAGTTAAAACCGGTACACCAGTCATTGTGTTTGAGTATCTGTCAAATGTAATTAACTCTATTTGTAGATTGATATACCTCTTTCACATTGCCATTATTTAGCCATTCATAAATATCCGTGGTGAAATTGTCACCAAAACCCATTCACCAATTCACTCTGATATATGGCTCATAGGATGCATCTTTGGATATTCAAAATGTAATAAAAGCTGTTCCATGGTTTTCCTGAGCTCCAGAACAATAATTGCCTTCCACCAAGCTTCAAAGCTGATTAGGTGGATACAAAATTTGTTCCTGAACTGCATCTGCTGATTCGAAGTGATACCATCAATCTGTCTGTGCAGCTGATTCGCAAATAGTTGGTATCAGCGATACTCCAGGTGGTGGCTTCAGTCTCAACCTCGGATAGTCGGACTTGAAATTCCACACACATGTCAGTGGTCTTGTTTACCACTCCATATATCGCTTCTTCCACAACAGTCATCATTTGAGCAAGTTTTTTGGCAAATATACTTCTGGGACCGGTTGCCTTAGTTGCGACTACTTGCAATAGTTGTCATTGATCATGTTGGAATGATTTGTTGATATGTTCGCATTTAGCCGCTGTTACTTGATGGATTTTATGCTGCACTCGCTCATTTGCACTCTGCCGATTATCATCAGACCATATGGTTGCAGCTTGTTGGGCTCTATTTAGGCGTACTTGAAATTGCCTGTGTCTTGATGTTGTAACCTTTTCAGCCCCTTATATCTGAACCTCCATCACAGCGCGGATTTTATGAATCTTTTATTCTGGTAACTGATGGGATTCTGTTGCCAAATGTTCATCCACTTTACCCTTCCCAGACTTCGACATTTTCTGTTCTTGAAAATCACCCTTCTTCGTGTAAAATTGCTTCCATGCCTCATCTAGTGCTGTGAGGGATAGATCAGAGTGATTTTGTTGGCTAACAAGTAGAGAGAATTCATATAATGCCCGCACTGCTCTCATTACTATTTCATTAGTGGTTGTTTCCACTGCAGTTTATCCATCATCCCTGGAGCAGTCAAGAATCTCAGCACAATTCACTGCCAGTGTTCTGATCATGCCTTGGATCTCTATTCGCGGCCAAGAGCTAGTTTTGATCGAATTGAATGGCATAGAGAAGCGCTGCAGGCCCTGATCTTGTGGGACCGAAGTGAATCGATTGTCAAATTGATTCTTCAAATTTCTGCTTTCAGGTATTTCAGCAGCCAGTGCAATAAGTTTTTAACTAAACCCAAGAGCAGCTGATGCAATTCATCAGGCTACCAAAGGTGATAGACATTGCAAAGAGAGTATTGCCAGTACGGCTTTCAGATTGCATACACACTAACAGTGTGCAGATTATGGATATTATGTTTGTCCAGAAGCTTAGAGTAAGCATGCTAATCTCTTGAGTCATCAAGTGGTTGAAAATTGGAATGCCCCATTGGCACAGCTCTATGAATTTCACACATTGGGCCTGAGCCTTATGAGACCTGAGCAACAATGACCTGTTCTAGATAATCCTTGACCCAGGCTGCCACAAGAGGACAACATTGTCTGTGGAATTCATCAGTACAATTCCATTTCAAGCCGGGACCAGTTATGCCAACATCCCAGACTGGAGACAGGACAGTTCCAACAGCTGAATGCCATGCGTTGTCAGTATTATTGGCACCTTTCGGGGGACATGGGATCAGCCCAACAAAGATCCAGGAGCGCTATTTATGTGTCCCGCGGAAATCTTTTTAATTATTACCAATTCGGAGGTACAGCAGCCAGGAATGCTGATTGCACGAAATATTGGTCAAGTGAGTCTTGTCAGATGCACTAATCACTGGCACAATCATCACCCCAGCAGCAAGCTGATTTTGGGTATCCCACCACCAATTGCCCCAGTTCATCATGCTGTATATTCGGTGACTTTCTGAATCTGCTAGACCTACTGTTCCAACATGGAGATGCACCTCAAATGTGAGATGTACCAAAAGGAACGGTATTCATTTGAAAATATCCTGGTAGTATAATGTTCCGAAGATATATGAATGATCTTCAATTCAAATATGATCACGAAGTCTGAAGTCGAGTTGCTAGAGGACTATTGGAGGACACCTGCTGATTGGAATCAATCGATTTTGGAGTTGTGTAGTCCACGCCTCAGATGTTGATCTATCCAAGTTTCGGTGTGCTGGCTAAATGATTGAGCCAGTTCAAAGTCATGGGCTGACCAAAATGAATGCCTTGGATTCCATTGTTCTCAGTCCTTGCGATGCTTGTTGTACAATCCAGTTGCTTTGCCATATTCTATCACCTTCACATTTTCCACTCCAACAACATGCCTATGAGCCTTTTCCTCTGTTGGATCAGGAGTACATGTCAGATTAGGGTTCTGGGGGTCTATAGTTTCTTTGTCGGGAGTATCTTCAGGTGCTAGTGCACCAGGTACATTGTCCATGGTTTGATCATTAGTTGACTAACTCATCGATGGCCATTCACAGGTGCACCGACTGATGGCAAACCATGATGGCTTGGGTTGATCCCAGCCCAAATGAGGTAAAATCTTGTCAGGGAATAGCCCTTCATTAATCGATTTTGGGTGATAATGTACATAGTAAGCCTAGAGCCGGTTCTCATCGAATAATTTCTTTTTGCAGATAATGGATTGAATATGTTTCCAGCAAGTGAGGACCATCTGTGAGGAATGATAAGCAAACACGTATTCGGATGAATCCCGATAATGCTTCATGGGGTGATGAAGAGCCTCAGGGATATTGGTTTGAATCCGAGCTAACTCAAGTTAGCGTATCACAGTTGCATTGTACCCTGCACAATGCTGGGTAAAATACAGTCACTCTATGATCAGCTTTCTTCATAAACCAGAATAGATATATTATATCCCATACGATAATCATGAACATCGTCTGCTGAAAGTCATTATCAGAGAAGAGAAGGTTTCTTTTGTTACCACTTCAATCTTCACAGTAGGCCTTATATTACAGTACGCCATTGAGGCCTTCTGGGTTTATATCTACGTCCAAGTCTCCAAGCAGCTGATAATGAAGGTAGATCGTCTTATTCCAATGAATAGATGAGCTAGGTAGCTAGCTGTATGCCCACACAATAATCATCGAGAACTGATATCATGGTTGTTTCAGTAACGATTCTTGACTGGAGTGTGGATCCTAAGGAGAACAATGATGCTTAGACATGAAGCTTGAGAGAAAGTAAGCATTGTTGATACGTGACTGACAGGCCTCCTACTGAATGAGATTGGACGGTCGTACACACACAACTTATGCGTAATAATCCTAGTCATGGTAACCTTCAAATAGGATATAGTTCATTTGGGGTTCTTGGAGATATCATATCATGTCGCTTCTATGACCCGAAAAGCCATTGAAGCATATGAAGGTGAGCGTGTATCCAGTACCTTAGTATATGTATTCGAGCATATAGCCAAGAAAGGCGGGATGAATGTGATTAAGGTTTCTGTTTTGCTGCCAAGTGAGTTTCATGGATGTAAGATGGAGTGAAACACGACAGATCGTGACAACAGAATGGGATATAAGAAGTGCTTCATTCCACAGATAGTCACTAGTACGTGCAATATACACAACCGTACTCTGATGTCTTCTATATCACCTCTCACATCTATAGTACATTACATCCATCTCTGTCCGCAAGATCATGTCCACAAACCGATCTCCACCAAACACAGTGAATATTGCTCCAATGGGTGGTCCGTTTGGCACGTAAAAACACCGTAATGACAATTGAAAATCATCGGAAAATTGTTCACAAACTGCCACCGGCAAAGACAGTCAATTTGACAAACAAGCCAATCAATATCATCCGCCACCTAGGTATGGTTACCCACCTTCACAGCAGTGATTTCCAGGCACCACGCAGTTTTATCAGCACTCTCCATTCAGCATGACACAGTTTGCAACCAACTACCAGTGCAAGCCAAGGAGATCGAAGTTATGGGTCACAGTGGCAATGGTATGACCTCCAACAAGGTGGTTATGGTGGGTCTCAAATGTTCCACCCTCCGCAGATTCCAGGAGAAGTGCCGTCATCATCAGGTGCATCGAGTATACCTCCAGGACTGCTGGAATGACATCCAGTCAATCAGCCAACATCTTTGAGCCCTAATTCTCCACCTGAACCACCTTCCGGCCCACCAAGGAGACTCTTGATTAGCCTCCCAATGAATAGATTCCAGCCACCTGCAGAACTGCGGAGAACAGATGTCGCAAGAATTGCAGAGTTATCTCCATTGCCGGAGATGTCGTACGACGAGTATGATGCAGATGATGATAGCGACGATTCATCAGACTTGGGCGGCGCAGAACACAAACTGCTTAGCAGCCTGAATCGAACGGAACTCTCCTTGAAGCAATTTGCCAAAAGGATGGTTCAGGCCAACCGTAGTGCATTGAACAAGTCGGAGAAAGTATCAGTGGCTGGGTATGTGGAGAAAAAGCATCGGTCCATTATCCGGGGGCAGAACCATTTGAAGCAGCTTTGAGATGGACCCCTGCACTGGGAGACAGCATTGCAGATCTTTTGGAGAGATTTGAGAACAGGCTGCCGTTGGATAATTTCAATAATGCTGAATGGATTTGCCGGCAGTGCGTTGAGAAGTTTTTGAAGAAATGTGTAAGTGCAATTTGGGATGCAAGGGAAAGAGGACAGTGAGGAAACATGTGGACCGCAGCGGATTTGAGCCAGGGTGCAAGCAAAAAGCCAAGATGTATCCTCCCCTCGTTGCCAAATACAACATTCATGGTTGCGATTCACTGAGTGTCCAATGGCAAGGATATGGTTCTAGCCCCCAAACAACTCCAACCCTGGTATACAGATGGCAGGCACTGGGAGGAGCTGATTGATTTCATCGACATAAATGGAGTTCCGAAAGAGCCATACATCATGACATCTATGTTCAAGTGCACCTTGGAGCAGGCCAATTTGGAAGGTGAGTATATGGAATTATACCCAAAAGGGGCAAATGATAATGGATCCTATATATGGCCAGATTTGTATAACTGTTGCCTTCCAAATGCTGTCATGTTGAAACTTGGACAAAATCCTAAAATATATCTGGTCAAACTTACACGAGCTACAGAGCAGCAGATTGCCAAGTACGTAATTAGACCATCGATGGTAATCCCTGCTAGCTGTGTCAAGGCTAGGTGTGTGCAACTGCTAATCATTACACATAGAGTTTGGAAGGTTCTCAAGATGGTGAATGAGAGGAGGGAGAGGAGCATGGTTGGCAGGAGAATCATACTTGTATTAATGTAAGTTCTGATTGAAAGAATAGATTTGATTGTATTGCATTCATATATAATCGTTCCAATGGATGCATCTTTGTGAAATATGTAACATTGCGATCTATATCAGGAGTGTCTGAATATGAGCCCATCCGCCAAGCTTCCATCTGAGCAACTGAAAGAGACCATTGATTATGATATGAACATAGACATAGCTGCAAGGAAGGTTCAGGAGCAAGTGGAGGATGGTGAAAAGGTCCTTGATCCAGCAAATTCCAGCTCAGTATTAAATACTGATCTCAGTACAATCAACAACGAATTAGAACACGAGTGTTTTAATGCGGCAGTCAGGCTGCTAAATCGCCATCAAATTTGTTAATCAACAGATGACTGTGTTCCAGGCACCAAGTATTCAATTTCAGGCCTGCCCGGAACTATGTTCCTGGTGCACCAGGTTTGGGCCATCTGGATCACCATGAGGAGATGGGTTTGGCATACTGATATGTCAGGAGCACTGGTGGCAGATGAAATGGGTCTTTCAATGACTTTCACCTCGGTTGCAGCGGCAATGATTTGCAATTTGCTGACTGAGAAAGTTTTAATGGGGTTGCCACTGGCCATTTTATGGGAGAATACCCTTGAAGAGTGGGTGATTTTGGTGCACAATGACTTTCCCAGCATTGTCGGTGAAGAACGGGAGTGCCATCCGCTCCAGAGATTGAACTCAGTACCCTGCTGCCTTTTGGAGTTCCAGACAACTGCACCTCACAGGCACCCAGCACTTGTATCAGTGCTTGAACCAGTCCTGGTGGTGACAATACCCAGAGTGGCAGAGACCTTCATGACGGTCATCGACGAGATGACACATGGAACAGATTCCGAACTGGTCAACTTGTTGCCTGTCAAAAACGCTGATCACCCCCATGAAAATCTGAACACCAGTATTCACAAGGCGGAAAACTGATGGAATATCCACCTTGTGTTGTACGATACCTTAACATTAACAGGCAAACCATCAAGCAATGGCCAACTCTCCTACTGTGAACTGAGTGTTGGGATTTTGATGAGTCACTTCGGTATAGGACTATACACTGTGTGGGCTGGCAATTGCGATGAATGTGAAAATTGGATTCAAACTTCAGGTCACAGCTACACCGGGATTCCATTTACTCTGGGACTGGTATTTTCGGACGATGTGGCTGTGTTCAGATGTGTCTGATGATCCAGAGTATGATACTGTGATGGAAAAGCATCGTGCTGAGGTATTGGATTCTCCGGAGAACAGTGTGATGCATGCTATCTGGACCAAGGACGAGGAAGCTCAATAGTATGCAGCGGATCAAATGATACAGATTGCAAAGCCTTGGAAAATGAGGAGGTAGTCGGAATTGAAACTACCCAATGGAAAACCACTCATCAAGATAGTGAAAGAAAATGCACACCTCATTGATCTCAAGTGAACTGTGGATGAGCAAGCACCACTGAAGACTCTTGTGGAGAGATACACTTGGCGGGGTACTTCAGGAGCACAGAGGGCTCATAGATGGCAACTAGCATGTTTCTCGTTAGTATTGGGAGACACCGAGGATCACAATGATGATTCTGGACGATGGTAAGATAAAAGGCCACTGGTTACTTGGGTGGATTCTCAAATTTTCCAATGGCTGATCAAGACATCTGTGCCAATGCTTATCAATGAACGTGCGGACTATCCGAATCCTGCCCAGGACGAGGAATCACGTGAGGCGCTCCTTCCGAAACAAGATGGAAATGAAAATGCACTCCCAGGTACACCTCAACAAATCGCGGTGCTATTTTGTCCTCTTCCTGGCCAAGTTTGTTATTTAAAGTGGTGGCTAATGAAGTTTTTTGCGGATCAGGTGGATGTTTTCCACTTGTATGCCGAAATGGGCAATGATGAACATGCAGAAATGTGGCTCGAATTCCAGAATTCCTGAAATCCCTCTGTATTCATAAATACAGCCAAATTAGGCAGGACAGGGCTAAATCTTACGGCAGCTGGCTATGCAGTGATTACTCAGAAGTTTGGGGTACTGAATGAGCAGCAGCAGGCATTTGCACGAGTTCTCCGGCTAGGAAACACCATGTACCACATACATGATTATTGAATACCGGTCCGGGTGGTTATGATAACCGTGCGAGTAATCTCCAATACCGCCCTGGAGTTGCCCACGTGAGAGTCCTGCACAGCTTGATGAGTCGGCCGAAGATCAGGACAACAATGATTGACCAGATTCTGGAGTCCCATGATGACCATACAAAGCGGCTGACAGAGAATGGAGACACGTTGCAGTCTATTGAACCATCAATTTTAAATTGTTTGGACAATTCATCAAGGTACACCTCTTTAGACAGTCCCCCAATAGAATCGTAACTGATACAAATAGTCAAAATGGTCGTTTGTAAGGCACACAATACTGCATAGATAAATCATTTGTCTCTGTCATCGTGAACCAAATCAAAGATCTGATATTAGAATTGTAAGAGGTGGATTTCATTGGGTTGGAGGTGACGTCATTGGTGTTCTGTATTATCAATAACGCCGAATATGAGATAAAGTCAGTTGATTAGTCACATTACACCTTCCTGGCTAGCCTATCTCACGATACAGGGTATGAGTCAAATGTTGAGTATGATGCAGCAAAGGGCTTTGAATTATCTGACAGTTGGAAGTTTGTGGTGCAGTGGAAGCCTGAGGCCACGTACACATTTCGAAGTCATAACTATGAGAACGCATAATTCAGCCACTTCCAGATGCACCAGGGAATTCTTGATCTGTCATGAGTCTCATGACAACAGATCAAGCCCTTAATTTTTGCCAATCCCAATTGCCTAGAGAGTCTGGCGAGATGATATTCAGTTGCTGTGGTACAATACCAGACACCGGCTTGCAGATTCGTAGCAATGCCGCAACATTTGGTAGCAAATGATCGAAATTCAGGTGCGCCAGAGAGTTCTCAGCATATGTCTTGAGTTGCATTGTGACTGCTCCAGCACAGCACATTTGCTAATTCCATTTGGCACTGAAATACTCTAGGTGATATTAAATACTTCACTTAAAATATGAAACACAGCTTGCTTATTCGTTGCAAAGCATCATCTTTTTCTGGCATTTGATCAAAGTTCAGGTGTACTGGAAATGCTTCAGTACATATCCATATGACCGATCGATCACTGCATATTTGCCAATCCCAGTGGCAATATCGTCAGTGTAGGCAATATTGAGTGCTTCTGTCAGGATCTGAGACATTGGCTCACTTATTTGTAGCACAGTTACAGCTTTTGCGGGCATATCATTGAAGTTCTGGCACATCCCAGATCTACATCGCAGAGTATCAGATACTGAAACATGGCCCAGGCATTCATGGTAAAGCTGCAGCACTCGCTACCAGGTATTTCCTGGCCTCTGATTGAAGTTCTGCCAAAACGGCGATCTTGCCTTCCAGTCCAGAATGAGGTTGTTTGATTTGTATGAAGCCAAGCTGCAACTCATTGAGGATAAATTGTTCTGGCCCAGGCACGCCTCAAGAGCGACAAATACGCCACCGAAGCGCATGTATTCCAGTTTGCAGTGCACTTTATATTTTAGTTTCCTTTATTCTCATCATGTTTTCATTGACTTTGAATCAGTGGATGCAGTGCACACAGATTGTCATCTATCAAGACACTTCACATTGAAGTGCAGGCAGCTCATCCCACTCAGCCTCTGCTGCTTTATCAATCTCCGCATGATTGAGATAGGAAGGCCCCCTCTACAATCCCTTGAACTGTCAGCAAGGTGTCAACTTCTCCATTGGAGGAAGATCACACTGTACAACTAAACTACAAATGCACAGACCTAACCAATTAGTAACCCCACTTAACTCAAAATTCACTAAGTACTATGCCTAGACCTATGCTTCAAAATCCTAACCTAGCTTCTGCATGTTTCGGCTCTGTCAACAGAGGTGAAGCTTCACAGAGAGAATCTCAAAAGACAGATTCTGTTCAATAACACTGCAAGATGACTTGCAACTCCCGCTCACCCATGTACCGTACTAACTCAATGAGACCTATGTTCTCAATAGATTGAATGCTAACTTACCTCGATTCTGAGTAACCTGTATGTTTGGGCCGCTCAAACTCATATCTTAAAATGAATTATGTGAACTGAGTTCCATCAAGAGTGAAAGTTTAAGGAGAGAGAATCATGAGAGCTCATGTTAAAAAATATCAGCTTCGAAGAGTGCAATTAACTATCAGAGTAAGGCGAGCTTGCAACGCACAGCAATTGAATCCAAGTATAACCATTTAAACTTCTGCGCATGACGATTTGTAGAACTGAATACATGCAATCATCATTCCTCTGTCCGCTGTGAGATGACGTCTCACTATGCATTCATACCATTGTAGCACATAACTTTCAACCCCAACAATAATTGAAGTCACCATTATAGTGGTGAGACTCACATTGAATATGTGATTTAACAGTGTGCAACTTACTAGATATTAGAAGCAAAATCACAATGTGAGTGAGTAGTCATGATACATTTGTTAGCAATTTTGGCATCGCCAAGTGCTTGAATCAATACTATTACCCCTGAATCATCCATCGTACCTTACCATTCTGTCTCTGCTCTTGTCTCTCTTCTTTGTATACCAAATTCACTCTGTTCTATTGACTGCAACATTGTTGTGAAGGTTATTCTGCAAATACGACCCAGATGAATGCATGAAAGGGAAGTTATGCTTATGATATTGTTTTATTGACCACTAACTTAGCTGCAGCATCCTGACAGATTAGAATATCATGAAAATATGTGTGTTCTTCCGCTGAATATACCACATATGGAGATGCACATTTCTCCTCGATCGATCACAATCTTCAGTAAGAACCCTTGCAACCCAGCCGTCATTCTCAAGGTCCCAAATCTATTCTGTTCTGCAGATTCTCAATGCTGCAACAATTCAATGCCATGCGGTTACCTCAAAAGCTCAAACATTCATGCATAATTAGTACGTTTAGAGAGTTATTAGCAGGTGCACATGTTGCCATTCAGGTTCTCAGCACTGCATTTGCCCAGCACCAAGGGATAGTTAATGTCGCGAGTGTTCTTCTGGTGTATCTGGTTCTATTCTGTGTGCGTTGGCTTTTGTCAACCTCTATTGCTTGCATCCATACAGAGTGTTTTGATAGGAGTTGCTAACATTTGGCCTGAGGAATCCATCTTTTCTGGCTCACCTGACATGGAATCCATCTATTCCGGTGCACCTGACAAATTCCTATATCGCAACACTGGACCGCCGTGCTCGATATACATCTGAACCATTGAAGTCATCACTCCAGAACCCTTCAAGGCACGCCACAAATTGCATCCTCCTCGACTATGTCCAACATCTTGCTCCATTTTTCCAGTTACTGCATTGCACTTTGTCTTATATTCACTGCATACACATTCTCTCCCATAGTCGCCAACTTTCTATATTCATTACCACAAATGAACCCTATGTCCAGGCAGGTGAGGAATTACAATTCACAGAAGAATCAAGAAGCACACTGTGAAAGAGCACTGGCATTGACGAAAGCAGCCAATTGTCATTGTCCATCAAATGTTTGCCTTCTAATGATCATCCATCATGGCTGGTGCATTGTATTAAGGATGACTATTGTTCCCGATTTCATTATTGAAGCAGGATCACAATCCCGATCAGGCAATCAGTGATGTTGAATGAGAAGAACATGGAGAGTACACCTTATCATCAGCCATCAAAGAAAACGATGTGGACAACCAACAGGAGGTGCTGTCTCGAGGCCAGGCGCGCCAGGACAACTGGTTACAAACTACATGGGCTCCACTCCCAAAGAAACGGAGCAGTTCTGATACTGTTGTTGTACGCCCTCCAGTTCCCAAATCCCGAAATCCAGCTGGGGCAATGGCTACACCACGACTTACAGGCCAAAGGTCAACCCTACTAAACAATGTATCTGAGTCTGACCGTGCACCATCCACTCAGGCGCTGCTGCTACGCAAGTCTAGTGGAGACCAGAATGTTCTACAACCCAAGGCCAGTGCAGATCAGATTGTTCCCTAATACCAAAAAGCTACTTTGGAGGTAGCAAAAAGGTTCATGGATGCATTCGTATTGACCAAGACTGCTTGACCAATATTATCTGATGACAAGTACTCGATTGTTGAAGAGGCTTGGAAACTTGCCATTGAAGCTCAAGATTGTCAGTGGGCATTAGAAGGTGCTCCTGTAGGTACACCAACTGTGTGGGAAATGCCTGTCGGTTCATCTCTCAAAATAGATGCGCAAATACGAGAAGCTGTAAGTTTTGGATTCTGTTCCATGCTCCTCTATCAGATTCTGGATATTGACTATGCCCCAAAATATATATAGTTAAAACTGAAGATTAGTACCATTCAAGGACAGTTGGCAGATGGGGCATGTCGAACTGATGTCTGTAGTTACCAGTTGGATTTGTGCTCTAAGACCTAGGTTTAGATCCAGGTTAAGGAGCTCCTGTTTGACGATGCATATCTCTCCATGGTCATTGATGATAAGAATCCATGGTTCCCCAAAATGGAATTGCTTGATCTAATTTACCACAAATTTTTCTTCACCGCCCATATCGTGGGGCGCTAGCCAACGACATCCTAGTACATCCAACCTCCCACTCAGCAGACTTTAGCGCAAGCAGCTGCAGCGATTCATTGTGCACTGTCTAAATGTCAGTGGAAAGAAGGCCACAGTTATATTTCCTTAAGATGAATATTGAGGTATATTTTGCCCATCCCCTGGGATTAGTTTTACTCTGAAAGCCACTGCACCCATCAATCAAACATTTGTGGGCCGCATCATACCCCCCCACCCCCCCTACCTGCGGTGCAACTCCATGAAGATAGGCGCTCCTGGATTCCCGTCCGCACCCCTTCGCCTAGATTAGCGCCCTTTTATTCGATGCTGCACTCGATTCCCCCCAGTGCACCTCAGTCTGGATTGTTGCTCATATGTTGTATTCCGCACTCTGTTCCCCACACCCTCCTCCCCTTTCAGCGCTCATCCACTAGTATGGGTGCTCCGAAATTCCCGTTGGCACTCGTTGGTCTAGATTTGACCTGTCTTGATTCCCTCGAAACTAATATCGAGCCTTTGTCCTGTTTTGCGATATCACATCATTCTTATCAATATCACCTACGTCTGACCCCACCCGTTACACTAGAACGAGTCCTATTATAACCTACCTGATATTGAACATGCCTACATCCTGCGACTTTGTGTAAGTATTGTTCAGAACTTTACGCTGTTTCTTGTTGGATTTACGTATGACCGAATCATCGTTGGATACACATTTGCGATGACTGCATCGACGAGTTACCACTACTTTCCAGATTTAATATCCATCAATACCCTTACAGATCACCATATTTGAATGCAATAGTACGACAGTAACTGTACTTCACAGACGAATTGGGTTAATCTTGCTGGAACCCCTTACCTTGTTTTTGAACCTAAACCTTTGAACACTTTTGACAGTATCAAAGCAGTGCCCACAGCAACTTTCGAGGAAGAACCCTTGGAAGGCTATTTCTGGAAACATTCAGACGTTCCCTCTCGATGGAATACTTATTGGACAGATGCGGCCACAGAAGGTGGTGTGTTAGATATTAACAACCCAGTGTTTGGATAACATTGGACCAAGTACAGATGATTACACTTTGGGCTGTTTACTGATTGTGACCCCAAGGAGGACTGTGATTGTGAAGGACATAATTGTATCGGAGCGTAGTCAACTGTTGGACACGCAGCAGCAGCAGCAACAACAGCTAAGTCTCTAGGGATTCCGTTAATTGTTGTAGTACCTCCAACTTCAACTCCTTCCGAAATCGATGCATATAATTGGCACTGATAGATGTGCTTGATCTGCTGCCATGTCAGGATCAACGGAGGCCCAAGCAGCGCTGGTGTCCCCTGAGGACCAGCGGACCATCAAGGCACTCATCGATCTGCAGAGAGACGCCGTAGGATTCGAAGAATTGAACGAGGCGTTCGGCCAGACACAGGAGGTATTAACGAGGGTGGCACTGTACTTACCACCAATCCGGGAGGTACACAGGGTGTGCAATCACTTACAACAAATCATCGACCTGCAATGGCAGATTACAGACCTTCTGACAAAACAGTTCCTGCCCCTGCAGTGCGACCACACTGGACTGGAGGAACAGATATGGAACCTGAGGGACAAACTGGACAAAGCCAGGAGAAGACCAGGAGTGGCAGGGACAGACGAAGAGCTACGGGACGAACTAGAAGAGATGACCCGGGACCCACGACAATCTTGAGAGGAAGCCTGAGGTTTGTGGACGCAGTTAGCCAATGCTCTTACCTTGGCTGCCGGAGCAGCTCCAGCAGCTTCCCAGGCCCCCGAGAACAGAGGCCAGAAATTTGCCGACTCCCTATACCTTTCAGGGTCGGATCAAACTCAGTTGACAGGCTGGATTGCTCAACTCCTGTTGGTAATACGACACAAGCCAGCCAGTTTTGCCGACGAGCAGACAAAGATGCGGTATGCATTCCATCGCCTCGGGGGAGTAGCCTTGGGCCAGATCCTGCCACATGTCTGGCAGGACGGAACAATAGGGCTGGAAGACCTACCATCTTTTATTCAACTCCTGGAATCAGCTTTTGGGGACCCCAACCAAGTGGCCACTGCCGAAAAAAAAATGCGGGAGATTAAGCAAAAGAACTGTGAATTTCATCAGTATTATGCTGAGTTTCTGGTTATCGCGGCTGACCTTGAATGGAATCCTTCGGCCCTGCGGAATGCCCTCAGGATGGGGCTGTCTGAGGAAATGAAGAACTTGTTCACTTACAGTGACATACCGGAGTAACTTCCCGCCGTTGTGACAGTTTGCCAGACACGAGATAATCAGATGCGCCAGCGATGAGCAGATATGGCGGCGCAGAATAAGGGAGGAGGGATAGGTTTCTCTTCCTCCAGACCTCCTCCACCTCCGAAGGCTCCTAAGACGGCGCCAGCGGGAACTTTTGCGGGATATGCCGGACCTGCACCCATGGATCTCAGCGCAGGCAGATGGAGGATTTCTGCGGAGGAGAGAGCAAAGAGGTTTGCAGATGGGAGGTGTTTATATTGTGGTGGATGTAACCACAGGGCGGCAGAATATTCGGCGACGAAAAAGGCTCAGACTTTCAAGACGGCTGGAGCAGGAGTACAGGATGTAGGAACCAAGGAAGGTTCCGAGGAATCGGGAACAGAGTAGGTCAACCTAAGCAGGATGGTGCTTTGGTTGACGGAACAAGTTTTGCTTTAGATGCCCTCAAATGTTTTGGAATTTCGCATCTCGCAGTTAGCAAGGTGGAGGTATTGGAAAAATCAATGGAAGGGAAACATTTAGTTATAACCTGTACATTGACGGTGAATAACCAAGAGATACCTACACATGCACTAATCGACTGCAGAACAACAGGCATCGCATATATGGACCAAGATTTTGCTCGCCATCACTCGATACCACTTCAAGAGTTAAAGGCGAACAAACAAGTCAAGGTTATTGATGGACGACCCATCGAATCAGGAGATATTAGTCATATTGCCAAAGTTGGCATGATGATAGAAGACAATAATGAGCAGCTGCCTATGTTCATCACAAAATTAGGTCATTATCCCATAGTCCTTAGAATTCACTGATTGAGATTACATGATGTTGCAATAAGATTCGCATCAAATACAGTTTCATTTGGGTCACAGTACTGTATTACACATTGCAATGAGGCACCTGTTACAGTTCAGGGAGTTACGGAGGAACCCCCGGAACGTGTGTAACAGAAGTTGGAGGGCATATACGAACCACTGATACGACCCCAAAGACCATCCCTGGGACATATTGTTATGCTAAATGGATCATCATTCTTCCGAACGGTCAAGAAGGGGAAGCGTACTATCTTTAAAGCATCACATTATGATATCGATAAAGCAATTGAAGTTAAGGTCCTGAAAGAAAGTCCTTAGGAGGAGATTGTTCCCAAGCAGTATCATAAGTTTCTCCCATTATTGAGTAAGGTATTACCAGATCGGCTATCACCACATCGACCGGGTATTGATCATGAGGTATGCTTAAATGCAGGGGAAACACCAACATGGGGACCATTATATTTAATGTCGAGGGCAGAATTGGTTGTTTTGAAGGAATGGCAGGAGGAGAATATATCCAAGGGGTTTATCAGTCAGTTATCGCCACCATTTGCGGCACCAGGGTTGTCTGCGAAGAAACATGACAGAGGACTGCGATTCTGCATTCATTGTCAAGATATTAATAGTACGACGATAAAGAATCGTTATCCACTTCTGCTGAAAAAGGAAACGTTGAACTACCTGGGTCAAGCTCGGATATATCCAAAGCTCGATGTACGAGGAGTGTATAACCTGCTCCGAGTTAAGAAAGGGGATCAACATAAGTTACCTTTTCGGACGAGGTATGAATTGTTTAAACCTACCATAATGCAGTTTGGGTCAAAGAATGCACCAGCGAACTTCCAGGGATATATTAATAATACCATACAGGAGGCTTTGAATGATTTTGAATCGGCTCATTTGGATGATGTTTTGATTTATAGTGATTCTGAGGAAGAGCATATCGGCCATATTGAATGGATTATGCAGAGGTTGTTGGAGGCGGCAATGAATTTGAAACCAGAGAAATGCGAATTTCATAAGCAAACCGTCAGGTGTCTAGGCTTGATTATATCAACGAAGGGTATTTCTATGGGCGAGGATAAGGTCAAAAGTGTATGGAATTGGAGCCGGGAAAAAAAGACCAAGAATGGGCGGTTGAATGATCTTTTCGAAGTACAACTGTTCCTTGTGTTTTGCAATTATTATTGACAGTTGATCCCTAAGTATTCCGAAAAAGCAGAACCTTTGACAAGATTAACGAAAAAGAATGAATCATTTGTATTGGAATAAGAACAATAGTGGGCTTTTGAAACCATGATCGCGGCGGTTACAACAGCACCAGTACTCCATCATTTTGATGATGAAAGGGAAGTTATTAACGAAACCGATGCCTCCGATCATGTGTCCGCAGCAGTGTTCTTCCAACGGGATGATGAGGGAGTGTTACATCCTGTAGCATATCTTTCAAAGAAGAATGCACCTGCCGAATGCAATCACGAAATATACCATACGGAACTGATGGCTATTATTAACGTACTTCAGGAATGCAGACCTGGATGTGAAGGAGCCAAATACCAATTACAGTTGATAACCGATCACAAGAACCGTGAGTATTTTATGACAAAGAAGCTCTTTAATCGAAGACAAGCTTGATGGTCAGAGTTTTTGACACGTTTCGATTTTCAAACAGCATATAGGCCAGGGAAATCGAACGGAAAAGCGGATGCATTGACATGGAGACCATGAAATCTCCCTGAAGGGGGGGAAGAAAGATTAAAAAATATGGAACAGGTGGTTCTAAATCCGCAGAACCAACTGGAACAATTGCATTTGTTGGCGGATAGCCAGCCCGCCCAGGGCAGTCCCTCTATTCCCGAACATTTGACAAAAGCATATGAAACTCATCCGCTACCAGGGAAGGTATCAGTGGCAATTCGAAAAAACGAATCATTAGGGGATATTACAGTAGCTGGATGCAGAGAAGAGCTTGGGAAAATACGATATAGAGGGAGTGTGTATGTACCTGAACATAATGCCCTGCATTTACGAATAATACAAGAACCTCAAGACACAGTATTTGCAGGACATCCCAGAAGGGCAAAAATATTTGACCTTCTCGATCAAGAGTATTATTGGAAGGGGATCGGTCAGGATGTGGATCTGTATGTACGAAATTGCCATAGTTGTCAGTAGTCCCGAAGCTGCCGGCATCCAACGTTTGGCAGTCTTCGACCATTCCAAGTACCAAAGAAGCTATGGGAGGACATTCCGATGGACTTCATGTTATGGTTACCTGAGTGTGAAGAGTTCGATGCAGTCTGGGTGGTAGTGGATGGGCTTTCGAGGATGCGACATTGCATCCCCTGTCATACTATGATTAATGCTAATAGACTGGGCAAGTTGTTTTTGCGAGAAGTTGTGCTCATCCTTGGATTGCCAGCTACAATTGTCTCGGACTGAGGACCTCTGTTTGCATCACCCTTTTGGGGTCAGATATGCTGTCGTTTTGGAATTGATCGACTGATGTCTACAGCATTTGATCCTGAGATGGATGGACAGACCGAACGAATGAATGCTAGTATGGAACAGTACCTGCGAGTATTAGTTAATCATCAACAGGATGATTGGGTACAAAGGTTGCCCGTGGCTGAGTTTGCTGCAAATATTGGGATCTTGGAATCGACAAAGTATACCCCCATCTTCCCAGTTAATGGAATGAACCCCCGGATGTCGTTTGCAGGGGAACCCACACAGGAGCGGAATCATCGATGCCTGAATGCTGACCAGGTGCAAGCTACGATGCACCAGGTTCATGAGCATCACCGGGTGGAAATGAGACGAAGTCAGCCAGTACAAGAAGAGGCAGCAAATCGAGGACGGATTCCTGCACCTAATATAGAGCTGGGCACTCAGGTCTGGCTGGATTCTCGGCATATACGAACTACCTAACCCAGTCGGAAGCTGGATTGGAAGAGATTACGACCATTTAAAGTTCTCGGAAGGATATCACCGCATGCTTATGAATTAGAGTTGCCTGCGGCAATACCAATTCATCGAGTCCAGCCTGTTTCACTGTTGGATCCGGTAGTGCATGATCCTTTGGTCAGCCAATGAGTGAATCCCCCTCCCCAAGTTGAGGTTGATGGCGAAGAAGAATATCAGGTATCCAGTGTTGAAGATAGCCGGATGTATCAGAGTCAGTTACAATACCTGATACGGTGGACAGGGTATGATTCCTTGACCTAGAGTACCGCGAAGTTTGTGGATGGCGTACAAGTAGTTGAGGAGTTTCATCAACAATATCCACAGAAGCTAGCACCGCTAGGGAGTGTTCTCGCAAGCCCTCGAGCCGATGACGGGGATACTGTCACGGTATACGAAATGAGTGATAATAATAACGGAGCGGGAACGAATCCCGGAGGCAGTGGTGTGATGGAAAGGCGGAGACTTTGATGGACGTAGAGGGGGTAGGAGAATAATGTGTCCGGGTGGCGGTATAATTTTGTATGATAAGGAAGTGGGTTGAGGTGTTGCGACGTTGGGCAATGTCGCGTGGTTGTACCGATAAGGAGATTGTTGATGGTGTATAGGATCATGGTGGAAGATTTGGATGGTACATCGGGGCATGAGAAATGGTTCGAGGGTGGCAGACAAATTGTATATAAAGCGAGGTGGTGAGAGTGTAGGAGGAGTCCTTTTGTTCTATGTTTGATCATTCTCTTGGTTAGCAAAGCAAGTCACAACTTTGAAACATCTTCGACTCTTGTCCAGTCTTCATTTCTTTGACATGAATATGAAGCCTTTGTCCTGTTTTCCGATATCACATTGTTGTTATCAATATCACCTACATCCGACCCCACCCGTTACAACAGCACTCTCCATCTTGGCCCTCCTCTTGTCATTCGTGGTTGCCTCCCTTTTTCATTTGAATAATCATTGCCTTTCAAATGCCCATTCAGATTTGCAGCTAGCTAACATCTCATTACACCTTTGCTAGATATCACAAATCGAGCCAAACAACATTGAAATTCAATTTCAGCCACTCACCTGGTATGAATAATAAGCAAATACTAAAAGCGCATTGAGCTTCTTTGCACCATTGAGGAATTGTGTGTTCGTGCTTTCATCGGACCTGATGCGATGGGAGATGGAGTGAATGACGTAGACACCATGTTTCATTGATATCATTGGATTGCTTGGTCGGATTATTATTTTGGTGTATCTGCATTCATGTATGAATTACTCACTATGTTCTCTGCATCCTGAATGTAGCAAGGCAAAAAATACATGGTTGAAGAAGATGATAGCTCATATGATTCAGAAGTGATAATAAACAATAATCCGGGCATCATATTCGCCGTTGCGGGAAATTGATTGCTCATGTACCTCTGGAGAGTCTCCGATTCCACATGCAGTCCTCTTAATGAATATCCATAAGAACCCAGGCACCTCTCAGAGTCTGCTTGTGATTCCCACATTGGTTCAGGGACACTCCCAGGTGCACCCAATGTTCTCTCTGGTGCTCCCATATATTCCCAAACTTATCACAATCACTCCCATCATACTCCTGTACCTGCCGTCAGAGATCCCAGTTACTCCCAAGGCTGGCCAGAATGCCCTCCTAAGGTCTGATACTCTCCTGAACTTGACGCATTCAAGTTTACACTTCACATGCTCTCCGACACTCCTGGAGACTTCCAGTGACCAAAATACATTTTGGTGATATAGGGAGACCTCTGGCAAAACTATTCTGAACTACAGGAACTCCAAAGTGATTTCGGCAGATGTTACAAATATGTAAGATCAACAGCAATTGCCAGCGAAATATTCCGCAATACTGAGTTTGCACAGAGATGCCTCAATTGTACATACGTCACCAGGTTTACCAATCTCAACCAGATGTCAACAGCCAACGAGTGGCATACTTCCGGTTATTTCCATACCGCTAAACACATTATTAGATAATGGCTGTTCTCAGCTGGAGGACGGAATCGACTACAAAGCTATGGATCTGACATGATACCAGGTGATTGTATTGTCACATCATTATTACCCAGCGCCGGATGACTACAATAATATCAACCAACATTGTATCATCAGACAAGCTATACTACCCGCAAACTATGAGATACTGTTAGCACCTTGCTCGCCCATCGTAAGCAAGATGCATTCACTCCCAACCCACATAACCAAAGAAACAGAAATGAAGGATGAACATGAAATGGATGGCAATGATGTTGGAAGGCTTGTGATGGATCCGACCAAAGGTAGATCTGTGGATACACCAGCACTCCCTCCACACAAGATGCCACAACAATCCAGCCAACATCCATTGGGAGAGAGACTTGTGTTTCCTCACTGGAAAGGAGAGGTCATGTGCTTGAAGATAGGGTTGGTGCACTGGCATCTACTGCTGCTGTGTAAGCTTCAACCTTGAATAGACTGCCTGTGAGGATCATGATACTTACTGAGAAACCTACCATCTACCTACACACATACAATCACTGTGACCACATTAACAACAGATTCTCAACAAGTTTAATCTACACTTTTACTTAACCCGATTCAGGCATACGTACCCAGATAAGATTTGCAGTCTTTACAGTTCCAGGCAGATTTCTCTCATGGGATGTCAATTTACACCTTGATGTCTGACGCATCACAACATGCACACATTCTGCAAAACTGAATCAGTTAACCACTCAATGTCATCCAAATGAGTGAATTGATAATCCCTACCCCACACCAATGAGACACGGCTGGCAGAGAAAATTTGTGGGTCGATCGGTCATAACTGTTCTAGTCTTGACTGTTGAAGTACTACTTGCTCAGTGACTGAATGATTTCTATCAGATGCCGAAATGAACAAAGACTCTTATTGTGGAAGAAGAATCATTGATAATGCCAAAGACCCGGTTGCTGACCATGAGAACAATCAGTACAAGAAGACCTCAGATTCTACCTTGTCCGCACATGACAATGACGAACCAACTGCACCATACAAGCTCAATCTGCAGGAGATGTAGAATGACAACACAAGATGATTGACTTTCTGATCCAGCAAAACACCAAACATCTTGAATGACACTGATCATCAACCTGGGACCCAAAACAAAAAGTTCAAAATAGTACAGTCAAAATGCCATTGCAGAGGTGCTTGAGCATTGGATATCTTTCTTGGCTCACTTCAATTGAACTTCTGGACTCAGAAACACCTTTTTCAAGATGATACTGGCAAGGTTCAATGTGCCCTGGATCGTCTTGGAAGCTGGCCTGCCATACTGATTGCAATATGCAAAAGCCGACTATGATTGTCCCAATCGCCTGGGGCCAAGACCAACAAAAGAGCAACTCACCATTCTTGGACAATTTTGACCAATTGGTTGGACAAATCTAGATGATGTATTTAGTCCAGAACCAGAGACTAAATGTAGCTAGGACATCATATTATTATATTCCGCTGGGCTACTACTACACCAACCAATATATACAAACCTGCATTACTCAACTACAGTGGAATTGGATAGATGCATAGTGCAATGAAGTGTAGTTCCAACCGATGCTGTATGACATGGTCTCGGTGCAATTGAAGACTGACTGACTGCCAAAACTCAAGCTGTTTACCAAAGCAAATGGGAAGTTCACCTCCATTGACAAACATTTGACTGGCACAGCTGATGGTGACATTGAACCGGAGAAGTATGTCTAGCACCAACAGAAGCCACTGGCCACGTCATCTTGTCCTGATGGCTGAAAGCGAAGATTCCGATGATCAATTTCAGAAATGAAGGACATATCTAAGAAGCCATCCAAATGTGACAAGTCCCAGAAGTCATCCGCTGGTGGCGGCAGGAAAGATCTACCTCGATCACCTTGAGTAACTGGGGTGGTCTATGCATCAAGGAAAGCAAACAGCAAATGCCTATGATATGGCACTGACTATCCAACCATCCAATGCCCATCCTACTCCAAACCGAACTTCTAAGATAGATTCATCCATGGAGCTGACAATAACATAGGCAGAGATGCCAAAAGCCGCAATCGAATAATTAAGCGCTAATGATTCTACAACACCAAGTGAGCAAAAACCAGACATACCTCTTGTGGCATCTACCGTGGCAGGGGAGGTTTGACGTAATGGAGCTGCGTATGAAGATGTTGGGCACACAGGCACTAATGACCACTCTGGTTGAAGTTCAACCAAACTTCATCTCACTACAATCAAGAGTTGTTATGGAGAGCCCAAGATGAAGAATATTGAATCAATACCTTAGTGGCACACAATTACCTGATTTGGCAGATATAGTCAATGAAGAATATATACAAGACAAAAATTGTGACATGCAATGTATATGAGCTTATATCGATTATGGTGCAACCGGCATCTGTATGGCACCCAGGCTTCTCAAGCAGCTGGGGATATCACATTAGGTGTCACACATTACCACCCTTGGTGAAACTGAAGAAGTGATGCAACATGCGAAGAAGAACCAGAAGACTTGAATCGCAGTCTTTTACTTGTACTATCTCACAATGGTTGACACATAAGAAGTGCTAGTCATGCAAAGGCGGGTGTACAATCTAGTACTTTGCCAACCATGACACCATAAAAAAAATTATGTCATTTACTGGACTTGCTTTCGACTGTCTTCACTACAATCACCAAGTGCAGATGGAATCGATGAAATGATGCCAATGATTATTGCGGTGGCATCCATGGTCTCGGCAACCAAACATGACAATGTCAACGACCAGTTCATGTGGCAGGGTCTGCATATACAGACACTTGGAACATCCATATTCGACAATCTTCTAACTAGCAATGATGTTGTCCGAGCAGTGGCCCAACAGATTGTGGAATGCACAGGGCTGTAGGGAGCAACTTTGGAAAACAACAGCCTAGATTGACCAGATAATATAAACCCAGATACTGGATGCAACGAGCAGAGAGCAGCGGCAGTAGTTGAGGCAGAAGACCTGCTCATTACAGACACTTCAATGAATGGTATTGGCTTACCTAGACCCAAAGAGAGGGACTGGAAAAAGGGGCTTGGCTCCCTTCTGTGTGAACAATTACTGACAAGGCCTCCTGGATTACTCTGTCTATCTTCTGCTTCACCTCCTTGTTTGGAAACAACCAAGCTAATGCAAGGCAGAATCTGCTGAGAAATCCATACCAACAGACCACAGGAACATTATCCCAGTAAGGTACTTAGATCTTTTGGATATCTTTACCAAGGCAAATGCTGACAAAGTGGGACCACACTACCCAAATGACGGAGCAATTAACCTGGAACCAGAATTCAAGTAACCATATAGACAGATCAACAACCTCTCAGGATTCCTACTCCGAAATCTCAAGAAACACATTGAGACAACCATAGCCAACTGCTTCATCGAGCGGTGATCATGATCAGCAGGAGCGCTGGTATTGTTTGCAAAGAACAAAGGCGGTGGAATTCAACTTTGCATGCACTACCAGATCTGCAAGCCCGGAACGGTTACAAACCAGAGTGCCTTACCCTTATCACGAAGATGCTTGACCAAATTCACCGAACCTTGACATTCAGAAAGCGGGACATCTGGATTGCCTATAACCTGATACTGATCAAAGTTGGAGATGAAGACATAACTGCATCCTGAATCCGTGATGGCCAGTTTGAATACGCAACCCTGCCCCTCACATTAACAAATATGTCAGCCACATTGTAGGCCTATTGTAACAACTGCCTACAGCCTCACATTGGCGACTATGACATAGGCTACCTAGATGACATACTCATCTAATCAACCAATGCGAACAAACATGAAGATTACATACAAAGAGTACTAGAACACCTCTGGAAATTCCACCTCTATTGCACAGCCGAAAAGTGGGAGGGGTTGCCTTTGGCTCTGTCATGCTTTAATTGGAGTGAACATAGTATGATTAAACCCAAACCAACAAGCAAACAAACAGAAGCTGAAAAGTGCCCTGTTGGAGCCACAGAGATTGGGTTCCTCAGATTCATTATCAGTTCTGATGTGATTGGCATGGAATCAAACCGCATATCAACCATGGAGGACTGGCCTACTTCCAAGGCAACCCTAGATGTACTACTGCTTCTATGCTTCAGAAACATATACCAACAATTCATCTGCAAATATGTCAAGATAACGATCCCAATCTCTGACATAGTATTGAATTTCCATGGCAAATTGGTATGCACCCAAATGGCAGAGTTCACTTTTGGAATCTCAAGGAGAGATTGACCAAAGCACCGATTTACCAACATCATGACCTTGCAAAGCCTTTCATCCTGCAGACAGACTAAAGCAGTTTTGCAATTACCGGTATCATCAGCCAGTCTGAGGGTTTCCGCATTCTCAGACCGATCAACTTCTACTCGCGAGACTTGTCCCCTATAGAATGGAAATACAAGCGAAATAACGCGCATCTCTCAGCCATCATGGAGAGTTTGAGGCAATGGCAACACTATCATGAGTGAGCAAATTGCAAGATCCTGATACTGTGTGACCACATGAATCTCAAGTATTTACAAACACCAACAGTGCTCTCCCAGAGACAAGCAAGATGGGCTGAGATTTGTTCCTTTTGCAACTTTGTTATTCAACACATTGAAGCAAAGAAGAATCCTGCGGATGGACCATCAAGACAACCTAATTCGAAACAAGGCTACAAATGACCAACTGCACAACCCTTGGCAACCCTGGCGGCAACCACTGTCGATTCATTCAATAATCTGGTACCAGCAATTCAGGCAGCCTAGGATCCAGATCGACTAGAAACTGACATGAAGAAATAAATCAGTCATCCTGATGTGTCTTAAATGAGTGGAGACGCTGGATCTACCGATATGGATGTTGACATGCGCTGAAAAATCTTTGCGGCACCTCTGACATTCAATGGGAGACTCTATGTGTCAGAAGCACTCAGCAACCAAGTGATAAGACTTTTCCACAGCAACTATGAATCTGGTTACTTTCAAGCTCTTAGGACTGCGGAACACGTATCTAGAGAGGTCTTTTGGCAATGACTAGAGACCATGGTACAGAAGTACATTACCTGTTGTGAATTATACCAATGACTCAAAGTATGTACCATGTATGATATGGAGCTAACATCCCACTGCAACCATCACACAATCCCTAGAACAGAATTACTATGGACTGCACCACCGACTGATTGGAATCAACCAATCTAGGATACACTGGGAGTTCTATTAAGGTCAACTGATTAGCAATGCTGGCATTCTATCTACCCTGCTGAAAAGCGATCGACTCACTAGAATAAGCACATATATGTTTGCAGCACATGATCTGTAATTATGGCATACTAAACAATATGGTCAGCCACTGCTGAACACAGTTCACCAGCCGATTATGGACTGGAATCTGCTCCCACAGGAGCATCAAGTACCAACTCTCAACTACCCTCCACCTGCAGACTGACAGGCAGACCGAACGCCAGTTCCATATCATAGAACAGTGTGTCTGAGCCTTCCGCAACTATGAGGAAGGAAACAGGTCTAAACTCCTTCCTCTGGCAGAATTTGCATACCACAACTCAGTGTATACTTCGACTAGGTTGACACCATTTCTCGGCCATGTACAATGGGAACCCTGAGACAGAGTTCAAAGCATGAAAAGCATCACATCGAATATCAGAGATCCAAGTGGACAACACCCTCGAAGCATTCGCCGAGACTTATCGTGCTCTCTGTAACCATGCACAGGAAGCTCAGCAGTGGTAAACGAAGTATGCTGGCAGAAAAGAAATTACGTTCAATATCAGTAACACAGTGTGGCTCTCAACAAGCACTTCTGGAACTACAAGGCCATCCAACAAGCTCAATTAGAGTTGTGTGGGACCATACAGAGTAAGTATCATAACCAATAGAATTTCTTACACCCTAGCCATGCCAAAGACATTACAGGACCAGAACATTTTTCACATGTCACAACTCGATCAATACACACCTCAAGTCTCTGGCCAGCCACTAACTAAACCACTGCTGAAGATTGTCAAACATTTGGAAATGTTGGAAGTTAATCATATCCTTGACTACAAACACTGATATGAGAAGAACCATTTCCTCATTCAATTGGCCGGATACAGATATCTGCATACAAGTTGGGAGTCTACAGAAATCCTAAGGAATGCTTAAGGTCTAGTGCGTGAATTCCATTGCAGCCATCCTTGGAAACCGCGATAATGGAGGCAAGAGATCCATTAGGTGTTCTATCCTTCTTTTCTTCTTTCTTTTCAATTGGATATGGTCAAGTTAAAATGTCCCCATCACAGGATTTACCAGCTGGGGTTGATGGTTAGGTGGAGGTGGAGGTTCCCCATACACCATATCCACAGGATGATCTTGGGATTTGAATCTTATTTGTTTGGTTTCCTTTTATATGAGAATATGCAGCCCAGGAGATCTGTGGCTAGAAAGGAAACGTTGTAATGGCAAGGTCTTATACTGGAAGTTACGGTTGCTATGCCGGCATTTGATGGGGCTGGGTAAGCATGAAGTTTTAAAAAAATCCTTATGAAGATCATGATTTTTTGCAAGAATCATAATACCTACCTATACTCACATGATCACTCCGACCCCATTTCCATCTGTATCCCTACAAGTATAATCTATTCTTGTATTTAGCAGGATGCTGGTATTCATGCCCTTACACTGACCAACTGCTGCCAAAAAGGAGGTGAGTATTGCTCCAGTGTAACTGGCAGTTAACCCTAAGCAGGATGGTACCCACAAGCCCAACAGGCCTGCTATGCTAAGCGGCGAGACAGTTGTTGCGACAATACCACCATACAAATATAATTGGTTAGCTGAATCGTACAATCACTCGGCCTCGACCCAGAATCACTCAGCAGGTTTGACTGTGATATCAAGATGGTGGAGCACCACCAGATACCCATGGGAAACAAAGCTGTACCCATCTTCCAACAAGTAGTAGATGAGAACCCTCAGGTGTTTGTACATACTTGGCTATTGTTGTGGTGGGACGATTCATTTCTCACTACAGCCCCTACTGTGTTTGGCAGAGGCAACCCAGTGGGGGCATACAATCATATGGGGATAATCAAAATGAGCTGAGCAATGGGGAGTATATTCTGCAGGCCCTAGGGTAGATTGACAATATACCATTATACAACCAAATATGCACTCTGTCGTTCCCAGCTCGTCATTTCACCCATTCATTTAATCATGTCATAGACCTACACAGTGACTAATGTTGCGTGCAGCTAGTTGTCATGATACAGACTGTTGCTCTCGATCTTGTGTTCTCGACCCAAGATCAATCTTTGTTGGCAATTCCCATTGGATGCGGTCAGAGGTACTGCCAAGTGTTGACAACGGACCCTTGGCCTTCTGGCTCCGCTGTTTCACCAGTATGTATTGCTGTGATATACTCCCTGGCTATGAATGTACCAGATGTAACTTGTTACCCAACGACCAGTGTGTTAGTCATTTGGTTTGTTGCATTTCTGTGGGATTGGATACCTCTAACACATGTCTACAGAAGTGATCATTCCAGGTGATTTGATGTGTTGAATTTGGTGTTGTGTACCATGTGCCTTGTCTCAATTCCAACTTACTGGAGCAGTAATGTGTCTTGGCCAATAAGTGGTACATGAAGTACAGTGTGATTGAGCAGCACTATCTACTAGATACAACTGAAGTGGTTGTGAATCTATCATCATCTTTTTCTCTTTTGTGACAGGCACAATAGAGAAGCATCTAGATACTCAGCAACTATTCAACATGGAATCATCACATTGCAATGGCAGACATTGGATGGGGTCCTATCCACAATCAAGTAGAGTGTTGTGCAGTTCACAACATCACCAGGTACTAACTCTGCAAAAGCAAAGAATATCTTGAAATGTTCTGCTACATTGAACATACGTCATATGAACTGTATACTTATGTAACAAACACCTCTGATGATTCCATGTGCCTTGCAAGTGTATGGTGTGGTAATTTTCTCAAAGATAACGTTTGATTTTAGATACTGTGTGAATTTCGTAAAGGTAAACCCCTTATTGCAATCTGTATGAATTTGCTTTACATGGTTGCCTGACTTCATCTTGTTAAAATCCTTTTACTGTAACAGTATATACAGGGCTTGCTATCTGTACCTCAATCTGTAGTAATCTATACACCTGGAATGTATATTAATCTGCACTGATATTGGTTTCCAATGAACTGTCTATCTCGATGTCCATAAGCTACAGATGATTTGTAACTCAGAAGTAATTGGAATAGAGGGTATCAATTCAACTTGCTATTGATTCAACTAGTCTCATTATAAGACTAGGTAATTATTGAAGCATCAGATATGGTCTAATATTGCTCCAAAGTTATTTCACTGAGTCACACCTGGTGACAATAGTGCAATATCAACTTCTCTGCTGTGTACTGAGATACCTCCCCAGTTATATGAAATGCCAGAAGGTTGCTACTAATATTCATGTCATTATAGTTAGTCAGCCTATATGGTATTGCATCTTGAACTTCTTTCAGTATTGACAGTCTGTTGATCTGTAGTATGAAATTACATAATTTGCAATTATAAATGAGAACATTGGGACAGTAGTAATTCAACAGTTCAACTGTACCTTGCTTGTGTATAATGCAATATTGCAAGATAATGTTGAATTGTTCTGGCAAATACGCCACTTCTAGAAATTTGACAGTTTGCATTCTTCCATCTGGCAATTTACAAAGCTTTCTAATGCTTCCATATCTGGCTGAAACAACATAGCTGCATTCAATTCATTTACGTTATTCAAATATGGAGTATAGTTGGTCTGTCTGACAAACATCAAATGACAGCTGTAGATGTAAGCCACATATTTGCAAACACTGAATCAATTACTAAATAAATATTTTAAGTAGACTACCATTTAATTGTTTCCAATTAAAATAATCAGAATAGATATAGCCAATTTCTCACATAATATCTTGACAGAAGTATTTGTAACTGGGGAAATGTTACTATGGAGCATGCTTATTCACAATCCAGCAATATGAATTTGCTTTGAGATATACTGTACTTGTGGTGGTCTATTTGTGGTAATTTATTCATTACCTGTAATTTGGCCACAATTGGAATGATTTCTTTTGTTTGGAAATACATGCAGGGTTAAAGTCAAATGGATTTGCTTTGTCATGGCTGCTGTCTTTTACATGATTGCAAAAATCTAATTCTGTCAAACTGAAAGACAGGGATTCCACTCTATAATCATATTGTGACATACTTCTCTATCATTATCTCTTGGAATCCTGATAAGAAGGATGAAGATATGCTTTGGTCAGTTATTACTGCAATAATCTTCATAGTGCCATCATTGTACGGTATATCTGGATTGGAGGTTTAGTGTGCTTTATATGGATTCTAAATTTATGATTTTCCCATTCATCTGTAACAGTTAGTTGTGATTTTATTTTCAGTATGGTAGCTTGATGCACTGAACATCTGCCTTAATCACAATGATTTTGAAATTCACCATTGATTTGCAGAATGTTAGAAACTGATCCTGCATTATTATATTGTTGACAATGATTTATTCCCCATGAGTTCTCACCTTGCAGCCACCACAGTAAGTCCATCGGTTAGCATTATTGCAATCAATCTGTATTTAAAACATTGACTGTTCCATTTGGAGATTGCTCCTCCCACCTCTTGTTGAATTCTTTAGAGATACCTTCTATGTGTTTTTGCTTGAAAGCTAAGAACATTGTGGTGAATGGTTATATATAGTTAATGACATTTACATTGCTGATGATGGTAATCTTTGACCAACTATAATTTATATTATTCATTATCATTTGGTTGGCTTTACAGGATAGCTTTATCAGCCACAATTGGAAGCAAAGCAGATTATAATACTTTGATTGACAGGTTGATATATGACTTCATGAGTATACTCAAGTTCCCTTGAACAATAATCAAATGGTAGTAATTATTCTATTCTGATTATACACAAAGCATTGCAACTAGTAGTACTGTCGCAGACACTCATGTAGTTAAGTATGTAAGTGTATATATATAATTGTATCTGTTCTATTATGTAAAGACAACTATCTTTTCAACTTATAGCTGATCCATCACTAATAATAATAACTATACATATTGTATGGTATATTCCAGATTTAAACAATTCTATATCCCTATGCCCACCTATTTCATCATTATTACTGTGCAATGATCAGGATGATTCGATTTTCTCTGTTCAATATTCATGTAATTGGAACTTGCTAAATACCATTGATTCTCCTGTAAACCAGATGATAAGTGATTGAAATATGATTATTTGTTGTATTCACATCTCAGCATCAGTGTTTCAGTATATCCTTAGTCTGATATTGGCAAATGGTTTCAATGTAGATCTATAAACAGTATTTTTTAATACCACTGGTAAGATGGAATATAATCAAATATGACAGCAAATATTCAACTGCTTGCAACTTGTGATCAGAATTATAACAGCATCAATTGAGATATCTAGTTTAGCATGAAGCGATTGAATTGAACACTGTCTTAGCCAATTGATTTGTCAGCTTCTTACGATTCAATTGCTGTATGTACTGAATTACAGTTCTTATGCTACTTGGAATTAATTTTAGTATGAAACATATATACTTATAGATTGGCTTTATGATTTATTAATATCAAATTGAAACATTCAATTATTGCCAAAGAACTTCCACTCAATTCAATACTGCTGAATAAACTTACAAATACCATATTAACACATAATATAATACAATCTAAAACATGTACAAGATATGAATATTAATAAACTAGAGTGTTTATACATAATATCTATTGACTAATTAATATTAGTGTATTTGATTGTGGTTGTTAAATATTTCCAGAGATTTACCTACATTTTACAATCAGTATCATCGCAGAATATACCTAAGTATCTGAATCTGACAGGAACCAATTATCATAATCTAGATCTGGCTTTCTACAGTCTTAATCAGAATTCACGATACGGTATATTACCTAGCTTGTATGAGTTAGTTGGCTCATAATGCCTTCCAGAACCCTCTTCTTGCAGTCCCAGATAGTTATTGGATATTACTCACTTAGTTATCATAGCCACTGGCATCAATTTGATGTAGCAATGAGTATTGAACTCTATTTTCCCTCAGCTTGACAATCCATAGAAGCATCTTGTACAGTATACTCAATATTGAAATCTGCTGAAATCTTACTCCAATTGTATGATTGGTTAATGATCATCTATGCTATCCATGTTGTATACTGTTCCAATGTTGATAAGATTTTGTAAATGTTGGATGGTGTGTGGCATTTTGGTGTAATTTTTCATATCCATATTTATGTATATGTAGATAATATCAAAATGATGTGCAATAAGCTGTTCTAGTTGCCACTCTAAATAACATGCCTCGCCAGGAGGGGGATAAAATAGCATTGCCATTGGTAAAGTTGCAGTATTAGAGAAGGTGTATTCAAGTTTTACTGGTTTGTGAAAAAGCATATTACTAGATACATTATCATGGTTGGTTTTTGATACTTCAGTAAATAACTGATTAGAATTATTCAAAATTTATTTCTCACCCATTGGAACATGAGAAAATCCTAGTCAGAATTCAGTAGTAGTTGAATTTTCCATATTCCTGAAATCTTCTCCTAGTGTACAATGTCTTTCAAAACTACCAAGTAATTGATTCTGTGCTATGTGTGAAGATTGCGGACCACTGAACTACTACACAATTTGTACCATTCCCTGACAGTCTGCAGTGAGTTGTGAATCTTTTCAGTGTATTTCATATATAAATGGTAAGGATTGTGTTTTGTAATTTGAACAAGTTGTTCTCAACTCTTTGGTTTCAACACTGTTTACCTTCTAATTCTCCAACACTTTACAACTTGTATTACTCAGTGTGCAGTATGCCATTGTACAGTCTAATCTTCAGTGTCAATGGTACATATTATGCTCTTCACAATTAAATAAGGTACCTTTGCAGCAAGAAGTTCAACTTCAATATTATCTTTTTAATCTTGTATACTATTTGAAAGTAGCCTCATCCTCTAGTAATACCCATCAATGAGCGATTGTTATCTTGGCATTTCTGTAACTTGAAACTTAATTGCATTCTAGAATTTACCATAATCTGCCATTCTATACTGTGTTTTATCTTGTTTTAATTGAATTCATCAACAATAGTAAATCACCATCAATAGTCAAGCCATGTAAATAGTAAATATCAATAAATATTGAAACCCTGTAAATAGTAAAACTCCATGAATAGTATAACTCCATAACTAGTTCCACTCTATAGTTTGTTAAACTCCATCAATAGTAACACTCAACACATAGACAAACTTCATAAATAGTGAGACTTCAAATCTGTTAAAATTCAATAAATTGTATAATTTTTACCACTTGGTTAATAGTGTTAGTCTGGTTAAAGGGGATGACAGTATACAAGTTGAATATTCCTTTGATGTTCAAATTTCCCAATGCTGGTATGATGATGCAGACTACTGATATTTGAATTTTCCATATTTAATCCATTCAATATTTAGAATCATGTAAACAATTGATTCTATAAATTGAACTGGTAAATTGATTTTACACTTGAAGTATTGTGACCAGTAGGATATGTTTGAGAGTCTATGTAAGTGCTGAATAGCCAGGAGAGATTGTTATTTCACTGTTTAAAAGGTGGCATTATAGAGCACTAATTCTGTACAATGAATAAAAATCAGATTCTTTACCAATAATCTCGAAACAGTCATGTTCATATTTATCTGCTGCCTATAAGTGTTCCCCTGCAGAGTTGGTAGTGACAACCCCTGATAATTTTCTCATTCTGCCATGTGTATATTATAGCTACTGCTGGAGATATGAAAGGTATGCTGAAATCAATTTCAGTAGCCAGAAGCACTTCTGGCCTATCCAATTGGAAACGAATTTCTTTACAATCATTTCTGCTAAATGAACATGTTTAGAAATCTGTTTTGAGGCAAGTATAGTGATGAATACTTGCTGTGATCTTTCACTGTATAATTCTTCATATTTTAAACAGAGCAAATATTTAGAAATTTTGGCATAGCATTATGAGAGTGTAATTCAAGTGAGTATTTGGCTTGATACTTTGCAGGATACTGCATCACAACATTCTTGACTGAAGTTCTTCTTCTGGAAACTGACTTTCATTCAACTCTCTAAGATACTTTATTTTGTTTGTTGATTGCCCTTATACTTCCCTAACTGGTATTTTAATATCACTTAAATTTAGAGGTATATGTACCCACATGTTGGAACATTATATAAATGTTTCATTTGTCACAAATATCCTTTGGCATAAATCAATTTCAGTGGAATATAATTGATTGCATTGATTCAAATTGACATTACATTAACTCTATAGCAATTCTCACATACGTCTTCCTTCTTCTGGAGTCACTTTATTGCCTATTTATCTCTCAAAGTCAAGGTATTATGATTTGCTGTATATCATGTTCAGTGTTCAGATGGCTAGTAGAGATTACCTTAGCTTGTCACATTTCATGCTTGATACTTTAGTTTCCTGCAACCACCATCATGTCTCAAAATGTTATGTTGAAGGTGTATTCTTACTTCAACTCCCAGCAGTTATGTAATATCTGATGATTTTTGCAGTAATTTAACAATCACCGGGATGTGTATAGTTTCATATACTTTTCTTTCAAATGATTCTACTTCAGGATACACTTGTTCTTTAGTCTGTAAATATATGGCTTTTTTCAACACGACTTTGTGCTCATCATACCAATAAATGTAGTTCATACCTTACGCTGGTATACTAGATTCATAGCAGAATTTGGTTTGTATCTTTATTGTTATTATCATCTAACATAGAGTTAATAGCAACTCAGAAAGTTTTATTTGCCAATTATGACAATTATATTATACCTCGTCGCAGAAATAATCTTTTACATTGCATGCTGGCTGGCAGGAATTCATTGAATACTTTTTGGTACTTTTTACCCTTTAAATCCCACTTGTATCTCAATTCAAATAAATCTCCATCAGTTCTGGTAATATTTATACTCCGTCGACGAAACTTGCCAATGCCAGCCAATTTCTGATCCCATTCAATAATTTTCTGCTACCAGCTCCCAGCAACAGGGTCAATCCCACTGCTGTTTCAAAGTATACTGTCACTAGATAATCCCTTAATACCATGTTTCCAGAATCCCTGCACGTGCATTGTTTTTTGAACTTATTGAAAATATTAAGGCTGGGCTGACATATCATGATAGAAAATTGCTTCCAGCTGAAATGCATTTCGTTAACACTAAGTGGTGCTTTGCCTTCTAGACCTCTCAGATCTGGCAAATTATTACTTTTGCCACCTACACTATACTGATAGTAGAGAAGATTATGCAATAAGACTATGTCACATCTAATTGCAGGATCAGTTATCTGCAGTTCCACATATTGGTGAGATGAAAGTATTAGAAGGATAATTGCTAACTTTCCAGGTATACTATAAGGTAGATGTACTGGAGCCAAGCTGCAAGTACTTCAGTAGATTTCTGGATTGCCAACTGATTGCACTGAGAGTGCCTCTGATGAATTGAATCATGATGCACCATATGGTAAGAATATGTATGGGGAGTATTTTGAAATTCACTACAATATATTTTACAGTGTAACCACCTACAGCTGAGCAACCAATCACCCAAGAAATCCAACAAACGCTAGATGCAGAGATGCTTAACTACTCTGAACACAAATTCAGTTTTCACGCTCTCCCTACAACAGGGCAACCATGAATAGAGTGAAGTTTGGAGATGTCGCAAGTGACAGAGAGAATGAGATTGCTGAAACCAAGCCTACACAGCACTCAAGTCTTGTACTATCAATCCATGCCGCTGCTTAACTGATAGTATGCTATATAGAAGCTAGTGAGACCAACTTGGAGGAATACACACAAGGAGAGCGGCACACTAGAAAGAGCAGCTTTCAATTCGGGAACAGGAGAAATGGATTGTCATGATCTGTGAGAGTCTGGAGTACATGGGACACCCTTGCCAAGGAAGATGGTTATGGTATTTGTGATGGCCCTTCTACCTCCACATTGCCAATAACAACTTGATAGGCACTGGATGACACACTTTCTCAACTGTAATTCTACAATCCCTACAATATCTAGCCAACAACTGGATCAACAATTATCTAATTCAACAGATCATGCAATTTTAAAGCACTATTTCCATGACATATACCATTTTGGTCAATGTGTCAATTATACACCAATACTGTTTACCATAGCTTGGAAAACTTGTGAGAAAGCTCATTGCAAAAGCATAAATCATTAACAATATTGATGAACTGAGCATTCTACATGGTCAGACTCTCAAAAGGAAGAACATATACTCTAAATATTAATAGATTCCTTAGTACAACTACAATGGAAATTAATACAATGGTTACAGTTATAGAGGGTATTGCTGCAGATCAGACAGTTATACCACCATGGTATTTCATAAATGGTGGTAAGTATCGTCTGCAATGGTATGCTGGTATGCAAGATAGAGAGCACACAATATTGGTATGATAAACTACCAGCTGGACTAACAGTGAACTGGAACTAGAATGGATGGAACCGAACTTTGAGATATATACAATCAAAGTGTTTGAAACCTTTGATTGGCCTCCTGCTTATACTAATCATTACAGCACAAACGGCAAGCTGTATATTATACTTGTTGCTGCGTATAACTCGTATCTAACAAAGAATATTTTTGATTTTTGCTTGACAAAAAATATCCACCTTATTTTCCTTCCTCTACACTCTACACACATCCTACAACCTCAAGATATTGGGCTGTTCAGTCTCTATTCCTACTGCTATAGCATTGAACTGGAATTATGGATTAGAAAAGAATAAAATGCGCTTAAGAAAGAACAGTTTCATATGTAAGCCCACCTGCTATGCTACTCCAAACTCCACTCTACAACTTTCCTACAGACTGGTCACACATGCTACAGCTGCAGCATATATGAATAACAATATCTTGTACACCTTTGAGCCCACTTCAAACTTGCCTCGGAATCCATACAAGCTAATAATCATGCAGATAGACAATAGAATTCGATTTACATACCTGCCAGGCTCTCCCACTCCACATCATCACCAAAATGTAAATTGGTCCGGAAGCAACAAACAATCCTCCCAGACACTCCTGGCGACCTAACCAGAGCTTCTACGTACTTCTAGATGCTTCCAGACCCCCCTGGAGCTAAGCAAAGTTTTCTCAGACTCTGCAAGAGCATTCTCAGGTGCTCCTGAAAGCACCTGCAGTTATGGAGATGCATTCAGGATGCTACGAGATTTGACTTATACAATAGTCAAATTTTGGAGCTCCAGGGACCTCTGCACAGATCTGCGGGAAACTTTGAAAGAAGCTGAGACCGCTGCTCCGCTCTGTGGGATACTTTGAGAGCAGCCTAGACTGCTGCGCAGCTCTGCGGGAGATTTGGTGCCGTATTCTCACAGCAGTGGTTCTTACATAACCACAAGACATTTCGTCTTATCATATTCGTCTTTGTTACAGTCACAAGTTTTGCTACATCATAATATGGCATTCATTATTTAAGTCTCTCTATATATATACAGAAGGTCAATCTGGCTGCAGATGGTACTCGAGCATAACCGGAGTAGCACCTGGACGCGCCCACTGGGAGAAATACACCACTTGGAGGTCGTTGTGGTGAAACGATGGAGCTGGAAGGCAGAGAGCCCACCATCAACACTCCGCCACAGCTCGTGAGACATCCAAACGGAATTCATCCGAATGAACGGTTCTGGTTGAAGGAGCATAGGACTCGGTTGAGAGGACATGATCCTCCCCGGCGTTGAGGATCGACGCAATTGTGTGGATCCATAAAATCTCGGACAAACCTCGGACGGACCAAGTGAGACCAACAGTTGGGAAAGATAGATTCTGTATTTTCATTGTATCATAAGATGAGATGGAAATGAGATGATATCTATCTACTCCGGAGTCTGCCGAATATATACTCCCTGTCTCTCTGTCCACCTCCGTTACCCCTGTTTCTCAGTACAACCGCCATCGCAGCTTAATGATGTACTTGGAGGCTATGATTGAGTGTGGTTGTAGATACACTTGGAGACTGAGATCGAGTGAACTCAAAAATGCACTTTCAGGCCGGAATTGAGTGATTTCGGACATGCACTTGGAGACCGAGAGATTGAGTGAATTGTGACATGCACTTGGAGGCCGTGATTGAGTGAGTTTGGAGATGCACTTTGAGGCCATAATCGTGCGAACTTGGAGGCCGTAATTGAGCCAGTTTGGGGATACACTTGGAGGCCAAGATCGAGTAATCTTAGGGATGCACTTGGAAGCCCTTATTGAGTGTGTTGGGAGATACAATTTGAGGCCATGATTGATAAAGTTTGAAGGAGTACTTGGAGGCAGTTGATCTGGACGTAATTGATCTGAAGGCAGTCAATCTGGAGGAAGTCAATCTGGATGCGGTAGATCGGGAGGCATATGCAATGGAAGCTGACACTCTATCCATTGGTTAACTCGGTGATGTGAGAATGTAGAGAATTGAGTACAACAAGGTCCATTGAGAGCTCAGAGACTGCCTGGGAGCAGGAGGAAGTCGATCTTAGGATGATGCAGTATGCAGTGTATGCAGTACTCGGTGTATGCTGTACTAGGTGTATGCTGTACTCGGTGTATGCTGTACTCGGTGTATGCTGTACTCGGTGTATGCTGTACTCGGGGTATGCTGCACTCGGTGGATGCTGCACTTGGTGTATGCTGTACTCAGTGTATGCTGCACTCGGTTTTAACTCTTGATCCTGGCCTGGAGAGATAGAGAGGGATAACTTAACTTCGAGTTCTTAGGTGACGGTAGAGTTGAGGACGAGAAGTAGAGAGATGAGAAGAGATGGGCTAAATCAGCATGAGCAACTGGAACTTAGAGAATTTTGTGTGTGACTCAATTTACAATCCCCGATACCACAGTTACAAGTCCCGATCTGGCGTGTAATTACACCGATATGATGTCTTCCCAACCCAATCAGGCAACTTGTACCCCTGATTTCTCATATCCACTTGTATCCTTCACATTGTTCTCATCTTCATCCCCCATCTCTCTCTTTCTTGTCCACAACTCTCCCATCATCGCAGAACACAAAGTTAAGTCATTCCTTTCTATGTCTCGATGCCATGATCATGAGGTGACACCGAGTATAGCATACACCCAGTGTAGCTTACATCGAGTTCAGCATCTGCCCAGGATTGTTTGTCTTCCCTTCATTCTCATGATTATGAGTTGACCCCTGAATGTAGCTTTTGGCGTGCCTCCCTACACGATCTACCGCCATCAGCCAGCTCGCCTTGAGAGCTCAAAGGTAAAGTCACCTTGTCACATTCCCACGTTTGGAAGTCAACAAACTGTTGAATACAGTCTCAGCACATGGCGCGCAATTTATTGAACACCTCCAAGTACTTGTCCAATCTCACTCTATCACGTCCTCGAACCTATATCACCAAACTCACTCGATTACAGCGTCCAAGTACTCACGATTATGGCCTCCACATGCATCTCCAAATTTGCTTTATCACAGCCTCCAAGTGCATCTCTGAGTTCATTGAATCTTTCGGTCTCCAAGTACATCTCCAAAATCACTCGATCTCGGAGTGCATCATTAAGTTCACTCGATTACGGCCCCCAAGTGTATCTCCTAATACCCTCTATTACCGCATCCAAGTGCATCTCCAAACTCGCTTGAACACGGCCTTGGAGTGTATCTCAGAGTTCACTCAATAGTCATTTTCAGGCGCACCTCGAATTGCTCTCAAGCACCACATGCAACCAGTTCAGATCTAGCGTGTGTAGATGGGTAGCAATATAGATACATGAGAATACCAACTGAATACATGAGGTTTTAAAATTGTTGAACTATAAGTAGTAGCTATGATTTCCGAGTGCACCAGCAATGTTCCCAAAGATGTCATTTTTCCCAGACCGCTTTACAGTGATTCGAGGTGGTCCCTGGCTTGATGCTGGTGCTCCCAGGTGCTCCCAGACTTGTCGTCCGCACTTCCAGACTTGTCATCGACGCTCCAAGGCGTTCTCAAAGTTATCATAATCACTCCCATGGCACTCCTGTGCCAGTCGCCAGAGATCCCAGTTACTCCGAAGGCTGGCAGAAATGCCCTCCTAGGGTCTGATACTCTCCTGAATTTGACACATCTAAGTATACACTCCACATTCTCCCAGACACTTCTGGAGGCTTCCAGTGACTAAAATACATTTTACTGATGTTTGCAGTGCGACCCCCAGACAACCAAGTGCTGCCAGCTGATGAGTGTCGGGTGCACTTGACCTTGTAACTGATTGACTATGTTTCTCTCTTAAGCTAAATGCTCTGTCAGTGCAGTGGTGAAAGACAGTTCAGTGTATATTTGGTCATATGGAATCAGGATATAAAGTGCAGAAAAAACTTCGCTCACTGCCTAGGACAACACTGTAGTCACTGCAAAGGACTGCCACAACCATGTTGAAGGTCAATTGATTACAGGTGAGGATGTAGTTTAGCTCAGGAATGAACAAGTGAGGCTAGACAGATATATGATATCCAAAGCCACAATGTGCCAAGAAACAGCTGCAGCAACAGTAGTATTCTCTGGAGTGGGGTGAGAGAGCTCAAACATGCGGAAATAAACATTATAGATATGGAGTAGGTATGTGTAATTGGGAAGAGTGTTTCTGAGGATACAAAAGATGATGGGGAGGGTGGAGAGTGGTGGGAGGAGGAGGAGTATGGGAAAGAGGATGACTTTGTTGTGTATATTAATAATATGCTCAATCTGGAAAATGCTATGGAGTATGGAAAAGAGTAAGAAGGGGTGGGTAGTAAACATGCAACAATGACTAGGTCAGGGAGAGTGGTGAAGACAGCTCATTTTCATCAATAAGTGTCATCTACAAAATGTTGATATCCCAGTCATGGGTGGTACCCTGGGATAATACATGAACTGTTTAGGTAAATGTCATATCTTCGTTATTGTGGTCCATAGTAAGCAACCCTTCTTCATACACATATGGTTGGTTTCAATTTTCATGTTATATCATATAGGATGTGGTAATAGAACAGGTTTGTAACAGACTATAGATGGTATGAGAGAAAATAAGCATAGAAAAATAGTAAGTAAAACTACTATGTGGATTGCTCAGTGTAAAGGCATACGCCCGTGTATGGCCTCGTAGGAAGGTATATCAGTAGATACCGTTGCAAACGTGGATATCAATAGTGTAGAGTAGTATAAGGTAGTTAAAGTAAGATTATTGCTAGAGATCTAAGGCTTGTGGCGAGCTGACTATATATAAAGATGGTGTTACCCGGCCCTAGACACGCAATGTGCAGCCGTGCCGTTACATTATCCCCCTCTTTATGTGCAGACCCCCTGGGTTGCATAATCCCGTACAAGAGTAGAAAGGAAACAACCAAACACCCGTTCAACGTACGTAAATGTACGAACCCATAAGTCCCACAACCGATCAGGACCGTATGGTAGCCATTCGGCGGATCCAGCGTACAGGGAAAATCCACCTCCACTTGACCTGTCTCCAGAGGTGGTAAAAACCAGTGCTGACGCCATTTGTACCGGGCCGAGATCCAAAGAAGTAAACAAGTAAACAAGTAAAGAGAAAGACGGAACATCCAAAGTGACACAGTCCGCCATATCTCCACTTCCGGAATGTCCGGCATCCGACCATCCAATCTCGCACTCTTAACTCGTGCCAAGTATAGGTGATTGTCGGAATTAGACACTTTAATCTCGGTGAAAGCTCCAATCATAGTATGAGCCTCGGCTTGACTCGGTGGCATCGGTGGTGGCTTCCGCTCGCTGCTCATTGTCGTCATCGCCATCGCCATCCCATCGGTATACGTAACTTGTAAGCATCCCAGTAACTGGTCATACTCACTATACTTCCAAGTCCGCTAGCACTCGAGCACTTCCAATTCCTCGTGAACTCTGCAGGCCCAGCCCATCAGTGATCATTGTTGCTGCTTTGGAAGCTGCTTCGGTATCATAGCCGTCGGTGATGGTCAATCATATATGACCTCATATCTATCTCATAAGCATCTCATGAAATGGTCATTCATACCACATATATATGCAAACACGTTTGCGCTCTCCCGACCCTCATGCATAGCTTTGTACACCAGCCTCGATATCTGATATACTCTCTTGCATCTAGTGGCTCTCACACGGTGCCCGTCAGTTGTTATATTCATCCTCCTTCAGCATCGGCCAAGTAGGCTTATTGCCCCCCAGTATGGTTGTTCGGCATTTATTTCAGTAAGCCGCATGGTAAACATCCCAGTCGGTGCCTTCGATAGTTAGGCTCCCGATAATCCTAAGTTCCTGCGCCCTCCATTCAAGGCAACCCGGGAATCATCTTTTGGTAGTTATCTCAACTGTCTCTGATGATGCCATTCGGTGACTGTCTCTTGTGATGCCGTTCAGTAAACTATTTGGTACATTTGGAGATCATTTTCGGTCTCATTCGGAACTGCTTCGGTAGACATAATTGCACCCATTCGGCATAGATCAAACTCGCCTGATCATCTCATCATCTCTCCGGTGCACTTCCAGTTGCACTGATCATCCTCCAAGTCAGTGCACTTGTAGGTACACTTGACATCCGCCCTGTGCTCGATGCACTAATCTCCAATTGCTGGTTGCGCTCGCGGGCTTTCCTCCGGGTATGCTTTCCGCTCCTTCTCCAGCTATGCTTGTTGTCACTTGTCTGGGTATCCACATCGTCGTTTTCGGAATTCACTTGTCGTTTCATCTCCAGGTGCATTGGTTGACTCTTCTCCATGTACGATTGTTGACTAATCTCCAGCTGTAATTCTCTGCCAGTAAGTGCGCTCCAAGGTGCTTCCTCCCAGCACTTCCGGTACAGTGATTGCTTGCAGTAGGGGTTGGTCTTGATTCCGGTACGGTCATCGCCCATTTGTACGTTGTAGCTCAGCAGACGACTAATCCATTACGGCTTCTTCGGATGCCATATTGGTTGGTCATGATTGATTCTGAAGTCAATTTCCAGTAGCCGCTGGGTATCTCAAGATTGTCGAGACTGAGTCGCGATCGCTGAGACTGAGTCGGAGGCTCATTTGGGATTGTAACATGGCCATGCGGCTTCTTGATTCATCTGTAGGTCCGTTTGCCATCACATCTCTGGGTGCACTTTTCGCCGTTCTCGGAGTACAATTGTTGCTTCTTCTCCACGTGCACTTGCCGCTGCTAGCCTTCTCTATTGGTGAATGCGTTTCACGGTGCTTCGTTCCTGCACTTCTGGTATGGTAATTGCTCGCGGTAGGGGTTGTTGCGATTCCGGCACTGTCATCCCCCTCTTTTAAAGATCGTTGCTCCGTCAAAGACTAATCTCATACGGCTTCATGATGTGAGGTATCGGCGTTGTAGCTGTGTGACTCGGGATCACCGAAGCTGAGTTGGGATCTCATTTGGGATCATATTGGGCGTTTAAACTCAGGCATGTAGCTGTTTAATTCGGCATCTCTGAATAGTGGTCTGTATCGTACTCGGTGGAGCCATGCCGCCGGTACATCATATACCTGCATATCTCCGTTCCATTGAAAATTCGTAGTTCGAAATCAATGTTGTGATCTCGCGAATCGTATAAATTCGCATACCCTCAATATCTACATATAGGAAAGAGACCGATTGTCATCTGTCTCCTGTGATCCATCTCCTGAAATCCATCTCCTGTGATCCACCTCCTGAGATCCATCTCCTGTCATCCATTTCCGGCCGCGATCCATGTCAGCCGCAATCCATCTCCAGCCACGATCCATCTCTGGCTGTGATCCAGTTGGTTCCTGCCATTTGTTTCCACCCTGTGCATAATTGCGCTCATATGGGCCGCATTGCGTAACTTCTCCTGTAACTCTGTAGGCTCTCTAAAGGTCATCGTTACTGACCTCCATAATGTTAGTCTGCCATCGACTCTTCATCGCAGTCCCATAATCCGGTGACATATCGTCCATCATAAGAAAATACCCACTCATCAATCCGTCCATATGGCATGGGATCTTTAAATCCAAATCCATGATCCGGCCTCGTGAGCACGTAATCTTACTCCACTCAATTGGGTGAATATCGCTCAACTCAACTGAAAACTCCGTTCAACTCAACTCCGCTCAATTGTAATCAGCCCATATAGCAAATTGTAGCCGGGCTCCAAGTTGATAGCATGGTCAATTGACCGATGCGGCGCGAGTGTCTCCGCATCTTTGCTGAAAGCCTCCACCAATTCTCCGTATATAGCCGGGATATGTCCTCCATCATCTGTAGGCACCATCTTTGTTGTTGTGCCGGCTCCATCTGCAAACGTTAGTTCTCAATTCATACTAGATATGGAGCGGTATGAAGGAATATCCAGGAGCCCGGATTGAAAACGGTTCGCCACAATAGGGCCAAGCCCAGCCGTCCAGTACTCACTTCGGGTCTCGGCGTGCCAGTAGCAGTCATTCAAGGTCCGCATTGTTCGTACACTCTTCTGCCGCAACTACCGCCGCTGCTCCCTGCTCGCCCGTCGAGTGCCTGGTGCCTATCTCACCACTAGAGATGCTTTCCACGGTCACTCCCAGCAGCCCTATATGAACTCCCACTCTTAGGAAGAGTATCCAAATGACCTCCTCACTGGCCAGTTGATCATCAAAAGCATTGGCTCCAAGTATTTGAATATCCAGAACACCGCCACCTCCTTCGGAACACGCCTCCTCTCTAGCCGTGATTAAGGTACATTCCCGGGGCATACCTGATGGCCTGCCCGGTCCACTGCCACCTCTTCTGCTCACCCTGGGGTTGCAGAGCCAAAAGTCTAATGCTTTGCAAGTCGACCCTAGAATTCTTGGAGTTGTACCAAGGCAATCCAAACTCAATCTCCAGCTCACACAGTGCGTCCACCGCGGCTGCCACCATGTGTACGAATAAGCTCACTGAGCGAATCACATACTTGTCACACCCAATTGGGACTGTCTGACAACCAAATACTGTCCATTCCCACGTGGGGATACGACACATCAATTGAACCTCCACTTGCCTAAAATACATGCTGAATCCACTGGTCTCCTGAGAGTGCCCAGACGGTCCATCCGGTAGCCCCGTGGATCCTGAGAATCCCGGCTACAAATAAACATCTCCATTGTATTCCTGAAAACCCTCTTCGTATGCCATCATATGAGCACACATTCATATTCGCTCGTTGGTGTATGTTTGGTGAAATTGAATAGAGTTGGCATAGGTGGCTCTCTCTCACAACGATCTGATTCGGTCGTCCAATCAGGTGCCAATTTTGATAATTGACAATTGTAATTGCGAATCATACCTGCTAGCCACTTTAGAACTCTCGGGGTTATTATACTTCCCATTCAGTGCTACCACACGATCTGTGATCGCTGCTCCACTATCTTCAACTCTGCCAATCAATAGACGAAAGAAATCGGTATTCAAAGTTGTATCATTGCATAAGACTTTCGTAGCCGCTGCAGTAAACTCCTAACATCATCAGTAATGTTGAGGACTCCATCGAGTCGTGTAGAAGGTATTCGCGATTGGAACTGCCATCGGTGGCATCGCTAGATGTGAATCCGGCGTATCGCATAAATCAGCCCTGAGCCTCCGTAGGTGGACTTGGTTCGAGGTATGTGCCCGTTTACTCTCTTCGCAGCTTCGCTCGGCTCAGAGGACTATAATCGTAGGTGCACTTGGGTGTGCGATTATGGCCTGTGTCGTCTCGATAGTGCGCATGCGATTGCATTCGTTGGATGAGGATCGAAGAAATCTCCCAAGAAGGGCCAACTTGGGCATTGCCGGTAATGCAACTCTTATGGACGCTTTGGCTCTTGAATCGTCCCTGGAATCGTCAATTGAGTCGATTGGAAGGTAACTTACCGAATCATATTGATGCCGCGACTGATACCCTTCGAGTTCTCGTATGAATGTGTTGAAATGGACTTCAACTGACTTCGTCGCTGATGGGTCTCCCCGCCGGTTCGCCTCAGGAATCAACTCAGAATTGACTCTGCTACGATTAGTCTCAATTGCGTGGCTAATTCATGTCTCTTTGCATCTGCGATTCATAGATCTCAAGTCCGTATGATTTCTCCTTCTTAGGTGTCGCGACGCGTCTCTGGACGATTGGCCACTGGAATCCGCACAAGATCGTCTCTGTTACCGTTAACCTCAATTCAATAGACATATCTAGACACTTCACTGATGCAATCAGTGCGCTCAAATCTGTAGGATATCCGTGTGTAAATTCCGTGTCATGACGCGTCGGAAAGGGGTAAGTCATGAAATCGCGTATGCAAAACATATCTGAAATTGTAGAGCGATAAGAGTGTAAAGGCATACACCCGTGTATGGCCTCGTAGGAAGATATATCAGTAGATACAGTTGCAAACATGGATGTCAATAGTGTAGAGTAGAATAAGATAGTTAAAGTAAGATTATCGCTAGAGATCCAAGGCTCGTGGTGAGCTGACTATATATAAAGCTGCTGTTACCCAGCCCTGGACACGTAACGTGCAGCCGTGCCGTTACACTCAGATATACTGTTATTATTAGGCTGATTTTGAGTATTGTTAGTTGATAATTTGAAATTGTCATCTGGGTATTGTTGAAGGCTAACAACATCAGCAAAATGTAAAATGGTTCGGATGTCATAACTCAATGACTCAGCTATTCCGAACAGCCACACCGATCCTTTCAGAAGCTCCCAGACGCTCCCGAACAGGCTGAATGCAAAACAATGTGCTTCTGAGGGACTTTAAGAGTACTTCAGGTGCTCCTCAACGCTTCTAAAGTAGCGGAACAGAATACAAGAATATTCTAAAGAGTATGAAGTCGTCTTCAGAATGCTATAAAATCATGCTTTTAAGTTGGGAAAATTTCGGAGTTGCTGGGACTGCGACACTCGTCTCCAAGACGATTCCGGTGCACCTGGAGCCAGACTCTCCGGGAGTGATAAATATATAATGTCTATATCGAATAGTAAAATTCGATAATCTA
>Ga0307514_10000198_pt1 | contig 167652 bp, 163 predicted proteins | sample 16_EM_MG_FD_203088 | JGI IMG/M metagenome (GOLD analysis project Ga0307514, IMG submission 203088) | Populus trichocarpa ectomycorrhiza microbial communities from riparian zone in the Pacific Northwest, United States - 16_EM | ecosystem: Host-associated > Plants > Roots > Unclassified...
TGGCCGGCCAGAATGCCCTCCTAGGGTCTGGTTCTCTCCTGAAATTGACGCTTCTAAGTTTACACTCCGCCTCCTCTCAGACACTCCTGGAGGCTCCCAGTGACTAAAATACATTTTGCTGATGCAGAAGAATCAAGAAGCCCACCTTGAGAGAGCACTTGCACGTGAATTGAAGAAGAGAGCCAATCTTCATTGACGATCAAATGTTTGAACTTCAAACCCAGTCTTCAAGTATAGTGGTGGAGATTGCTAATGTCTTCGCTATAATTCTTATGAAGCAGGATGATGACGATACCGATCAGGCGATCAGCGAGAACAAAAGTGCAGACCCTGGAGAGTCCACCTTGTCATCCGATCTCAAAGAAGACGATTTGGACAACCAGCAGAAGGTTCTACATCTAGACCAGGCGCGCCGTGATAAGACAATACGAACTACAAGGGTTCCACTGCCAAAGAAACGGAGCCGTGCAGATACTGTCATTGCACACACTTTACTTTCAAATCTGCGACATCCAGCCGAGGCCATAGCACCACCATTGCTCAAGCACCAAAATTCAACCATCAACATCTTATGCGAGTCTGATGTTGTACCCGCCCAGGCCCTCCCACTTCCCAAGGCTGGTGGAGACGAGAATGTTGCTCAACAAAAGGCCAGCGGTATCACAGGTCTCGAAGTCTAAGAGAAGGACGAAAGAGATTAAGGAAATTATAGAACGGTTATAAAATAGTTGTTCTATTTAGAAATATATAAAGGGCAAAGAAAAGGGAAAGCTAGAAAAAATAGGATTTAAGAGGTACACACTTGTGATGTGCAGGGAAAGAAATAGTTCTTACAACAGAGCAATCGTTGAGGTCACCGATCTTAGAGAAGGGGGTGATGTTAGGGGTTCTCCCTTAATAGTGATAATGGACATTGAAAAGGCCTAGAAGCATTACCACGCTAGTCATTTCAAGCGAGCCAGAGGTATGCCCTTTAGCGGGGGTTCATACTAGTCACATCTCAATTGGATAAGTAGGAGGCTTAGAGGATTCATTGAAAGCATATTGCCGCAGCAGCTGATTTGATGATGCAGCAACAGGCCAGATCGAAAGGGAGGTAGCCCTGCCGAGCATGTTGTTTCCAACCAGATTCATTCCTTGATACTATGCAGTACTGCACTGGTTACGCACGGCAGTTGTTAGTCAATATGCAAGTATGCGGGCTCTTCACCCTTTGCACCGTAATGGTCTAGGATCAAGTGAGGCACACCCTGGCCAGAAGTTGCCTAAGTATGATGTAACTGAGGGGATATGGCGTTGACAACACATAAGTTCCACGTTGGCATAGCATCGGCTGGTTGCTGGACATAAGTCTATGAGTTATTAAATCAGGAGGATTTAAGTAACGTAAACGGGTCATCCATTGCAGTGTACATTCCAACTACTGAATACAAATGATTGTGAGATGTCTAAGTTGAAGTTGTGATCTGATGTATCGGCAGACGCACTATCATGCATGAACACGAGCGGGGTTGTGACCACCTCTATCGGATACGTGGCCAGTGTGAGCGATTAAATCATAGTCTGGAGGGGGTTCCAAGAGACTATAAAGAGACTATATTGTTCCGGTAATGGAAAAGGGGCATCAGTTTTACCAGCGAAGAAACAAACCTACCAGCAGAGAAATATCCTTATTTATTATTGCGTTTTTATGATACCTATTATTATACCTAAGAATCTATTAGCTTTGTGTAGCGGCAGCCCCGCACCTTGTTAATTGCATACCTTGAATGACGATCACCTTTGATAACGATAACGATGTTATTGTATACGCTCTCGAGAAGATTATATCTTATGCCAGACAGTATCAGTACATCTTTGTGGCACAGAGTGTTTGGTGGCTAGCGTCTGTGATTGGACTTCAGGAAGGATTGATACGCCATATTGATAATCTTAAGATAGGATCGGATATTGCATTACGGGAAACTGCACAACAGGCTAAGGATACGATTGGTTCAATCGCCTTGAGTCCTTATAGAAAAGAAGTATCTGCAACACCTCGAGACATCCAGGAAGATTCAAGAACACATAACGAATCCGTTTCGGGCATATCTAGGGACCTTACGAATGATAGACGCACTAATCAGATTCTGGATCAAGCTAAACAGTTCATAGAGAATTCAGAACGAGCTCGAAATACTTGGCGATGTAGTCGAGTAAATCCTTTACCTCAATTCAAGAAGCAACTTAAAAAGGCTCGGAAGATGAAACAACTTCAGGATTCTAAGAAATCAGTGGAAGCATTACGAAGACAGAGGCTGCAAGATATACGAGATACGGTTATTCAGAATCTCAGTGCGGAATAGGATCCATGGCCATGAACCTAGTGCTTACTTGCGGAAGTATAGCTACTTAGAGAAAAACACCCCCGTAACAGGCGGAGATCACAACGTTCCTCAACACCAAAAGGCAACTTTTGAGGTAGCGAAATGGTTCATGGAGGCAATCGTATTCACAAAGACTCCCTGGCCAATCATTTCTGATGAGAAGTACTCGATGGTTGATGAAGCTTGGAATCTCGCGATTGAAGCCCAGGATCATCAGCAAGCATTAGCAGGTGCTCCTGTTGGTATACCATCAGTGTGTCAATTGCCCAGTGGTCCATCTCTTAAAATCAATCCACAAACCCGAGAAGCTGTAAGTGTTTATTCTGTTTTCTACTCCTCGATTGGACTTATGATGATACAAAACCCCAGAAATATACTTAGTTAAAACTAAAGATTAGTACCATTTGAGAGCGTTTGGCAGATGGAGCTGGTTGAACTATTGTCCGTAGTTACTGGTTGGATTTAGGATCAGAGACTGAGCTTCAAATCCAAGTTAGGCAGCTCCTGTTTGACCATGCTTATCTCTCGAATGTCATCGATGATAAGAAATCATGGTTCACACGGATGGAAGTGTTTGACTTGATCTACCATCAGTTTTTCTTCACGGCCAATAGCTTGGGGCGACAACCGACCACATCGCAGTTCATTCAACCACTCACACCGCAGACATTACCGCTTGTTGCCGTAGCTATTCATGGTGCGCTGTCTGAGGATGCCACTGGAAAGAAGGTTACAGTTATGTTTTCTCAAGATGAATATCGAGGTAAATTTTGCCCTTCCATGGTGATAAGATTGTATTACTGCAGAAGCTACTGCACTACTCATCAATTACACATGGTGGGCCACTTCATACCCCCCCCCCCCTCCCCAATAGTGCTCCTAGGCTAGAATAGGCACTCCTCAATTGCGGTCAGCACTTCTCAATCTGGATTGGCGCTTGAATATATTATCCAGCGCTCATCAATCCCCTCTCCAACCTCGATTAGGAGGGCCTATATTTCATTCCATACTCTGTACATCCGTTCCCTTTCAGCAATGCTTAGCATGGATGGCTGCTCCGCTGGATAGGTACTCCTCAACCCCTGTTGGCCCTCCTAGACCTGGCTTTGCTCTCCTCAATTACATTCCGCACTCCTCCATCAACATCAGCACTCCCCTTGCCCACCCTGCACTCCACATTAGGCACTCCTCCTTTCTTGGTGGCACACCTCTTTTTCCTCTGAATTCATTCTATTGCATTTCAAATACCATTTTGATTCACTGCGAGCTAACCTCTCAATTCCAACATTTTAGATATTACAAATCGAGCCAAACAATATTGGAATTCAATTTCACCTACTCACCAGATTTGAATCATTCAGAAATACAAGGAGCACCTCCAGCTTCTTTGCACCGTTGATGAATTGTGTGTTCCTGCATTTGTTGGCACTGATGAGATGGGAGATTTAGTGGATGACATTAAGACAATGTTTGATTGATATCATTCGATTGCTTAGTCGGGTTATTGTTTTGGTTTTACCTGCTTTTATTTTTGAATCACTCACCATTTCCTTTGGTTCTCCTTAATGTAGCGATGCAAACTATAGAATGTTGAATCAGATGCTGGACACTATAGTATGATTTAGAAGTTAATAATGAACAATGATCTATGCATCATATGTGGAGGGTATTCCTATTGTTCGGTGTACATCAGGACAATCTCGGATAATGCCTGCAGTCCTTCGAATGAATATCTATAAGAACTCAGGCATCTCTCAGAGTTAGTTTGGGATTCCCACATTGGTTGGGCGACAGTCTCAGGTGGTCCCACACTTATCACAACCACTCCCATGGTGATCCTGTACCAGTCATTAAAGATCCCAATTACTCCAAAGGCCGGCCAGATTGCCCTCCTAGGGTCTGATTCTCTCCTGAAATTGATGCTTCTAAGTTTACACTCTGCCTCCTCTCACGCACTCCAGGAGGCTCCCAGCGACTAAATTACATTTTGCTGATAAATGGAAGCTGATAATCTATTCATTGGTTAACTCGTAATTGTGGGAATGTAGAGAATTGAGTACAACACGGTCCACTGAGAGCTGAGAGACTTGCTGGGAGTGGGAGACAGTCGATCATGAGATGATGCAGTACGCGGTGTATGCAGTACTCAGTGTATACTGTACTCGGCGTATCCAGTACTTGGTGTATACAGTATTCGGCGTATACAGTACTCATTGTATGCTGTACTCTGTGTATGCTGTACCCAGTGTTAACTCTTGATCATGGCATGGAGAGATAGAGAGGGATGACTTAACTTAAAGTTCTTAGGTGATGGTAGAGTTGAGAATGAGAAGGAGAGAGATGAGAGGAGATGGGGCAAATCATCATGAGAAACTGGAACTTAAGAGAATTTCGTGTGCGAGTCAATTTATGAACTACATTACAACAGGTACGAATCCCGATCTGGCGTGTAATGACACCGATATGATGTCTTCCCAACCAAATAAGGCAAGTCATACCCCTGATTTCTCATATTCGCTTGTATCCTCCATATCATTCTCATCTTCATCCCCCATCTCTCTCTTTCTTGTCTACAACTCTACCATCATCACAGAACACAAAGTTAAGTCATCCCACCCTATCTCTTCATGCCATAATCATGAGTTGACACTGAGTATAAGCATACACCGAGGACAGCATACACCCAAGATTGTTTGTCTCCCTTTCATTTTCATGATTACGAGTTGACCCCTGAATGTAGCTTCAGCTTCCGGCGTGCCTCCCTACACAATCAACTGCCATCAGGCAGCTCGCCATGAGAGCTCAAAGGTAAAGTCAACTTGTAACATTCCCACGTTTGCGAGTCAACTAACTACTGAATAGAGTCTCAGCACCCGGCGCACTGTCCATCGACCGCCTCCAAGTACTCATCCAATCTCGCTCAATTACTGCCCTCAAAGTGTATCTCCAAACTCGCACAATTACGGCCTCCAAGTTCGCATGATCATGGCCTCCATCTCTAAGTTCACTAAATCACGGCCTCCAAGTGTATCTCCAAATACGCTTGATTACTGCCTCCAAGTGGATTTCTAAACTTACTCGATCACGGCCTCGGAGTGTATCTCCAAGTTCACTCGATCGTCACTTTCAGGCGCACCTCGAATTGCTCTCAAGCTCTGCCTGCCGCCAGTCCAGATATACAGTGGGTAGATGGGTAGCTATAGAGATACATAGATGAGAATACGAACTGAATACATGAGTTTTAACAATCGTTGAATGATAAGTAGTAGCTATGATTTCCAGGTGCACCTGCAACATTCCGAAAGATGTTCTTGTTCCCAGACTGCTTTACAGTGATTGGAGGTGCTCCCAGGCTTGGCATCGGCGCTCCTAGGTACTCCCAGGCTTGTCGTCGGCGCTCCCAGACTTGTCGCTGACACTCCCAGGTATTCTCAAACTTATCACAATTGCTCCCATGCTACTCCTGTACCAGTCATTGGAAATTCCAGTTACTCCGCAGGCCGGCTGGAATGCCCTTCTATGGTCTGACACTCTCCTGAAGTTGACGCATCTAAGTTTATACTCCACATCCTCTCAGACACTCCTGGAGACTTCCAGTAACTAAAATACATCTTGCTGATGTGTGGCGATATGAGCCCTTTGTTGATGACGTGACTGACCTCATCGTTGGGCGAAAATACAACTCCCAAACAACTCTTTCCGATGTTCCGGTGGTGGTCATGGCACGTGTGAAGTCTGTAGCTCACAATTAAGCAATGTTTGTGATTCCCTTGGCCACAAATGTGGTAAAGACTGCCCAGATTCATAGTTGGTCGTATAAGGAAATTGCTAGGATTGATCCACCCCAGAGAAACTCAGACCCTCCACGTGCCTACATTTCGATCGTAAATGAATCATCTCAATGATTGTTTTCATCACTGACATTGTGTATCAGGCTCCCACAAAGATTACTTGCCCCTGTGCAGCAATGGTATACTGCTGCAAGACTTCAATCAACTCTATTTACAGATTTCAAACAAAGTCGCCTATAGAAATCTGGAAAATAGTAGCCTGGCTATTGGTCAAGGACAGGTTTACATGCCCCACAAATGTTTGTAAGGTAAGATCAAAGTTTCCTTCTTGTTCAATTGTTGTCTTGACAATTAATTTAGAAGTACCAGTTTCAATTTACAGTGACTGAAATTGTAAATCTTGTTCACCAGACATACTTCTATAGCATACGACAAATGGGAATGAAAGATGGATTATTGAATGATAAAATCAACCCAACATTAATTGCCCTCACCGCGATGGCCATCCACCATTGCCAGTCAGCCTGGAATGCAGGAGAGTTTAGGATCCTGCCAGAGTTTGGTCGAGGAGGTGGAGCACAATGTAAGTGCGATACAAGAAACATTAATCATGCATTTAATAATGTCTGCACAGATGTATTTTGTCATCTTGATGCAGATTTTCATTCTTCCTGACCAGAGGTTCACAGCCAAAATGATAGACAATATCTGCATTATGATTTGCTAAAGGATCCACTCAACTGGTATCAACTCAGCAATGGCACAACCTCCACCATCACGGCAGCTTTGATGAGAACTTCCTTGATTATGTCCTGGAGGAGCTGGTAGAGCAGCCTGACAATTCTTTTAATCGTCTCAGCAGCTTTGTTGCTGCTACGGTGGCTAGCATGCAATTCTCAGCTATTCTGCCTAAAGGTGGGTCTGCCATCGCCAGCAGCAGCCTGCCCATCCCCTACAGCAACAGCAACTGCAACTGCAACAACATCACCAACATCACCAACATCACCAGCGTGCAGAATACATGATTAGTTGATGGAAGTACCATTGTAGAGGTTGCGGTGTCACTTGGCAGTTAGTAATGGTGTCAGTGATCAGATTTAGAATTTTCTTTGTGTGCTATTTTATTCTAGGTTTCGTCGATATATCATAATAGTAGTAAATGTAATAGAACTGATGGTTTACTGAAGTCTAATCTCAATTGGGTGAAATCATAATCCCAATGATGCATAACTCTCCTGTGACAGTTGAACAACTGCAAGTTACTGAATAATCTTATATCAACAAATTCAATATCGTGAACCACTTCTGCATGAGAACTATCGTTGATCAAATTAAGTTATGAGGGTCTTTAAAAACATGAACTACATGATTCATTAAACGTATGGCACGAGTACTATCATCATCGCAAGAAACTACTGAATTGGGCAACATAGGAGTATGCTGAAAGATGATTAGTGATATTGCCAAAGAAAGTGTGAACTGTTCGTCAAGTGCTTGTTGTCAAATTCACAAAGATGGATACACTGGTTGTAACACTTGAAAACAGCATTGCGACAACTTGAAGAACACTCTGGAATATTAAAGCAATGCCACATTTCAGGGTAACCTTGATTTCATTTTTTTGAGTTTTTGTGTACAATAAACTGAATAAATTTAATAAACGAAATTTCATTTTGGTTGATACAGTATATCTAAAGAAGAAGATGTTTTTCCCTGACTGCTCTATAGTGATTCAAGATGCTTCCAGACTTACCATTGGTGCTCCCAGACTTGTTGTCAGTGCTTCCAGGCTTATCATCAGCACTCCCAGATGCTCCCAGGCTTGTTGTCAGTGCTCCCAGGCTTGTCCCTGGCTCTCTCAGGTGTTCCCAGGTGCACCTGAACACCACTGCATCGGTCCAATAAACTCTGCGATTTGACCACCCTGGGATTCTGGTCCGACAACTCCCAGACACTCCCAGAGGCTCCCAGTGACAAAAATACATTTTGCTGATGATGCCAGTTACCTAGCTACATATAACTACTACTAAGTACCGTTACTTATCCATCCATCAAATGTTCAGGATCATGGGTTTAGCATTGCAGATTATGTGAACAGGTAGCAGTGAATTATATTGGGAGGTAAGGAGAGTGTAGAATTTGCAGTATCCAACGCAGCTTATTCCAATTATTTCATGGCCGTTTGTGAGCGCTAGCGAAGCCCAAGTCAACTTGTTGACTAAGGCGCAGCTGGATGGGGACGAGACAAGGGGTAGGAGAGGTAATAAGCAAATTTGCGCAAATGCTTGGCTATGGCGACACACGGACCAAACCGTTTTCAGACAGGGGATTTCATCCCCAACCTCACCTCACTCACCCACGATAAGGCCACATATCGAATCGACAACACAATCGACATGTCGGCTCTACAAAGAGCTCCACAAGGAGCTGCACCAGCCCAAGAACAAGGCGGGTTTATGGTATGCATACTCTTAAGCTTTAATTACTTATATAAGTTTAACCATTATTTCGAATGCTCACTTCATTGATAGGACAACATCCGACCCGCCGTCCACGCAATTCTCATCTTCTTCGCAGTCCAGAGTGTATTCAGTAATTGATCCTCACCTATTTCCATCCGCACGCCCTAACACAAAACCGCAGAGCTCTTCGCCGGCGACGGTACTAACAAAACCGGCGTCAGCGCAGCTGCTGGAAACTTCTTTGAAGAACGCTATTACAGGCAAGATGTCGATGAATATCACTATCTTCCCGAGAAGATCTCTCCCATCTGGCCCGAAGGCACGTTGATGGATATGAGCGTTTATCTATCCGAAGGTGTTGTCCTGCCCCCGCTGTCACATTCAACAATGAAGGAAAACCTCGTCTTCAACGAAAAGAATATCAAGCTCGGCGATTGGGATGAGAAGCGGTCGGTGGCGGTGGATATTACTTTCTCCGAGAGGGTGCAGCATAATGGAACGCTATTCGCGCATATCTTTGTGGCCCAGCACGGCGCCGAGATGGATCCACAGGTGGCTGGATACGATCCGGCAAAGAGCTTTAGAACTGTGAAGCTATTGACAAGATATCACCCGAAGAAGAAGGTTGTCAAGACAAAGAAACTCATTGGTGGATCTGAGGAGGAGAATGGGAAGGACGAAGAAATCCCGGCCACAACTCCAGATGGAAAGCCGATCATTGCCAGCTACTGGCATTCGAACTTGACTCTAAATGTTGTTGGTGACAATGGCGTGCTACAGTACAACACGCTCACTGTACCACTGAAGCAGTATATCGAGCTTGAGCAGACTGGCGCGAGAGACAAGAGCGGAAGGAATGGATGGTACTATCCAATCATCTACCCGAATGAGTTTTGGCTGTTGAGGGATCACATGGTGGAGATCAACAGCACCGTCAGCTCCCTGCCACTCTACATTGATCTTACGCCCACCTCGTTCTTCAAATTCCAGATCACCTCTTCCATGGATTTCTCATTTAAGCAATCTGCTGCTAAACCTAACACCGCACTCGGACAGTCTGCATCCACCGGCGCCGAGCTAGAGGAAGTTAAGCGCGTTTTGATTGAAACCAATATTTATCTCCTAGGCACCACCGCCATCGTCTCCGTGCTGCACACCATCTTTGAAATGCTAGCCTTCAAGAACGACATCTCACACTGGCGCAACAAGAAGGACAACGTCGGCGTCTCGGTCCGTACCATCCTTGCCAATGTCTTCATGCAAACTGTCATCTTTCTCTACCTCCTCGACAACTCAGATGGCACCAGCTGGATGATCCTCTTCGGCCAAGGCTTTGGAATCCTGCTGGAGGCATGGAAAATCACCCGCACTGTCGACGTCAAAATCCTTCCCACCCCCGACGGATCCCTGCTTCCATTTAGGATTGCATTTGAGGATAAACACAAGCTGTCGCAGCTAGAGAAGGAGACTAAAGCGTATGATGAAGAGGCATTCAAATATCTGTACTGGGTTGCTGTGCCGCTGCTACTTGCATACGCGGTCTACAGTGTGCTATATGATACACACAAGAGCTGGTATTCCTTCATTATCACCACGCTGGTAGGAAGCGTCTACGCATATGGATTCCTTATGATGGTACCGAGCTTGTACATCAACTACAAGCTCAAGAGCGTAGCGCACATGCCGCGGAAGACAATGATATACAAACTATTGAATACGTACGTTTCTCCATCCCTTGCGAGGGGACCAGCAAATACTAATCTTTGCATAGCTTCATTGACGACTTGTTTGCGTTTACAATTAAGATGCCAACACTACACAGACTGGCAACGCTAAGAGATGACGTTATCTATTTCATCGCACTGTACCAGAGCTGGGTATATCGCGTTGATAAACGCAGAATCAATGAATTTGGACAAGGAGGTGAGGACGATAATGCAGAGAAGAAAGAGGGTGATGAGGAGAAGAAAGAAGAGAATGTTGCTACTGTAGTTACAGCAAGTGGAGGGGAGGTGACGAAGGAGACAGGGACGAAGCGGAGATAATTGAGATTCTGGGGCTAGATATGATATGATTCTTGAATATATCATGCCGTTTTTATTATCTGTATTGATAGAGCTGGGGGTCACTAGATGGAAGGGTGGAATCCCCGAATCACGAGTGATGGTGTATGAACAACGACGTCCTCCCGCCTATGAACGTGTTGCATGCAGCTGATTCATTAACCCATAGGTCTCACTCTATCATCCTGCTTTATCCAAAATATTCTACCCCTCCCCCCAATAGCTACTAGAATCTCTGGTCCTGGGCCAACCGCGGGGGTTCGTAGATTTTGATATCAGTCTGTGAAGTAGTTTTGGGGGAGCTACCGACCTCTGCGGTGGTGCTGCACACAAGATACTTACTGAGACCGAAACAAAGGAACTACATGATACCCCCAGACCAGTTTTTGGTTGCTCAGCGTTCTGTAGTCGATCTAGTGTAGACGTCAGTGCGTATTGTTCAACCTCTATGGATTCCCAATACCTTGAATATCCCTGTGATCCTTTTGACTGGGCATATCGACTGGGACTTTCCTGGGACTTTCTGCTCTCTAGACGGCGCCAGAGAAACTTCAGTGAACCTATTTCAAGCTACATTCCTAAAGAATACAGATGTACTACCTAAAGATAAACCAAAGAAGGCTTGGGGAGCAAAAGAATGTCCGGTGCGAGGATCGAACTCGCGATCTTCGGATTGCTACCACTTAGTGAAAGTCATATTTGAAGTATGAGACCGACGCTCTACCAACTGAGCCAACCAGACGTTGTGTAACTGGGCTTCTTAATTGTATATAAAACCTTTTACAGAGTAAGGAAGGAATAATGAGGACGGCTGATGATAGAGGGCGGGGAAGGATGGTGATTAGACTTGTTAACTTGTTGGAAGGGTGACCTTCTCAGCAACGGTAGGAACTTCAATTTGATGCGGGAACTGCCAGTCTGGTCCGAGAGTGTTAATTTCCCAGCCTACGCTGTTCGCCGGATATCCATAGTAAACGTGTCATGCTGGGGAATACTCAACTTTTTTCCGGCTGATAGGAGATTTGTGGTGGTAGGAGATGACTCGTGCGGACTATCCATCCTAGTATCTATGTAAGACTTTTTGCCGCGGTACGTGCTCAAGGTATGGAATTGAACGGTGAATACTGTAATATTAGCAGTCACCATGCGAGTTTGTGCAGGACATATTCAGACCAAGTGTGCTGTGTGTGTACTCCGTAGATAACTACAGCCTCGCACCTCTGAGCGAGAGATAGCTCGGCTTAATTGTGATGCTCGGCAGTGCCGCCTTGTTTGCGTCTTAGAGGGACGGGGGCGGTCTGTTTTCGGGCGGCTTAGTGCGTATTGCGGACATGTACTGCCACCCACGCCGATGCTCCAAGTTTTTTAGTAGGATCGAAGGAGGGCGGTAACTGCATGCGTCTCTGTGTGTGTGTAAAGGTTGAGAAGTCTGAAGATTGGATCGGGATAAAACGGGGATTTAAGTAGTTACTGTTCCTGGCTCCAGTTTCGCCAATACTCACCTTTCCTCGACAATTTGGCCGCTCTCACAACAAACCCATCAGTATATAAGCTCCCAAGCTCCCCTCATTTCCTCTTCTCTTCTCAAACCTTCCAGAGAACAAATGCGCGCAAAATCCAGCCGCTTTTTTCGCTTCCGTCTCGAGGAGCAAGCTTGTGAGCGACGAGGAAATCGGGGAACGAGAGCAGAGCACGTATATGAAGACCACTTTTTCTTCCATCAGATACCAATAGAAGCACTAGAAGCCACATCGACGATACAACAGGTTCATGTCGCACAATCCATCACCGAGTGATAACAAGTGTGAAATATCCCATATGAAATCCATTCTTGGCTTCGAACATCTAGAGCTACGTTTAAGGGCAGCCAGTCCAACTGAAGGAAACTATTGTCCGCTGCCAGTGCTTTCATAGTCATGGGACAAGTCATACGCGGGACCGAATGCCGATTGGCCGTTTGAGAGACTAGTCTGTAGACAGCTTTTGGTCGCTGAGCGAGAGTACAGCCGTCTGACAGACTATTGAAGGACACCCGAGTTTAGGGGGGGGTGTCCGTCCGAGTTTTTTTCATCTCGGCCAGCGTCAGTTTGAAGCCGTCCGAGCACTAAAGTTGTTAGCACGATAGTGATGAGCTGGTTTTATGCAAAAACATTGAATTATCCAGGCCGTTTTTCAGCAGGTCCCTCCTGTTCTTGCACATTCTGACCCAAAAGGTCTGAACATCATCGCCTATTGACACCCAAATTCTTATTCTATTATCATTGTTAGCACCAAAGTGTCTGACCATTCCAAATTTGTCAACAGCGGTCGTCCGAACCAATATTTACCGTTAGCACTGAGCAGCATACTAAGCTATTTATACTGAAATGAGATGTGAATAAACGAAATGGTACACTCGGCGGTCGCGGCGTTGCACAAGATCTCACGCTCTCCATTGTACAACAAACCTCCAGATACTAGCGCTCGTATTCCGAGACAGCGCAGGGGATTCAACTCGAAGCGTGAGCGAGATTCAAATTTGGGTCTAGACAAGCGATCACAGAAGTATATAAACCTCTTCTCATCCCATCTTCAATCCCATCCTCAATCCACCTTTAAAACTATCGGTATGTACTAGTATACCTTAGTTCCGCTCTTACACTTACCGCTAACACCTGCAAAACAGAACATGAAACTTGCTCTCATCCTCCTCCAGTCCCTGCCGCTGGCACTCGCAATTGGCTGCGTCCAACAATGCAGTTTCCGCTCTAGCAACTGTCCGCAGGAACAAATTGCACTGTGCAAGTGCAAAAATGGAATAGAACGCATGTGCGCTGAACAGTGTGGGCTTCCGCCGCCGCCGGTGGCTGTGTGTGGTGAGATTTAGGATGGGAAATGAAATGATGTTTGTAGCGGATATCTGTCAATACCACTCAACGCAATTATCTTAGTTGGAATATCACTTAGTTGTACAGTTTCCCCGGTGGACATAAATCTTCGCTTTGTCGTATGAACTATACCTGCCACCTCGGGACCAAATACCCCAAAATTCCCCTCAGCCAAGCATCACAATCCATAATACCAAGCCAACGTCAGTGCCGAAAAGTGACCTCTGTAGCTTCAATCTGCCTGATATCCGCACCCTTCTCGATGAGGACACGTGCAATGGACTCCTGGTTTTTGAGAGAGGCAACTATGAATAGCGGCATGCTTGAGTTCATGCCCAATATTGGCACCCGAAGCTCTGTTCGACGTCGGCGCCGTGGTCGAGGATGAATGAGAGTACTACCACTCCATGAGCTCAAGTAACCGCCCACCAGAGAACCTCCTCGAGAACGGCGGTGTTGACAACGCGAGCGTGTACATTTCGGAGAAGTGGCGGTTCGTGAGGAGAAGAGAATAGATATCTTTGACGCTCATGAGGTGCTCGGTGATAAGGATGTAGAGTTCGAATGGTAGCTGGGTAAGCATTGTGCCGGTTGTTTGTTCGTGCATCGTACTGGGTAGCGCTGATAGAATGTTATATGTGGTCGTGGAACGAAGATTAATGGTAGATGGTGGTGTTGCGAAACATGTTAGAAACCTCAACCCCTACCCTAAACCTAAAACTTCCCTGATATGAAAGATTTGTTTGCTTATATTGTTTAAGATTTAGATAGCTTTCTTCCTTTTGCCTCAGTCAGGCGAGTGCTCTCACTCGCTTTTGCCAATTGCAGTTCGCCAGTTGCAGTTCGCGTACCTACCGGAGGAGATAATTGTGAATGAGATCGTTGTTTGCTGTGGTTCGCTTTATTACTCTGTTGATTTCCATCATTCATGTCGATAAGTTTAAGAGTATAAAACGAGCCCGTGGGAAACAGACAAGGCAGATGGATGTCTTGAGTGCCGTGCTTTTCGGCTGCATCTGTCTACGTAATTTTGTGCTCCCCGCATTTGTCTCTCCCCGTCGGTTTTTTATTAGAGTACTTGGTCTCGAGCTCGTCCCTCTGGTACAGTATCTTTCTACTCGCCGTATCTTTTCTCTCTGCTTATCGGTTTTGACGCGTAATCCTACGCTTCCTCTCGGGTGTAGTGATATCATTGTCTCCGCTCCAGGGGCATAGAAGCGGTGGTTCCGTTCGTTCCGCGGCATAAATAGGTTCTATTCTTTGAGCTGTCGCTCTCCCCGCCCATATTTTAGAGTTTTAAGAAAGTCGATAGATCAAGAATATGGTTGACACCAATTCCAACGCATAAATAATTGTAAGTCCACGTTGTAACATGATTGGCAAAAACTTCATATGCTCCGCGTGACGAAAAATGACATCAGCAGAGTTAGCCTGTGTAGCAGTGACTTGACAGGGCATAATGTTTGCTGATATCATTTCCAACATGGGATATTTGAATTGAGATGCTTCTTCACCATGTCGATCTTTAGTTCCATTCGCTTAACGTAAGGTGCGCATATACCAAAGGTAATCTACCGCGATGCAAATGCAATATGGGACGGGGGAGGCCGGATGCAGATTACATCTTCAACAAGGCTGGCGGTTATATGGCTTTGCAGGCGCGAACGAAGCGAAAATCTGAGAACACATCTCACAGCTCATCTGAAGGATAGCAACCTAATTGGATCGTGAATTTAGTGGGTATTGATACGATAACTATGAAAAACCCTTCCAGTTCAAAATTCCGTGTATCAAAGCCCGGGTACTTTTACCCCTAACCCTGCCTGCATCAGCGCTTCTTCTTATCCTCCACCTCCGCAGGCAACCAGCTCTGCGGATTCTTGTTGTAAAACGGCCAAGGGGGCACGACAGCGAGAAATGTCAATGCTGTTCCACCGAGGCCGATGTAGACGGTGTATTTAAGGTCTTGTAGAACGAAGCCAACGACCCAGGCGACAATCTGTTACAGAGCTTAGATACTACAGCTGGATTTTAATGGGGAGACAAACGCCAGAAAGCACGAGGAGCACAGTGGTAAGGAGCTCGGCGAGCTTTTGACCCTGATCGGAAAGTTTAATGGAGGGCCTTGGAAGGGGTTGCGGGCCCAACATACCTCAAAGTCCTGGGTGATTGTTAGCAGCGGGCGAGATAAAGGAAAGAGGGAGGCGCACAATGAAGCCGTCGACGAGAGCCTGGAGCTGGTCCATGGTGGAGCGTGTGGAGCGAGCGGCTTGTAGTTGATGGATAGAATGTGATGGAGCTCTGGAGGGTTTGCTACTAGTAACCTTGGAAGTGCTTCAGCTTCACTTGGTTGCGGTGAGCTGTCCTTTGCAGCCGCCCGGGCTCGTTGCCTCACATGATTCGGTGAGCGATTTGCCTGCCGTTGTTAGCGCGGAAAAGTGGCGACCAGCGAAATGCAATGGCTTTTGCCTCCTCTTTTTTCAAACAATCACAGACACCCCGAACTCACTCTCCCTTTCGAACAACATCAACCACCAGCAACAAACAAACGAGCAACCCTTGACGTGATTTGATCGTGTCGGTATATCTTTGCAACAGAGCTACTGTATCGACTTAACTAGTCTTGCTTTCGTATCCATTACGTTCGTCCTCCCTTATCCCCTCCCGGCTTGTCTCCTTCGCACCCACCACCACCTAGCACCATTACCGTCACCTTCACAACCCAGCACCATACATATCACCACCGCTCCTAACGAGTTCACAGAAACCAATGTCAACGGCTTCGCATTGACTATCTAGTCCTCTCAATTTCCTGTGGCATCGTCTTCTCGATACAAACACACCCCAAGTCGGTCCAACTGAAAAATTTGCTCCTCTCTTCGCAACTACATCACAGTTTCTACTTCTCAACGCCCTTTTCACCTTTCTCAGGCTCGATAATCTCCTGACGCCTCGATCTCGGCGCCTTTTTGACACATACACCCTCAAGTTGGCGGGACATACTGGTCTGAAGTTCTCTCACGCTCGTCCACTCCTTGGTCCAAACTTCTGGGTCTTCGGAGCTTCCAAGAAGCCGCCATAACTGACCTTTCGGCACACTCAATATCGCATCGCGAACGTCTAACTCCCGTTTCACTCGGTCGCTTCATCCGAGTGAAGCGATTGTATACCCCTTCGGTACATTGTTCTTCGGTCAACGCCTCCTGGTTTCAAAACATCTTTGTTCCTCGTCGATTACATCCAGCACCACTCTGGACATTTTCTTCGACTAAGGTTGAAGTTCTTGGGGTCATTGTCAACCCCACCACCTACATTCACATTGTGTGCTTTCAGTGAAGTGGGCGCATGAGCGGCTCACCCTAGGCTCGAAGTAGAGTTCTTGTGTATCTGTTGTGTGGGTTCTATCCCCTTTCTCGCAGTGGTTTATCGCATTCTTGCTGACGATGGCGTTCTCTCTATGCAGTTGTCTTTCGGTCTCAAGACCTAGGTTGCATATATCGTATCGTCGTCGTTACAGTTTATTCGTCTTCTTGCAAGCGACAGAGTTTTCCAGCCACTTGCAATAGCACGTTTCAATACCCACTTCTTTGATTATTGTATTTCAGAATGGATACTCCACGCTCCGAATCACCCTCCTATCTAGCGTCTCCTCCCGCGACCGAACTCGACGACCACCGCTTCCAACCGCATTCATTGCCTCGGTCCAACACTGTGACCTCGTACCTTCGCCCCGATATGTCACAGCTGATCGGTGAGGGAGGACGTCCGCGTTCCCGAACCAGCGAGCACGCTGTCTATGATGACGATTTGGAGATGCTATCCCCGACCTATCTTGGCATCGACCATGCACCTGGTGCCGTTCTGGGCCGCCAGAATTCCTGCCGCAGCGTTCGTGACGATGGCCCTTCCGCGTCTGTCCGGTTTCCTTCGCGTCTGTCATCGCGTTCTCCGTCACCACCTAACTCCGTGGATGCGTTTGCGGATCCGGAGCATCGTAGGATGAGAGAACGCGCAGGGACTGTGACCAGCCAGATGCCTAGCGAGCTTGGGTTGGCCCTCCACCGTACGAATTCCCGTCGCCCGACTTTCTGTGAAGGCGACGAACGGATTCGCGACTCTGCTGATGACGTCTCCAACCAGGCTGAAGAGGATGTTTGCTTTCCTCCTCCAGACGAGCCCAGGGTTCGTGGTGCTATCATTGACTTTGAGGAAATGGATGAATTTGTTGCTATGCAAAACCGTGGGCGATCGGGTCAACGCCAGAGGAAGATGAGTAGTGCTGGATCGTTCAAGGACAGACCCTATCCCGACAAAACTACGGAGGATGAATGTGTTATCGATGACTCCGCATCCGATATCAATGAAAAAGGGGGAAAATCAACTCCTCCTCCTGCTCGTCGTATCAGCAAGCCTGATCGGTTCAGCTTCTTCTCGTCGGAGATGGATACCACGATTCATGCTCCTGAGATTGGTGATCTCCTGTTCGATGGCGAGAGCTTTCACGATCTGTTCCGGGATGGTCAGGGTGTATGGTGGCTAGACTGCCTCAATCCTTCTACAGAAGAGCTGAGCATGCTCATGAAGGCGTTCGCCATTCATCCTTTGACCGCTGAGGATATTCGCGTCCAAGAAACTCGCGAGAAGGTAGAGCTTTTCAAGAACTACTATTTCGTTTGTTTCCGCTCCTTTGTCCAGCAAAAGAGCTCAGAGGACTATATGGAGCCGATCAATATCTACATCATTGTCTTCCGCGAGGGCGTTCTCTCATTCCATTTCGCACCGTCCAGTCACTCGGCCAATGTCAGGAGGCGTATCAGGCAACTCCGAGATTACGTTGCGCTTAGCGCTGATTGGATCTGTTATGCCCTTATTGACGATATTGTTGATTCTTTTGCGCCGGTGATTACGGATATTGAGAGGGATTCAGATGCTATTGAGGATGCAGTGTTTATTGCCAGAGGCGATGATTATAGCGCATTGCTCAAGAGGATTGGGGATTGCAGGAAGAGAACCATGGGTGGGATGAGGCTACTCGGCGGAAAGGCTGATGTTATCAAGGGGTTCGCCAAGAGGTGCAACGAGCAGTATCAAATCACCCCTAGGGGGGAGATTGGGTTGTACCTAGGCGATATTCAAGGTACTACATCCTACCTCAAAGACATTATATAGTCAATACTAATTACTTAGACCACATCCTCACTATGATGGGCAATCTGTTTCATTTTGAGAAGATGCTTTCTCGATCGCACGCAAATTACCTTGCACAACTGTCGGTGGATTCAATTCAGGCGAACAATCGAGCCAACGAAGTTCTCGGTAAGATTACGACTATTGCAACGATCCTTGTCCCACTCAACTTGATCTGTGGTCTGTTTGGGATGAATGTGCCAGTTCCAGGGAGGAATACCGAGTCCCTTGCGTGGTTCTTTGGAATCCTGGGAACTATCTTTTTGTTTTGCGTTGTGAGCATTTTGACGGCGAAGAGATGGAAGTTTATCTAAATTGGTACGAGAGCATTATGAGAGGGGACGTTTTGAGTCCATGGCTGGAGATATGTTGCAATGCGTCTTAGTGGTGAGGGAGCGGGCGGCAATGAGGAAAAGGAAAAGGAAGATGAAGTTAACGAAGAAACGCTATTATTGGTGGGAGGATTGTGATTCCGGGGGTGGTAAAGCTGTGTGATTTTGGGAAATGGATGTGTAAGTTTCTTTTATTGTTTTATTGTTTTATTGTTGCTGGAGGATTGTGTTTGCTTTTGATTTGAGAGTATGTGCGCATGTTGATGGAGTAAATAAATATTTGCTAAGAAAAAAAATACTATCCATTGAATGCAGCATTTTTGGTGAGGATCTGGTGGTCATGTTGTGGGCTGGTAGTTTGTGTCATTATGCTAATTTGTTTACCTAAGATCCTGCTGGATGTTTCCAAGTTTTTTTCTATCTATGACGTTGAAGCTGGTACTCACATGATTGAACCATAGAAAATTCAGTTCACAGGAAATGGGTCCGAATGTCTACTGGTCAATAATGCCAAACTAAATAGCCGACAACCCACAACACGTGAATTGCAGGTAAAATGCGAGATATTATAAGACTCTATAACTATGGTGCGGAGAAGTGGTCAAAATTCCACAAGTTCATACATGACATTTTCAGCCATATGACATCATGCTATGATATCATTAAATTCACAACATTGTGTATGGAATTGGCAGAATTGAGTGTTGGTGCACATGAATTTAGCCAATTCTACTAATTCCATGTAGGACGTTGTGAAATGGTATTTTGATCACTTTACACTGCCATACTAGACGTCCTCTCCTGGCTGTAAACATCCGGATCACTAATTCAATGGGAGGCAATGGGAAACGTACTAAGCAAGTAGATATAACGAACAACGTTTCTGCGCAATGACCCTAGCATTAGTTACCGCGTGCCACTCCACGATCTGTCAATCTTTGCCTCAAGTGACACAGCCGATCAGATTGGCGGTTCCGTGGCGCAAAGATAAGTCAAGCAATTTAAACCCTCACACTGTGATCCTTTCGACGAGATACAATGCGACTCTTTGCCTCTAGCACTCCATCGCTGTACCACGCCACCCACACCGTCTCTCTCCGCACCCACGCGAATACGTTAATCCCACTCTCTGAGTTTGCGGCACCACTGATCCCACCCTTCTACAGCAACCCGCTCCTCTTCAACGGCCACCTCCAGACCTTCTGGACAGCCACCAAGTTCGCTGACTCCTTCGTAATACACTATGCACGCCGACACCTCATCAACCCGCGTGATGGCGGACATTTCGCGCTCGACGTTGTGGTCCCCGAGTTCCCCGCCACCGAGGCGGGCGCCGACCTCCCCCCACGAACCCGGCATATGCCGGAGAACGAGCACCTCGGCGCACAGGATACACGCCCGATGCTGATTGCCCTCCATGGGCTCAGCGGCGGCAGCCACGAGACGTACCTCCGTGCGGCGCTGCATGCGCTGCTACAGAAAGACCCCGGGTGGACGGCGTGTGTAGTCAATGCCCGTGGGTGTGCGCTGAGCAAGATCACATCGCGACAGCTGTTCAATGCCCGGTGGACATCCGATATCCGCGCGGCTATTGCATACCTCCACAGTGCGTTCCCGAACCGTCCACTGTTTGCTATCGGATTCTCGCTCGGAGGGAATATTCTTACCAATTACCTCGGCGAGGAAGGGGAGGGGTGTATTCTCAAAGCGGCAGTGGTGTGCTCGAATCCCTGGCAGTTGGAGCTGGCGAGTAAGTACCTGCATCGAAGCTGGATCGGGAGGGAGGTGTATTCGAAAGTCATGGGGGCGAATTTGCGCGGCTTGTTTGAGTTGCATATCGACACGCTTAGACAGGATCCGACGATTGATGTGGCGAAGGTGAGGGGCGGGAAATATCTCTATGAGTTTGATAGGGACCTTACGGCGACGGTGTTTGGATATCCGACTGTGGGCGCGTATTATAGGGATGCGAGCTCGGTGGATAATTTGTTAAAAGTGCGCGTGCCGGTGTTGGTCGTGCATGCGGGTGATGATCCTATTGCTCCCGGGGAGGCGATTCCGTTTGATGAGGTGGGTGCAAGTGTGAAGTATGTAGGTGTGACGGCGGTGGCTAAAAGGGAATTACAGGTTCAGGCAAATCCGTATGTGTTTATGGCGGTGACAGAGGGTGGAGGACATCTATCGTGGTTTGAATGGGGCGGTGGAAGGTGGTTTGGGAAGCCGGTAAGTGGTCATCCTGGTGAAGGGCTGGTTGGCGGAATTGACTTTGCGTGCAATAAGGTGTGTAACTTCTTGACGAAGTTTGCGAGTGATGTGGTGGGCGTTGAGATGCTGCGAGACAGTGATGAAGCTGATTATGCTAATGGCACTGCGAAGCCACCGGTATTGGAGGGGACCGAATAGGTACATTGTGGCTTTGTTTTAGACCTAAGACATCCTTTACATTTTAGATAGAATTACATACCCTTCGACATGTTGTTTGCGCCATTAGAATGGTAGATATGTTTTTTCTGGGAGAGGTACAACTTCAAGAATTGGTCTCCAGGAAAGTAGCGTAACTGCCTCAATACCGATATCATCATAATATTCACACCTGTTTTATTACAAATTAAGGTATATGGGAGAAACAGTGCTTGTGTTAATGGTGTGTGTACTGATGATAGAGAGACAAGAGACAATATACACTGCGTGTGAGAAAGTGCTCTTGATGGAACATATCTTAATTCCGAGATTACCGGAATAGCTATGGCTCCACCCCGATACCAATTTCAAACTCTTGGCCAGACTATCCGTTTGAAACATCGTATCATATGGATGGAGCAATGATAAGAAGGGGATGGCCATTGTTAGCGATGGATATCCTTATTCGTGCATGCTTTATCTATCCTCTGCTTGGTTATTTCCTCTTGACTCAGCCCGAGATCTATGACTTGTTGCTAAGCTGTTATGACCGAAGTGGCTGACTTTCCGGCGGCCAAATAAAGCGGCCGGTCCAGCCAGATACTGAAATTTTGATTTGGTCTGTAGATATCTACAGACAAAGTCCGTGTGCGGGTGAAACTTTCAGTTTCCTCTATATGATAAGGCCCCCCGCTTGTTACGCAGTAGTGCCTGGGGCTTCAGAAGGCAAATGTAGATCAATGTAGCCATAGGTACATGTGTAAGCATCTGCTAGTATATGCAAGCATACGCAATCTCCAGATATCTGCAAGTCGGCCTAGGCTTTGCAAAGATCTTTACTAGCCTGTTCTGAAGGCAGTATTTTCTGGGATTTATCTGACTATTCTACCTTTGTAGTATGCGGAGGTACGACCATGTACGCCTGAATTGATACTGAACTTTGAAAAACACTGCGTATCACTCGATTGTGAAGAAAATTTGAGCTTACATTGACGGATAAATAGCGAACGTCATCGCTCTTAGCTACTCTAGCTCTTAGCCTTGAGAGTTATTTTTGGTAGCCTACTAATAAGGGGGGTTCGGTCGCGGTCATTGTGTTATTTGTTAGTAGCTATACGCAAAAGGACTCTCCTTTCAACAGCTGCTACGCTCCTTTCTCTGAACCCTTTTCTCTATCCTACTGCATCTAATTCCCTTTACACTCATCTTCTCCATCCTCCATATCCTCCGCTTGAAGCTCTTTCTTCCTTTGCTTTCTAGATTTCCTAGCTCTAGAGTAAACATCGTCCAAAGCGTGCACCCTAGAGGTAAATTAGAATATCAGTCATATGCATTAATGCTCAAGCGAAGCTGCAGCCCTTTGGACTGCGATTTGTAAGAGCATGAGCACCGCTATCGCAAGAACTTGTGCTGAGTCTGCTAACTATCACTCGCCCCAACCGTGCTTCCGTAACATATGTCATTTTGGCTCAGTTCACTAACAAAATCGCCGTTGTGTGCTTGTTTGAACGCAAAAAGTAGCTACTTTCAGATACCTGTTCATTGCTCATCTGTGAGCGTACGTAAAAGTACGTGGCTATACATTGACATACGTAAATGTACGTAGTATGAATGCTGCAATTTATATCGCATCATATGCGGAGTTTTAATATTCGTTATGTTAGGAATTATATATAAATATAATAAGTCCAACAGCTTTGTCTACTTTGGATCACTATACTCGTGCCACAATATGGGTGGCGCTATGTTCGCTGATGCATTAGATTGTTAATGGACTACAGGCGGGGATTTCTTCACCAAGACCACAATCTAGAACCTGATTATCACCATTATCACGTTGTGCCTAAATCGAGCTGTCTTTCGTCTTATTTCACAAACAATAGACATACGGCGCATTGGCATGTCATTCGGTTTCAGCGTCGGTGATTTTATCGCAGTGGGAACGCTAGCATGGAATCTCCCCCGGCAGTGTTATCTGGTTGCTCGAGGTGCCCCTGAAGAATTCAAGCAGCTTGTCAAAGAACTCAACACTCTCTCTAGCGCTATTCAGGTCCTCGAAGAGGAGGTGAAAGATGAAAATTCCATTCTTATGAGTGCCGGGGAGGAGAGGATCTGCATGGTGAAGGAAATGATCTGTCGCATAGAAGAAACTTTGAAGAACTGGAGATATTTTCGAAGAAGTATGACAAGCTGCTGGATCAGAAAAGGCCCAATTGGAAGAAATATGCTGATCAGTTCAAATATTCCCTTGATGCATCGGAGCTGAATGCACTCAGGAGCAAGGTAAACGTTGTATAGCTAGGAATATGTACTATTAGACTAACTGTTCACAGCTTTGCTATCATAATGGTGTAATACAATTGCTGCTGACATCTGTTGGAAAGTGCTTACGAGAGTTATCAAAGCCAGCTCTGACAATAGCCACTTGATCGCATATCCAATGACTCTTCCCCAGTTCTTCTCTGCAGCCTCTGCAATCTACCGCGCAAAAAATAGAAAGCGAAGTCAGTGAGATCAAAGTTTTCCTCTGAAGTCGGAGACCGGTAATCTCTCAATTCCCATAGTTTCAAACACTGTCGGCCCTCATGATGATGCCTCTTTCAAGCTATCGTTAACACACATCTCGTGAGTACTGTTATCCTTCTCACTCGGTTCGGTCTAATCTTCACAGAATGGAACACGCAGAAGCGTCACAAAAATGGTCAGAAATCGGGATTCATGACTGGACTAGAGGCAAGTAGTGGTATATGAAGGTAAGATATTTCTGGGAATGTGTATTAGTGATAACGGTTAGCTAACATTATTTCCAGTCTCAAGAGGACTTTCGCTTGTCACTAGCCACAGTGTCAAAACGGGGATATATATATCTGGCTAAAGCTTCTTGGATATTGGTTGATATCATCGTCCGGCACCCGCAACTGAATTACCTCGATAGCAATGTGCGAATTCTTATGATGCAACTTGCGGAGGTGGGTAATGATGATTATGTTCACGTTAGTGATGCGCTAATCCGGGTGTAGAAAATACGGGAGGGGTTCGAACGGATTGAAAAGAGTGCACTTCAGATTCCCGAGATCAAAGCGGTAGACAGTGAACATATGATAATATGGGAGGGCGCGGGTAAAGACCATGGGTTGCATGCGCGAAGCCGGGCAAAGGATCAGGATTGGGTCGCTACCCATGAAAGCGTTTACTTTCAAAGGTACGCCATTTATTTCGTGATTTAGATTTGTGAGCTGCTAGGCAAGTCTGTGGGTATATTCTGATTAGACACTTAGGTTTGCCCGATATTCTTCTGAAATCCACAGGTATTCGATACCTTGCCTGGTGGTTATCCTTGTCTATAAAGAGGAACAGCAGTCCCGGTTGGTGGTCTATGACCAGAACTGGATAATTCTTGCAGAATTTGAACCAGGTATGATGCATTCCTTTTGAGTGTACCAACGGTGGACAGCTAAGGAGTTGTCATTTATCTAGTCTAAGCCATGAAGGTACGGGACTACCACTTTAGGCCTCCAAAAAAGGTGTTGGGGGGATTATTTGGATTTTCCACGGCCAGTGGTATGATCTGCCTCCCCCTTTGGGTGCCAAAGGAAGAAACAAAAGACTGACAGCAAGTACAGCTTTCGAACTACTTTGCGTTATCCTCGAAGCGCTTGTTGAATATATGGCACGCTACTCGCGGCTTCCGAACAATGAAGCGACTTTTCACTCATTATTTTGCTAATCGCGCTTAAAAGGGGATATCACGAGGCCCTGGATAATCTCCTCCAAGGCATGCGGGATTTCGACCTCAATAAAAGCCCGCAATGTTCTCGAGATCTGTTATCTGGGGCAGAAATAATGACATCTAGCCATCGGGGATCATCTGAGGGTATCTCCTGTGGTAATCTCGTGTCCAGAGAGGAAACAGTGACACGTCAGATTCATAGACCTAATGACAAGCAGTGTATTCTGGACGTTGAAGAACAGTCACTCTTGCTGTGGCTGGTGCGGCAAAAAATATCGAGCTCGCTCGGTCTTGTTGGGGTGAAGGTACGAACCAGTCCCACTCGACTTTGACTTTGGGGAGCTCTTGATATCTCCATTCGAATCTTTAGATCAAGGAAGACATACTGCTATTGAGCTTTTATTGTTCGATGGATTTTATCCGAACTCTCACGGGGCAGACTACACGACTTTACTGGAACGGGCGTCAGAGAGAGGACAAACCAACATCGTAAATATGTTACTGAGATTCCGGGCGAACGTGAATGTTGGTAGAGTACCACCACTTCACTCTGCGGCATCGGGAGAACATCAGGAGATCGTTGAAATGCTACTGAACGCACGTGCCAACGTCCATACGATAGCAGGGAACGGTAGAACAGCACTTCAGTATGCTGCCCTGAAGGGACACCGAGAGGTTGTAACGACTCTGCTCAAAGCAGGTGCCAATGTCAATCTAGCTACGGCGTTCGGTGAAACAGCACTCCAGCTCGCCATTTCTGGGAAACATGATGAAGTTGTCCGAGTACTGCTCAAGGCAGGGGCCAAACCTAATCATTTGCGAGAATACTTGCGTGGTGGAACAGAAGCTGTTCTACTCGAGAGGCAGCCTCAAGTCTTGTTGGGTGTTAAAACCGTATTGGGCCGTAGGAGATTATGGGTGGAGCTGTGAGAAAGGACTGTTTTTGGGTGTGTTATAGTTGCAGAGAATTAAACTCGGCGCCGTTTGTTTTCCTTAGCACATGTTTAAATAGTGGATCACAGAAGGTGCCATCTGTATTATTGATGGAGGAAGTAAATACTTGGGCAGGTTCACTTTTGAGCCCAAACTCTCAGAATTAATTCACCATAACCACACCTAGAAAAAGGGTAGCTACGCCTCTCTGGTTATAGAAATCAATTTCCATCAAGTGATTCGTGGCAAAAATTGCAATGCAAGTAATCAGAAACTCGGGCACTAAACAACATTGTGTTTGCAAACAAGATAGAATTTAGAAGGGTACAAATCACCAACCTTTTAATACTTAGAGACCATTGTAACTGGTGCGAAAACTTAGAATAATTGGAACGATTTAAGGGTTATGCATATGGAAACTTCATAGTTAAGGTGGTTGAAGGCTGCTTCGAGGTCAGGAATATGCCCGTTGCCCTACTGCCAGCCTGGGTAAGCACTATGGCGGCATTCTGGATCTACTCCCGGACCAGTAGGATTGTTGCTGTCAGAATGATAGGTAAAGGAGGCGAAGAATAGCAGTAATGAAGACAAATGAGGTACATCGGCAGGTGAACCAAGACTCAAAGTGTGGAGGGCATGGAGGTGCATAAGCACAAGATAGACGAAGCAAGCTGAGATCTAGAGCTGGTGCCACTCGAAATGGAGGGAAAAGTCTAGGGAGATCACGAGATGTATTTGGTGTTGGTTGTGCTCTATCTTAGGTAGGAGTCAAAGTTGACTGCTGCGGGTTGGCCGGTAGAAACGTCTGCCCGGAGATATTCTGGTAATTCGGCGCCTGCTCTTAAATGGAATAGCCAGGTTATTTCTTCCTCAAGATCTCATCAGCGTAATATTTACTGTGAGATATCATCTGCATGCCTGAGTTGTGGGTAGTTGACGGTTCGATCGATCGAGGGTCATGCATGAACTAGCACTCAACTCTACAGGACGCATGCCTCAAGGCAGACATCCATACCCGAACCGCAATCCGGCGCCTAGGGTCACCGACTGTTCTATTACCTGATGACTGTATACAAAGCCACCAACCATACATAGTACCAGAACTCATCCCACCCACCAACGGCTCCATAACAGGACGCAGAAGGGTAAGGAAATGGCATACGCCCATACAACCGACCAAACTATCCCTGAGTTTGGAATTTCGAGAGTGTTTCCGGTGCTGGGGGTTTGTGGGGTTGACTTGGGAAGGTGAGTTGGTCTTGCCAGGGTGGTGTTTTCAGGACTGGGGGATTGCGAAGTTGACTTTGGGATTTGATATTGGGACTGCTCTATGGTGATAATCTCGTCGAAAGCCATGATGACCATTTCTGCGATGTCGCTGCTAATGTCCGATATTGAATCGTCTGGCGTTTTGCGCTCAAGAGTAGGGGCTTCCACCTTGTTCTGACCTGCGTCTAACATGTCTTCTGTAACATTTGATATGGCTTCAGCCGGATATGTACCAGGTTGATCTGCCGGAACCGCTCCGAGATGGATCTGCTCTAAAAAATTCAAATGCTCTGCATCGAGTATCTCTCGCGAAGTATTTGTGGCAACTTCAGCTCTCTCAATTTCGAGGTCTGATAGCAAATGAGCCGACGTATCAAGGTCAAGAGCATGAGCGTCTACCTGAGCGTCTAGTGCATCTCTAATACCGCCAGTTATAGTTAGATATGTGTTTGAAGCACTAGTTCCAAGATGCTCGGCGGCGCGGGGTTGGGGTTTCTCGTGAAAATATAGCTGCTGGGCGTCGCGGTTCTCCCCCGCAGCCACCTCGGAAATTTCAAAGTTGGGGTCCGATACCGAATCGCTCGTCGTATCAACTTCGAGAGTTGCTGAGAGGGCCGGCGGACTTCCCATAACATCCGCCTTGCCAAAAGTAATATCTAAGCTGTCATCACTGACTCCTGTCTGATAGCGGTCGGAAGGCGGTCTGAAATTAAGATCTGTAGGAGGCTGAAGGAGTGTTGTAGCGCTAACATTGAATGGCTCTAGCATGTCCACCAATGAACTATCATCGCTATTGTGCTGCCAGGGTTCCAATTCTCTGTATTCGCGAACGCTCAATGGTTGTTGCGACGACATGAAAACATGTGGTTGTGTCGAATCGAGGTCCTGCTGTGCGATGGCTTCCTGAACAATCTTGGCGATTTCGGACCGGAGGGTACCACGGGAGCGAATATCAGCCAGTTTACTGTGGCCAAACTGGAGATTAACCCGAGGAGTTTGGATTTCAAGCAGGGGTTTACCCCAAGGTCCAAAAACTTTATGGGATTGTAGAGAGCTCGTGGTGACAGAATGTGGGTCGTCTTCATCAGCGTCATATTCCATGTTCTGGGTAGCTATCTCTGGATTATGCTCAATGCTAGGCTCAGGAAGAGGACTGGCTATCTTGCATTCGGAAGTGTGAGGGGTAGACAAAGCAGGAGTCGTTTCCTCCAGTTGGGTATGCTTCACCAGCTTTGATATTCCATCGCTGTCATAACCAGGAAGCTCAAAATCGAAGGACCCGAGGTGGAAGCCCTTTGTCCTCCAGACGGGTATGGGTAGGTTGGGGATTTCGTTGATGGGCGCAGCAGGAGTAAACTGAGAGATGGGTGTTGGTGGCGGCGTCGGCCAACTGATTTCCCCGGGGTGCATGTAGCGAGCGGGGGGCGGGTATCCTCGCATCGACACATTACGGGTGGCTTCGTCGATAAGTATTGAAGCACCGATTGTCTCAGTGACCTCTGGACGTAACTCAGCGTAGGGTGCGCTGTTGTATAGTTCCGGAGCACTGATGGGTAAACGAATTACTGAGATACAGGAGGTCTGAGATAAACTCAGTCCGGTGAGTTGGGACCAGTTGGACTCGGTGGTGTTCAGAGATTCGAACGAAGTGGTTGATATATTTCTCTCTGCTTTGGCGTACACCCGGGATTTCTTGAGAGCACGTTCGAATCCAAAAGAACTGCGAAAACTCATGGTTCTGGGAGATGTGGATGCTGGTGATCGGATTGTTGACGTATCGGAGCTATTATCAATATCCCGTGGGTGGATAGTCATGCGTTCAGCGAGGTCGGGATTGGTTTCTAGAATTTTTTCCATGAGTTGTGATAATTTATTCATACACTTAAGGGCCTGCCGTTGTGAATTGCTGCTCAGTGGTTAGCAACGCACATCGTATAATCAAATTAGAGAACGTTAGTACAAACCAATTGTATATCGTCAACATTAATGTCAGTGAAGATTTATGACTCTCAAGATCTTTCAGTAGTCGTCGGAAGGCCTGATCTTTTTGGGCCCACAACACACTATCCCACAGAGTCAACCCCTCCGTCTGCGTTGTTTTTACGCTCTCGAGTTCCTTCTCAAGTTCCGAAAATGCGCAGACGCATCCAGTTAATGTAGCTACTATTTGTTTGACGTAAAGCATTGATTTTCGGTTTTCGTTTCCGGGCTGATTTGAACTGGCCAAAAATTCTTGCGTCTGGCCAAAGATTCCGACGAGGTCCTCCGTTTGGCGGCGAATATTACGTGCGAGGCTAGGAGCATCCGTCATAGTGGAGATGAATTCGACAACTTTGGCGCCAACCTGCAACAGACCGCAGATCGACGCAGCTACTGAGATACCGTCCATATTAACGTTGTGGCTATTTGGGTATCGAGACTTCAGATTGGGGACAGCACCAATTTATATATTGATTAATATTCCCTATGTGGCTGCCTGGTTTCTGGGGCGAGGTAGATGGTTGCTTCTTTTTGTGCGACTAAGGTGAAGCCTTAGTATTTGTGTGGTTGATTTCATGCAACCCGCCGGGCTGTGCACATTTTCAGCTGTGGTGAGTCCAAGTGCGCCGTGAAGACTGGTGGGAAAAAAGCAATATGGAATGCTAGCGGAGTTTACAGGTCAGCAAAGATGCATGATGGAGGCCAAATGTTTGTGTGGTTTTGAGTTTCGCACAGCCAGTATTCAGAAGTGTGCAGTAGGCACGCTCATGATCAGCGGTCAGATCATGATTTTCATCTTGCCGTGTACAAAGGGAACCACTGTAAATCCCTTAGTTTTTGAGTCATTTATTGCTTATAACTTCATTAATATGCCAATATAGGTGCTTGGCTTCTGAACATACCCTGTGTTGATGCGTTGACGACGCTCATATGCATTGGGGACAGTTCGGATATCGCGTCTTTCGCAATGGAGCGTCTTTCTACACTTGGTTCGGAGTCGGGCAACAGTTTGCGCTGAGTGTTTCACTGATTGTTATCGCCCTTTACCCATGCCACCCATATCACACCGCACGCGTAGGCTGAGCAGTGAGCACTGAACCTGGCATACCAGCCTCGAAAACTATTTCAACCCATCTTCGCCGGGGAGGACCGGAGATTCCGATATATACGTATGAGTAGATCCAGTTTTAGAAAGCGGAGCCCTAACGTTGAAGTTCAGGTTTCAACCGCCAGCGATGCCAGGTTGTTCTCGGAGTATCCGACCAAAGCGGAACTATTCGTCTTGTTGGCTTGCACACCCTGCAGCTGGTCGGCCCCAACCTTCCATCTTCTCCTTTTCCATTCCGTATCTATGACAGATGCGCAGCCGTCGTCTGGTGTGGAATAGAGGTATGTACCAGTTGACTCATTTCGCCACCGTAGAATCCTCAGGCCCAACTACAGATGACTCGGGCTCGTTCTTCGAGTTCCCGAACCGGGACCATTCTGTAGGAGTAGGTCGGTGGTCTGGGCTGTCCTCATTCTCTTCTCGGATGTCTGTGCTCCCTGTCTGGAGGTCGGGTCAGTGTTATACAACAACTTGAACGCGTACGTTCTGTATAGCCCAAAAGCCCTCAGATATTCTAGCCTCAAGGTGTCCGGGCAAAGGGACGAATTCGTTTTTTAGCTGAGTGAGCTTTGGGTATCCCGGTTCTCTCCCTCGTCCATTTCCAGCCCGTTTACATGGTAACTTCGCAGATACTGCATGGGAAAGCTGTATAAACTTTCGATTTAGCCATTAGGTGGGTCACATTCCTAGCTCGATAGCGAGATGTCTCGTACCGTTGGATATAAAGGTCAAATTTCTATACGTTGACACTTGCGCGCTTTCGATTACATTGGCTGGAAACACGACAATCAGCGAAACTTCAAGTCAGCAATACCTTTCCGGCACAGAATCCGCAAGCAGAGCATCTATTTTCAGATATAGTGAACCTAGAGCGGATAGTTCATACGTACTAATTTGACTCGTTAACCTTAAGTTGAAAGAAGACTTATTATTCATCTCATGGTCTCTCAGAATGTGACCCACATCTTTACCCTTGTGGCTCACTTCGCATGATCCTAGGTATTCACAACTTGTTAAGCCTACCAGTTCCTTATTGAGCTCCTAGAAGGAACGCACATCTAGTCAGGATAGCAACTATTGGTCGACATAATTAAAAAGCACTAATTTTAGGTTCTCTTTTCACAGGGTGTCGGCATCTGAAAGGATGTATTGTAGGGGGTTGGAAGTCGCCATGAAGGAGATGGCAGCCAGACTTCGAGAGTACGTTACAAGCGAGGCTGGGTGAATCAGACATTCTCGAGGTAAATCTGACGTTGACAGCTTTGGTACCAAGGTGGGTGGGACAGGAGCGGAGGATGCTGAAGAGACGTCCCATGACTGCAGCGAGAAAGTATGTTTAAACTTGAAAATTTGAATAACCTGTGGATCTTACCAACGGGTTATGTTATAACTGCAAAAGGGCTTTGCTTGCTCGCGCCTGTGCTACTTCATGCACAGCATCGCGATTTGATTTGCGTACAGGGAACTTGCCTCTGAAATGGCACCTTCATTGAATATGCTCCACGATACATCCTCCGTCGTATATGTCTCAATATCAGCACTAACACGCCAAAATTTACAATTCTGCAAGCCCCGTGGTGGTTCATACCCCTAACCCACGCCGAACCACATCCTACTTAGTTGCAAGACTCACAATAATTCGACTCCCCGACTGAAGTGTTACAAAACCTCCTTCACAAACTACACACCCCAAATTCACCTCTAGAACGGTGTTAACGCCATGTCCCCCTTACTTCACCCTACTCTAGCAGAAACAAAATATAAGGAGCTAGAACCTCGAATTACGAAATCTCTAGGTAGGAAGAAGAAAGTTCGTATCAACGATATTGTATTTGTTCTAAGTACTTCACTGATCATTTAGCCGAATTGACTGGATGAAGCTGGAGTTATCCTGTGTTGAGTAACTGGATTGTATGGATAACACCCAATTCGATAGTATTCATAACCGTCCCTAGGTGCTGCTCTGAAGATTCTTCAGAGTAAAGCGGGTACGGTGAAAGCAGTAGAATACCTAATCAATAGGGAAAGATATCTCAACTATTTCACTTCTATACTAAAGTTTTGCGGGAGGGGGAAGGTTGTGAGACCGCGCATGGGGCTGGACTACTACAGTGTCGAGGATCGCAATGAATCTGCAGCTGCCGTCTTGCTTTGCGTTCGTTGCATACCCAGGGTATCACTGCACACTGCAGTTCGACCCGGGGAATCTTCAGGGCCTGCCTGAGTGTCAAGTGAAGCCATTTGGTTGATGTAAACTTCGGGTGTTCTCGTAAACAAGACGTTGCCTGTATCTTCGCTAGTTGGTGAGAAAGTCTAGGCACGACCTCTCGAGGAGCATACCTGCGTCTGTTATGTGGGTCCTGCAAGACGCAAATCGGATGACAAGGCAGGATGTTGTGTAACAAGTAGCGATCTTAAGTATCGACCCCGCTCACACCCTCGCCAACTTCGGCCGACATAACTACGCCAACCTCGTACCACACTCCGAGAGTACCATCGTCACAACCAAAACAGCAGTTAACCACACTTCGAGCAATAACAAGCCGTCGCGTTAACACTTCTTAGTCTTCATTTAATTAGCCACGCACCATGAATGGCTACAAGGAGCAGATTATTGGTACACCAGACCCACTCATTACCCACCCATAGAAAATTGGACCACTGCTAATGACAAGGTCGTCTTAGAAAACTGCAAGTTCCTATTCAAAGGATGCAACCCCACTATTCTCACTAGGTCTTGGGATCTCGACGGTAACAATTACATCCAAGTCCTAGTTGTCGAACGCTATTATTCCGATTATGTGCCTTTCGATAGCGGTCTGAAAATGACTGGAGTGCTCGTCGAACACACTTATATACACGATCCTTATTACGTTTATACCGAAACCAACGAGATACCTAATGCCGTAGGAAGGCTTCTTTGCAATACAAACATCCTAGTCCACGAAAAGATTGCAAAGCAGAGCGCCGAAGCTGCAGGCGTCAAGGCTGAAGTCGAACAAACTTTCTTAAGACTCACGGCCGGGGAGGAAGATGAAGTGGTCAAGACGATATTTCGAAAGCGGTTGCTCAGACGGGCATTTGACGAGCTTCATTCTAAGCAGGTAAAGCGGGAGGAAGAGGCTGTGAACCGGGTGGACAAGCTCATGGAGCTACTCCACAAGGAACTTGAACAGGAGAAGAAACGCAAAGCTGAAGAACAGGAGCAGAAATGCTCGGCGAAAAAGGGGTTGAAGAAGGAACGCTCGGCGAAAAGGAAACGGTTGGATGAGGAGGAGGCACGGAGGCTGAAAGAGGAACGACTGGCGGAAGAGGCACGATTGATGGCAGAGGAGGAGAGGGAGCGTCTGAAGAAAGAGGAGCGGAGGATGGAAGAGGAAAAGGCGCGATTGATGGCAAAGGAGGAGAGGGAGCGCCTGGAGAAAGAGGAGCGGAGGATGGAAGAGGAATGCCTGGTGGAAGAGGCACGACTGGCGGCAAAGCTAGATGAACAGCTGGGGTTAAACCGGATAGCGGAGGAAGAGGCGAGTAAACAGGAAGAAATCATTGCAGCGAAGGTCTCCCTTGCCGTCGAAGCAGCCGAAGAACGTGCCCAGAATAAGTACAAAGCACTCGAGAAACTATACGGCGAACTCATGGCAGAGCACTGTCAGTTGCAAAATGATATGGAAGCGATGAAGACCGAAACCGAAGAAAGAGAGAACGAACGCTCCTTTACGACGCGACTTCTCCATCAGAAACTCGCCAAATTGAACGACGAAACGATAGAGGCCCAAGCAAAGGCAAAGATGGATATTGAAAGGGAAAGGGGCTTTAGAAAGACTTTAGAGGCAGCAATCGACGTCTTCCGTCATACCGAAGCTGAAAGTACCGAAGAGCTTGAGGGCTTGAGGAAAGAGCTAGAGCTCACCAAATCTCAGCTCGAAGCCACCACTGCCACACAGAATATGCAGGAGCAGGCGTTGCGTAAGGCTCAGAAATACTATTTGGCGCATGCTAGACGTACCAAGGGAGAAAAGAATGCTTCATACATCAAGCGGGCGGAAGATATTGAGACCATTTTGCGACAAAATACTGCCGCTAGCACCGAGGAAGATATCACCGAGGTGGTTGTCGTGGAAGATACAACGGGTCGCGATTGGCAAGCTGTGCCCGGAAGTGTTGAACCTACGCCTGTATATACGCCCTCAAGTAGCCCTTCGAGTACCTTTTAGGTACGGTATGTGTCCAGATTGCCTCCCATTGTCTCTTTGCCCTTCCATGACGCCGATCGATTGCTAATCAGTGCAATGTAGAGTATAGCTGGTGTCACTCACGCAAACCCTGGGAATTTGACAACATGACTTTCTTCAATTTGTGGACTCTGAAATACATATCTCTTGTCTGACGGAAAACAATGATATCAGTTGGTTCTTTCTATTGCCATTCATTTGTGATGTTTGTATTTCAAGGGAATTCTCTTCCAAAACTTGTTATTATTCGATTGGTCGGAATACCGTTTTAGGCGTACAAACTTAGGTCTATTTATGAACTAAGCGTTGTTATGAGTTATGAGATACAAGTTATTATATTAACATTTTCGGATATCTGATCAACGTGATGCGCATGAGATTGGGGACCAGACGAGTGAAACAAGTGGGCACTGGCGTCTTGCACACCTCGCCCGCCAATGCAATTACTCCACAACCATAACAGCTACACATATAAGACTTGGTAGAAAGAAAGCTTACATGCTAAGGAGTGTCTATCAGCGAGTAGGTCCTCTTCCTTTGATACAAAATAGCGACTCACACGCATTGTGTTTGTTTTGGCAAGGCGCGCCAAGTTGCCAGTGTCCATTCACTTCTTTCACTCGTCTGGGACGTAATTGAGGGATTGTATCATTTCACATCAGTAACTCATCCACCCACGTTCATAGTTGTATTGCTCCTGCTCGTCCCTTATCATTTAATATAACTAGGTGTTACATGGATTCCTCTACAATTCGACCTCAATCCACCAAAGGTTTTGAGATCATCCGCAGCTAACTCTATCATAAAAGCATAGCCTTGATAACGTTTTTTAAATGCATGAGTGACGTTTTGTGATTTTTGACGTTATTTCAAATATGCTCAATTATTTTCCATGTTATTTTTACATTATTATTCACGTTTTTTTTACGTGTTATTTTTGGTACCTAGTTTTAACATTTTTTGGGCGTCTTTTTACCTTTTTTTAGAAAACATAATAGACCTCGCACCAGGCCAAAAGCGGGTCGCACGTGATTTTGAGCCTCGTACCTCCTAAATTGCGTACTTAACCCGTTTGCGAGTCAGCTAAATTTCAACCTAGCTCAGCAATTTAGTGTTGAGGGTTTAGTCGAGGCCGGGTAAAACGTCTGGTGCGAGAAAATTTAAACCCCAACTCCAGTGGCCGGACTTCTCTTCTCATCACCGGGAATTGAATCCAGGCCAAATTGAAAGTCGTAACTAATAGGCCCATCGCACTGAGAGTTGTCTATCATGTTTGCTGTGTCTTCACTACACTACAGCTTTAGACTCGATTTGCTATATAGCAATATCGGGGTTAATGCTGGATAACCCATTCGCAAGTGCTAGAAAGAAAATGGCACAGGTACTTATATTTGTTGGGGTCCTTCGCAATTGTGCTTCCGTGCGATTTGGTCCCAGCAGATGGTGCTACATGTTTGTGTTGCGGTCTAGTTACTGTACTGAGAGCGATATCGATATAAGTACCACGATGGCGCCCAGTCCCCTGATCATTCTCCTTTAGAACCCCTCGCCCTCTCGTTCTCGGCCCCTCAGAGTGGTTCTCGCCGCGCACCGTGGTCATCGATCTTTACTTGAGAAGTCTGCTGCTTTTTCCTATCCCTCAAACCACCACCCTCTTTGTAAGTGCTGTTATTACGTGTCACAATCCAGAGGCTTCATAATGGGGACCATATATATCATACTATCGCGGAATATAATTAACTCCGAACCTCGCGGTTCATCCAGTGTGTCGAGAGGGTACAGTCAAGCTTTGAGGCTCTGCAGGAAGGTTAGCTGTATTAGGAATAGTGCAATTTCGGGAAAACATTAAAACCCTAGCGTGATATCTAGGACTCATAGATTAGGGTTTAAACGTTCCAGCTAGCTAAATGCTTAAAACTATAAGTTATTTCTACGTAAAACTTAAAATCTACACCAGTCAACGGCGATACTCTGTCGTTCCTGATCGTAGATAAGTAGAGAGTGAAGAGAAGAGGAAGCGGAAGAAGAAGATAACATCTTATTAGCTCTTAGCCAATCACACCATATACTCTACGCCACAACCTATAGCAATCACACATATACCCCACGACAACCTCACGACGATAATTTGACATTTAAGCCACGAGTCTCATACTGCAGAGGCTGTGAAATCAGAACTGCTAATTCATGCTCCAAGCCAAATAACTCTCCAACCAGACCAGATAATCGAGTTTCTACTCAGAACCGCAAGCAGGGATCAACGCATTGACTTCAGCCGCAGATGCGGGCAAGAGAAATAGGGCGTTTAGCCCCGCCTTGAGAGATTGGCTTCTGGATCTACTTTAAGCGATTCATAAGTTATAGCCCATGGAATAAGTACTCAAACTTCTAGGGCTCTGAGGCCTGCCTAGTATGGAGGTCCACTTCAGATTACTGGTTCGATTAAGTTTCAGCCATTCACACATCTTGATTCTAAATACAGGCCCCGGGGACACACAAGGCGCTGACTGCAGATGTTGAATGAGCGCACCTGAAAGTAGGCCTAAAATCAACCTTTCGAGGCTGGGCTGAACAGGGCGTGTTTCAAGGCACCTACCCACCCCGTGAGTCACAGGTGGAGTTTCTTCTAGTTAGTGTGGAGCAGAATGCTTAAGAGAGCCTGTTTCTAGCTTGAAGGAATCGATGCCTTTCCTGAGATAATTCTTCTCCCAGAGCCGTCTCTGCGCCAAAGTTCTACCACGTTTTAAAGCCGATCATACATAACTCTTCGTACCTCCAGCGTCATGGCGAACTCACTTTGCGGAGCTATTTGCATATATCAGGACCCTGATCGGGATGAAGATATCCACACAGATCTTTTCTGGTGCAGCGTATGCGAGTCTGTGCTTTGCGAGGCTTGTTGGGGTACTCAAGCACCCCACAACCCGAACAATAGGACGGTCAGAAAAAAGCACGAAAAAACCAAGCTGGGTCTGGCGGAAATTATCAATGCCATTTTGATGCCGGACGACGATAGAGACGCCCATGAGAAGCTTCACATTGCCAACCTCATGACAAAGTGGTTCGGGGTCATGGATGACGGTGCCACTGGAAAACCGCGCTTTCACGATTTCGAGCGTTTCAGGCGCCTCGCAAATGGATCTAATATGGATCCTGCTGATCAATACCCGTGTCTTACTACTTTCGTCGGAGAAACGGGTGCCGGAAAAAGTACTCTAATCAATGCAATGATAAAGGTAGGCCATGTCCACAAAGTAATGGCTGCTATTGGTTAACCGTTGAAACTTGGAAACAGACAACTTCTTCACATGGAAATACGGAGGCTACGCCTGTCATCGGTGTACAACCCGACAGCCCTACAAGCGGTGACGTTCACCTTTTTTCGGACCCGAGTACCTATCACGAGAGGCGACCAATATACTATGCGGACTGCGAAGGACTCAACGGTGGAAAAAGTGCACCCCTTGGTACGAGAGTCATGGGGGGTATCAACAAACTTCACAAAAAGGGACAGAAATCATCATTCCCGAAGGCCAAAGTCAACGATATTACATGGGTTGACGCCAAAGACAAAGACAGATCGCGGGAATGGGTCGTGGAGAAGCTCTATCCAAGAGTGCTGTTCACGTTTTCTGATGTCGTAGTCTTTGTTTCTAGAAACTTCCGGTTGAACCCCATCCACAAGCTTTTAAATCCGTCTGGTGATAATTGACAAATCTCAAGTGCAATACAACATCACATCGAACGACTCATTAAATGGGCCGACAAAGTTTTCCAGAAATCTGTGAACCAGCCGATGCTTCCGTACGCTATTATTGTGGTGAATGCACTGGAAGATAAGGTACGTCTTACTATCAGTCAAACATCGCGGCTTCTTACAAAACCAACTCCCTTCTACTACACCTCCACCTCGCATAGCACTAACATCCTATGAAACAGAACATAGCTACCGATTGGTGGGATGTTGAATCAGTTACATCGACGCAGCTGAAGAAATATGAATTTATGCTGGATCCAATGAACAATCAAACTGGATTGTTGCCCAAACTCGCTAACCAGTGGCGTGAGCGTGGCAAACCCATTAGGTCGTTCAAAGACTTGTTACATTGTTACTACAGCGGATTCAAAATCATATGCATTCCATCTGCTAATCAACCTCCGCAGCTCATCCATAATCAATACACTAAGCTGTACGAAGAGATTCGAAGAGCATCGGACATTTCAGCGGAGAGAAGAGAAACGTTAGGTCTATTGATGTCGAGCGAGGAGTTAGAGGTTTACCTTCGATATGCTTTTGAGCACTTCTCCGGAAATGGGACTGAGCCCTTCAATTTTCTGGATGCCGCCATCCGGAACAACCCAATTGCTGCGACATTTGCAGACCACATCATCAAGGTTGCCGTTTTATTGATGAAGAGGACGACCTCACAACCGGGAAAGCAACTGTTTAAGGAGCTGGCTCCACTGGTTGCCTCAAGTATATTTCTGAGTGCAACAAGAACACGCCTCCCGTATCGCGGTAGGTCCTCTTCGTTTATTTCTACGTGGATGTCAATGGGCTGATAAAAAAAGGCGAACCGGAGAACATATTCGACCACTATAAAGACTTTTGTACAACCGCACAGGAGAATTTCTATACCAAGCATTGGCCATGCGAAGAACGCAATAAAAAAGGAGTGCGCTGTGTGAACGTTTCATCAGGCCACGAGAAAGGCCACCAGAGACCGGATGGAAAACTCTTTAAGGTCGGCAAATTTGTTTCCGCGTTTCATTCCCACAAAGAGCAGGAAACCAACGACTTCCTGAAGGACATCCAAGCACATCTCAAAAAACTGGCTGAGTTGAAGAGCCAGCAGGACCTGGTTGGATACGAAGCGGAGGAGCGTGAGGTTTCTAAACTTCATCTCCACCACACGCTGAGCAAGTACACCCGCTTTTGGGGGTCCCGACCTCATAACCAGCAACCACTAACGAGCCATACAACCTGCTTTTCTTGCTTAATGTTTGTCCCCATTCATACACTATGTTGTGGTCATGTCATCTGCGAAAGATGTGTCCTTTCATATTCCCTCAAATCCCAGCACGACAACCTACGTCGAGTCGCAGTTTGCCCGCTGTGTTGCAATATCAGTGATCCGTGGCTATCCCCGTGGGAGATTACCATTAAGCCGCCCACAGCTGGATTGCGGATTCTCTCATTGGATGGGTATGTACCCGCTTCTCTATTTTGACCACAGGAACTAAATACATGATTAGCGGTGGCATACGATCAATTGTACAATTGGCAACTTTGAAAGAACTCGAAAGGGTCATTAAACTCGATATGCCCATCCAGGACTTTTTTGATTTGATAATTGGAACAAGGTACAACCCTTCCTTTAATTTTTACTGCACCGAATCTAATAGAGAAGTAGCGGCGGCGGAATAGTAGCCTTCGGTCTCGGGATGCGGCGACTAAGAGTCGAACAATGTGCACAAACATTTAAGCAGGTTGCGAAAGAAGCATTTACCAAGCGCAATGCTGTTGACTGGCTCGGCATAGGAACTATAGTGGAAGCACAGCATCATAGTATATATAAGACGAACACCCTCGCTAACGCATTGGAGAGAAATTTTGGAAACGAACCTCTCTTCGGTGCTAAGGCTTCCCTAGGATGTCAAATTTCCACCAAAGTAGGGGTAACGGCAACCTCGTCAAGCCACACTGCTTACCTGCTCGCAAACTACAACCGACCGGAACCTGATTTCCGTAAGCTCTCAAGTTCTTCGGCCATTATGCCTACCCCGACTATATCTAACTGGGTCCATTAACAGCACCGACAGCGATTCAATATTCTTTCTTTAGAGGAGAGGACAAGGATTCGGAGATGCAAGCATGGGAAGCGTATGACCGCTCTTGTTAATACTTAAAGACGAGAGTATTGCTGACTAGTCCGTGAAGGCTCCGTGCGACCACTGCCGCTCCTATGTACTTCAAGTCGTTCTACCATTCTGCAAGTACACACACATTCAACGACGGGGGAATAAAGTTCAATAATCCAGTTACATTGGCGAACGAAGAGCGCAAAATAATTTGGCCAGAATCGAAGAATCGCGACCCTGATATTCTTCTTTCCATAGGAACCGCTTTTGATTCATCTTCAACAAACCGACGCAGAGATCCTGGCCCAAGATCGAGAGCAGGTGTAGGAGGCTTTGCGAGAAAAATGTTCAAGATTGCGGTTGATATCATCCAGGATGACATAAACTGCCAGCACACCTGGAAAAAGTTTCTTGAAGGTCTAGCAATTCAAGAAGATGATAAAGAGAGGCACCGAAAGTACTTTCGCCTAAATCCGGATCTTAAGGGAACCAAGAAACCCGTCCCAAAGCTGGACGCAGTTGATCAAATGGATTGGCTTGAAACCTACACTAAAGAGCTTTTGATCCATTCACAAGAGTTGCATGCTGTGGCTGCAACTTTAATCGCATCACTCTTTTACTTCGAAATAAGTCATATCGAAGGTGATACAGAAGAAGGGCCTTTGATTATTGAGGGTACGTAATAATTGGTACAAGGCAGGTATACAGCTCTCTATCTAACGCCATTCATTAGGAACAATTCTTTGCCGATTGACAAAGGGGTCGAGTGCCCTTAGAGAGCTAACGGCACGACTCAGAGAAGATTCTACGTCTAATTCTGGAAGCAACTCTAGCTTTCATATCAAAGACAGTGAGGAATCATACGAATCCCTCGGCGAACCTTCTCTTCAGAAAGTGTGCGACGATGTTTTTGCATTCCGTCCATTTCAACTCCCTGTGTCGTTTATCATACAGGATCGCGAGGCACCGACCCGTATGTATCTCTCCTTACAGGGCAATCCGGATGGAAGATCTTTGATTAGTGGCTTTCCTCGCGTCCTGCTGGAAGATGATGGGCAATTGTCTTCGGATCCACGATGTAAACACCATCATCCTATTATTTGATTACTGGTTTAACTTGTGCGTGTGAAGCTCGACTTCAGAGTTCCCGCAAATTTAAGAATGGCAGCGCGCCCCAATATCGCCCCCCACACGAGCTCAACGCGAATTCTTCGCCTAACCTACAACAGGACCCCGAGAGACCTCGTACGAAACGATCGACTTGGAGCGTCTAGAAACATCAAGTATGGATTGTGAAACAACCCAAACCGTCCCTTTAGTTTGATTGAGAGTTGGCGGATATTTTAATAGTGCTTCGAGCAGAATATTGAACAATATACATGAGGGTTTGTGTTGTCTACATTTAATCCTCTTTATCCTCATTATACGCAATGTGAAACCCGATCGCATGAAATAATGGCCGTTTAATCTCACCACTACCGCAATCTGCCGAGAGCTAGGGTACAGGCACGGGGTGTTGTGAGATACCACCCGCCTATGACTTTTATCATTACTACCCTATCAATTCGTACTCGGGTCAGGCTGTAGAAGATTGGACGCTCCTTTTTCGGCAGGTTACCACACAAACTGACTAGATATGATATAGCAATGGGTATAACATGATCTGAATTTTACCAGAAAGGGCAAAGCCAGTGTACTTTGACTTTGTTCCTAGCTTCACCCTTAGTCAACAGTGACTCAACGCCTTGCTCCCACAGCAAAATCCATTGCCAGAAATGGGTTGTTCGATCTTCAACAGCCTGACCCTAGTACATAAGGCAAGTGCACTAGTAGTCTGTCCAGGGGTTTGGGGGTAATATCATGATCAGCTCAGGATACCACCTCTGGTGCAGAATTCAGCCGAAAATCTGTCAGCACTGTATTTTCCGCCTGAAAATAGTTGTCAGCAGCGAGCGCCGTTTGGACTTAAGTGGCTAATATAAGTTGTTACTATATAGCCTAGAATAAGATCTAGAGAGGTCTCTCGGAGTTATTTGGAGTCGCCGATACACTCCTACACAAATTCTCACTCTTGCCACCCGCCACTCCACGCGCACCACGGTACAGGTACGCGGTTACCCAATTATATCTCTGTTATCTTCTTAAAATCACTGCCATCACTGTCATGCTAGAAGAGGACGTGGGTCATGGAGTTGTTCAAACATATTATCAAAGTTTATTTCTCAGACCGCATCTGTTGCATGTGTACCTGCATCGTGAGCCTCAGGTCCGTTTGATATGCAGTTGGTGTATGAGGATATGCCTCAGGAGAGCGGCTCATATTAGTGCAAACGGATATAGATATGGATACGGATATGGGAGTCAAGTCTGTATATATAGGGGCCTTCGGCCCTCGAGATCAGTCAATCAACAAGTCTTTCAAGCATCCAAAGTAACAGCATCCGGCAGAGCCACACGCATAATCCTACATGTCGGACAGGTGCAACATATACGTTCTAGCGAAGATGCGTCTATATTATTAAACATCTACGAAGCGGTTTTAATAGCCAAAAAATTTTCCTAAAAAAGCGAGTGAAAACTCCGTAATCCCAAAACCCTAGCTAAATGCATATTCCCCCACACGAGTTACCAAATAAAAAAACTAATGGATGCAAACGAACGTGGAAAAGAGTGACTGCTTAACATACCCCCCCAAAACTTATTACCCCTGCGGCTCAGGAATGGCGGTACGCTTCGCCATGAATGGAAACCTCACCCGACGACGACGAGTAGAAGTCACCCGACGAGTAGAGGAGGTGGTTCTCCTGGTAGAGCTGGTGGAGGAGGTGGTGGTTCTCCTTGTAGAGCTACTGGAGGTGGTTCTTGTGGAAGTGGGTGTGGTCCTTGTTGAGGTGGAAGTCGTCCTTGTGCTGGAGCTTGTCGTCGAAGTCGAAGATCTAGTTGTCGAAGTCGAAGTAGTTCTGTCTTGACCTTCAACTCGAGTCGCATGATATTCCTTGAGTGCCTGGTCGATCTCATCCACGCTTGCATATGCATCTAGCGAAGAGTAGAACGGCAATGTCTCAGTGCGTATCCTATTTAGATCCGTACCCTCGTATGGCTTTGCTCGCCATCTTTGCTCCATGGGATCAATAAACCTAGTAGTCTCCGGGTATCCAAAGTCTTGAAGAGCCGTCACGTTGAAAGCTCCCATCTGTTTTCCTTGCTGTCAGAACAATATTCAAGGACGTGGTGAAGGAGCTCAGAAATACCATATCGTCATCTTCGTGCACAAGATTGTGGCAGTGGAACATGTAAACACCGTCCCAAGGGGCATATCGAGCCAGAACTCTGACCTTCTCATTGCGGCCCAGGAGCACAACGTCCTTCAGAGCTACCCTTTCGTAAGGCTCAACTCTGCCCCTACCACCCTGCCGCGACACGATCTGGAAGTCGACCAGATGGATGTGAACCGGATGTGACCAGCCTCCACTGTTGTTCTCAAGTTCCCACAGCTCGATAGCGCCACGCTTTGGTTTTGCCAGGATACGGTTCGCGACGTCTGCAAAGGTGACTCCGTTGATTGTCCACTGGCCACCACTGCAAAGGATTAGCTAACAAGAACGTCGGATGGTTTCTACAGTCAACTTACGACTTCGCAAATCTGAAGCTGTGGTCAACAGTAGACCTTGCAGGCAGTAAGTCCAAGGTCCGCAGCCGAGATGGAGGATCATTATTGAACGAGTTATCTGTGACGGTTGTTCCAACCACAAACTGCATAACTCTGTCCGTTCCAGCGTAGTCTTCGTCTTTCATCACCTGCGATGCGATGTTAGTCTGCTGAATTCAAAACACACTTAGAAAAGGCAAATACATCTCGAGAATTCCTCATAGTTATGTTCCTCCCTCGGAAGGCGGAGAAGTCGAATATAACCTCCCATCTCTCGGCCATTGACATATACACTGGAATGATCAGTAACTACTCTGTGACGGGCTGGGGGTGTAGAGAACTGACCATCAGCGACAACCACGGGTTCACTCATGAATCCAGCGTCCGATGCGACGATCGTGAACGGAAGCTTTCGAGTAGTCCCAACCTCGACGAAGGATAGCCGGAATGCTCTGCTGACAGATGCATCCAATAACCTGAAGCGGTACCTGCGAGGCTCGACTCTTAGGTAGGGCCAGGGTTGACCATTCTACAACGACTAGACTTAGCTGCGTTTCGGACGTGTGGTTGGCTGCACGTACAACATGGATAACATCACCGAAAAGACTGTCCTTCTCGCCTGCTGGCGAGACCAGGTCTCCATTGGCTCTGTACTGCTTTGACTGGAGCATCAAAGGTATGTCATACCTGCCCCTGGGAAGCCGATAGCGTGCCTCCTCAGCAGGGTCAGTGAGAATGTAAAAACCCGCTTGTCCGTAGTATGCGTTGACTGCAGTGATATGCATCGCATGGTCATGATACCACATGGTTCGCCCCTCTTGATGGTTGGGGAAATAGTAGTCCTAGAAAGGTTAATTGGACGCACTCAATACACAAAGACATACATACCTTGTATTGCCCCGGGTTTATCATATCCTCTGCCCAGCCGTCAAACGGTGCCCGAGAATAAGAACCGTGAAGATGAACTGCAGACGGTCTGTTGTATTCATTGATAAAGCGAACCAAGGCTGAACCCATCGTCGTCAGCACCAAATAGACAGAAAAAGGAGAAGAAAACGTCCTCACCTTCACGTCCTCTTGTCATCTGGAAAGTTGGACCTGGAGACATGCCATCATAGCTGTTCACATCATTCAGTTCATGCCCGGCAGCACCTATCCATATTGGCGACAGAATTACCCAACAAGATTGACCGTTCCGAGTTCTGGATATGGCTGCGCTTGAAAACCTTTGATATGAATCTCGTAGAAATCAATCGGGATACCAGTTGTTCGATTGGTATATGTCCTACAGATATTCGCGAGTTAGTACTAATACCGATGTTGTGCAGCGCGAATGCAATGCAGGGCTTAGATGATCTTTCAACTAAATCCCAACCAATAGACGCTGTTTATATGTAGAGGGAACTTACGCCACCGGTCGAGCTGTAGGGGGAATTGGCAGGGGGAACTGGAAGAAATGTGTATACTTTATATCTGTCAGTAATGATACACATGCACTTAAAAAGGAAGTATTGAAGCAAAATACATACCACTGGACTCTCCCAGTCATCATCACCAGCGTATACAGCCGAAGGAAGAATTGCCAAAAGACCGGCAAACGTAGCTCCGAAGTTGAACCTCATTGTCGGTAAAGGTAAAGACTGTGAATTACCGGAAACAGCGGTAAACGGGCAATTTGACCTAAACAATGACAATTCCAGCGGACAAGCGTCGAAAAAACGCAGAAGGCATCAATGGGTCTTTATAACATGATCCTACGCGACGTACCTACTCTACATAGGGGAAAGGGAGACACCTGCACTGGACCCACAGTGAAAAGCCAAGTCGTTTGGCATGGCGAGATGTTGGATCTACTCTTGAAGCGCACAAGTGCCACTTGTTTGCTCATCGTGTAGATACAAACTGTATGTGGCTGACTAGGTTCGTATCTATTGTACCGACTATTCATCGTACATCTCCCGAGATAGGTGGCACCAAAGTTTTCCAGAATAATAGTCGCCACGCTTCCACTCTGTGATACTATCCAGACGACTTGAGCGAGGTTTGTCAATAGTGATTTGGTAGCGTTCTTGCGATTTCAGCCGTACGCATGTGGAATGAATAACTCTGCCAAGAGCCTGTCTTGGCTGTTGAACTCTCCAAGATTCAAATTTCTTTCCGACCTTCTACATAGGACGGACAGTTCGTGTTCACTGTTCCATCGTGACATCTCTAAATTACTGCACCTAGAGTCGCTCGCTGCAGGAGAGATTCATGCGGATGGGATAGCGAGCAAGCGGTTTCCGGAGCACCGAGAATGTCTCGCTTAATGTCTTTGCCATCAGATGTCGCTCCCCTGGCCAGATCTCCTGTCTCGTAACACTTACAGTTCGAGGCCTGCGGCGGTGGGGCCGGCATTGCTCTTTATGCAGGGAAAGACAGAAAAAGGAAATATACGACTGCGTGCTGCATTCTGTGTTGTTACTCCAAGCCCCAGCCGCGGGCACTTCAAAGTAGTGGTATATCGTATGCACCATATAAACCCGGCAATAGCAACGATGACCTACGCACAATTCGTGTGGCCGTAACTAGCGCCTGTTCGACTACCCAAGCCTATTATATTGATCATCTTTTCCTCTGCTACGGGGTAGCTGAGAATCCTCAATCATACTTGAGTAAATCAAACGAAATACGCCCTTGAAGAAAGAACCCAGTTGCTACTAGGGTGACCCCATCAGTCACCAGCCCTTCCATATAAGGCGTAGGGCTCGGGTAACCTACCAATGGATGACGATCCTTTCGTGGCATGGCATCAAGGATTCTTAGTTGAGACTTTTTGTAAGTTGAATTTTGCTTCTCAACCCTTAGGAAAATCCTGACAGCCAGTTAAATTACCCTCCTCCCAGTAGATACGGGACTGGCTGATTCCGAGTTGCGATGTACCGCACATCATAACGGCAGCGAGCGTACCGTCTTGATCTTGGCTCTGCCCTATTTTTGGAACTGCGCTTGTCGGATATCGGATGTTTGCCTTGACCGTTAGCGAGGACTGGTACAACCCCCTCTCATTAGCAGTCACTCGCCGCAGTTCTGTTGAAGGCAGTGTACGTTCCACAGCGTAAGCGTTGTACATAGTACTGTCGAAAGCAGAAATATAAGAACTCGCTACTGTATTCGCAGGCCAGATCATAAGCACCAATGTACCTAGAGTTATTTAGGTCCATGTGGAGTACAGTCACACGCCCAAAGCGACGAAACGCCTCAGACCAACGGCGAAGCCGGATGTCCCGATCTGAGTTAAAAATCAATTGACCAATAATCAATTGACCGGAAGAAAATTCCTCTTTTATTTAGTTGCACTCTGTTCCGGCGGTTGTACTAGCACTTTTGCCAATTATCGAGCGTTTTCTCAGTGGCTCCCAGCGGCTGGACTCTAAGTACGTTAGTTACTTATTTCACATGTAAACAGAGAACAAACCTGGGTACTGCACTACTTAACCTATTCCCATGGTGCATCCGCCCTTACCTCACAATTCTTATCTCGATAACCAAATGACAGGCGGATTAGCCGAGAGACGTCAGTGTGATATAACTAGAATCTATAGGATTGCATATCTAGATCCAGATAACTAGCAGCAAGTATTGAATACTTGCATGTTAGATTCGATCCAAATGCAGTCTGTGAACATCATCGTAAAGTACTCTATCGTAGTGCATTGACGAGCTACCTAGTCGTCTAGTGAAGATAGCTCGGTAGTATACGAAGTGATGATCGGGCGATCTGACGGTCTGGGGTCTGGCGATCCGGTAGTCTGGCGATCGTTACTAGGCCGCTTCAATACCATTGATCTATCTTCACTAGGCCACTACCTCATCAATGCACCACCATAATGGTGCGGGGGAGGAAGGGCAAAGAGGGTAGGCGGGAGAGTTCCAGAAATAGCTGACCATCGAGATCGATATCAGATCTTTCCTCACTGCGTCCAACGGGAGTTCCTTGTTCAGGTGCATGTGGAGTAACAGCACAGGAAGCTGCCGATTGTCGATGAGGGATATCTAGACATATCCTTGCTTGCTATCACAAGGCGATCGTTGACAGTGGGTGAGTAGTATTCAGTCCTCTACCGCCGCCTAAAAGATGCAGCATCTACATACTTGCCACTAAACAAACCCACCTGGGTAGGCAGTGACCGTCTAGCAAGCGAAGTCAATAGCCACCTGTTAGTGCACCTTCGGCACAAACTCAGATTGTACCGAGCCCAGCGTCATAGTTGCCTTTCAGCCCATAAGCCCTATATACTGGACCAATCGTACCTTATAGTCTGTTAGGGCTCGATCTGCGCCTTCTGGTGGCCGGCGAGCCAAGATGGTCCCCATGGGATAAACCGGTTTGTAGGATACAAGGCGAGTACCTAGTGTGGGGGTAGTAACGGACTCGACTCGTAGGAGGCTCGAAATATCCTACCAGTTTTGGGTAAAAGTCTTTGACTCGTGTATAAACTCCAGCCGGTAGCTTAGTGATGCACATGAGACGAGATGGGACAAGACCAGCCCAAGTATCGTCTCGTCTTGTCGCGTTAGAGGTGGGTCGCGTCTTGCCTCAGGGTTTGGGAAACCTCGGGGACTTTGATGGGGCAAAATAACTGAAAATATACAGTATAGTGGGTGTACACCCCTACTTGTTGCCATTACATTGTCGGCCCAATTTTCTTATTCGTTTTTTCCCTTCTTTTAGACCATCTCTACGGTCCATTTTGTTGAGGCTTGATCCCCCTTAAGCACCATCTGCCGCTTGCTCTTGTTATCTTCCGCCCTTGTGGACATCCTCGTCCTCCGTCTCTGTCTACAATCAAAAAGACTGCGCCGTTTCCAGCCTTTATAAGGGATCCCAGGTGGATGATACGGTTGAATTGGTCCCTAGAATCTAGACCGCAAACTAGTAGCTGGCGACGGTAGTACTGGACCTTGAACTGTAGCAACTAATGTGATTTTGACAGGATTAAGAGGTGGTGTATTAGGGACTCGCTCTAAAAGCAGTCTTGAAGGCTACAGATTTGGAGACGAAAACCAAAGGTTTTCTAGTGCTAGTGACACCGAGATACCCGTAACATGCTTTGTAACGAGATTTTCATGACATTTAGACACCATATACAAAACCCTACTATTGCTACCAAAATACAATTAAGACTGCAAAAAAAAACCACACGACAATGCAAATTATCGTGTCATTTCTTAGCACAACTTTTGTACCTTATGGGAACTCTAAAACGTATTGATGGATTAGGTTTTGCACTGACTGACTGAACATGAAAGTTAATTCATCAGGAGGATTCTGTGGCAGAAATAAGCGGTTCAACGCGAACATCTATGGCAAAATAATTCTTGTATGTATCATCCGCAATTCCTACCCGCGTACCCAGCCGTTCGAATCTTCATAGAGCCACCCATTTTGCACTATTTCTCACTCTTGTTTTTCAGTTTAACTGATGTACTAGTAGAATATTTGAAGGGTAAAGGGGATCTCTCCCATCTAACCAGACCACCCAGAGGGGGAGGGGAAGCGGGCACTGTCACTCTAGATTGAGTGAATACAATATGATTAGAACAAACAAAGTAGAATACCTGTTTAAATTACCAAGTCATTGTTTAGATAGCAAATTTAAACAACGACTTACTACTTAAGTATTTATTTTACTTTAATTAGCATCTTTTGTTAAGGTGGTAATTAAAATCGAGTGTAAGTTTGTGACTTTTCTTAGTCCATTTAAATCACGTGTTTGGAAACTCTTGGGCACATCATGCTGTAGGTAACTTCTTTTTCTCAAGCTCGCTTGTTCGCCGCGAAGCGAAACCGAAAGTCTGATATTTGGTACTTAAGCTCGAACTCAGCACCCTCCGCCCAGGGAGGGTGCTCCTCCTTGAGCACGCGAAATCTGAGTTGGTTTACAGCTTAATAGACATGGTGTTAATGGAACCGGTTCCGCAGCTCGGCTGAGCTGCATGAGCCGCATTCCGATTTTCGTTACGATAACCCTGGACGCTAACGAAGTCCAATCAAATTTAAAAGGCTGTATTATATTATCCAATCACATTGTGATAAATCGTTGTAGCTGCAACTCCATCAGATTTGTTTTTTCGTAAAGGCTTGCCCCACCCTAAAGTAAAAGCAGCTGAAGCCGCAGCCGCAGTTGTCTTCATCTCACGACTCCTCCCACACAATGTCCGGTTTCGAAATGGCAGATTTGGTTCTCGGAACACTTCCAGTCCTTGTTGAAAGCATGAGAGTTTACCTAGATGCCACTCAAAAGGTCAAAGATTTGAGAGATCACAAACGCGTCCTCAGGCACTTTAATATGGAATTGCTGAATGTTGAAAATGTCTGTCGGGACCTCCTCGCAGGGATAGCGACTGATGACGAGGCGACTATGTTGTTACGCAATGGTACAGAACCTGTGTTGCAAGATAGAATACAGGAGCGTCTAGGGTCGGCGGGTGCTAGTGAGTTTATGAGATCGATGCAAGAACTATATGAATCGTTGGAGAAACTGAAAATGATATTGGAATCGAGAACAATGAGGTTTGCATATTGATCCTGGGGGGTTGTGAAGATGGTAAAATCCAGCTAATAGCTTCGAATGTATAGTTCGGAAAGGTTAACAAAAGAACTTGGGGTACGATAAAGCTCGTACTCGAAAGCAGAGAGGTAATGGAGCACATCTCCAGGATTGTCCGGGATTTGGAATCAGTGGTCATGCTTGAGCATGTCCAACAGAGGCCAGTATCAATTTTATGATATCATACGAAATCATGCTATTAACTTGTACAATTCCCTTCAAGAGAGATTTTCAGCTTGTCAATGCCCGGCACGCCATAGTGTGAATCTACGGTTGGAACAAGTACGGGTGGAGGGGCTAGATATGGATCATTGGGTCGCGAGATTTAAAGTTCTCTTTTCTTTCGATGTCCTCGATTCAACGCATCTTCCACAATGGAAGTGGCGTGAAATCGAATTCCAATCCATCAACCACAGAATGTCCGCAAAATTTTCGGAGAAGGGTATCAATGACGAGGCTCGAGATGGCGAAAAGAGCGAAGCTGCTGCAACGTCAACAGAGCCGGTCTCGCCGCACCAGGAGGGGCAGGATCATGGGCACAGAGTAGCTATATTCCAGAGAGCAAAGCGCTTTGTGGGTTCGGTTTCGTCGGGGTGGGATGGCAGTAGTGCACAGGAGTAAGGAGTTGTGGGTCATTTGGTTGCAAACAATGGAGCACTGCGCTGACATTATATAGAGTGCAAAAGCCCCGAAAGGTAGTGAACTTCGCAGAAGCATATGTACCACCTCCTTGGACCGGTCTCGCGCGAGAGATAATAGATCTTTGCACCGAAATTTCAGAAGCTGACGGACGCGAATCGAAGCTGGGCATTCTAGTCTCCAACAATAGTTGGTTACTCAGGGTATCAACTGCTTCTCCTTGTGCAAACTATGAGGTTGAAGCAGTCTCACTTGATACTCTGTTTCAAAAAAAGGTTCTCCAGAGATCTGATAGACTGAGGCTGAGAATTCAAATTGCTTCCTCTACAATGCAGTTGCATTCCACAAGGTGGCTCAGTGAGAGTTGGGGGAAATGCGATATCTTCTTCCCTCAGGCCACAGTCGAGGTTCCACTCATAACAGGGGGTGTCGGCTTAATACTGGCACCGGTTTTGGGAAAGCCGTTCGTTCGCTGGACTTTTGACCCCATGGGTGGTCGGCCCGCACAGGTTGCAAACGCAGAACCGAACCCCCCGCACCACAAAAACTTGTTCTCGCTAGGCATTATACTCGTTGAGCTCTGCTTCGGAATGCGGCTTCAAGATCTCCCAGTATCCTATACTACCGATATCGCGAGCGATTCCACCAAAGTCAACGAACTCCTTCATAAATAGAAGGGGAAGAAGGCCCAATTTATAGTTCTGTAGGTATGAGTCGTCATCCGTTTCATCGAGGTTAAAATTAGCGTTAATGCTAGTGCGTTATTGCATTCTTAGCCTGGATAACATCACTCTTACGGCAGCTCATACGAACGTGGTTTCTAGGTTACAGCGGAATTGGGAGAAATTCACTACTGAGGCGCCCGACAGGAAGCTTATGAAGGGTAGTCTATGGCTGTAAGGTGGGGTGAGGTACATTGAAAGTTGGTAGTAATGCACATAAGTACATGAACGAGTCCTAGATACGACATACTCGAAGGAATTCCAGAAGGCTGAGGGGGTTCTTTCAGTTTATTTATTACGCAACGAGCACCATGTTTGCTTACTAGTTCTTTCTTAATCATACAGTAATTCAAAATCAAGTTCATTTGTCACGTTGCCTGACAATACAACTCGAGCAGTGTCAAATTTGGAGAGCTCCGTATAAGATGAATTAGGCGAGGATGTACTCGATCTACTCAAGAAACTAAAGAGGCCAGTCACTCATGTGAGAAGTCACCCAACTAACCACAAAGGTTTATCCATACGATATCCATCATATTCCACAATAGCTACACTACAAACCGCCCTCGCAACATATATCGAACTCTGTCCAATCACTTTATATATAGCTATAGCCCGAAATGAAGCATTGGGATGCAACACTCAGTGCACTGATCATGAGCACATAAGTACTCGAGTATATATATATATATACTTATTGAGAGAGAAACAGAATCACGTATGCATATAGAAGAGCATATAGAAGAGACCAAAATACGTCCCACAGAATCGAGTAAGTCCGTAATCTTACCCCTGATGCCCGAATTCGAATAAGCTAAGCAAGACTTCCCATTACCAGTGTATCACTCGCAAGTTCCAATTCTCATTTCTAGTTTTCTACATCCGATTTACGAGAAAGGGCGGGTTGATTTACGTATCCTAAAGTACTCTACTTATCAATGTAGCTATCCAAGTCCTGATTCATTGTCAACATAGATGTATTGCATTGACGACAACAGGCTAGCAATGCGCTGTGGTACCCGAATTATTCCAAGGTTTCACAAAAAAAAAAGGGGGGGGGAGAGCTTATTCTCTTGGCTTTCAATCTCTGTGATGATGCGAGGTCATACTGTTCGACTTTCTGCCAGTGCAAGTTGTTCTTTCAAAAGCAGTGGGAGAGCATCACAGAGAACGTCCCGTCAAGGCTTCTCATTCCCAGCGTCGGTTTCCATATCACCCTTAACCTTGAACATTTAAAGTACTTAGCGACGATTTCGGCTAAACAATCGACCAATGGCTTACCTTACTACGTCCTGGGACTCTGATAAGATTTACAGTGCTGACTCGATTGGTAAACGTCATTACGCCGGTGCAACACAAATTACTAATCGGTAATTTCGTAGCAACTTCGATCCTTGGGGACTCGGAATGTCGAACAAGCCGAGTGCGGCAATGCGTTCGAAACTCCTCGGCATATCCCTTTAGTCCGCTAACCCTTATGGCAATCACCACCACTTCGCGTCTCGTCACGCTTTTTACGTGCCTTTGCCTTTGCCGTCCATATTCCATTCGCCCTGGCGGACAATGGTGAGGATTTCAGTAACAATCTCTTTTCAGATTTAGCGTAAGTCAGCAAGCCCCAGCGTGTGTGCTTTTCCTTGGGCTGACGATTGGATTGAAAGCCCAATTCTGGCCTTATTTGGAGAGCAAATGGCTAAGCAATACATGAGTCAGTCCATGGGCTGGGTGGACGATGTGATCTTTGCCATGGCGCCCTTGAGAGTAATTACCCATCGTTGAGGCCATAAGGGTAGCCGGACCTAGTCAATTGAAAGCGGTGATCGGCCGTGCTAGAGAGGGAAAGGGTGTGGTTGAAATCGAACTGATGTCTTCTACTTCGAGCGAAGTTTGCGAACTATGGAACGGATATGTAGTTGTCAGGGTCCTCGGGTCACCTCCGATCTTGGAACTACTTTACCACACTTCTGCACCGGAACGTCCTCCACTTGATGGAATTCAAGATGGTTTATCGATGTTAGACTCCGAGTTTGACAAATCCGAAATGATACCTCTGAGGCCTCGGGACGGCGGAAAACCGGATGGGTTTCATCATACCGGAGTTTACAATTTCGAAAAGGCCATAGATGCCAGGTTGCTCATGGGTTCTCATCCGCAGAACAGACCACTAACATATAATGACGAATCACGGGGGAGCGTGGAGCACAACTAATCTGCACCCAACATTGCCCTGAACGCTGGTGGTCAAAGGGTCTCTGGATTTGAATTAAAATTAGTTGCACTAATCGGTTTCACGTTACAATTGGCCGTCGTGGCGTTTGCGGGATATAGTGCAGTTAACGTCCAGAAACCCAACTGTATGCGTTCCCATTGATAGCGGCCGGTACGGTGGCTTTAGTCCTGGGGATGTTTTGTTGCGCCCGGATTATTGAGCAAAGTACCAGGGAGTCGACTTGGATCCCGGAGACTATGAAGAAGCACATCTCATGAGGTTGCCATGGATTTAGAAAGGTGTTCCCGTCGGAGACCAACTCTTCGACTCGTACTTTATACCTCGCAACAACAAAAGTCCCCGGTTTGAGAAATTCTATCGGTGGCTTCCAAATTTTCTAGAGTAGTGGCTCAGCAGCGGTAATCGACTTCAAATTACAACATCCCGAAAAGAAGAACGTGAAAAAGCTACTTCGGCAGCCGTTAGTACGATAATAAGTGTGGTAATAAGTGTTGTTGGGTTCGTTGCGCAATTTGTAGGATTGAGAGGTCTTCATTGGTCGGTCACAATTGCTCAATTGCTAGCAATTGGGATAATGACAATCTTGAGAGCGGTCGTGAGACGAAATTTGGTGCATAAGATCGAATTCGAGCTAATTATGAGCGGATATGAATTGGATCTCGTGGCCAGAAGGATTAAGGGATGCCACTACTGGAACGTGGTTGCTTGGCCATGGGACTTTGGTAGCAGTGATCATGTTATCTCTTCCAACCAACGTGTAAATGAGGTGATGGATACTAGATGTCGCCTGACTGAATTATCCGAGTGGGATTGCCACTGGCAGAAATCTGTGGATTCCACGGTCGATGCAATAGAAGCGGTCATTAATTTCCTATGCACGAGTACGGATGTCACTTTTACCGATCTATCAACAGTATTCGAATGGACAATGGTTGTCGAGGCAAAATTCGATAAAGCAGCTCAATTTGATTTTAGTACTATCCCACTGCGCATGTCGAGGGAGTGGCTGTCCGATGGCCGCGGGTGGGGCTATTGGAAAGTAGATAGGAGTAGGATTGAAGCCTTTCTTGGGTTATGGATGTTACAATTCAGACTCTCCGCTGGCACAAATCCATCGCATTGTCGATCCTCGATGACCAATTAGGAAGGACATCCTATGAACAGTGGATTAAGCGCCTGGCACGGCCTATCACAATAAGTCACGACAAACTCTGGAACAACGAGATTGAGATACTTGTTGTGGGGAAACCGTCAAATCAGCTGCCACCTTCCCCCCGGAGCGTTAACCATCTAGCAGTCATATCAGAAACCCCGTTGGATTACACATGCGGTCAAATTATACTCTCGGGGTTTATTTCTAGCATTGCTGAGAAAGGATTGCTGGATATCGGAGGTGTAGTGAGGGTACGTGGCGGTGAGGAGGGAGTAAAGTCTTCGTTTGGCTTAAGACATTCAGTTTTAGACAAACTGGTGGATAAGGTAGAAGAGACAGGTCTAGCCAACGCTGAAGAGGCATTCCTAAGCATTGTTCTGCCACTCCAAAGGTCAGGAAAACTTCCTATCACTCTCGGCGCAATGGAAGCATTTCAAGAGACGAATAGCGAAATCGATATTTATTTGAAGGGTGGACGGTTCGAACAGGCAGAACCACTTCTTCTGTGGTTGCAGGACGCCGCAGAATCATCTGCACTTCGTTACGAGGTCAAGGGGAAATGGAGCGAAGCCTGTGGGGTATATTTGCAACTTTGTATGACGTATGATCGTCTCGAAAGCGGCGGATATTATGCCAACGGAGCCGACATATCTCTGGGTTTATTTTGTGAACGAATGCTCATTTCTCTCAAGACGAGCCCTGCAGGCCACGAAAGGGCGGACCGAATCCCCCTTGATGTTGTTCGCGACAGCTTGCAGACCGAGAACCAGACGATCACAAATATATGGTCCGATAGGTTGCAAAGGTGGGGTATCAGATTAGCAAAACTAGAGGATGATGCAGGAATGATATTCCCCATATCCCCCGAGACTGGAGCCGAGCAATTGCGCCATGCAGTTGCGAAATGTAATTGCATAGGTCTCGTATGAGAAACTAGCTATATATCTCGACTCTCAGGGTTCTTTACTGGTTCTAGCATCTAGGTTTGGTCATACAACTGCCGTGAATCGGTTGTTGGCAAGCGGTACCAACCCGTGTGCACAGGATGATAATGGCATGACTGCGATGCATCATGCCTCAGCGAGAGGACATATATCTATCGTCCGATTCCTCCTGCCCTATGTTCAATCAGCATCTACCATCGATCCCAAGGACCACCTTGGTCAATCACCCCTGGACTTAGCAATGAACAATAACCAAGGATCTGTTGTGGCCCTGTTGGTGTTTAATAGTGCCCAGGACATGTACAAAGCCGACAAAGCAAAAAAACTTCTTGAATTATCGATTCGAATGGGATCACCCGCAGCTATCAGGAAAATTATAGGTATGAAACATGATATAAACATGCAGGACGAGGAATGCGGGCGAACACCATTACTTTGGTCATTATGGAGACATTCACGAGTGGCGTCACCATTAATGCTCGAAAATGATAGTTCCGGATCCGGATGCGGTATACCGAAAATGATGTCTTGAAGACAGACAAATGGGGCCAGTCAGCGCTACACTATGCGGCAAGCAGAGGCGACGTTTATACCTCGCAACTTTTAATTCGAAGGGAGCCAACATCAATGCCAGGACCTCGATGGCTCGACAGCGCTACAATTGGCCGTCGCAAATGGTCACGAAGCGGTTGTCGCCGTACTGCTAAGCAATACTAATCTTGGTACTAATGCTCAAAGAGGATATTATGGTAACACGCTACAAGCAGCGGCGTTCTCTGGCAATGAAGCGGTTGTCTGTCTATTGCTCAACAACGATCCCGACATCAACGCAGGGGTGGTCATTATGAATCTGCATTACAAGAAGCAGCATTTTCCGGCAACGAAACAGTGGTCCAGTTATTACTCGACAAACATCCCAACGTCAACGCCAAGGGTGGACATTTTGGGAATGCATTGAACGCAGCCGCATTTTCTGGAAACGAGAGCGTCGTTAAACTACTACTAGAGCACGGCGCGGATATTAAAACGAAAGATAATGCACAACATTGGGCCGCCGCAAGCGGGCACAAGACCATCGTAAGGTTACTCCTCGCTCGTGGCGTTGAAATTGAAACTAGGGCATCATACAATGATATAGTACTACACCGGGCTGCGGCAAATGGACAGGAGGCCATGGTGGAGCTATTAGTCGACCTTGGTGCCAGTATCAATTCGACGTCAAACCACTACTACTTGCACCAGTGCTACACTAGGCTGCTGCGAGTGAACATGAAGGTACAGTCCGACTACTCCTTAACCGAGGCGCCGAAACTCAGAGTAGCCCGTCCGGAGTCGCTCCTGCGCTGCAATGGGCCGCGAAAAACGGGCATGTAACGGTGGCTGAGCTACTCCTGGATGGTGGGTGTGATGTCAACACTAAGGAAGCCGGAGAGACCGCGCTACACAAGGCCGCCGAAAACGGCCATGAGCTGACAGTCAAACTTCTTCTGGACCGCGGTGCACACACCCAGACGAAGCCATGGGACGTCTCACCTGCCCTACACAGAGCTGCAGGAAACGGCCACGCTTCTACGGTTAAGCTGCTCCTCGACAACCGTGCCGATGTTAATACCGCAGCACTTGGTGAGACTGCATTACACTGGGCTGCAAGAAACGGGCATATATCTACGGCCAGGCAATTGCTTGATTATGGTGCTGACGTCAATGCGGAGAACTCCGAAACCGATATGACTCCTACTCCTCGCTGCAGAGAACGGGCACGAGCTTATAGTAGACCTACTACTCAACGGTGGCGCCGACATCAATGACGAAACATACGAAGACAGAAGGACTGCGCTACACCGAGCCACCGAGCACGGATACGATGGCAGTCAGGCTGCTGCTTGCCCGCGGTGCTGACGCTTCTACTAGAACACGCAAAGGCAAAACGGCCTTGGATCTGGCTTCCGGAAATGAGGAAATTACTCAGCTGATTCTCAACCGCCAGAATTGAGCTACCGGCGTACTTGGAAGCGCTCTATAGACATACGGTGACATTTCTATGTCGTCTCGCTCGCATTAGCTGTCATGCAACCACCCGCTCATCCTCGCTAACATAGTATTAACATAGGTTAATAATATTCGTCTTTATACCGTAGATTATGCTACGCCTTCGCTTTGGAAGTTGCAAGACGCAGCGCTAATACAGGAGACTTCTATTATGGCTACGATACGGCTTCTAGTACGAAAAGAATGGAGATGTGTCAGTGCGAACTGTGTGCGAACCGTGCTCAGACAATTTGGAGGGGTGGAGTTGAAGAAGCATCTGAGTGAATTACTGGCCGTTGAATCTGGTTTTCTAGGCTACAACATGCGGAGGAGAAAAAGCTGCAGACCCACTGCTATTCTAGCGATGTCATGCTTGTCTACAGTCAAGTGGATGTAAAACATTGATCCCGTTGTTTGATAACCACAGTGCCACTGAATTGCCAACAATGAAGAATAGCGGTTAGTTGTGGGAACTACTTATCTAGGCAGAGTATCGTTCCGGCCATTGGGGGTGTAGGTACACGCAGTGATACAAGTTAAGTCCCAGAATTCAGGCCGCAAACCAGTAACTGATGATGATAGTACCGGGTCTTAGCCTGCAGCAAAAAACGCGACATCGACAAGAGGCGGTGTATGCACCATATCCCTACTATATCCCTACTATATAACACACGAGGACGCAGTCAACTTGGCCGGAACATGGCAAGCTTGCGAGTGTCACACGCCCGAAGGAGCTAAAGACGAGTTCGGCCCAACTTTGAGAGCCAGCAGAAGTATTTTTCGGGGTAGTGTGGTTTCCACACGCGTGTTCACTTGTGATAAATATTAGTTATCTACCACGAGAATCTGTCTGTTGTAGGTTCAGCAGTGAGAGTTTAAGAGTTTTCTATAATGCTTAGTGACTGGTCGTTCAACGGGGGGTGGGCACTGAAAAGAAGAAATTATAGAAACTAAGTTTATTGTGGTTAAGTGATAATGTATGAATGACGGCAGGCTCGGCTTGGCACGTATAGCTAAACCAGGCCTGCTGCCATCCGCCGCAACACCTTACCCCGTCGTCACGAAGGACCGATTCCGAACAAAGCGCGACGCCCACAACACCCAGTACCATCTTAGTTCGAGTCGCATATGACACGATAATGTCCACTCCTAACGCCGGAGGTAATTATGGGGGAGGGTACTACGTTCCCCCTCACACTCCTACACGAATGCACACTCCGGTGCAGGTCTACAATACCGGAGTTGGCGCACAACAGACTCAGTATAATCAGTGGCCCGGCGCCGTCCCAACCCCCGTTCCAGCGGGAATGCGACATCACCCTGGAGGCGGTAGTCATCGCTCGATCACCCACAGCCCTGTTCCTTATTCACAGCAACAGGCGGCTCCGGCAGGTCCAGATATGCCTACTGTGCTGCTTTCCCTCGCAGACACGTATATCACTGCGGCGCACTCGAATGGATACAAGACGGCACTGGGAACAGATGTGGATGTGCAGGCGTATTATGCGCTTGTGGCGACGGGTTTGAGATGTCTAGAGGCGGCACTACAGGTATCCTCGGCGATGATGTGGGCGCTGTGAGGGGAATGCTGATTGGATTGTAGTATCGGCTTCAGCCCCGCGTCGAAGCAACGGTGAGACTGCGGTACGCGAGTATACTGTACGACGAAACAGATAATCTCGACGAAGCGGAGGATGCACTAAACAAAGCTGTCCGTATCCCCACGCCTCTTGCTAACATTTCATATACTGACTAGATTGCAGATACTACTGGCCGGAAGAGTAACTTACTTCCCGTTCTGACCTTTATTCAGTCATCTAACCGGCGCCGTTGCGATAGAATAATCTAATCGATCTCAAATGCAGCATGCAGTACCTACTTGTAAAAATAATGTTCAAAAACAGCCATAAAGCAGCGCTCAAGATGCTAAATACTCATCTGTCAGATGTAGAAACGTAGGTTCTCGTTCCAATACGGTTCATGGTTTAGCACTCATCTCTGCAGTCTAGACATACCTCTCTGGACATATTCTTTCCGGTTCCTTCGGTTTACCTTACTTGTCGAAACATCACCTGCACGCGATGACCAAGCGGTTATAAACTCGTTGCGCGGGATGTATACGATGTCGAAAGAACGAGGAGACATGCAAATTGCGGCTCTGGCAAGTTTAATGGAAGTCATGGTTTCATTCCGAAATGGTGCGGACGGTGTTGAGGCGGCACAACGAGCATTGGCCCGGGTTTTCACTCTACAGAACGGCGGGAATGATATTCCACCGCAACTGGAGGTGTTGACACAACTTCTTGATATTTGTTGTTCTCTGATGTTGGGAAGATGTCAAGAGTGCGATCCAAAAATCAGGAAGCTTCACGCAATGCTAGATCAACCAGAGCGGTGGACCAACTGGAAAGATGATGGGGAGTTCGATATAGCCGTGAATCCTAGCCGACCCGGAAGACCTCCAGAAACACTCAAGCTACGGTGGCTGAATAAAGATGATGTCTTCACATTGGGCTACTTTCTGAGTGGTCTGTGTAAGTTCCAGAAAAATGTTGAGGAGAATGGCAAGGCGGAGAGGTTCATGACAGAAGGAATGAAGACGGTCGAACGTGAGTCCTAGATAGTAGGCGTTCTAGATTCCCACTGACTAAGTCCTAGGAATATCACCTGGATGCATACAATCCTCGCTAGAAGCCTGCAAAGGCAAGCTCTTGTGGAAACAAACTCTCAAATCTTACATGTACCTCTACCACGCTTTCCTCCTCTGCATGAGAACCGACTGGGATGCCGCTTTAAAAGTAACTCCCCCCCCCCCCCTTCAAAAGCGTACAAGTCCTAAAAATCTCTCGCAGGCTTTCAACCAGCTCCAAGAAGTATCCTCACATCTTTCTCTAGACCCCCATTCCCCGCTAGCGCTCCAAATCATATATCTCCAAGCCGTAATTAATCACGGAACAAACGACCTCTACACCGCCCACAACCTCTACACCACCGTTTACAACACCCTCCCCCTCGACCACGAACTCTCCATAATCAGCAAGCTAAACAGCATCCTAATCCTACGTCTGCACGATCCTGCCCACGCCGAGGCACTGCTAACATCAATCGAGCGATTCTGCGCGGCACACAAGAACGACCTGATAAAAGCCGCGTATATCACTGTGAAAGCCACCGAGCGCGGCGAGCTCGTCAAAACGAAAAACTACCTCTCACTGGCGCTCCGCAACGCGGCAGCCGCAGGGAATGTCCAGCTCACATTCATCGTGCTCAACTTTATGTGCCATCGCTTCTTTTCGGGCGTCGTCAGCGAGCAGGCGGAAAAGAGCGCGAAGGCTGCTATGCAGAATGCTAAGAAGGGTCGAGATACGTTGTGGACTTTCATGGGCGGTCAGATGTACGCTGATTGTCTGGGACGTAAGGGGAACGATCATGAGGAGGCGAGACAGAGGGGCATGAATGAAATTGCCAGGAAGGAAGTGGTGAGGAACTTAACGAGGCACTTGCCGCTTGAGCAGGTGATGCCGAGTGTCAATGATGGGAATGCGGTGGCACCGGCAGTAGGGTATGGGTATATGGATGGGGTGCAGTAATGGACGGGGAGGTGGTGTACGATATCATGCGCAGTCATTTGCATTAGGGATCAGGGGTTCTTCACATTGTTTTTATGGGGATATATGGTGTCTAGGGGGTTCGGAAATGGGATGTCTTGTTCATGTGTTTCGTTTTTCTTTCTGTAGTTGCTTTGTCTATTTGTGTCTTTAGAATATGGACGTTGGATGTTTGCCTTGGCTTTGTTTCTCACTTTTGTATGGATGTAGATCCAGCTTGGGGTTTTGTAACTCATAATTGAAGAATCGTAACCCCCCCCTTGATTCTGTCAATTGTAAAATGCACCTTACAATACAATACTACAATACAATACATTCATTCCTCCCTCTCTCAACATGGTCACGAAAACAAAAACCGAATGATAAAAACACCAAAAAGAAGAAATCCAAAACACCACCACATACAATGAAGATAGACAGACAGACAGCTAGCTAATAAACGCACCCAGAAATCAGGACTCAAAGAACGAAGAGAAAACACGTGGGAGGAAAATCCGACCCAAAACGACAAAAAAACAACGCCAAAAATGAAGACTTATTTGAACTATATAACCAACCCCCCTACCCAAGCCCACCCCACGCCCCCCGAATCCGTCTCGCCAGTTGAATATCCTTCTGCATAATCGTGACCCTCTTTGCATGTATCGCAAGAAGATTCGCATCCTCAAACAGATGCACCATATACGCCTCAGCGGCCTCCTGGAGCGCCTGCAACGCCGTACTCTGGAACCTATGCACCCCTCCATTCGCGGCCGTATTGAGTCCGAACCCCAGATGCGCGCCATCCGTATACGAAGCCGCAACCTCCCTCACCTACCCACTATCAACAACCACCATATCGGGGGGGGCGGAGACGAACGTACCAACCGCACAAACGGCATCTTCGCGATCAGCAGGTCCGTCGATTTCTGGTAATGCCGGATTTCGCGCAACGCGAGGTTCCCAGCGCGGAGTCGCCGGCGCTTTCGCGTAGGTGCGGGATCGCCGGCTGTATGCCCAGTTAGCCCCAATGGCTTCATAAGTGTGGAAGGGAGGGGATGCCTTGTGCGGTTGCTCCCGATTTTGCGCCGCCGCTGCCGCCGCGGATCGGGGGACGCGCTGCCGCAGTGGAGGATCGAGACGCTTTGTTGCTGCGCACTAGTGTTTTGCGGCCGGATTGTTGCGTTTTTGCCATTGTTGCTGACGCGTAGAGTATGTGATGCGCGTGTGTAGTTGTATGTGGTGTGGGAATTGATGGTGGGAGGGTAGGGAGGGATAGGAAGGATATATATGCCGAGGATATGGCGGGAGGGTGGTTGTTTTGCGGTTTCAAGGAGGGGCGGGATGGAGGAGGGGGAAAGAGGTTTCTTTGATGAAGGGGGAGGTTGGTGATGAGGCGCGGGAGTTTCCTCATTGTTTACTACTTGTTCTGGTTGCTGGGGTGTTGCTGCCAAGACATACTGCTGAGACAAAGCCATCGTGTGTCACTCGTTACAGCGTACGGCTGACGGCACACCTCTGAAGGGTGCTGTTGTAGAGGCTTTTGACAGAATGAAAGATACTTGTTTTGGTTTCAGAGGATGAAGGAAATGCTTTGTTCCTAAGTTATGCCATTATCAAGACCTATAGCACGAGTCCGAGTCCGAGTCCACGCTGCTCAGTCATTATAAATAATAAGTTGTGGGTCATCCAACAAGAGACAAACAAGCATCCCTGTTCATGATACTCGCTCGTATCAACGTACCGACCCGGGTGAGAGGAAACAGTATTCCAACTTTGAGATTTATGTCAAAATGACCGGTCAATCTGGCCTCCCTAAGACATGTGTACACCTTCTAAGCCTCGTACCAGTATAGCTAAGGTTGGATGACGTTCGAACCTTATCTGTCAAAATGATCATCTCAATGTTCGATCAAGAAACTCATTAGGCATCGGTCCGTCTACTAAAAGCTTCAATTTTGGCCTTGTCAGTATCCTCTCTGTGAGTGACACTTAGTGACTGAAATCGGGCAAATCTCCACGTCTCTGTTAACGAATAGAAAAGGCTAGGTGAGTACTGCGGGAATATCATGAGAAGGAAGTGAGAGTACGGAGACTATTCAGTATCTACACCGCGAGATCGTGATGGCCGCAGGGCGAGATATTTCGCTCTTTACTGAGATCTCGTCTTATCCCGCACCGGCGTGAAATATCAGTGCAGAGCTCACGACGCTGTAGAGCAGACCAGAGGAAGCAGCGAATCGTTTACCTGTGATCTGTTACCCTAATATATCTGTAGTTCTATCCCTGAATACTGATAATGATTGAGCACTTTAGGAACGTAGGAACAACAAATAGTCATTGGCTTAACTGCATCCCATACCCATCAGAAGCAAAACAAAAAAAGCACGCCCAAACAAGTAAGTTGCTACAATCCCATCCAAACGCAAAACCACAGATCCGGATTCCCGGCAGTATTCTCTTCGCTCCATTCATCCTCATCGTCGCTCACAAACTCAAACTATAAGTACTACCCAGCCATTAGCATCACTGGCCCCCAAAAAGCAAAAAAGGGCATACTCACTAATCATCTTGCACATTCTGCGCAACCCAGAGGGTGCAACAACTGAGCATAACCAGTCCATTCGCGACCGCATTTGCCACACCAAACCACATAGTCGGCCATGGGTGACCAGGCACCACATACTTCAGCACAAGTACCGTAACGCTTCCCGCCAGGCCGCCGGCGATGAGCGCAAATCCCATGAACAGCACCAACCGCGCTTTCCACGCCACCCCACTACCAGAGTAGCTGTATGAGTCTGCACTCAGCCGCGCCTTCTCAATACTATTGATCACTAGCATTCCGAGTACGCTGCAGATCAGCGGGATCCAGTCCACGAATGATACGTGAATTATCGAGGTGCCGTTGGCAACGCGAGAGAATACCGCGGCATCGAGGAAGGCGAAGAAGCCGAGCGCGAACTAGGAGAGGGGTTAGTAGTAGTGGGGGAGGGGGGAGGGGGAGGGGGAGGGGGAGATACTAGTGCGCCGGAGGAGTAGACGCCTGCTGTGCGCAGGACTAGCGAGGAAGGGAGCGGCGGCATAGGGATGCGGAATAGGCGCGTCATAGTTGTTGTGTTGTGGAAATATAGGGATGGGTGGATGGGTGGATATTGCGTGTGGCAAAAGTGCACTGAGTCGAGAAGTTGAGTTTGGTGATGTCGTTGTATGGGGGATGATGCGGCTGGCGGTTACTTGCTACTAACCTAGAAACTAATGCTTCGGACACCTTAAACCCTAACCTGAGCCGTTTTGCTGTCTGAAATATTCATTGCCAGAAAAAACGGATTGCGACCAGAATTTCGAGAACCGGTATCGTTGAGAAAACAGGCTCCGCCTGCATCAATGTAATAGTCTTTTGATAGCGGTGCAACCGTGTATTGACAACAATTGGTCATCATACTGTTGCGATATGGCGATGTACTAAGTGTCTAGACATCAGTAAGTTAGATCTGAATCTTCAGTCCGGGGGTTCATATCATGCAAATATATTTGAGGCGCGCTTGAGTTTGGGCTCACGAGCTTCACAGCGGCAGATAGACAGGCCCATACGCTTAACAATAACCTGACTCTAGAGAACCACTGGTCACAATTGCAGTTCTAGGTATATCTATTGGAATTTAGCCGCTGGGTCGGTCTGGTTAGATGGAGGACAGTACCAGGATAGGCCATCTTTTCGTTGGAGTGATATAGATACTGTAGTCTAGGTTGACCTAGGACCTTGGGCGAGACTATTGCTATGTCCCGAGACCTTCTTGGATCTCGTCTCGCCCCTAGGCTAGAATTGTGCTGATAAGTTCCTGGTTGATGCACACGAAGTAGACACAGCCTCTTGATATGACAGATTGTGGTCTTAGTACAAGAGAGAGCCAGATAACAGCTTTAGTAAAGTTAAGGTTCCGAGCTAGGATAACACCAGATGTAGAAAGAGAATGGGGAGATATACCGGGCACAGTATACACATGTATAGCGTACAAAACCCCTGGAGGAAACGCACTACTCTACTCAGGTTATAGATAGGTATCACTCTTCAATCACATTTCCTATCAGCGAGGTCAATAGCCGACAACATCTAATTCATCTGCGCTAGGATGTGCTTCCACGAACCGCTCCTCAAACACTCTGCTATTGATTCTTCCCTGTGTGGTACATTCCAGGCTACTATTACTACCCCATCAACTTATACACATGTCAAGTGCACTAGTAGTCGGGTTAAATAGAGGAAGCAAGAAAGTCAAAGGGTTGGATAGAGCAAAGAGGAACACCAACGGAAGTATTGATATTGGCGAACACAGCGCCAAGATTTCGTAACTTTTCTCAATAGCATATACAGCGTCGAGTATTCTATTGCCTGCAAAATTGGGAACCTCCAAGCACTTCCGCTGCTGACCTTTCCATGGATAAGAACATCCACAATCTTGGTGGTCGTAAGGGAGAGTGCTCGTCAGCAACAGCAAACCCTTCATCTGGAGGGACGCTTAAATAGCAAGCGTGTTGATATATATTGTCAATTATGAGACCGCCCGGACACCCGGACAGTTATGCTTCTTGTTATATCAACTCCTTAGAAAATACAGACATCCAGTTCCTTGACTGTAATCCCAAACAACCTATCGATAATGTCTTCCTCCATCAACTCCAAGTACTATTTTGCTTGGGTTGAGGTCCGGAACGCTGAGACGGACGACTCCAGGACTCTAATGCAAGGGATCTGACAAACGTAGTCTTTCCGGTACCGCAGGACCAACTGGCATAAAATAACGTGAATTTTCCAGCGCATCGATGATGACCTCTTTACCTGGTCTATCGATGGAACACGTCGGTTCTGTGAATCATTTAGATTTGGGTATTCGTTGAATGCTGCGATCATCTTGCATAACATATGTCCACAAAACGAGAAAACCCGCGGCGATGGTGCGACAGGTACACAATTCACTATATCGGAGCCAGCCCTTGAGCTTTTAGCACTATTTCCACCATTGCCATCTTCGTTTTGGTGGGCCTAGTGAGCTGTACGGCACTCTGTCCACTCGCACGTCGAATCGTGAGGCTGTAGAGCGCAAAGAATGTTGGGCTACTCGCACGTTGGATAAGTGGTCTTTGATCCCAACTCAAGATTTTGCCTAAGTCGAGATCCCCAAAGAAATAGTTGCTGATCTTGTTGATACCCTGTTGCTACGCGAAATCTGATTGGTGGTCTCGGCTTAGGACCGATCTCGAGTCGGGATCGAAGATTCTACTGAAAGGAAGACTATAACTGGCCACGCTGAAAAAGATACCGAGGTCTGCTGTATTCATCAATAGCCTCGTACTAAGCAATAGGCAAAAAAATTACTACACACCTGTACGCGACGGAAGGCCAATCGACTGACTGTTGCTTGATATGTACTGTCCTGATGGCGTGTTGTTCGGGATATTGTTGGTTGTCGGGGACGGAAAGTGGAGGGGTATGTCTTGGCAACGAACATGCATGATAAGAAACCCCAAAAAGGCTTGACATTCTTAAATTGGAATGCATCACATCATGGCGCATTCGGTTGATAAGTTTCATCATGTGTCGCAGCTGGAGAGTCGCGGGGTGGGAGTGCTGATGTCGGAGGCTTCCTGGAGTTGCCAATCAGTTCTACCAGCGTGTACTTACCGGATCGCAAGAACAATTCTCCACAAAAATCTCCCTAATTTCAATGGAACTTGCAACTTGAGGCAGTTCGAGCAATCGAGGATGCATGACTTTTCGGCGTTTTGTTCCTCGAGCTTACTGTACTTGATACTGGTGAATGGAACAGACAATGTAATATCACGGGATCTCTTGTACCACAGTCAGACAGTTGAGGTAGTGGCCTGTCACCTTTAGGGTCAAATTGAAACGTTTTTTGTTCAGAAACATATTTATCCAGAAAACCGGTATTGTGCTTCTTGATATCGTTACATATTCGGCCGACGGAGTACTTAGTATATATGCGCAATATAGTGGTCTATTCCAAGCCTCAATTTATTTTATTGGTGCCTGCTTGGAGTGCCTGGTGATGTGTGCGTTGTTGTTGTAAATTACAAGGATAGGCCAGTGTACTCAAGGTAGTATGGTACAAGTTGGGCTCACTTTGAGGGTGGAATGGGCTTTTGCTCACGAACAGGCGGAATTGGTGGAATGAGGTGAGTACCAATGAGCGCAAACGTCAGCTGCAGGATACAAAGGCAGCAGGTCGGGTTTCGAGTGCAGTGAGTATGGAGCTCAGCCTTCCTTCCTTCCTAGGGAGAGTGCCACAGCATCAGGATCTGGGCACTGAGGATCGGGGGATTTGCGGAGAAAGAGTGCTGTGTAACTGCTGCTGGATTAATTTCTGGCGAAGAGCGATGAATTATAGAGCAACGCATCTAGCTGGCTGCAGCGTAATCTGGGTTCTAGGTAGGTACTATGCAGATACAGACGCTCGAGAGGGAGGCTGTGAAGGGTGGCAACTGAGGTTTGTACCCTCTTTCTTTGTTATTGCAGAAAGAATTGTGTGGTGGAGATGGAGATGGTGTGCTTACTCTATGGCTCGGCACCATATTCTGTGGGACATATGCTGTGGTGCTGGCGTCTTGAAAGTGGGTTGTCGCTGTCGTCGACCCGTCGCTGCGTGCCACCTCAAATTCAAAACCAACCCAGGTCCCCCGCTGCCTCGCCTGTATCTTTTCCTCTCTTCTACCACTCACCACACACCCCTCATGGTTCCCATAACTCGACTATGAGCCCGCCTCCTCCTCCGCCTTCCCCCCCTCCACTTCCACTTCCTTCTATTACTCTGCGATAACTACTACTGCCACTTTTTTGTTCAGCTTCGGCTATATCTTGTGTATCTTGAAAGATTGTTCCTCGCTTGTGTCAACCTCATCATCTCATCGCTGCTCGGTCGGCTCGTAACCTGCCTTATTCCCATCGTCGCAACAATAAACAACACATCAACCACAACAAACAAAACACGGCACAACTGTCGGTCGATCTCGCCATTTTCTCTTAAACTGCAATTTTACATCATCGGCGTACAAAGCGTTTACGGTTTCTGGTTGAATTTAAGTTTTTTGACTTTTCCAAAAGCATAATTCGAAACTCTTCATCGAAATACGTATTTGCACGACCCCAATCAAAATATGACTGCCCCAACAACTGTGTCGCGGAGTAGCGGTAATAGTCACCACCGGCATACAAAAAGCGTCTCGTCCATCAACTCTAGCCTTCCTATGCAACACTCCTCTCTGCACCGTCCTAAGGTTCAGGCTCACCACAACGCCGCACATCAACTCCAGTCACCTCCTCCTCGCGGAACTGTCGACATGAAATCTCCACGTACACCCAAGCTCGATAGTGTTCCTTCCAAAAAGAAACGAAGACAGCGCAAGCCAAAGGACACCACTAAAACCCCACCCAACCAAGCGACCGCCAGCATGTCTGATTCAGCTGTGACTCAGCGCAGTCCCATTCCGGAACAGACAACTCCTACGAAGTCTGTAATGGATTCTCCTGGCAAGGCATATGCAGGTCCAGGTTTCCACCACTCTCCGGCCCCTTCTTCGTTGCCGGTACCCAAGTTCTTTTCGAAATCGGTTCCTGCTCGTCGCACACCGGGTCTTCAAGCTATGATGGAGGACTCCGAAAGTACTGATGGATCACAATCACCATCGCCCCGACTTGACAACCCGCTTGAGCAACTTTTTAAGGCAGATCGCGAAGAGAAAGCTCGCAAGAGTCGCCAAAGCAGCGATGGCTCGGATAGTGACTCGGTACCAGACAGAGATATTTTTGGCATGGATCCCGACTCACCCGTTAGAAATGTTTTCAATACCCCTCGCAATCGCAACAGCACAGGGCGATCAATTACGGAGCCTTTATTCACTATGGATTCCCTGAATGGAAGTTTGCCATCTTCACCTGTACAGTCTATATCGCGCGATAAGGAAGAGGCCGACCGACGAGCAAAGTCAGCAGCTCTACGACAGTTTCTTCTTCAGAAACCGGGTGTCTTCCCGGCCCCCCTTTCTCCGATGAATGCTTCGCCGTCCCCTTCACCCGCAAGTCGGAAGCATGTTATGGTTAGCCCACAGGGTTCCCCTCTTCCTCAGCGATTCCATACTCGGCCTATGAATGTTGGGCGGGCGCCACCACCGCCGCAATTCCGCATGCCACATCAATTTCAGGCGCGATCCCCCATCGACGAAAATGTCAGCCCGAGCCGGCCTCAATTTTCCAATATCTTCGACTCTAGATGGGATAGCAAGCCATGCAGGACTGAAACTCACGACGTCATCATCATGGAGAACAGTCTGAGGCAAATCCTGAAGCTCGACCCTCGGCCCAGTAGGTCCGACGGCGTTATGATCTAAGCCATCTCTTCGATTTCTTGTTCTTTGAAGAGAGAGCTACAGCTTGCTTCTGGTACATATTTAGGGTAATTTGTTACCTCTTCTTGGTTTTTACGGCTCGGCTCGGATTTGTGGAGTATCATGGAATACGGCTGTTACGGCTCGGGTTTATACCATTTTATCTTTCCTTTTAGCGGGATACTCATTACACTGGATAGTCTTGTGTTATTTTTTTTCGGTTTCCTTTTCGTCATTGAAAGATCTCTTGGTCCCACCTATGGCCACTGGACACCATCAGGAATATGTGTAATGTTTTGTTGCATGTTTCTGCATTTGATCTCCGGGTTTGGAAGTTGACTTCACGGCGTTTTTCTTCGCGTTTTTCCTCGGTTTACTGTCTGGTGTTTGTGGACGGTATTGGGTGGTGCATGAAGACATGAATAAGGTACTATTTCGCGATACCTTGTCTTCTGATTTATTTTACTTTTTCGGAGTGGCGTGGTGTTACTCTGTGGGAAAGATCTGTTTTCATGTGCTTTGTTTGGGTTGGGTTTTTACTATATCCCACACACTTTTCTTTCCACTCCTTTTTGTTGGACTTGGTGGTGGTTCTGTCGATAGCTGTTTTGGGTGTTTTTTTCATTCGTGTTGACTACTGTTGATGTTGGGGGCGGAGTTTCTCGGAAAGTGGGGGGACGGGGTGGGTTTGGGCGGATTGGAAATCTAGTTTTCGGTTTTTTCTTATCTCTTTCTTCCTTAACTGCCCTTTCCTTTGCCCGGCCCCTTTTTCCTTTCCGTTTTCTTTGGATGGTTGGTTTCTTGTACAGTTCGTGTGTGTGCTGCTCAACGACAAACAGTCTTTTCTTTTCCTGTCTTTTTGGAGTGATGCTGCGGAGTAGGGGGGTATATACGGTACGTTGTGGGTTGTTTAGAGGGTTTGGGATTTAGGATTGTGAATAGCCTTCGGTGTCGGTCTTTTATATACCTTTCTACTTGGATGGAGGGGTGGTGGTGGTTGGTAATAGGGGAAGAGGGAGGAGGGGGGAGGAGGGAGGAAGAGGGGGTGTTTAAAATCTAAAAAAGGACTATTGGGGGCGTGAAACACGCACTCATTCGGGTGGGTGTTGAGCGCTCTTTTTAAGAATTTATGTTCTCTGGTGATGGAGTGGGAAACTTTTGATACCGATCACGATGGTGTTTGGGTTGAAATCTGGGGTATTCCCATTTAAATTTGAACCCACTAGAGTCTACCGAGTTCCTACGAGAAAAAGTTAAACTTTATCCAGTAGAGGATGTGGGCCCCCAGCAAATCCAAAATTCACGTTCGAGAATTCTTACCCTTTTGGCCAATTAATGGTGTGGTCGACTGTAGATCTACCAGCAGCTGTACAATAAAGAGTTTGTTCGTTGCAACCATTCTGTATTCACCCGCTTGCGGGTATGACATTGTGCAATAAAGAGTGAGAATTCTTACTTAAATTTGTTGGGGTCCACGTTCTCCATTCCGTTGGAGGTACCCAGAACATAGTTACCAGATGCATGCCTAGTTTGCCAGACGTCTATTTTTGCTGGCGCGTACCCCACCATATCCAAGCCACACAACGGATCCCCAGAGCATAATTATAGTTCAAAGGGGATGAATTGGCCCCAGCTTATTTACACAGGAAATCATATCCTATCACTCGCTAGGACTATCATTCGATCAACCAAGTATAGAGAGCGAAGGCTGCAGAGATACCGCCTTTTGACTTCGCTCCACTTATTCCACCTCCGCCACGCCCCTGACCGAGAACCCGCCCTCCGGTGTCTCCGCCCACAACTCACACTTCTTCCCCCCGTCTCTCCACCTCCCAGCAATCCTGTACCTCTCGCCCACATACATAGGCGCCAGATTCTTATACTCAAACGCGCCCACCCTCCTCCCCCCGCCCAACTCCCTCTCCAAGAGTCCAAGCAGGAACACGACCGCCAGCGGGCCATGGCACAGATTCCCCCTAGCATACCCCTCCACATCCCTCGAGTACGGCGTATCGTAGTGGATACGGTGGGCATTAAACGTCAGGGCCGAGAAGCGAAACAGTAGATGCTGGGTCGGGACGAAAGTCTCGACAAAATCCGGTTTTTCCTTCGGCAGCAGCACCTTCGGCTTTGCGGTTTCCACACTGGCAGAGGAGGGGGGGGGGGGGAGAAACACAAGACACCGACGCTCCGTGATCGACGGGGTGGTGGGCACGAGCGGGAGCTGGAACATTGTGCGTTCGAACCACACGAATAGCCGGGACCCCTTGACCTGCACGCTTTCTACGCGCTCCTTGAGCAGCGCTTCGTCAAAGATGCGGAGCGGGGTCGTGCGAGAGAAGGTGATGCTGCCACCTGCCCACATGCGTCGTGGCCAGGTAGTGGGGCTAGGGCTTTGCTCCGCGTCTGAGCCATCGTCGAGGAGGAGTGATTCTGGGAGTTGAGGTGGGAAGTAGACAAGGTGGTGGCCTGCGGGGAGGTCACCGGATGTGCGCGGGGTTGAGCGAGGGTGGGGGGTGTTGAGGTATGGTGCGAGGGAGAGGGAGAGGAGGTGTGAGGGTTGTGGCGAGATCCAGTCGTGGATGTTGGGGAGTGGACGGTGGAGGAGTGTATTTGCTGCTGCTTCTGCGGCGGAGGATGTGGTGGCTGTGGCTGTGGTCGTCGCTGTGGAATAGAGGCGGCGGAGGAGTCGTGACATGGCTAGCTACAGGCTCGCAGGTAGCAACAGCAAACGGTCGGTAGATGTCATTGCTCAGCCGCAGTAGCTAGACGGATATGTTCGGATATGCAGAAATACTGTCATCCGATGGATAACTATGTATCGGTAATGGTATTCGTCGGATATTTGCTTCATTGTTGTCATCATTGTGCATGAACATCGACATCACCGAGATACGAAACATCAACTAGGCAGGATACCACACCCTTAATCTGATTCTATAATAGGTATTGACGTGGGAAAGAGCGAGCATCATAACAGTACATATCATATACACATTTCCGCCCCACAGCTCCATCAGAGAAAAACGCTCATACTGGCACCTCACGGTCCAAATGTACGAGGTATCGGAAATGCCCACAGAGAATATAAAACCACAGTACAAAGACTGCCGCACAACGAGGTATTATCGCAATGCTACAGCAAGACGAAAGAAAATATGCAAGAACACAACCGCATAGAAATGCACGGACGTAAAGCGGTACCACCGTATAACGCAACGCGAAAGAGAAGGAAAGTCATCGATACAATGGAAAGAAACAAATGAAACAGATTATACACTCAAATCCGTAATTGTAAACACCATTCTACGAGTTGTGCAATGGTAGTAGCCACCATATGTAGACAGCCAAAGAAACGAACAGCAACGCAAGACCTTTTATATCCCACTATTCTTCCTCTATACACACCCTTTAAACCTCAATACCAGTTGGCTTGGCCATAACAACTGGCGAGGGTAAGATTAAATCGCTTGACTGTCGTTTCAGTTTGCTAATCCCTTCCTCCTCGGGCTTCTTCTCATTCGAACCCTTGGTCTCTTCGAGCGGCTCGTCTAGCAAGTTTCCGCCGGCGATACCTTTGCTGGTTGTGAGAATCGGAGGTGGTGCTGTAGGTTCTTCACTAACGCTGCGCAGAGCTTTTGCAGCTTTTTTTGACGGTGGCTTGAGGTGATTGTTATCCATAGTGTCAGGTCCCTTAGGAGGGCGCGTCAATCCACCTCTATGGCTCGTACCATTGGAAGTTGCTGATAGATGTGGTGATCCCGGAACAGATCCTGGTCTCGAACCTGGTCTCGAACCTGGTCTCGAGTTTGGTGGGCGCGACATGCGGCGCCTGCCATACTTGCGTTCATTTCTCACCCTTAGAATTTCTATGTATGACGGATCCGAACGTGGGGCCTTTGGATCCTTGAGCTTGAGGTCTCCGGATTCTTCGTCCACATACCAATGTGGGCTCTGAAGGTCGTCGGCTACCATGGCCAAGAAGTGGGCCCATGATCTCGAAACTACATACTTGGTATCGTAGTCGCGGCCAAATAGGATAACTTGACCCCACACTCCTTTGGGACCAGGTGCCAGATCAACAGCAATGTAGTTTCCACCCCAATCTCGTACCAGAGGAATCCAACCAGGGTGGGAATAGACTTTCTGAACTGTGCCTTCGGGCTGGCAGTTCTGCCGAGCCTGAAGGTCTGTACGTCCGATGGAAGCTGCATTGGATGGACCAGCTTCATCACCGGCTTGTGCGCCAGGGGTTTGTACCTGCTGTAGATATTCCCTCTCGACAATTCTCCAATTCTTCCACTCATCTAATATCTCTTCGCAATCCATCAACATGCCACAAAAGATAACACCTGTCGGTCGTCCACCACGTTCCTGTCCGTCATGTACCTGCAGAGAATTACGGACTTCGATCGGGAGTGAACAATCCAAGCTGTACTCCAATTCGTTGATATCATTGACCGAAGCAGGAGTACACAATTGGTCTAACAGTTCTGGGTAATTATCTTCGGTCCACGCCTCAATGCGACTCCAGGAGTGAGCTACTGGTGGAGAAGGCGGCATTCCATCAGTACTGAAGTCTTGGAGAGCTATTCCATCCGCTGGGGTACTAGCGACTGTGGTTGTTCTCGATCCCGGCGAATACTGAGGACTCGGACTCGCAACACCATTGGTCGAAGGTCGAGGTGAGTAGTTGCCAGAGTTATGTAAGGCGGTTGTAGAATGGCTTGCCGGATCGTCATCGTTGTAAGGACGGTGGGACGGCGACGCTACGGAGCTTAGTGGTGGGTTCCGCCCAACTCCTCCAGCTAGAGGTTGATGAGTATTCCCCGAATACGAACGGTGTGGAGAATCGTGGTTGGCATGTCGGTCATTCGAGGTCATAGCATGCCAAAAAGACCGAATACCTTCACCAATACCGCTATTACCAAGAACGTGTAAGCCAAACAAATCCCCGAAAGCGGGTAGCAGCAGAAGAAAGAGTAGGGATTATATACAAACTTACCCAGACATGTTGGCAGAAAGGAGACGGAGAAAATCGGCAAAACCGGTGTTTGAGTGCAGTAGAGTAGGATTCGCTCTATAAACAAGGCATCAACCCACGATACGACTAGGATAGTTAAGCGAGTCGAAGGCCTGAAGATCTGATGTGATTGATGTTCAGTTAAAACGGGAGGTGGCGTTGATCCGACTGTTGTTATTGTTGTTGTTGTTGACAGCACGCAGCGAACGGCACACGGGGAAAGTGCAAGCGTTCCACCTTTAAAGCGAGCGTTGAAGGACTTAACAGAGAACAGACAAACAGCAAGTTAGAGACAGCGAGTGTGGCAGAGGAACAAAGGAGGAAGAGGAGCACAACGATCGGGCGGTCGGTCGGTTGGGTTCTGACAGCGATTGTGTGGTTTTGGAGAAGCAGAGTTAAGAGTTAGGAGAAAGGAGAGATAGAGATGTCTCGTTCGTTGTCCAGAGCACGGGGCGTCTTCCAAGCAAGTTTCCCGCCGATGCGACTAGTACTTAGTACAGATAGCGTGCACCTCCCCTAAATAAACCGACGCCAAGAAATCCACCTAGATTAACGGATCGCATCATGGATGGGCAACACAGCGGCACAGAGGAAGGAAGGGAAGGGGATCAAGGGAACATTCTATCGAGGGGCATTGCACGAGGGCGCGGAGAGTGAAGGTGCAGAAACAGAAGCCAGAGGCGTCGAGGGGCAGATGCGAGATCCGTCTGACAACGGTAGGGCTTCCGGTTCTTAGAGTGCTGATTGGGCTGCGAGGAATCCCGTTAATGAAGACGATAGCTCTGGCTGGTAATCCATATCTTCTTTGCTGGTACTGCCCACTTAATTTGCGACGCGATAAGTGCTTCTCCCTGTTTGCTGCTTATTATTTGTATCCCCCACGAAACAGGTACTATTACCGCGTTAAATTCACGCTCCTGCAAAGGCGTTGCGACGTCATCGAGAACATTCTACAAGTACTTCTCGTTGCTCTTCTCCCTCAAATTGCTTATATGGAACAGCTAGCTCCCAACCTCTAAGCCACGCCCTCATCGAATTAACCGCGATAGCAACTGGACCCCCAAATAACTACTACGCCGTGCGCCGCCTGGGAGAGATTCAATTGCACCTTCAATGCGATCCAAAGAATGACCGAAGACGAGGTGAGGTTAAAACAACGATGCGCCGAAGTGCAAGCACGGCGGAAGACAACTGTTTTGAGTCTGAAAGCAAACAGAAGGGGCATTGGATCATGTCCAGGAGACAGTCAAACACGCCATACCCATTCACATTCTTCAAACTCAATTCAACCACCAACGCGACTTCAAAATAGCACCACCTTCAGAATCGGCGCCAAAACGGCATATTCGTTTTTTCTGTGGAACCATCATCTGCGGCTATCTTAGATGGCATAATTCATTACTTTTTCTTTGCCTTCTGCCGATATATATCCAACTTCTTCTGACAAACAGTGACGACGGTAGTGGCGGGCCCTTACATGCCTCTTATGCACATATCCGCTACTAAATATATATATATATATATATTTGTGGTCTTGTATATTGGTACTACTCATAGTTGGTTCCTGAAAAATTCTAGGCCCCACCGTTGCACATGGGAACTATTCAGAATAGAGTACAGATAGAGCGTTTGATACCCTTACGTGTGCTTCCCCTCCGCATACGCCTGCAATTTCGAGCTTTCACGTGATATTTCTTCCTCTGCGAAACATCAACCACCCCACCCGGTCCTCGAAAATCTGGTACTCGGCTTTGTCGAGGACTGCAACTTTAAGTCTTCAAGTATGTACTCGCATGGTGACGAAACAGACTATGTGTATTGCAGATGCGGGGCTTTTGTCTTTCGCAATAGTGCTTCAGGCGTGGGATTCTGGAAAGTCTCATCACCAAAGGGTTATCATACTGCACCTACTTTACCTGGGGATAGTGTGGACGTTTTGAAGGAACATCAACTAAGATCTCGACAAACTAAAGAGTCTTAGATTTCGTGATAGCATTAGGAAAATTTGCAATGTTCGCAGTATCCCCTTAATTTCCGGGTGGCTTTTTAGCAAAGAGAATGGACGGTAGAAGCTGCTCTGCAGGAGCTTCGAGTAAAAAAAAAATAGAAGATTTCTCTCCGCGCACTCTAACGTAGAAACCTGTTGTGCGGTACACTTTCTCTGCTCCTGACGTTAATTCCCCTAATCATTGCATATATACCTCCTGCCTGAAGCCGTTATCATATATATTACAAAATAATTGTCCATTATCCCCACCTCTATCTAAAACTCAAAAACGGGGTTGAATCACCGTTACACCTTTTTCCCATGATGAAATCTCCCTGTATCCTAACGCACACCGGAAAGCAAACCTATCTAATATCTACACTTCGATATCATACTCCACCTTCATCATATCCGAATAACTGACTGCTTCACTCTTCTTCTTCCCGCGTGGGCCTCTCTCCTCCAGATCCTCTTCGAGCCACCTCAACACCACCTCCAGCAACCCCGCACTCCCGGAGCCCTGCTCCCTCAACACCACCTCCGTCTCGCCATAATACTTCACCGATCCGAGCGTAACCCTAACTAGATGCGTTGCCCACGCGCCAGCACTCTCCAGGATATGCGTAGCATAAACCACAGTGCAGGGTCTCGACTCAGTCTCCTCCTTGAGGAAGCGTAAAAACCTAGCTCTAGCAAGCACGTCAAGATCGACGGTGACCTCGTCGAGCAGGAGAATACTCCACGGACGAAGTAGTCCCATGGCGAGCTGTACCCTTCTGCGCTCCCCGTCCGACACAGCGTGCATGCGCCAGTCCACGTCAATGTCGAGGATACGCACCAGCTGGTCGCGGCGCTGCGGGTAGTGGTTGCCACCCACAGACGCCAATAGTTCGTGCACGTGGATGTCGTTGCGTACGATCGGGTTCAGAACCCATTCCATCCCTAGGTACGTCACGCCTTCGAGGCCATGCTTAAATGGGTCCACGCCACCGATTAGGATTGTTCCTGTCGGCGCGAGACGCTTGCCAGACATAAGGCGGAGGAGGGTGGTTTTGCCGGCGCCGTTGGCTGGGAGGGTTAGAGAAGGTGGAGGAGGAGGTGGAGGTGGAGGTACCGCCGATTAGTAGAGTGCGAGAGCCTGGTGGCAGGTCAAGGTTGATGTTGTTGAGTGCTGTTGAACCATCGGGGAATTTGTAATTGAGGTTTGTGATCTTTATGGAGGGAGCTTGGGGATTCATGGTTGGTGGGGGATGGGATGAAATTGTGCATATTGCGGGGTGACTAGATGCCGGAATGGGGTGCCGGCTTGGCTGTAGGATCTACCTAGTGATGGCCCATAGATCGATCCCCATGGGGGCAGGTATAGTACACTTATAAAAGTAGCACAGATATAGGTTATCAGGCAATTATTTCTGTTCACAATGCTCCCAGTCTTAGGCTATGATTCTATATGTCGGTAACAGACTTCATCCGCCATTACGACTTGGGTGGCATACCCAATGAAACCTTATAAACCCTGATGCTACCATCTTCACTTGAGACAGCAATCTCCTTATCCTCACCGCCATCCGTTCTCGGTCTCCAAGTAATCTTTTTGATTGCCTTATCGGGAGTAATCCTGCATCATTCTCAGTCACTCTCCAATTATTTGTGGCGGTTAAAAGAACAAACCTCGTATCAAATGCCTCAACCTTCTCCACGCTTTCCCACTTCCCATCTTCAACTAAGAGTAGTTCCAACCCACCATCCTCTAGTCCCAGCATGATCCAGTACCTATCGTCCACAGCTTTCCCCAGAATATCCACTGCCGTAATCGGCAGCGCAAACTTCATTGTTGTTTTACACTCCCACTCCCCACCTTGCTGCTCCCAAATCTTCATATTCTTATCCCTGCTGACCGTTACAAACGCCTCTCCACTTGGCATCCACGCACAGTGGTAGATAATTCTCGTGTGCGCCTTATCCTTTCGTTGTCTTAAGGTCCATTTCCCAGTCGCATGCCTGCCAAACACGCTCCAAGCGCGGTCTCGTCCCACACTCAAGATCTGCTCCCCAGTTGGCGAAAACGATATATTGGTCACTGTCAATGCATGGCTCTCTAGAGGTGGTTTGATTTCCTGCCAATTGTTGGCGCCATCGTAGAGACGAATCACAGCGTGTTCCAGGGTCGAGGCTTTACAGGCTGTTGCTATGAGTGTCGATTTAGGCGACGATGCGAGCGCAGAGATTTCGTAGCCGTGACCGTAGAGCTTTTCAACTTCCGGCCATAATGTGTGGCGGGATAGATGGTTCTCCAGCGGTGGAGTGTCTTCGGGGAGGATGTGCTCCCCTTTCTTTCTTGACTCATCGTTGTCCTCATCCTCCTCCTCAGGAATATGGCCATTCTCCATCGGTGTAGGGGCATTTTCTTCGATTGGCTTGTTGGAGAGTCCCAGAACGGGAAGGTTAGCAGCGTTGGGGAGAGAGTCTTTGCTGTGCTCCGAGATAACACCGCAATGGGTTTCGAGGATATCGGCGATGGCCTTGGGCTCATCAAAAACACGAAGAAGCTTCTCCTCTGCGCCGGAAATAAAGCGGGTTGAGCCCACAGATGCAATGCAGTTTATATCATAGCCGTGGATTTGGGGACGTGAGAACTCATGCCAACTGTTTCTACTCTTAGCTGTCCACTGCGAGAACAGCCGCGTGGTCTGATCGAGTGATGTAGAAAGCAGATAGCTCCCATCTGGCGCCCATGATACACTAGTTACGTCCTTCGTGTGCCCTGATATACCCACTGCGGGGTTCCACCGATCTTCTGTGGGATCATATCTCCAAATCCTCCATGAACCATTCTTCGTCAATGCAGCCACCGACATGCCATCAGGACTCCATAGACAGTTCCACATCCCACCTGCAGAGCCCGTGGCCGTGGAAGCACCCTTTAGATCAGAAATCTCACCAAAACGGTGTACAGGAACCCATATACCAGATGATCCTTCTGGAGCCCAGACGGAGATGGAATTATCCGCAGAACAAGACAGCAACTGAATATCTTTCGACGACAGAGCACTAGGATTCCATGTCGCAGTATAGACCCAGTCCTCATGGCCCATGAGAAGTGCTTCAAAGGTAAAAGACCACACTTGCGATGTTTTGTCGAGACGCAGCATATGCGCCTTGTTTGACAGGCGGGTGCTCAATCTATATGTCTTGCTTTCACTGTTCGTGGAGGCTGGCGGAAGTTCCTCTCCTGGATGGAGTCGCCATAGACGTATATAGCGGTCTTGCGACGATGAAGCGAGTATGAGATCGGAAGATCTCGAGCTAGGATCCTCATAGGTGAAAGTCAGAGAGCGAACCCAATTTTCATGACCAGAAAGGTTAGCTTGGTGCGTGAAATCCGAACCAGGAGATGGGGAGATGTAGATGGATATCGTGGTTGTAGAGCCACCGATAGCCAATATTATGGCACTATCTGATGTGGGCAGAGCAAAGAGTGCGAGAGATAGTGGGTAGAATTTGGGCTTGGTTGCAAGTGACTGTAGATGCTTGATCTCCACCTTGTCCGACAAGATGGTCAATGAGAGGATTGCCACTGTCCCATCCGCCGAAGCTGAGGCAAATATGGTTGGATGCTGTGGGCAGGTCCCAATAGCATTTATTGAGCCGGAATGAATGCCCTCGACCGTTGCTGCTAGACAGTAGTAACCTTCTCCAGACCAGCGCCAGACACGCAAGGTCCTGTCGACAGAGCCCGACAAGATGATATCCTCGCGGTGGGGTAGGAAGCGAACAACGTTGACCTTGTCGGTATGACCTTTGAGGGTGGTCGAAATACCGCGCAGCGAGGGATCCTACAGGTTGTCAACTCGGTTTCAGCTGTACGGGTACATGAAGATGAGTGCCGTAGCAATTGAGCGCAGCAACCAACCTACATTTGGATTCCACAGCGCAATGCATCTTCCGCCACCAAATGCTAGAGTGCCATTCGGTGACCAGTCGGCGGCTGCTGGATGACGATTACCACCAATAGCCAGCAATGGATTTTCAACGACGGCCATCTTCGAGTCTGGAGGTTGGTACGGCCATCATAAATGAGTTCAGCGTGGGGCTGGCTAGTGGGGTTTGCGGCTCTTAATTTTTCCTTAGCGCAGGTTTTGTATTTTGGGAAATTGTTTCAGGATCAGGATCTTCGACTTTCAACGGCCGCTACTCTGGAAAAAGCAGACGTTTCTCGCGAGAGAACCTCAGAAGGCTTGTCTTGAGGAAAGAGATGCTCCCGTGCCCAGACTCTTTCTCTTCCGCTGGCGCCGTGAGAGCTTACAAGCGAGGTAAAGTTTTGGGTTATGAGAGCAGGCTATCTTTTGGAGCAGCGTGGCTATTTCCGTAGGGATTGTGAGCACTCTACTCTTAGGTCGCAATTACCATTCCTGCGACTAAGAGCGGCGGATGCGCTGCGGAACTGCAAGATGCTAATTTTTCCATGCATGTAGATATCTCGCTGGGTTAGGTTTGCCCCTTTTCGAGAATCTACCTAGGCACGTTACTTATCAGTCGCCTCCCTATCTCCTTTCCTACCACCAACACCGCTACCACCACTACCACCACCACCTCCTCCCTAGCCACCCCTTCGCCTCGGCTTTAGGTATATATCTCTTGACCCATTCGCCTAGTCTTTCTCCTGCAGCTCTGTGGCAGTGATCTTGTCATTCGTTTTTCTGCTTCGTCCGTTTCAGCTTACGCAAGCCATCGGTTCTTTTCTTTCCCGTCCACGCTTTAACCTTCCCTCCGTTGACGACAAACCACGTACATACAACTCAACCTTCAACTATAATCTAATCTAATCCAACACCATCTACAACAATACATACCATGGCTGAGAAGGAGAAACAAGAGGATTTCCGCGTCGACATCGGCGATGACAAGAGACCATTCACCCCTCCGCGGTCAACATCTGCGCCCGCAGCACCAGTAGCCGCAGGACCGCTAGCAGCGATTTTGAGCTACTGTGTCTCTAGTATTCTCATGACCCTGGCGAACAAATATGTTTTATCAGGCATTGATTTCAACTTGAACTTTATGCTTTTGGCTATACAGGTGAGAAACTTTGAGAGTACACATTAGTGCTCAGTCCGCTGACAATGGCCGCAAAAGAACATCATCTGTGTAGTTGCTATTCAGACCGGAAAGGTCATGGGGGTAGTCACGTTCAGGGACTTCAAGATGGACGAGGCGCGAAAGTGGTTTCCCATCTCTCTTCTCCTGATTTCCATGATCTACACCGGTTCTAAGGCCATCCAATATCTCTCTGTCCCGGTTTACACCATTTTTAAGAACTTGACAATCATTCTTATTGCGTACGGCGAGGTTCTTTGGTTCGGCGGTTCCGTCACCAACCTCACTCTATTTTCATTTGGATTGATGGTTCTGTCCTCGGTCGTCGCCGCATGGGCGGATATCAATGCTGCTATCAGTTCTTATAGCCACAGCGCTCATCAGACTGCTAGTGCACTGAGCACCCTCAACGCCGGTTATATTTGGATGCTGGTCAATTGCTTGTCGTCTGCTGCCTATGTCCTTGGCATGCGCAAGAGGATCAAGTTGACGAACTTCAAGGACTTTGACAGTATGAGACCTATTATTTAACTACCTTAGTATTCCCCCGTACTAACTCAGGATAGCTATGTTCTACAACAACTTGCTCTCTATCCCCGTCATCGTGACCTGCTCGCTTTTCCTCGAGGACTGGTCTCAAGCCAACATTGACCGCAACTTCCCTCCAGAGCTCCGAAGCAACCTCATGTTCGCGATTCTCTTCTCTGGTCTTTCCTCCGTGTTTATTTCCTACACCTCTGCGTGGTGTGTGCGTGTTGCATCATCCACCACTTACTCCATGGTTGGTGCATTGAACAAGCTACCTATCGCCGTGAGTGGATTAGTATTTTTCGATGCACCGATCACTTTTCCATCCGTTTCGGTAAGTTCCGTTCATATTCAACTCGCATGTATAATCGTGCTGACTCGTCTCTCCAGGCTATTGCACTTGGGTTCGTTTCCGGTATCGTGTATGCATTGGCAAAAATGAAGCAGCAGAAGGTGAAGACTGGTGTTCTCCCAGTCACTCAGCCTATGAGCGCAAGTTCTGCTAGCATGAGAGATGGGTTTAGCCAGAAGTCATAGGGTGTTTCGGGCTAAAGAAGGAGAATGGCGTTTTTGACGGAGAAAGTGTGGGTTCCTTAACTTATAGACTTTGGTTGCAGTTGCAAGGTACGAGGACTACCGCGATATGACACTGCAAATAGACGGCCTATTGGCAGGAATATATATTGGAGTGAGAGAAAGCACTGTTGGGTATTCTCTTTGAGAAGGGAACCATCTTCTCTGTAAAACATTCGTAGAAATTCTATCTAGTTACCTAAAGCATTTTGTCTTGTCTTTTTTGTTTGTCTTGTGCTCTGAGATTTGTTTCACCTCAGTCTGGGAATATGGGAAGCTTCTACATAGTATTAATGAGATGCTTTTCTGTTCGGCACATGGGTTTGTTGATGCCTCCGTTTGAAGGCAAACGAAATAATACCTACTTCTGTTGTGGTGAATTCCTATCACGACTAGTCTTTTTCCGCTCCTGGTAAGATTTCCTATTCCAAAATTTTCTGGAAATGAAGCCAAAACTAGTTTAGGAGTTATAAAACGGGTTTGAGATGGAGAGTATCCGAAACTGGGTATCTGGACGTCAGCTTCTGGCTCCCTTGGCGTTCGATATTGGAGCCCATTGTGCCATAATAGAGACTTACTTAGTATACAAGTAATACATCATTGCAGCATCAATATATAGCCCTGAGTCCCATTACCTATTATTCAATGCACTTCAACTCCTTCAGCTTCCCTATCATACTTCTCCCCAGCCTCCCTCAAATTTCACTCACATTCCAGCTCGTATCCTTCCTTCATCAACAACTCGATCCCTCTCTCCATGTTGTTGTTTATTCATACTGTATTCACTCTTGCTAGAGTATGACAGAGCCTAATAACCCCTCCGCCTCCGGGCGAGCCGGCTAGATGGCGGAGCTTCCACCCACTACCCTTCGTCCCTGCTATCCCTCTCTCCATTTCACTATGGATCAGTCTTCCATATTCGAATCCATCAGTAAAAGCAAAAAGTCCATCATCATCACACTACAAAACCAAAGAATTCAGTAGAGTAGCTCTATAGATGCATCTCCTACGCAGTCCATAGTTTTCAAAAATAGTCTGTAACACAAGTTCTTCATACTCTCTATCGGCTTCTTTTCTTCCTACCTTCTCCTGTAATGTGAATCTAGCATCAACAAGACGCCGGAAGAGCTGTCGTGAAATCTACTTCGCCGCTAAGTCGTAGACGGTGACTTCTTTCATCCGCAGGACTGACGATCTAGCTCGCAATTCAAGCATATCTGCTTCTCCACACCCTCCAAATCTCCATTCTTCAGATTCGCTATCACCTGCCGTGTATTCATAGCGATGCTTCCCAACTCTATGTAGGCTTGCGCTGTCGCTACCAGAAACGCATTATCTTCCGAGTAGCTCCCGAACGCTCGAGACACCTGCGAAATTCCTGTCCTTGATCCTAGGCGAACAGAACGGCTGTACTTCTTGGAGTTGGACTCTTCGGCTCCGCCTTCCTAGGTTCTTCGTAGCGACTGTGGAGCCCCACCGCCTGCCTCGTAAAGAACCGAGTCACTTTTGCTTCTTCCATGCTGCCAACTTGACGTAGGTGCGTAACGAGTGGATAGGCTTTTTTCGGTAGGTGTAAGAAGGGTCGTAAGTGCACGTGGGATCTGTGCCGGAATAAGACTTACTGAGAGTAATTGTATTCGACTGGCGGTCCGCAGACTCTGCTTCAGCGGACCCCATCGGCTTGTGGGCAAGAGACGCTGAGCGCTTGAGAGCACGCCGTGGAGGTTTATTGCTAGTCGACAAGGGCAGCCACGCTTGTAACTGGAAGGAGCGTCGAAGGTTGTTGTTGCAATCATATCGCATTCGGCCGCTTGTGGTCATGGCTTAAAAACATTTTCCCTACTTCCCCGCCACTGCCCTAAGAAGAACCTTTGAGTTCAAGTTGTGGCTTCCACACCCACGACCGCTACGCAACGGAGGGTTCTATGGGCATCTTCACTTCGAATACCATGGCCTCTAACTCGTCCGCCTCGGGAGCGTTGAAAGTATATCCAGGACGCCAATAGACTGGCGAGGTGAAGAAGAGACAAAAGTGTTTCTGCCGGGATGGAGGCTGAAAGTTTTGAAAGGGATATATTGAGGTTAACTCACACGTTTTCCACTGCTCTACATAGTACATGTGTACCAGAAGGAGGTAGGGGACGAGAACCAGCCATATAATTAGACTCTCGTTTACTGGTAGGCCCAAGCTTCCCTTCAGGAGCCGCAAGGCAACGAAGAGCTGTCAGTCTAGTCTCGGACTGCACTTGTTCGTACACTCTTGTGTACCTTCCAATTTCAAAAGGTGTGGATGACAACAATTTTGGTGTGCTTTTGCGGAATGAATAACGGACGGATAGCCTGGATTGACAGATGACATCCGAAACTTTTTGCTGTACAGTACCACGACTAGCTTCTCGTCCTCGCGTCTGAATCTGGCTCTCTCACGTCTAGTATTGACTCTGGCTTAAGTAGTCACTGTTATGGCGAATTCCTGTCGCGGTAAGTCCCTTCGTTCGGAATTTTCTGGTGGAATAGGAGCCTAAAAGGAGCCCTCGACTTGGCGTTGCTTTGAGCACTTGAGACCTTCTAACTTTATCAATTGATTCTGTGTACTAGCAATGCCGCTTGGTGGCTCCTTGCACCGGCTAGAATTGTAATCTGTATTTTTATCTTTCCTATCCCCAATTAACTGAGTTTCAGAAACGATTCCTAAGATCCAAAAGCGACTACTTATAGCGACGTTTACCCCAGAATGGGTTGTCCGAAGAACGTCTTTCAGTCCCTTAGCTGTCTTTGTAAGGGTGATGTTCTATGAGCAGTTGCTAACGGCGCTAGGTAAATGATATTAAAGGTACGAGTGTAGATATCTCGTGATGGTGGTAGATATATTATGTGATAGCCAGGACTTTCGCTGGTGATCAAGGACCACCGCGATAGCTCATCCCTACTATATCCCTACTACTCGTCGGATCAGAAAGTAATCGGTCACGTGTTTAACCCTAACCCATATTGGGCGCTTCGATTTCATGTGGTTTCCGTGCCCATCGGTCGCCCTATCTCTCACTATTTTAATCTCTGGCTCTTCTGCTTTCGTTTGACCGTATGCTTGTCTTGTTGCGAATAGAATTGAAGTAGATACAGTGCCTTTTGACATGGTCAAACTGGCCGCTACAGCACTAAGCATAAGCTCCGCTAGGGTTAGGGGTAAACACGCAACCGATTACTTTCTGATCTGACGAGTATATAACACACGAGGACACGAAAAAAGTCACGTAATTTACCCGGCCAGAATATGGCGAGCTTGCGAGCAACACGCCCGAAGGAACCAGAGGTGAGTTCGGGCCAACATTGACAGAGTACCAGCAGAAGTATAGAAACTTATTTTTCGGGTGGTATCGTGTGGTTTCCACACGCGTGTTCCCTTGTCTTAGAAAAAAGATGCGAGTTACACCTCATCATGTGAGGGTTTGGTACGAGATAAATGGTGTGGTCGGAAGGCTACATACAGCCTTTCCCGACGGTTTTGATGCATTTTCAGTCACATCCATGCTACCTCTATCGGACCAACTGCGACAAGGAATGACAACCGATAGGCGCTCGAACAACAGCTAATAATCCTTTTGAAACGTGGTTTGAATAGACCGGGAAGACTGCGTTGATTAGAACAACGCTAGGAGACGAGGCAGGCTGATAAATACGAACCTCAACTGCACAAATTGTTAACGAAGTCAAAGGAATGATTAACACAATCACTTACTGAATTTTTTCAATTGTTCGTCGAGGCTGGCCAGATCATCTTTTCGTTTCTTGTTCTCCATTGTCAAGGCCTGTTTTCTGACCAGTAGCTCTTTCCTTTGTTTTTCCAGCTCTTCGCGTACAACTTTCTCATTGTTTAACCGAGCGATCATTAGATTGTGCTGGTCGGTCTCCTGATACTGCGGATGGTGTGCTAGGAAATCCTTTTCTGGTATCAACGGTAGCGAGGTGTACTTGTGCCTGCGATTGCGTCAGATCTGTTTCCCACAAATAATGCGAACGCGAAGTATATGTGACTCACGGAAACTCCCGGCATGCGGTGATTTCTCCACGCAGGTGCCTCTGTTCGTAATAGAGATTTTGCAACTGCAAATGTAGGCGATCAACCTCTCTTCGCGCCTCACTGGTAGCCTCCTTTGCTTCCCGTGACGATATGATAGCTGAACGATGAAGTCCCTTGAGTTGTACCATCAATGCATTGAGTTGTTTTTGCTTTTGGGACCGTTCGATGAGGACATGTTCAGAAGACTCGCCTTCGACCGTGTTCTCAAGCGCGGAAACTATCTCATGGCACAATTTGCACGTTCGGTCTGCAACGTCGAGGCAGTGTAGCAAGGCAGGATCTTGAATGGCGGTAAGCGGCTGGACAGTCATGGTTGGGTGGTATAACGCGAACGGCGAGAGCGGACGGGTGTGTTGTGGTTTGATGTTAAGTTGAGGTGATCAGCGTCCGCTTGGCAACACTAAAAATGCGCCTAAAACCCATGTCGATCCTCGACTGCTCCTCGTGCTCCCGCCGCCTGCCCCACTGTCTGCCCCTACTGTCCGTCCCTACTATTGGTACCCACGCTGGCCCCATGGTCCTGTCTGCCTCTCACTGCTGCCGAGCGCGCTCGTCACATGGCCTAAGGCCTCTATGTATCGTGGAGGCTCTGGCCACTTCGCAGTCGAATGCCTGTAAGTCGTCGCCTCCCGCCCTCCTCGTCGCCCCGTCGCTTGGTGCCGGTACCACCTTTAGGCTAAAGCTCCCCCTGCCCGTCGGCAAACGGGGAGTCTCTGCAGTAAGTGATGACACTTCAGAGACCTGCCCACGATTCTCCTTTGTCTGTTGGAAATCTCTAGTTCTTTGTCGGATAAGGCTGTGGAGGAAAGGTTAATGGAAGGAAATCATCTTGTAGTAGCTTGCCAACTCGCTGGTGCCATGATCTCTTCCATGCTGTGAACCCAGAGACACTTCACTAAGTGTATCACGCATACGCGAAAAGGCTCAGTGTTCCTCGTCTAGACGACGAAGTCTTAACAGCAGTTCAGATGTATGAGTACAAAGATTCGTACCAGGGGTTATGATAATCACTACTCAAGCAGCCGAGTTATTTACGGAAAGGTTAACTTGAACCACAATCAAAATATAATTAAGGCTCTCGTTCCGCTGTTAGAATCGATGCCGTTCTAGCGGACCGAGTGCACCGATATACCAAACGGACTTTTTTACTCAGTTAAGGGTGCAGTAAGCCTGGAATTCTACGTGAGTATGAACGAAAGAGATCTGGCACGTCCGAGATTGGTTTGAGGCTTGCGAAAATCTACTCTTAGACCCATAATTCAGCCCAGTCATTAAGAATGGCACCGCGATCACCACCAATACCCCTCCAGGAGAAAATGAGTATTCACTATTGTAAGTAAACACCAACATCCATCCAAAGCACAGATGCTCTTAACCGTAAATTTCCTCTACTTCCTTCTCTCAATTTCCCTCCTCTCCTTCTCCTGTCTGCAACCGAATATTGACAAGATGAAGGTAAGACTTAGGTTCGTTGATCAACTTCATCCCAACGGAATTGCGGGTAGCACCAGGAGCGACAAACTGGTATGTCTTATCGAGGATATATGCCAGTCTATCTTTCTGAACGGCTGCCCTCTTCCTAAACTTTTCGAGGTAGCCAGAGAAAACGAGAGGAGTGCTAGGCTTCCGGGTCTAGCTGTGGGTATTAAAACGATGCTGCGAGGAAAGCTGCAGCCGAAATCCAAACAATTTCGTTTGCTTCAGGGAATCTCTGAGCAGCGGTTGCCTTACGCCTGAATTTTCCTTTGATCGCTTCGGTCGCTGTTCATCTGCACTCTCATCAAGCTAGTGGCAATCGAAGTCTTTAACCTCTTCGTCTTCGAGAGAACCAATTATCGCTTCTGCAATATCTTTCATCACCTCCCAAATACTGAACAGGCAGATGGCATTCGGCGATACCCCAAAGGTAGAGGCGACTCGCAAGATGTTAGTTTTTAGAGTGTTTACGCGCTCTACCTTGAGCCCACACTGTCTCAATGCATCACACATCTCTTCGAGTGTCTGCGGCCGCTGACCGTCATCCTGATTCGCTTTCAGTTCCAAAAACCGACGGACGGTTCCGTTGTAAGGGTCCAGGACAAGCTCCGAACTCTCGATGTCATTCATTAGACGTGCCTCAAATACATCGCGAATCTCTGGTCAGATTTCTGGGACCTCTAGCGACTCTATCCTAACGTCATACGGCCGATTCCGGTTGGTTCCTGCTCCTGATGACGTAGCGTTAGGTGTCTTACTCTCGTAGTTCCCCGGAGGATTAAGAAGATGGAGTGGGGTTGAAGGGTTGGGACTGAGGGTGTAACGACCGTGGGTTGGGGGTGATGGAATGAAGAATGGCGGTTCAATTCAATGAGCACACGCTAGTGGTGGGTTTTTGGCCTCGTCACGTGCTATAGGCTGCATTAGCGTCGGCACTACCCGCAGAGCCGCATCTATGACATATGCGGCTCAACAATGCATGATTCATGCCAAAGTTCATCATTCCCTCCTTCTAACATTCATTTCATCATCCCAGAAGGAGGTCCTATGGAAGCAGCAGTGCATAGTCCATAACCCCGAAAGCATCGCCATCAAAAGCATCTGAGGGAATGCCCACTAAGTGATCTGTGTTCGCAGTCATTGGATTAGTGTATAATATTGAATGAAGGAGACTTTAGGCATCTCTAGCGTGCCCTTTATACTTATCTGTAACTAGCAAAAATTTGGTAGGAAATCCGCTAGAATTTCCTGAAGGAACTAGTTCGAACCAGTCCTGAACCAGTCCCTTCAGAAAATCGAACTAGTTCCTCTTGGTGCAGCTCACTGACTCGAACAGACATCGAACTGGCGGTTCGAACCAGTCCCCGGCCAAACCGTTGACCACACTGGACGTGAGTGTTAAAAATATTCATTGAACATCTCTGAACTTCATTAATATTCAGCAACATAGGATTTCATTGCCAACTTGGAGCAGCAGAATGTTGGAGGCGGGGGCATTAGGGATTTGTAGTTGACGTGCTATAGAGAGTAGGAGAGGAATCATTGGGAGGATTGGCTGCGAGTGGGAATTCGTAGGGAGTCGCAGGAAGCTGGAGCGACGGGGCAGCGTTTGCGGTAGTGTATATTGACAGAATCACTATGACGCAATGCCCACTGCTCGATCACCGATAAGCTTTTGAACCAGTGAAATCTGAGCGCGGCTGCCGACCAGGCAGCGTCTGCTAAACGCAGGGAGCAGAGGCAGCACCGAGCTGTATTCGACGGTGACGCAGTATTGGCAGTCGAACGTCTTATAATGCAATCAAGGCGGCCCAATGCTATGATGCGGCCGATCCGCCAGACAATGCGCCGCCCCGCTTCATGGAGTGGCCGAGGATTTCGTGATGTGTAGATAGGTGATAAGCAGGGTAGGTGGAGGATTTTGGTGGAGAGAGTGAGGGGGGGGGCTGATCCTCCTGGGTGAAATTCACTCTGGTGGTTGGCACCAGAGTCACGGGCCTCTCCCGTGGATGGAAATTCATGCTACATCTATTGAAACTGCCGCTGATGACCTGCTGGTGTTCCTGTACAAAGTTGCTCGTGTTTCGACTGTATTCCGTAGCATACTGTAGTCTGATTCCCTGTACCGTTATCAGCATAGCAACATACTTTCCTTTAGTGTTCCGGCGCTGCGTATCATTCCGGATTTCGACTGCACTACCGCCCTGAGTCTAGCGCTCCGCCGCCGACTTTATGCCGAGTTTCCACCACCGACAATTCTAGGGCATTCACAAGTACGGAAAATTACTAACTTTACAATTACCGTAGGAATCACGGTGAACTTCGACATCGTAGGTTTAATCTCATACTGGAAGGCGCCGAGCGACATCGAAGTAAGTCGCGGGGCCCCAATTCGCAGTGAAACTATTGACGGGATAAATACAGAATATGTGGGATCTCGTGAATAGCGAACTCCGCGCGTCTGTGCCTAAGGCATAATCTGTGCTAGACGAAGCTATTATAAGCATAAGGAAGGTTTGGGGGTGTCGAGATACAATAGACCCGAAAACCGGGCCTTGGAAGAGGCTATATACAAGTGCGACTTGCGCTACCCTGTCGTCTCTGATCGTGACATTCACACGATCTTGCTGCTCGCCAGCGGCACCGATTGTCGTGCAAGCTGACACGTCCGAGAAATTCGTGACAAAAAAAGAGCCGAAATAATGGAAACGGGCCCGGTTAGTGGGGCTAAGCACCTTAAAATGGGGTCGACACCATTAGGTAGAGTACTTGATGCAATCAAAGCATTCAGTTTCAGCAATCGTCCAGATGGTTGCCATTAGCAAGGATCATCGCGTAAAGGTGGATAAGGAATTGGATGCCAAGGGTCCCAAAATCCCAAAATTCCAAAATCCCCTTTTCTGGCCTTTGCCAGGACTCTGTCTACTTGAGTTGTAGATACGAGTCTATCTGTAATATCCTAGTCATGAACATGCCCATTACAGACTTAAGTAGGTAAATCAGCCTTTCTGTCACGTATGCCAACACCGACCAACGCCAACGGAGAATGCCGTCATTCACGTAAGTACTCAAGACGCGTCTTTCTCAACCACCCCAACCAGTACAGGAACTCCACACAGAAACCTACATGGCTGTACAAGAAGACGACGTCTACGAAATCACAGATTCGCCAGCCACCTCGGATCTCACAGAACCGGAAGAGGAAAAAGAAACAAACCCCTCCAGAAGCCGAAGTGGCGAACACACACGCCAAAGACGCATCTCGCGAGCGGAACATCCAACACAAAAACACCATCGCCGCACAAGCACCGGCATGGCTGTGCGGGGAGGCGATGACGGCTCCGTCTACGAAATCCCAGATTCGGAAGAAGAGCAAGAGGCTGAACGAGAACGAGAAAATGATCGCAACCTTCGAAAAGCTATCGAGATGTCGAAACAGTCACATACAGACGAACCAGCACAAAAACAACACCGCACAATCACACAAAAAGACGACATCGTCGAAATCCCAGATGAGAGAAACGAACGCAAACTCCGCAAAGCCTCCGAGACGGAACAACGGGCTCTTGATGTGACGCTCAAAACCTTCGACTTCAATTCTTCAGCAAGGGCAATGGCAGCAGCCACCACGAATCCGACTGTGGCATCATCATCATCTTCTTCTTCGGCCCGGCAAAATACGACGAAAGTACTGAAACGGAAGCAATTTGTGTCCCTGGTTAGTGATGAAGAGGACGATGAAAAGCTTAAGAGGCCGGAGACACAAAAGCAGCAGCAAGTTTCTAAGAAGCCTCGCACTCGAAAGGATTCACCGGAGGCGTTACAGCCGGTTCAGAAGTCGTCGGGGATAATGGACCGTGGTGCATTGATAGAGGCAAGGCTAGCGAAATACCAGGCTACGGGCACAACGAATAGCCGGAGTGCAAGTGCAAATGGAGGCGGAAACGGAAGCAGGGAGGGGAGCAATGACGGTGTCCCACCGCAGTCATTTTACGGATCTGGAAACATTATTGGTGGGAATTATGTGGATAGCCTCAAGGTTGTACCAAGCGTTCCTTCTCCGATCCCAGTCCAGGACACCGCAACAGAGGATGGGATCCCACTTGTAGATCTGGAGGAGGTGAAACCAACTACTTTGAAACAAACTTCAGCAGCCCTTACACCCGCTACCGATCCTCCTACAACCGCCAAAGATGGTTGGTATCCTACAGGGGTTGTCAAAAAGACCTGGCTCGAGAATCAGAATAATGGTTCAGACACTATCCAGATCGAGGGAGTCCTGCAGAAGGAATCCCTTGTCACAACGCTTCTCTCTTCGTTTCAATGGGACTATGAGTGGATCATGGGGCATCTCCCACTCCACAGGAAAGACCATAACATGGTCTTTGTCATGCAAGGAAAAGAAGAAGCTGATCGGCAAATGACACAGGCCATATTTGGCGGACTTGCTAGGATAGAGCTGGTGTTTCCGCCTATGGACGGCCAAGTGAATTGTATGCACAGCAAGCTGATGCTGCTTTTTCACAAGAAAGGGGACAGGGAGTGGTTACGTATTGCTATACCTACGGCAAACTTGACCAACTATGATTGGGGATTGATGACGGGAGTTATGGAGAATGTAAATCCCTCTATTCTATGCTTACCAGTTTTGAGATTATAACGAGGTAGATGGTATTTCTTATCGACCTACCAAAGCTCGAATCACCAAACCTGGAACAGACGTTTTTCTTGGAAGAGTTGCTCTACTTTTGCAGTGAGCAAAACATTCCCCTCAGTGTTATCAATGAGTTGGTGTCCTATGACTTCTCAGAAACGAAGCAGATGGCGTTTGTCCATACGATTGGAGGTAGCCATGGCGGGGAGGCATGGAAGAGGACTGGCTACTGCGGCCTAGGAACCGCAGTGAAGAAGCTGGGCTATCATTCAGGCAAAGGGTTAGAAGTTGACTACGTGGTATGTGTCCTACACAGACTTCACGACACGTAAAATCTCCCTGACTCCCTTCCAGACTTCATCTCTTGGTGCTGCGAAGGAAGAGTTTATCTCCAACATCTACCGCGCTGCACAAGGACACAATGGTTCGGCGGAGCTTCAACGTCGCAACAAGAAACCTATAAAAGTGCCACCTCCAAAAAGAAGTGCGAAAACCTTCTTCACGAAGGTACGAGCTGCTACTACGAACGCCGAAGAAGAGAGCACCGATGACGACAGCAATTTCGAGGAGGAAACAAAATGGAACACTATAAAAGAAAAATTCAGGGTGTTCTTCCCTTCCAAAGACACGGTAGTGGCTAGCAAAGGTGGCGTCGGTTGTGGAGGAACAATCTGTTTCCAGAGGAAATGGTGGAATGACCAGACGTTCCCAAAGGCATTGGTGAGGGATTGCAAAAGCGTTAGGCCTGGTGCTTTGATGCATAATAAGGTATGTACGAATGCTCTACAGGGGAGGATTCACGCTGACTACTGTAGTTATTGTTTGCACGTCCAGGGAAGTCGCTGAATTCGAAGAATGGACAGATGGCGGCGTGGGCATATGTTGGTTCTGCAAATCTCAGCGAGAGCGCTTGGTAAAGGCTTTTCCTATCACCTCCCTTCTCAGTCACTGATCGTGTGGTACAGGGGCAAGCTAGTAGTAGACCGGAGCACAATGTCCCCCAAGCTCAACTGCAAGAACTGGGAGTGCGGGGTGCTTCTTCCTGTGCCCGCAATGGTTTTAGGGAGGACACTTTCTGGCACGCCTGAGCAGAAGGGACCGATTGATATTCATGCGTTTGAGAAAACGGTGCCAGTACCGATGGAGACACCAGGGGAGAAGCTGGAGGGAAGGCAGCCGTGGTTCTTCATGGAACAGTAGTGTGGATGGGATGGATGGATGTGTGCTTTCTGTTTTATATCCTTTACATTTGGTATCTGGGTTATGGTTTGCTTTTCCTTATGGTGGCTGGACACCCTAAGATTTTTTCCGCATATGGGACTACCGGTAGTTTAATTTAACCGGACTCGAGACCAAGCCTGTGTCTTATCTCCGCTTATCGTTGCCGAGAGGTGATGCGCATCTCCTAGCTCCCGTGTCGCTCCATCTCATCATGATAGCTCCACACCATGGAATCCCTAAAAGAAACCTCACCACCACCCCCGCTGCCATCCTCATCAGCGCCCTCAATCCCTCCGCCCCAACTTCCTGCCTCCTGTGAGCCCCCGTCTCCACAACGCCCCCCAACCCAGCAAGTATGGGTGATATTTGGCGCGACCGGGCACCTGGGGCGGAGTATCTGTAGAGTTGCACTCGCACGCGGCGACTGCGTTACCGCCGTTGGCCGGAACATTCCTGCGGAGGAGGCGAGTATGCACGGGTGGCACAAGCGGTGTCAGGGTCTGGTCTGCGATGTTCGAGACCGGGCGACGGTCGAAAAGGCTTGGGACTCCGCGCAGGAGTGGTGGGGGAGAGTCGATATCGTTGTTAAGTCTGTCCTTCCACCCCCTTCAAAAACATTGCTGATATAATATAGTTGCACGGGTTATGGTAACATTTTTTTCCCCTTGGGGAAAGAGGGAGGGGTTGACATGAGTAGGCATCATCGGCGCAATCGAAGACCAGGATGAACACGACATCCGCGCGCAGTTCGAGACCAACGTCACCGGCCTCATCAATATCTTCCAGATCACCCTCCCGTACTTCCGTAACAAGAAGCGTGGGAAATATATCGTCTTCTCCTCCCTTCACGGCCTCGTCAGCGTTCCCGGTCTTGGCCGTATACTCCCCCTATCCTCTCTGGGGCCCCCCACGCTGACATGCACAGCCTACTGCGCAACAAAATGGGCCGTCGAAGGCTTGACCGAAAGTCTAATGTACGAGCTGGAACCTTTTAACATCCACGTCACGTTAGTAGAACCCGGCCCCTCCCGCCGCGACGAGCCAGACGAAAATATTAACGGTCCCTCGCCGATGTGGGGGCACTTCCTGATGAAACCGCCGACGGATGCGTATCGGGCCACTACGTCGCCCGCCCAACATGCGACACGGATGGTGGATTGGTTACGGTTCAGGCAGCCGACGAGTGCGGTTCGGATTGCGAAGATGGTGTGGGAGCTGGGACATTGTAGGCTGCCGCCGTTGAGGTTGTTGCTGGGAAGTCATGCGGTGGATTCGATTAGAGACCGATTAAGGAGTACGATTGAGGAGGTGAGTGCCCCCTGTGAACAGGGGGATGGGGCTAATGAGGGTAGATTGAGGATTGGAGACAGCTTAATGCTCCTACGATGGGAGTGGAGGGGGCGGCAGCAGCGGCGGCAGTGGAAGGGGGGACGGAGTGGTGATGGAGTGGTGGTGAGGATACCAGAATTTTTACTTACTTTTGCTTGCGTGTGAATGGAATTACGAATGACGTAGTGTGTGTGCGTGTTCCATTCGACTGTAAACATGCGGGACGGAACTGCAAGTACACCAAATACATACAGAGCAGACATTGATCAATTGAGATAGCATGTGCTTACATACGATCCACAACTTTAATGCCTCCCTCCATTTGCACATTGCCACTCTGGTTGCAGATTCGACTCTACATCTTTATATACTACAAATCTATCTCAGAAGAGGGTACGGCCTCATCCCCCAAGTCCACGGGTGAGGTTTAACAGCAGACGGGTATGTATCACCCCCGAAGTCCCTAGAAAAAGCCCCGCACCCCCAAAATATTCAGACTATCAACCAGAGCATTCTTTTTCCTACCATGATGAGCTGCCGCTATGCCCCATCTCCATGATGTCGTCGGTAGGGTTAGGGCTTTGTTATCTTTTTCTTCCAGCAATCCGTTAAATTAAGCGTTATACGAGCTACCACCAGCTCGTGCAATTCGAAATACTCCCAAGGCAATGGACTTCTCCACCGTACCCCGCCCGGGTCGGGTAGCACTTCCTGTCGGTATTAAACGCATAACTTTGGCACCCTTCGGCACGAACCTACTTCTAACTTCCCCCCGGAATTTCCAGGAATAAACACCCGCCCACCCCTCTCAACAAAACCAAATCCAACCAACGTGGGGCGGGTGAAGGGTTATAATTGCAACTTTATTGTTTTCAGGTCATAAACCAGTAGCAAGCGTCAAGCTCTAGGTACGAGATCAGGGAGGGTTTCCAAGACGTGGGGTGTCCAGCGGGTTGAGAAGGATGGACACATAACCAAACGGGTGGATGCGGGAGGAGATGGGATTGTGCTGCTAGTGGTTTGGTTTAAAGGGTTGGTACCTGGCTGGTAATGCACGTTCCCTTCAGAGGATTGCAACGAAGTTACAGTTTCGACCAGGCGAAGATGAGATGAACAACACACGCGCGCTCTCGGGTTATGCCTGCATTCTTAACCATTTGCGAAAGTTGTTCCGCTTGATTTCCCCAAGCCCAGGTGGAAAAGGAGGGACACATCCTCCGTACCCATGGCGTTTTATCCTCTTGCTTTTAGCCTTCAATGTTGTCTAAGGAGTCAGAGTTGAACAGTCTTGAGATACATTGCTATATAATAACGACAGCCCACAAGTTTCCAATAGCATCGCATGTTTCAGCCCATAAATTCCATTCGGTCAAACTGAATTTGTATTGTCCCATCGTCCAGTTCTCTGCAACAATTATAGCCCACACACGATCGTCTCGACTGGATGGTCATCTGTAAAGCGTCCCCATCCAAACGCTACTACAATTACAAGTGCTTTATCTAAGGGACCAGAGCAAACAAACCACTCATCCCGTTTAGTATAGGCTCGAAATGAACATCCCTTAGTAAATTTCTAGAGGTTAAAAGTGGCAGACAGCCTAGTGTGAGTTTGCGCTAGTAATAACAATTCCTTAATACTCTAATCTTCGATGGATGAAAGATTAGGGGGGCGGTATTAGAGAATCGCAAAGCAGCATCTCTCGCGGTTACCCTCAGCCAACCAACCATGTGAAAAAGTCGCCGTAGACAAGAAGCGTTACCGTGCTGATCTCAAATGGAAAGAAACACACCGGAACACGGCCATTGGTTGCACGTATGCCGCTGCGCTGCAGAGCTGACGGGTACCTACTGGCAGGCAACTATGCAAGGAGTTCGACTTTTGAGTCAGCGTGCTCATGGAATAACCTTTGGGATGCTGCTCTAGTTGGATATGGACGGGCTTAGGGAAATTCAGTCGGATATCGCTACGATCCGAGTCAGAAACGTTTTGGCAGTCATAGCTTAGCTTAGATGGAGCTTTTATCGACCATACAAGCATTCATTTGTCGAGCTGTGCTCCTTATAACACCCGATTTTCTTGCTCCAACTAGTCCTGGTGAAACAATGCATGGCGTTTTGGGTATCTGGGTATCGCAAACCACCAGCAATACGAGTCTGTGTAGCTACAAAGTATTGACGGCAACAGGGCAGCCCCATAGCCTGCAATCCTTCACCGGCGCCTAATGAAGATCTCGCAGTATCCGTGCAAGATTAGCTCTCGCAGCCTGAGGCCCAGACCAAACTCGGGGAGGTGCCGAATTACAGCTTGGCAACATTTTGAGCGATGACTGAGAGGATGACCGTGCGGGAACCATTCGCTTCCTGGTGGATGACTGGAAAATTAAGTCCGGGGTATCAGGCGTTAGTAGTATGTGTTCCCAAAAATGCCGCTTCAGCGGTATCGTCGGCTGTACAGGATTGATCCTGGTTGCGGATGACCCAAATATGAGGAAGGGTATCGGTATCCCGAGCCGTCGCCCGGTAGGTTCTGCCTAAGCATCGTTGCCATCTTGGAAAGGTTGAGGGAAAAGTGTAACCTACTTTGAATAACTGTCCGAACCGCGGGGTTTAAGGTACCCCAACACTGCCAATGTCCGATGTCCACCACGTAACTGGTGAACATCGCTTCCTTCGAGACCCTAGCTAGTTAGTCGCATCCCAGGATCTCTTGATGTGGTTGAGATAGGTCTTTGAAGAACGATAGCAGCATGGTGAATACGACCGCTATAGCAGCAAGCTTTCAAGATATACTCCACAACTGCAGGGCGAACACACAACAAACCCCACGGATTGCTGCAACCGCTAAGTAGCGTACTCCACTGCAATGGGTCGAGATTTGGCTTGGCTTTCGAGCGTAATATTGCCCGACCGACGAACGAGTGCCCAACCACTTCTAATTATGACATCCGCGGTCTGTTCAGACTGTGGGCTACCCATGCTGAGAGTGAAAGAAGCGAGAGAGAATTACAGACTCCCAAATTCCCATCGTAAGCGATCGCGAAGCTGGGCGGTGGTGGGGTCGTGGAAGACATTGGCATGTTCCACAGACCAAAGGGTTGCTCTGCTTTGTTTTTCGGGATCCTTGTGCTGCAGTTGTTCAAATCGCCATGTTTTATGACGGCTGCTTGCTTTCCGATCTAAGGGCAAGTGTGGTAGCACAGCCCGCTAGTGGTGGCTCGCACGCACGCTACTGCCAGTGGCTAGTGAGACTGCTACCGACGTCGTTCAATAGGAGGACCACTGGCGATGTACCGTTTTGCTGGATGGAGATCGGGGAACTGGCGATATGGGCCAGGGAGATGGTTGGCTGTCTGGGGTTGTGTTGGGTGTTTGAGCTGAAGAAACCCCCGATCGCCCAACCATCAGCGCCATCGGCTGGCTGGCAGTTCGAGTCAACTTCAAGTCAGGTTCAAGTCAAGACCGACAGACAAGACGAGCAGAATTACCGTCTAAGAACTCCACTGCGCGCACTCACAGCCACCCCAGCCACCCCTAACCCTGAGCATGGAAGCATCCGGGGCTACATGTACTGTAGAGTACCATATCATATCCATAACATTTTTACAGGAGGCCCCTGTCCGCTGCAACTCGTCCCCAAGCAAGTTGTTTTGCTTCTTCCTCTTCACGAGTGAGGTTCTGGGCTTTGCCGGGTGGTAGCCGCTCGCTCGCTCAATCGTGTCCCCCTCATAAAACTAAACGACCTTCCAAAACTCTCCCTCCACGCTATTCTGCACCCTTCGCACACCGCACCCAACCCTCCCTTAGCAACATCACCTCCATCACCATCACCACTCACCACCACTCACCTCACTACCCGCCTCATTACTCTGCGCTCTCTACAACCCACCACTAATCACCAACACCACCACCACCACCACCACCACCACCACCACCACCACAACCTGCTTAACTGCCTACTTGCTTATAGTGCTTGCTCACTTGGGTACAAGTACATCCCCGTGACGAGCCAAACGAGACGATCCAACCTCAGACGCACTATTTATCACTATCACGACCCTGACGACGCCCGCCAACGACAAAAGTAGAGTACAAGGCACTCGTTCGCAGCTGTTCGCTTGTCTGTCTGCCTGTCTGCTCGTTGCCGATCACTCGAGACGTGTCAGTCGCTTCGAAGTCCGTCACCCTCTCCTCCCCTTCCTCTGCTACCTACCTTCCCTGCCTACCCTGTCCCGCCTGCCGCCGAAACAAGAAACAACAGCCGCAGCCAGCCTTACCCATCGTCTGCATCACCACCACCACCTTCATCACCACCTCCTATCGCTCTTCTTCAACCCAACTCCCTGCCATCACGGCCATACCATCAACCCATCTTTATATATTTTTATATTCTTTATTCCCATCGCGCTTGCTCTTTTCAGCTTTACGCTGGATCTGGCTGCTTTACCGCCTTCCTCTAACCCGTCGTTGACGCGTGCGAGAAAAGCCCTGCCTAACAAATAATTGCGACTTGCAGGTTCATCGCTTTGCTTGGCACTCTCCGTCTTCATCTTCAGCCCGTGCTATCTTCTAAACCGGGAGTGCGCACAATTTTGGACTGTTTGCTTGTTGGTTTTGGACATTTTGCGGAAAGCACACCACCATCATACCGTCTATCATCGCGATTTACATTCATCCCACTTACACCTGCTGTTTGAGCGCCGGACGGATACGAAGACGCCATTCCTTACCGCATGTCAGGGATGTATAACTCTCACCGTGGGATGGTGGGCCCCGCCCCATCCCGGGTCAATGAGCTGTTGGATCAACTACGGTCGGAGTACGAGGCTCAGCAAGCTCGCAATGGGGAATATGAGCACAAAAGTACGCCACTTCCGCTTGTCTGGTCAACTGTGCCACTACGTCGCACCAGGCAACAGCTTGAATCGCATTGGAATTCATCATGCTAACTTTATCACAGTTCAACAACAAGTTCAGGAGATGGATGTCGTGAGATCGACTGTTTTCCAGCTGGAAGCCGCGCATACTACAATGAAACAAAAGTGCGTCTACAAGTTGCCTTCAATTATCGCGCGTCAAACCGCACAACACCAAGTATAAAATAAGCAATCACTGACACCAACCGTTTGGTCACCACTAGGTATGAAGATGAAATTGCGCGGCTCACGCGAGAACTGGAAGCGCGTAGCGCTCATGGGCATGGCGGTGCGCCACCTCCGCAACCTGCACCTCCTTCCATTGGGCACGGACCTAGGGACCTTTTTGGGGGTATAATGTCAGGCCAGGGGGGACAGGGAGGGCCAGGGCTTGCACCTCCGCAACAACAGGATCCACAACAGCAGCAGCAGCAACAGCAGCACATCCCACCACCGCCTCCAGCAGCTATCCAACAACAACTCCCTCCCAACCAACCACCGCAACAGCCGCAACCCGTCGCCGGATATCCGCAAGGGCAGTCATTCATGAATGGTGAGAATACATCTCTGCACGGATCTTTCCCACATTTGCTGATGTCGAACCCAGGTTACAATCCCCCTCAACCTACCGCCTCTCCTGGCACTAAACAAAGGCCACGCCCGCCTCCAGGTGCAGGTCCAGGTACACCACAGCAGCAGAACCAGCCTCAGGGATCCTACCAAGATCCTCGCGCATCCCCTCAGGTTGCCCGTCCCAGTCCTGTACCAGCTCTGCCATCTGTCGGCAACAACCTGGCCGACCTCGATCCCGAACGTATTCCTCCGAGTCAGAAGAAGGAAGGCTCAGATTGGTTTGCACTTTTCAATCCCAGAGTTCCTCGATTGCTGGATGTGGATCTCGTACATACACTCGACCACCACAGTGTAGTATGCTGTGTGCGATTTAGTCAGGATGGAAAATATATTGCTACTGGCTGCAACCGAAGTGCTCAGATCTTTGATGTTCAAAATGGACACAAGGTTACGACGCTGCAAGACGATTCTGTTGACAGGGATGGCGATCTCTATATTCGCAGCGTCTGTTTTAGTCCCGATGGAAGATATCTTGCCACTGGTGCCGAGGACAAACAAATTAGGGTGAGGATACTGCCCCTGTTATTTTGTTAGCAACACTTTCTGACATGGTATTATTGCCTTGAATAGGTCTGGGATATCGCAAGCCGTGTAATCCGACACACCTTCCACGGCCACGAGCAGGATATCTACTCTTTGGACTTTGCTCGCAACGGTCGACATATTGCTTCTGGTAGTGGAGATCGTACAGTACGAGTATGGGACATTGAGTCCGGCCAAAATGTGCTCACTCTGAGCATTGAAGATGGTGTCACGACTGTTGCCATATCCCCAGATGGCAAGCTGGTTGCAGCTGGATCTCTCGACAAGAGTGTAAGGGTGTGGGATGCTCATACCGGCTATTTGATTGAACGACTGGAAGGGCCCGATGGCCACAGAGACAGTGTCTACAGCGTCGCCTTCTCGCCCAATGGCAGAGAACTGGTCTCCGGCAGTTTGGACAAAACGATCAAGATGTGGGAGCTGCAAAGAGCTGTACCGTCAATCTCTGGCACCCCTCGCGGCAAGTGTATAAAAACTTTTGAGGGACATAAGGTCGGTATATCAGACTAGAGCGCTTAAGGCGGTTCCCACCGGATATCTGCAGTGCTGACATTAGTGGTTAGGATTTTGTGCTTAGTGTTGCGTTGACGCCCGATGGAAAATGGGTTCTCAGTGGTTCGAAAGATCGTGGGGTGCAGTTCTGGGATCCACAGACTGCCAGTGCTCAACTTATGCTTCAGGGTCACAAGAATTCTGGTATGTTGTCATTCGTCGCTTTCATTGACGCTGTTGCGCACTTTGCACCAAGGCGCTGCAAGTTGGACACTCTGGCCTTTGGGGCGCTCAGCGTTCATAATATCGATGTTCCAGGCGATGCAGATCGTTTCGCAACACTCGGCCAGATCCGTAGCACAGCATTTTGATTTGCTTTTTTGTCTTGTCGTTTTTTCCTCTTGTCTATCGGCAGTTCAGCTAATCGGTGTTTTGTCATTGATGCAGTTATCTCAGTCGCCCCAAGCCCGACGGGAGGACTATTCGCAACAGGAAGCGGAGATATGCGCGCCCGTATCTGGAGGTTAGTGCCGTATTATTCACTCACTTCAGCTTTTCTCGGCATGTTATGCATGCAGCACACTCCTGCTGTCAACCAGCGAGTCACATGCTTGGCCTTATTTTTTTCTTTCTTTTCGTTCTATCCCTGGTTTCATCGTACCCCGCAAATGTCGCAAACGGGTTGACACATGTCCCCCTACACCCCCACCCCCACGCTATCCCGCGTCGTCATCCAGTCCTGTTGAGTGCTAACATGCATTTCTCCTGCCGCAGTTACGAGCCATACCGCCAAAATCTCATCGGATAGACGAGGCGATGTGCAGTAGTTTTCTAATGTTAAACTGGGAGTTTTCAAAACGACAAAGGCTGGGGAAAAATGTTTCAGGAGTACCTGGTGTCTGGTGGGACTGTGAGGGGGGAAGTGGACACAACTTTTGACTTGACTTGTGATGGATTCGGGATGGTGGACTTTGGACTTTGAAATATCATATCACGTTTGTGTGGTGGGCGGGTTTTTGTGTTTAAGGGTCCTTCTTCTTTTCGTTATTTCGTTTCATTTGTGCGTGGTCTTTGAGAGCTTTTTTGTTTTTCCCAATTTCTTCTATCCCCTACGCCTACTCTGTCCGTTGACTTCTCTCCATGCTGGGTCTGCTTGGGACGGGGGAACGTATTCCGTCCGTGTATTTTCCTCTTCTTTTTACTATTTCCCTTTTTATATTCGCTTTCGTGGCTAGCTGTGCAGTGGCTGGTCTGGGCTGGTGGGGCTGTGGGGATTCGATTATTGTCTATTATCTTTATCGTACACTTTATTTAGGCCTGTGACATCTGCTCTCTTTACCTCAGGAGAAGAAAAAGGGGTGGAAAGTGGGGTGGAAACAGGAAGGCTGTGAATACGATTGAAAAAGTTAGTAGGCGACGGAGTGACCTTCCGTGAATTGAATGAGTGATTGTGTATGAACCCTCCCCTCCACTAAACTACTTTTAGGCGAGGGGTTTTTTTACATACCTCCTTTTTGTTTTTTTCTTTCGTCATTCCACATATACAGGTTGGTCACGATGTGGAGAAGTATATCCGTTTCGTGCGGGTGCTGTACGGCGTTTTTGCGGGGTAATGCAAGGGCTTACCTTTTGCCTTACTTTTTAAACTTTGCGGACCTGGACTTCGGGATGGGGATAATTTTTTTTGTCTGCCTACTTACCTTGCTTTCTCCCCCGTTTCTTTCTCTGCGCGGGGTTTTTGCGGGGCAAAAACAGAGGCGAGTGATAGCACGTGCTTAGTGGCGACGGGGCTACGGAGGTCGGGCTTCCGTCTCCGCTGGTCATGAGGGGACCGGTGTTTACCCCAGAGCAGAGGAATAGCGATGCTGAAGTGGACTGGCCTGGACGGAGGGGAACGAGTGATGCGCACGAGACTTCACATGCACCACCCAAGTGACATCAACACTCCTCCAACAGATTCGGTGTCCGGCGGCAACAGCTCCAGAAACAGCAGATGCAGCGAACTTTGCCGGTGGAAAGGGGGGAGCCTGCTATACCTCTGCAGGTCAGGTGTATATGCCGTACACAATATTGGGGCGGGTGGTGCATATATGCCGGTGCGTGTGTGTTTGCTTGTGCCCTTCCCTTCCCTTCCCTTCCATCCAAGCGAGAGAAGGGAAAGAAGGTTAAGCAGACGGATTCTAAACTTGCGCGCGTTGCGTTATTAATTGTGCATTTTCTTTTGGGTTGTCGTATAGGTAGAATAAAAGGGCCCGGCCGGACATAGGACATCATCATCCGCGTCTTAGGAACTTAATAGGACGTGAAGAAAATAGATATATTTATATATATATATAAAAGTATGCTTTAGGTAGGTCCAATCCGCACAATTTAAAACGGCCCGAATTGCAACGTAGGGGAAGGTTGGTCGGCCCGAATAAGTGTGGGGTGCAGTAGTAACAGTGTGAGAAATAAGTAATCGTCCCCTAGGATCCCTACCCCAAACGAGATGCGCAGAATCCAGATGGCCACGGGCAGCAGTTGCGCGGTGCGGGCGGATGATTAGGTATTGTGAGTGGTGTGCATGTTGTGTCTGAGCATGAGTATTGGTGTGGGTGGGTGTTTCCGCGGCCTCTGAAGACGAAGAGGGAGAGTGACCGGGAGAGAAAGAGAGAGAGATAGCTGATATCGTATCTGAGAGATAGTAATACCCGCGTGGTTTCGCGTGCGTCTCATTGGCTCAAGGCTGCGGCTGCGGTTGGTTGGTATGCAGGTAGGTGAATTTTTGTGTCTCCCTTTCGTGTGAGGGTACCTGCTGCACGTTGGTGGGTTTTCCACCATCTCAGTATTCCATGAGGAACTGAACGGCAACCACTTTCTTGCGACGCGACCTTTTTTCCAGCGATCCCGGAAAACGCCCATCTTCATTACTCCACAATTCCCATGTGGAAGAGAGAGATATCCACATCATTAGGTAACTCCAAAATCAATCTTGAACCTTATTTTTGCTTTTTCTCGGTTTGCGTGTGTTGATTTCTTTTTTGCCTACTTTTGCCGCTGAGCATGAGGGATGTCTGGCGTCTGTTCTTCTTCACTTTCCTGGTTGAATGGGTTTTTCTTTTACATCACTCCAATTTCCTTTTTTCCCCGCTGCTACTGCGGCTACGCTAGAGTAACATCCCGTCTCCCTTCGTGTGTGATGGGTGGGTGTGGGTGTGAGTGGGTTTTAGTGGATGAGCACTTCATGCATAAAGGGTTGTTATGTGTTTTGTTTGATTTTTGATTTTTTTTCTTTTCCTTGTCTACCACACCCATCTTCATCGATTGGGAAAAAAGCAGGTAGGCGAGATGCGCGCACAAAAAACTAAACTAACCTGACCCACCGCCACTGCCAACCCTGGGCTAAGAAACAAAAGTCTTCCTCCTGTTTTCTTCTTACAACATGCCCTGGGGAAAATCTGGGGCAGATCAGATCACGTAGGAATATCTAGCGAGTGAGGTGTAGTGTTTTTTTCCTGGGGGGGGGGGGGGGGGGGGGGGGAGGTGGTGGTACTGGTTTTGTGTATGGTTTTATTTTTTATTTTTTATGAAACGGGCGGCGGGCCGCGCGGAAATATCAATCTCGCAAAGAAAAAAAATAACCAAGCATATCTGGATGGAGGATGTTGTTATTTGCGCCCACAGTTCGTGTTGTGTGTGGTTGGCCGGTCCATGTCGTTGGCTAGTGGTTCGCATGGTCCGCCCAAAGATGCTCAACTTAAACACGATTTTGGTTGAGAAAGGATAGGGAAAGGGGGTGGTTAAGTGCCTATAGTTTGTGGTATTAGTAGGTGAAGGAGAAGGTGAAGAAGTAGCGAGATGGGAGGTCGAAAAGTCGAGAAGCGAAGACGGTGTGGGGGTTTCGAGGATAACACCACCCCCCGGCCACGGCTGCCCGTTTCCCATCGTCGCATCCTTTATAATGGGGTAACTGATATATCGCCGTCCAGATCTGCAAAGCAGTGGTGTATCTATGATGTGGGATATTCCGTCCACGGTCGTTCGGTGACTGACAGGGCTGGCTCCAGGCGTTCGGTAAGGTACCCACATCGCAGGCGCGTGTACCAAGTAGATGCTCTACTACTCCCTCAGGTGCATAGCAGGAAAGATCGGACGCTCCGGTACACGGGAACTGGATAATTGAGAAGGGGCAAACACCAGTGGGCATTTTGGGTAAAACGCGGGTTTTAGTTTGAATTATCATCAGGAAGCAACAAATAGATACGCACAGACTGCATTCATCATCATAAACAGTCTCTCTCTGACTCCACCCCCCCTGCAACCCTGCCTTCTCACCGCCAAAATTTCAACTACTTACCAAAATGCGTCCGATCTTCTTTACTTCCGGAGCCGAGCAACTTTGTATTCAGCTCGCAAAATAAGGTGCAGCAAGCAGCAGCCTCGGAGTGGTTGGTTACACGGTTCGTGGTTGATGAAAGGGGTCTGGGTTCAGTGACAGATCTGACCGAGACGGATGCGCTGCCGATATGTATGATTATACAGAAGGTACGTACGCGTGTTCCCAACTCCTGCAATTGCTCGCCCATCTCCAAGTCACGACGTATGATGTGATTTTCTTCGATAGAGAGACTTTCGCTAGGTTCAATATATTGTTAGAGTGCAGTATCATGATATCTCAAACTTGGCCATTCAGCTGCTGCGTTCACAGACTAGTGAGACACCAGATGCATGGAAGAGCAACCAGCCCCTTCCCAGACGGACGAACGAACGAACACCCAAGACGAAAAACATTAATGGAACATATATATACCATCCATCAAATGGTCGCACAGACTAATATACCCACCCATCGTCCAGAGCGCAACATCGAAGCTCTCTTTGGGCGGTGGGTGGGTTCGTCCATCCATCCCAGCACGCATCTCGCAAGCAACAAGCCTTAGTTTCCTGTTCGGGCGCTTGGCGCTTGGCTGGGTTACACGAGGCTCGCCCACTCGTGATCGGCATGCAATCATTCAGCCCCCGGTTTTGAAGGACGCCTGCTTTCTGCTTTCCTGGTGTCAGGATCCTGGATCCGCACTCTACCTTGCTCGACTTCCACCAGGCAGGTGTTGCTGCTAGGATCCGGGATATCGCGCAAGCAGCAAATATCTCTGTACTCCACTCCTTCGCTGCTGGCTTCGATAGAGTACCCATGCCTCTGCCTCGCACAGTGCTCCCGCTATCCATCTCTTCGGGTCCAGATCCTACCGAAATACGTTTGAGTTATATAGATACTGGTAGGTACATCGTGACCATCTTGGTACAACGGGCGGCGGTCACCTACGATGCTGCTGCAGCAAGCGCAGTCTGCAGCTACAATAATGTACATCATACATAACTCACCGCCGCACGCACGGAATTACATGTATGGATGGGAGCTGGTTGGCTGGCAGCGGTGGGTGGTGGTAAGGATCGGAGTTGGGCTGTGGTTGAAGAGAGATGCCGGCCGCAGATCTTATTCCACTCGCTTGAATGCCGCACCATGCCTCCTTCCTTCTCTCACTTCGGATTCCGATGGATCGTCTCAACCAACCACAGACGGTGATATCCCAACACACTTCCCAGCCTGCCGACCGGCCATGACCAACGAGGAGGCGACCGGGGTTTTTGCCCCCCAATCACACTAGGCTCGATCCAACTAGGGTCGCTCGCGGTCGATGCAACCTCAGCTCCAGTGTCTTGCGCGCTTCGTATGGCATGCGACACAAGGAGCAAGCCACTTCCTCCCTTTGGGTTTGATGCCTTCTGTAGCGAGGAAGAGGTTCTCTGCTCGATAATCGAAGTGCCGACCAGAAACCGGTGTGTTGGTTCTTTGCCATAGGAGGCTAGAGCCATGCTGCCTCCTCCCTCTCATTTTCATTGAACTGAGACCTGCGTGCGCGCTCTCTCTAGGGTAAGGCGGATGTTAGTCCAGAGCAAACAATATGTAATAAGAGTTCGAGGGGGAAATCCCAGTCAGAAATAAGCTCATGCATCCGCGGTATGCTTATTAGAAGAAGGCCAAAATGGCGGCCTGTTTTGTGTGGTGGTTACTGCTCGAGGGGCGCGACATGTTCATCAGGCTTTCTGGTTAGTCTACGGCGTCCGCGAGGAGAAGGAGCGTGGTGGAGCGAAGAGGCGAGTGGGGAAGGGGAGAGAGGCTCTGGATGATAAAAAACCATCTAATGCCCCCCACCAAGGGTGTTTCCCCCCCCTCGTCGCCTCTCGTCGTCCCGCTAAGTACCGAATGAACTTAGGTCCAGGTCCATGCTGCCTTTCCCCAGGATTGTTTCAGTACTTAGTCGACTAGGCCCTCTACATATCGCTCACTTACTCAACTGCTTGATATCGTTACGCACCCCTCTCCATTCCCATCCTCATCCTCGCTCTCGCAACCCCCAAATATCTGTCCCGCGCGTGGCCCTGACGTTGCCTGCCTGAAATTCCCCATCCCATCCATCCCCCCAAACCCAATATCCACTACTACTGTGTTGCGGTACTGCAACTGCGCTGCTGCTCCCTCAAAAAAAAATATCGACATCATCCTACCTTGGGAAGTTTTTACGATACCAATATTCGCCGACCTGGTTAGACGGCCGTAGTTTTTTTTTTTCCTGATCCTGACAGGGGTTTCTAGCTCCCACGTTCGCCAGTCACCTGGCCCTATTCCACTCTAGGTCTGCACTGCTTCGCTTGTATCAAGTAGCATCTCCTAGAACCAGAGAGTCAGGACACGCTCAGTCGGATGCGATTCCTCATCATCCCCTTGAAGAAAACTAGTGCAACTCTCCCATCCACACCCTGGTTCACAAACCACCTCCTTATTTACCATTGCAGCCCTAACACTATTGGGTGTGGGGGAATCCGTTAGACGAGCTACCAGCTATTATATTCATGGTACATAAGTTGGGAACACCAGCTCCAACAGGCGCGGAACGGCGTGTCAAATAATACCTCCGGCCCTGCGACGGACCAAACACAGCAACAGGAGCTCGATCCACTGGACACACGACCTTGCTGAAGAAAGAAGTATCCTTCTACCGAGAGACCGCATTCCCGGCGCGGCATCATTCACGCAGCAGTTTGCTTATTACTACGAAAAGTCGCCCTCCATTCACACACCGCTGACAACCTGAACCTGATTCACCACTGGGATTTCTCACCCACATAACTAGCATACCCAGCAGCAGAAGCAAATCCCACCCAAACAGCAGCGCAGTACAGACTGCCCAACATACATACCGTACCAGCAGTTCTGGCGTCAACGGTAGTAGCCACGCTAGCGGCAGCTTCAACCACTGCTCCCGTCTGGCCTCAACATCACCATTATCGTCGTCGTGAGAATCCTCCGACTCCTGCCGCAGTTGCTGGGGCTATGGATATCTCTGGGCTTGTTTTTCGCAACGATCACTCGGCATCATCGTCGTCACCAGCTTCGCGGGCAGGCGTTATGGCACCACATATGCCCATGGAAGGGCAGCCATATGTAGCGGACCACATGGGAAATCAGATGGGAAATTTCAACCCCTATGGAGGCGGACAATATGGGTTTGATTCCCAAGTTCAGCAATACCAAGTCGTTGGCCATTCTCAGCCAGGTTATGGCCCTCAAGCTTTCCCGCCGCCTCCACCACAACAACAACAACCACATACACATCACCCTCACCATAATCCTCATCAGCCACCGCTCCAACAGCCGCAGGCGCTGGCAACTCATAGGATTCCTCCGCAAACAATACCTCGTGATACTGGCCAGCTAGGGAGAAACTCGAATAGTTTGAGGGGGGGTCCCATTCAAAAACCGGCTATTCCAACCCAGTCACCAGCATATACTTTTCATCCTGCACCACAGCAACCACCACAGATAAATCCACAACAGCAGCGTCCAATTCTCCACATTCATCAACAGTCTCAACTCCCACAACAGCAACCATTACAGCCTTTACAACATTCACCAGCCCACCAGAATCCGCCTCGCCCCCAACCAGTAGCATTACCGCAGCAGCAGCAGCAGAATCAACGGCAGCAGCAACAGCAGCAACAGCAACAGCAGGAGCAACAAGCAGCTCAGCTCCGGCAGCAGCAGCAACAACAGCAGCAGCAGCAGCAACAGCAAGAGCAGCAGAGGCTGGAACAACAGAGGCAAGAACAGCAACGACAACAGCAACAACGCCAGCAGCAGTTACAGCAGCAACAGCAACAGCAGCAACAGCAGCAGCAACAACAGCAGCAGCGCCAAATCCAACAACACAACCAACCCCAACAGCAGCAGCATCAGCAGGTGCAGTCGCCTGAGCAGGTCCTACCTGTACATCCACCGAAACCACGGCCAAAGACGGATTCAATTTCTCATTTGGTGGGAACCACCAAAGTTAAAAGCCCAGACAGAGATGTAGACTTTCAGACGGACGTGGACAACTTGATGAAGGCAATACAAGCGAAGCAGCCTAGAAAGGACGAGAAGTCACCGTCTCCAGGATACCGGCAACACCACTCGCCCAAGGGCGAACCTGGACAACCCGTTTATTCTCAACCCACAGCTTTCGTAGGTCCATATCACAATGGGTATCAACATCCGATGGGTTCGCCCCCTCAGAATCACCAATCCCCATGTATGGATGTCAATAAGATGTTGACGTCGAGCGAGGCAGGGAGCCCACCGATGAGCGAGAAGGACGAACTAAAAAAGGGTTCGCCGAAGCAGAAAAAGAGATACGAGTGCACGGTTCCTGGATGTAACAAGAGTTTCTTCCAGAGAACTCACCTAGATATCCACTCCCGAGCTCATACGGGGGATAAGCCTTTTGTTCGTCTTTCCCTTCCACCGCCGCTGCGTGAAAAGAACGGACTTTACGTTTACTTTCCGCATTGGATCATGTTTTGGTTTCGGTAGATGGTAGTACTGATGTTGGTTGGGGTTTATAGGAATGCAGCGAGCCTGGATGTGGTCAGCGGTTTTCCCAATTGGGCAATCTTAAAGTTAGTGCACACGTTTCTTCCCCGGCTGCCGAGTCTGTTCCATTCTTCGGGTAGCCGCGTGGGCCAGCCCGGTCCCTGATCCTAACATTTTGATTTACAGACACATGAGCGTCGACATACGGGCGAGAAACCTTATTCGTGCGATTACTGTGGCAAGCGTTTTGCGCAGCGAGGAAACGTTCGAGCTCATAAGATTGTCCACGATGGCGCAAAGCCTTTCACTTGCAAATTGGATAATTGTCTCAAGCAGTTCACCCAATTAGGAAACCTGAAGGTGGGGAACAATACCATTAGCACCCTAACTGCCACCGCTGATCCACCCTCTTTCTCCTCGCAAACAGTCTCATCAAAACAAATTCCACGCAACCGCATTACGACAGTTGACGGAGAAATTCGCCTCCATCCGAAACCCGGACGATATTTCAATTGCGGACCGCGACCTTTTTGAATATTTTGCCGAGCTTTACAAGAACTCGAATCGGGGAATCAAGGGCCGTGGAAAAGACCGAAAGATATCCGGTGTGAAGAAATCGCGTCCAGAGAATGGAGAAAACGGGAAGCATGTACAGGATATGTCTATAACTTCGCCAAACGGTTCCAGCACTTCGAATGGCGAACCTAATTACGATTTCGCAAGCAATGGTGGCTGTCATATGGAGGAGGATGACGATGGCTCGGATGGGTCGCCATATGATCAACAGCAACTTCCACCTTTGCGACCTGGGGGTGAGATGGGGCCACCGGGTATAGGGATATATGAGGATATGCACACCCATATTGCAAAGTATCATCTGGATCGAAAGTTCCAATTATGATATGCAGCTAGGGGGGGTGTTGATTTAGCGGGGATTTTGAAGGAGGTGAAGTGGTAAATCGCATCATCTTGGGATTTTTTGTTTGCATTTTGTGAGTGTTTGGGAGTCGAAAGTGTCTTTTATTCGCGTCTGGGAAAAACACTGCGCTTGGTGCGCTTACTTTACTTTCTACGATCGATCTGAGCCGTTATGCTTTTTAACAATATTTTCCTTTTCTTTTTTATTTGAATTTTTTTCTTTTTATTATTTACTTATTACCCGCTCTCTGCTTCTACTTCTCCTTCTTTTTAACTTTCTTTTTTTATTATTTATTTATTACTTTCTTTCCTTTTGCTACGCTGAACCACATCTGATTGGGCAATTACCTACCGCGTACTACCCAAGCTTATTATAATTGCATAACTATTATATTGTGTTCACGGGGGTTTTTATTTGTCTAAATGGCTTTTTTTCTTGTTATTTTTTTTGCAAAAAATCTGGGAGATACCTTTTGCCTTTTTATGTTGGTCTTTTTTTGTCTTTATGGTTAATGTCTTTGGAGGGCATTTATTCTTTTTGGTCTTGGATTTTTTTTCGGAGTGTGAGGCAGGGCGAAAATCCCTTTTTTATGGCGTCCAGGCCCAAAGTAACATTTTTTTCTGTTTTATCCTACTGGTTTTTTTTGGACCCTTGGGGAATAAAAAGGATCCGGCGTCTATTGATTGCGTTGGATAGGGCTGGGGGAAGGGGAAGGGGAGGGGGTGTACTTAGTGGGGTAGTAGTAGTAGTATGTTAATGTCAAGATCTTGTGCATGCATGTTCCATCTGAGAGGGTGGGGGGTGATGGAGAGAGGTGTTTGCGAGAAGGCTATAACAGCCGCCTGTATAGCCGCGAACGAGAGAAACATGGGCTTTATGCATTCCCCGCTTACATATGACAATGGGCGTTTTTCTTTTCTTTTCTTTTTCCCATTTTTTTGCCCTGGTGGGGCCGGGTACACTTGCAAGCGGTATGCAGGCGGGTATAGATATATACCGCTGCTGGCTGGGGGAACGGGCGCTTGCCGTGCGTTGTCGTGGAGGGAGACCCCGCAGTGGAAAAAGAAACGGTGCATGTGCCGGCGTTCGGAGGGATGCGAAAATCCCAAACCCTGGGATCGACTACCAGCGAGGCTATGGGGAGATACGGCACGGGGGCGAGGGGGATGTACGATGATGATGATGATGAGGGAGTGGAGGGTTTGAAGATATGCAATTCGGTCGGATAGTCGAGTCCAGTAGTTCGGCGTCGTTTGCAGTGAGTGCCTTGTTCGGGTACGAGGAGGTACATGGCGGTGTATCAAGTACGTTCGACGAGTCGAATGTACATCCTGTGGTGGGAATATGTACGTACATATGGCTGCTAATCAAATCTGAATCAAAGTTACCCATTGCTGTTTATACTTAGGATGGATACTCCATCTTGTAGTGGGAAACTGCAATAGAGATGAAACAGCAAATCGCAGAAAGTTTGGTGGAAAGTCTTTCACCCAAAAAAAAAAGGGCCTCTGGATGGCCCCGGAGATTTTACTGAGGATCTTCCACATAAGCTTTGGGTGGGTAAAAAAGCATTTTACGAGGTCTCTATAGGTTAACCCTCCATCCCCCAAGGTGACCTATCACTCAGGGAGCTACGGCTTTGTTTGATTTTTCTTCTGGTTTCCTTTGGGGTATGAAAATTTAAAGCAGCGAGGATAGCTAGGAAGATGTCATAGCCCGTAAACGGCTGAATGCAAAATGACCTACCCATCACTCGCCGCCCCCGCCGGCCGCCCTGGAAAATTGTACTAGGAATAGAAACCAAAAGCACCCCGCCGGCCGCCCTGGGGAACTGCACTAAAGACAGAAACAATAGCACCCCCCCCAAAGCGGCCTTTGCAAAAAAAATTTCAGCCAGAATGTGTGCCCGATAAGGTTTTTGTCTATAATTCATGTTTGACCCCCTTAAATTTTTGGGGCTTCACTTTTTATGAAGCTAGAAGAAAGCCTCCCAGGGTTTTATCGTAGGTTTAGGAACTAGAAAAAATTGTATAGGGAGTTGAGATGACAGCAAATCTAAGCAAAGTATGGGGGTTTTTTTGTTCCAGCGGGCGGTGCAGCTGGGGGAGAATTCGAAACCTCCCCCTCCCTATAAAGAAGGTGTTTTTACTGCAGCCCATGTTAATTCAGGATGATAAAAGAAAGTAAAAGTACGTCATAAGAAATCTGTCCGCCGCCGTATTCGTCAAGTCCTGCTCCAGCATACATTTCCGCCATACCCAAAAAAAACCTCTAGCCAACATTTCCTTGATTCCAGAAGGCTCAGATAACCGTGCACGTGGGACTTCGAAGGCACCCATTGAATTCACCAATCTGTGACCCAAAACATCCTCCCCCCCCAAACCCTCCGTATTCCGTATCTTGATACTCCCCAAGTTTTAGGCACCAATAGTTCCCGTCACCTTTTCAGCCTGGCCATGACTGCAGGTGTGCTAGCACCACTGTCACTTGTCAATGCCAATGTCAAGTTTCAATTCTACGCGCGTACTCACACCATTCTTTAGGCATCAAAACGGTCCCTAGCCTTACGATGATTCCTCATGTGTGGTAGGTGTGCGGTGAAAACTCCGGTGGGGGATTTCTTATCCAATTGTTCGACGCACGCACACACCCTCCGTTTCAAGTTCAAGTCACGTCACGTCAAATGCACACGCGCGCACAACTGCACACAATCTGGGAGCCTCGTTTTCGTCTCATCGGCGAGTGATATGAAAAACCTCCGGATAACGGGGGACACCTCTACCAGCCCTGCTTTACATCTGCCGACTATTGGTGGTGTGTAGACTGAGATCACAAATCCTCACCCCCCGTCACCCCCCGTCACCCCCCACTCCAGATCAGATAATAATAACCCTAAAGCACACACATGAGACAGATATTCCCATTGCAGATGTAAGTCGCCCTTATAAGTAGTACAAACCCCCCCCCTCTGAACCGAACCGATCATCAATCATCACGTATTTATCAGTGAGTACACATTTGTACACCCCCCTTGTCCCATGTCCCCCGTAGGCGCGCTTATCCAAGATAAGCCCTGATATTCTCATAGACCAAAAACGTAATACAAGTCGACGGGAGAACGCGGGCGATATTGGGTGCAAGCCTATGCGATATGTCAGCTCCGACCCCCCACATCCTATCGGCAATCTCCGTTCACACAGATCTCACTCGAAACCAAGCACGAAACTCACCCTTTATAGAACCCTCTCACTCCCTCCCCGCGCCACAGCTTCCTGCACACATCTGCGGGACCCTTGTAGTCGCTCTGGTGGCTCTGGATACGCGTCTGCACGACCTTGTAGGGGTACGTGAGGACACCTGCTGCGATCTTTGCTCCGGCACTGAGAACGAGGTAGTCCCCGCTGCCCAGACGGTCCTTGCCCGCCAGTCGCCATGCCTTGGACCGCTCATAGAACATGAACTGGAAGCTGCCGTGAGTGACGCCGAAGAGTGAGGGGATGAGGCCACGCAAGAGGCCGCGCGGGCCGTCGGTGGCAAGGATCGAGCGGAAGCCCGAGAGCATGGTTGGGTAGGCGCCTGGTGTTGTTGCGGCGGTTGAGAGCATCCGGGTTTTCACCACCCACAACGGATTGGTGCAGACTGCGGTTAGGACGCCAGCGCAGCCGGAGGTGGCGAGGATGTCAAGGTCGGAGAGTTTGCCATTGCGGGAGGTGGAGAGGCGAGATTTGAGGTCGCCGTAACTGTGGAATGTTAGTATGGAGATTTGTAAGGAGGGGAGGGGAGGGACAAGAGGAAGAATATGCTCCAGCTTAGCATATTTCCCGTTACGTTCACGGTTAGGCCACGGTAGAGGCTGAGGTAGCCATTGCCTTCGTTCCTGGCGACTTGCTTTGCGAGACGGAGGGAAGTACCGAATTTATTGATTCCCACCGAACGGTTGACTATAGATATAGTATACCTGTTAGCTAGTGTTGTTGGTGGGGAGTGGGGGCCGGGAGGAGCAAAGCCAACTTTGTAGACGAGTCTTAATCAGATCTAACGGATGGACAGTGAGAGTGGAAAGTAGTCCCGCGGTGAGGCCAGAGAACGCCTCGACGAACATAGGCGGAAACCCGAGGCCAGTACTGGTATTGACGTTGCCGCCATCATCGTCTTTGAGTGTAGTGGGGCTTGAAGGGATCGCCATATCGTATTGTTGCGTGCGTGCGATAACACTAGGCGGAGGAATGATGGGATGAGGAGATTGTCGTTGTGCGTGAGTTCAAGGGCATGGAGATCGGGGTAGTTCCTTCGACGGATAATTGCTTCGAAGCGGGCGAGGCGGCCATAACGGGGGTTGTCGTTAGATGGTGTTCACGATGTCATCGACCGGGGTGAGTTAGTGGGTTGGGGATGGTTCAGGCTGTAACCGAGCGACACATGAAAATTGTAATATCCAATGATGAGGAAAAAACAAAAAATTTAAGATGCTTGCGAACTCAATTGAGAGGATTGTAGGCATATAGAGTAGGCAGGTATCAGAGTAGCAGTGAGTGCTTATATTACAATGAACCAAATCCCTTCATCATTCAGATCCTGTGTCCTCGACCGAACGAACCCGTACCCACGAAACTCATACCAATCCATGATAGTCGTACAGAACATTAATCCTTCTTCCTTCCTCTCATTCCGTTCCCAAATTCTAAGCCAAAGGAGAGATGAGACTGCACAAACTCCATGTTAGCTGTGCAGAGTAGTACTAGAAGGAGGAGGAGGAGGAGCAGAACATAACATACCGGATCAGCGCAGGTTTGGGCTCACTCCGAGTATAGCCAAGATAGAGGATGAGAGGGAGGTATCCATAGTGGACAGCAACTCTTGAGATGTCGATGAGGCGGGAGATTCTCTCCTAGACCCAAGAGTTAATGAAGACTACAATGGAGCGGGCGACTAAGACATACCTTGGTCTCTTCAGAAAGCTGCATTGTGAATGGTATATGTATTGAGTTCTGACAGTCGAACAAAGTTGAGTAGGTGAGCTGTGCTGTGCTGTGCTATTCCGAGCGAACAAGCTCTCGAGAAAAGATTGCCCTGACTATTAGCGCAATTGTGCTGACTCAAGCAGAGCCTCCGTTGCGGCTCTGCCGAACTCGCTTCTTGCTACGTCAGAGCGAAGACTTCCCGCCCGCCGCTAAGAGCATAGACTACCGATGGCCTCATGGAAGACCAACGCTGTCCGCTGTCCATGACTATCTGTCTCACAACGACCAATCCACAACAGCCCTCTTGTGATCCGCAGAACCTACCACCACGACAACTACCTCCACAACCACCACCAACACCACCACCACCGCCTCCTCCCCCTCCGCCGCCGCCACAACCCACCGGCACCGCGATAACCCCTCTCCACATGCCACAGGGTACCTCACTCTCCCCTCCTCCCAAACTCAATCCCACTGACATCCCTAGAAATCCACATCCCACTCTCCGAATATGTCGCGCTCACCTCCTCGCGCTCTAAGTACTCCCTCCCTCCCTCCCTCCCTCCCTCCCTCCCCTCTTCCCACCATCACTAACCAAACCTCAGCTGGTCCTTCGCGCACGGCCTCCTCCTCGGCCAGCTCTCCGTAATTCTCGTAATAGTAGTTTTCATCCGCTTCTTCATCTTCGGACCCTCGCCATCCGAGTCCGCCCCATCCCCCCGCCGTCTCCCCTCACGCATAACCAAAAAGCGATCTTCCCTCCTCCGCAATCCGCCCCCGGCAACCATCTCTACAATCCTCTCAAAAACCTACTACAATGTCGCCTCACACCAGCCAGAGTCTCTAGACTGGTTCAACGTATTAATCGCGCAAACACTCGCGCAGTTCCGCCATGACGCCGTACGCGACGACGCGCTGCTGAACTCCCTCCGGGACGTCCTCAACGGCGGGAAGAAACCAGAGTATCTCTCGGAGATGGTGATTTCCGAGGTAGCATTGGGGGAGGAGTTTCCGATCTTTAGTAACTGCCGGATCTCGCCGTCGGAGGAGGATCCGACGAAGCTGCAGGCACGGATGGACGTAGATCTCAACGACATTCTTACACTCGGCATCGAAACAAAGCTACTACTAAACTGGCCGCGGCCGGTTGTAGCTGTGCTTCCCGTCGCGCTTGCAGTATCGATCCTACGCTTCTCAGGAACGCTACAGATCGCATTTATTCCTAGTCCCGAGGGGAGTAATAACGCCACCACTCTTGCGTTTTCGTTCCTCGATGATTACCGCCTCGATATCTCGGTGCGTAGTTTGTTGGGATCAAGGAGTAGATTGCAGGATGTACCCAAGATCGCGCAGCTGGTGGAGAGTAAGCTGCATCAGTGGATCGATGAGCGCTGCGTTGAGCCAAAGTTTCAGCAGATTGTGTTGCCGAGTCTGTGGCCGAGGAAGAAGACGACGCGGGAGCAGCCCAGGGCTGGTGAGGAGGGAGAGATACTGGAGCTTGCGCCGGATGGAGTGAGGAGGAGGAGGGGAACGTTTAGTGGGTTGGATGTGCGGTGAAGGATGATTTGCGATGATCTAGCTGTATCATATTTTGTTTCTTACGATGACGACTTGGGGGGGTTTCGGCGCATTTTGTACAAAAGCTGAGAGGAATAAAGTATACATAGGTCGGAATTTGACTTGGATGATTGGATGATTATAGTGAACGGTTTTTCGTTTTTCTATTCAATGAAAGTCGTGGTGCGATCCTCCTATTAATTCAAGACTTTTTATAAGAAATGTCAAACTAGAAAACACCCCACATATTGGGGATGCACATCCATCCACATATCGATTGTTCGCATTGGGACAACGCAAATAGCACAAAAAGGACCACATCCTCCCATCATATCCTACACCTCGCAACGAAACCCCTCCTCCCCCCCTTACATCTCCCCAATTACATATCATAATGCCAGACTATGGGTTACTGGACTCAACTCTCCATCTTGACATCACTCTCCATCTTCACATCAAACTCCCTACTATCACCCGCCACCCTCTCCTCCTTCACCACCTCCTCCCTAACCTCAAACATTCTCCTAAAAGCCCTCAACCAGCCCTTGGCCCACCACTGAATCCACGCTCTACTCTCCACATCCACCGAATCATCCTCATCCTTCAGCTGAGCCAACTCGCTAAGCCTCTTCTCGACCTCGGCAAGAATCTGTGCCTGTTCGGCCTCGGCATTTTTCAGCGTCTCTTCAAACACTGAGAGCTGTTCCTCAGCCACACTCGGTCTCGCAGCCGAGATCTGTCGGACGCGGTTGTTAACCTTGTTGATAGTCGTTGCGACCATTTCCCAGGCGTAGGTTTTTGCGAGGGCTTCGGGGCCAGCGTCGTAGAGTACCCATTCGATGACCGAGAGCGGAGTGACGACCGAGTAGTTCAATAGCTTATCGACGACGTTTGCACCGATACCTGGTTGGTCTTTCCAGTAGCTCAGTACCGAGCCGACAATTTGTCGTCTTGCGTCTGGGTGCTCGGTGCCGATTACAAGGAGTTTCTCCTTGCAACGCTCGATACATGAGAGAACGTGGGAGAGCGATTTGGCGCCGATGTGGCAGATACATGTGATGTAAGCATCTCGGGCGAGGGCACGGGGGTCGGAAGGGTCAACGACGAGGTCGAGTTCAGCGGCGGACTCGGCGATGACCGCGATTAATGGCTCGATTTCTTCCTCATCTTTGCGTTCGCTCACAGCGATGAGGAGGGCTTTACCCTGGTCCTTGAACACGTTGTCGTCAAGATCGAACTTGAAAACGGGTTGCTCCTTCTCTCTTTCCTCTGAGATGAGCTCCTTGAATGCTTCCGGCAAAGTTCCCTTGATTCTTGTGGCAAAACTCAATCTGATCTCCTTCTCCAAAGAGCCCAGGATGAAGGCCTTCTTCGGGTGCACATCTGGGAAGTTGAGGTGCTCGCTCCATTCGGCCCATTTCCACGTATATCCAAAGTTGCTGAGATGGTGCGAGAACCAATCCACGAAACGGTTGATGAGCTCAGTATCGATGATCTCAAGATTCCTATACATAAACCGGATAGCTCTTCCCAAGCTAGGTGCTATTGCAGCAGGTGCAAGCTTACAGAGCTCCGTCAGAATCGAGTGATAGTACACTAACTTATGAACGGGATTGGGAAGTCGGAAGAGTTGACTGAAGATGGCATCTACAGCTACATCTTCTGGTTTCCATGTTGAAGCGTTGTCCTCTGCGGACTCTGCGACTTCGGTGACTCGGTCGTACGGAGTCGCACGTTTGATAAATGCTTTGGGGTTGAAAAAGCAGTCTATTTCGATGAGGAACCGTGAAACAGACAAACGGTTGCAGTCAAGGATATTGATGGTATCTACGATTGCATCGCGGAAGAGAGTGCTTGCCAGGTCGCCCGGGGGAGGGACCGTCTCGATAGGCTGGTCCGCAAAGACGGAGAAGTACATCTCGGGGTGAAGCTGGGACTTGTCGATGGGGAGTTCGTCGGGAATCTCTAGTTCGGGGACGGGATATTTCGTTCCGGCAGATGATGCCATATCATTCCATGGCGTTGGTAAACGGCTTATACTAGAGAAATCGTCATCGAGTTCACCAGACAAGTAAAAGTGTATGTTCAGATACAGAACTCGCGCCAACTGCAACCAATGTTAGCACAAAAGAGCTAGCTAAGGGTAACTGACTAGGGCTCCACAGGATCTAAACGTACATGTTGACCTTGACCGAAAGTTTGCCTGTACGGTGTAGCATTACCGCTGAAAGGATCAAACAGAGTCTGCATAGGATGCTTGATCTCGGTGAATGGCTGGAGCTTTTCGAGCATGTCGTTCGCATAGCTATCGTTGAAGAGCCTCGCCTCCGAGACGATAGCGTATGGGATCGTAATCAGAATGATGTAGGTAAGTTCTAATAGCAGTCCCTATGCACCGTGTTATCCCTCAATCCACGCATCAGAAAACTAACTACCCACCTCATTCCCATCGCCCTGGTACGATGGAAGCTTTTCGAGTAGCTTCTCCAATATTGGTGCCACACCATTCTCTCCCATCACATCACCCAGACAAGCAAGGAACCGCAGCACAAGCTTGAAATTCTTAAAGGCTCCATTGTCCATATAACTCTGCAAAGCGGCGCACATGTGCTCAACGACTGCCTTTCCAGCGTCTGCATTCTCGGCGTTTGCAACTCTGACGATAGTTGCAACGAACGGGATCTTGAATGGCTGCTCAACAACCCTGCAAAACCATTGTCAGTCTTCGCCCGTGGTATAAGGGGCGTGGTGGTACATACAAATCATGCAGACACGACAGATATCCAGCACGGAATTCCTCGTTTTCAAAGATCGAAATATATGCCGTAGCAATATTCTTGACTGCATCCTCAATCTTGACTAACGGAGACTCGGCGATCTGTATCGTCTCGCGCTTCAACCTCTGGAGCGGATCCTCGCGGTCGTAACGTGGGCGTCGCTGACGATCTCCATCGGCCTCCTCTACATCACCAAATTCCGGTCAACCTCGAATCCTCAATAATAGCAATAGTGCACCACAACATACCAGATCTATGACGTCTCTTCGGCGGCCGCCTGTTTCCCCCGTCCCGGCCGCCGCGGTAGTAATCGCCCATCTTTCAAAGGAACCAGCAGCCAATTCAAGACAGCCTTCGGTCGAGTCGGATAACGGTAATCAAAGAGGGATGAGGATTTGCGGGGTTTAGAGTGCTGTAGTTGTTTGTTGTTGGTCTCTCTATGTGCTGGGGGCTGGTTGCTGGATGGTTGAAAGAAAGTTAGTCGCGTCTTGGGAGTTCCCGTTCACGTTCGAGTAAACGCTCTTGGCGCACCCAACTAAATTTCGCGACAATGTCATGACTAACGTCGCAATCCAATTAAAACGATACACTCAATTCAAGAAACAAAGACCTCCCCCACGACCTCTCACTCACAGCCTCCCCCGCCATGGCTTCCACTGACCAAATCCCAATCACCGTCGAATTCAGGTACTCTAGCTCTTCGTCGCTGCCGCTGCTTTCAACGTGACTGACGGCGCGCCCGTAGCGGCGGTCTCGAACTCCTCTTCTCGAACCAGCGCACTTATAAGCTCTCAATCCCGGCCATCGATCCAGCCACCAACGCCGCAACCACTGTTGGATACCTCGTTCACCACCTAGTAGACAATGTCATGGCCGACAAGCGAAAGGAGCTATTTGTAGTTGACGGCGCAGTGTAAGTTCTTACGCTACACAAGACAAAGTACAAACAGAATAGAAACACTGAGGCGGATGCGGCAGACGACCCGGAATCCTAGTGCTCATCAATGATGCCGATTGGGAACTCGAGGGTGAAGACGCTTATGTGCTGCAGCCGGGGGACACGGTGCTATTCGTCTCGACCCTGCATGGAGGATAGAGTGAATGCGTGGGTGAGGGGAGATGGAAATGGCAATACCCGCAGCCGCTGGGGAGTAGTGCGGGGTGCGGAAGAAAGAGTGAACGGTCATTTATGCAATACCTATGTGTACCTCATGGCTCTTCACGTCACAATCCCTGCCTGCAGTGTGACGAACACATTGCAGCCTTGTATCGGTCAGTTCAGTTTGAATCGCCTAACCTAAGGCCGCCCCTTAGCTTTCGCGCAACTTTTTTCTTTGCTTTTGCGCGCAACGCACTACATGCAAAACATTCATCACAAATGCTTAATTAATCCCCACCCTTCACCGACCAAATTTTGAATCATTATACCTTATCATGTGAGTTCCCCATTTCCCCATGGCATGGGATCTTCCCGCCACCGTCATCATCAGCATCATCATCATTGTTCGGTCAAAGAAAGAGGGAAAAAAACTAGGTGGATCTATCCCCGACCCGACCGAAACTTCCCTTTCCCTGCCCTACTCCCTGCAGTAGTTCAGAAAACCAGCAGTAGAAAGCTAGCAGTGTGAATGGATGGTAAGAGAAGCGGGTGGTAACCTGAGTTAAGTGCAGGGTGTGTAAGAGTGTGTGGTACCACAGTATGCAATCGAAATCGCAACGCAGCAACGCAGCAACGCCACAATCGTGTCTGGCTGGCCATAGGGAACGACATCAGATGAAAGCCTTGGAAATGTAGCTCGGCAAAATATGTACATAAAGTAGAGAAGTTTATCCAAAGGAATGGGTATTTCCCCCTCCCTCCCCCCAGCTCAAGCAGAAAACAAGTTCACCTCGAGTCATCATGATCACCATTCTTCGTTTCAAATTTTTTTTGGTCCCACAGTCCTGCCCAAACTTCTACTAAAGAAGATCCACAAGACCTTGACCTGCCAGCGAGTGTACGAGCCCCACAGGTACACTTGCGCCGCCGCCGCTGCTTGCGAAGAAGAAAACTCCACCTTTTCCCAGTACAACCCAGCCTCCAGTCCAGTTCGAATGTATAACCAGCGTCACTCAGGAAGCCTTCTGAGCCGCCAATAGCCAACATCCTATCAGGTATTCATTGAGACCAGAGGCCCTGTTGAAACAAAAAAAAAACAAAGAAACCCGTATACAAAAGTCTGACGCGTTTGCCCATTCGTAACGACTACAAACACAAAGCCTTACAACTCTCCGCGTTTAAGAACCAATGCAACTCGAGAAAGAAAAAGAAAAAACAGATGCCGCCCAGTTTCCGATGTGCCGTATCATAAGCCATTCTTTGTTGTTGAGTCCGGCAGCGAAAACAACCGCTACTAGAGTAAAGGGAAAACACTCCAACGAATTGGAAAATTCAAAGGAGAATAGAACAACTGTCGACCGAGAATTAGTCTAGCTTGGCCATCATCTCTTCCTTTGTCATCGGAGTAAAGTTGCTCAAGTCTATGCCTCTAGCCAATAACGCCCCACGAGCATGATCCGGTACCAGCCGATAGTTCAGCTCGGGCATGATTGAAAGCTCTGCGAAATAGTCAGAATATTACACTACAATTATATCGGACCAAACACTACATCTCACACATACCATGCTTAGTAAAATTAAAGAGTGGTGGGAGATCCCTGGGTCCGCTTGCGCTGAGTCCACGAGAATCTGGGAGTTTCGTATTCGGATCGCGTAGCTCGTCGAAGAATAGGTGCGTAAGCGCCTCAATTGCCGAAAGACGTTGTGTGGGAGTATATTCCAACAATCGCGAGATTAGATCTATCGCGTCTGGTGACGCCTTGCGGAACACCTGATAGAAATGTTAGACGGGCGCCACAGGATGAACTTGAGTTTACATACCTTGGAAAACGGATGAGGCTTGATTTGTGGGAACTTATGTTCCATGTAGTTCGGGTTCATTGTTCGAATTTGCTCCCGAGTTGGTGTTCCCAAAACCTTGATAATTTCTACAAGTTGGTCGATTCCTGATTCGCCAGGGAAAAGTGGTTGACCCAACATCAATTCGGCCATCACGCACCCGGTGGACCATACATCTAGGTAAACGTCAGCCAAGGAGTCCCCGGATCGGCACAAACCGTGACGAACCAATTTTAGGTGTGTAATTTGTTGCTCCGAATATCAACTCAGGAGCACGGTAATACCGGGAGCAAATATACGAAACATTAGGCTCATTTTCAACCAAGATCTTTGCACTTCCGAAATCGCAAAGCTTCAAGACACCGGATGCAGGGTCTAACAGGAGGTTCTGTGGCTTAATATCTCGATGGCAGATTCCTTGCGAATGAATATAGGCCAATGATCGGAATAGCTGATAGATGTAAAGTTTGACTTCTAGTATGGGCATCGTAGTCTTCATCTTGTGGAAGAACCTAGATGCTCTGTAAACCGTTTCAGGGACAAACTCCAAGACAAGGTTCAGGTAAACTTCGTCTTTCTAGTACCAAAAGGTCAGTGATAAACAGTACAGTATATGTATATATAGTAGGTAATACCCGCTCGCCATTAGAGTAGTAGAATGCTTTAAGCTCGACAATGTTTGGATGCCGTACAATACGCATGATTTGAAGTTCACGGTTCTGTAAAACAGGAAATGTCAATTAATCATCACTAACCAGTCACTCAACAACAAGAAACACCAACCTTGAATCTCTTGTCTTGTAGCACACGCTTGATGGCGGCATCTTCATTGGTTGGTGAGAGTTTGGTCTGAAACACAACCCCAAAGGAACCGTTTCCCACAATCTTGCATTGTGTGTAAGTGATATCCCGCGTCTCACCGGTCAGCCCATCCTGTACTTTTTCACGGATAACCTCTAAACACAGACAAACGTTAGTCCGAATCGCATCCAACGACAAGTGCCATCACAATCAGCGAACTAACCCCCCATCCGCAGTCCCGAGAACTGAGCAGGCCTGTTCTGCGACATTATAACAGCCCACTGACCACTATTGCTACCTGGATGTGGAAGGTTGATGGATGCCGACGGTTGTGGGTATAGTGGTAGTGGGTAGGGTTGTGGTGTGGACAGTTGCTGACGGATGGACGTGTACGTGACGGAAGGCAACGAAGTAACCCAATGCCAAAAACGATCGTACTGAGTCGAGATTGTATCCCTTTGCCTCGCTATCAAATACTACGGAATGGTGGGTGGGATAACCGACACAGGAAAGCTGAACCGGAGAGATCCTCGATGACGTTCGTGAGGAGAGGGGTTGGGGTTGCGTCCGGTTGATTCGCTAGAAGTGCAGGTGACCAGGAAGAATAGTTCTCGCAACTGCTCGACTCGAATATAAGACGCGATGTCAGACTTTCAACGATTGATATGCTATGAGATCCCGACAAGGCGTGATAGAAATATTGGGAGAGTTTCAAATGAAAGCGACGTAGGGATGGGAATTGACAGTGGTGGGTAGGTAGGAAGAGTAGCGAAGGGATGAGACGATCCAAAAGAACGTGCTGTGCTCACTAGAAGCTAGCGACCGACGATGGGTTCAGAAGCCGAGACGTATTGCCTAAGTCTTCTTGCCTTGTCTTGTTCTTGTCAGGCAACAAGGCCCGAGGAGGGTCGGTGCCGGTATCGGTTGCGTGCGGCGCTGCGCAAAGCGGCAGATGTGGGCAGATAGGTTTGATAGCCGCAGAGGAAAGATGCAGTGGTCTCGTTGGTGCTTTGCTAATGGGATGGTGGGGTTAGAGGTGGGCAGTGAACAGAAGTAGGAGCAGGCTGTTGTCTGGAGGGGAGGGGGGCAGGGAGAGTAGGAGGAGGAGGAGGAGGAGGAGGAGGAGGAGGAGGAGGAGGAGGAGGCGGAGGAGGAGGAGGAGGAGGAAGAGGCGGAAGAGGCGGAGGAGCGGGGAAGAATAACGAAAGGATAGATGGAATTCACGGCAAAGTATGAAGTATGTACTGACTGACAGAGTGACGAGCGAAAAAGGGAAGGGAGAAGGCTGGAGGATTTCGGCAGTGGGCAAGTAACAGTAGCAGTGAAGTCGTAGTAGTGGTAGAGCAGCAGAAAGAGCGAGGAGGGGGCGCAAGTGGAGGGTTTTAGGGCGCAGCTTAGAGTTTCGTGCGGAGGCGCACTCTCATTGGCTTAAACAGCGACCAGCAAAGCACAGCAGGCGAGGGGACTAAGTACTCTCCATACCGAACTACTACTACTGCTACTACTCTTCTGGTACTCTGGGGTTTGGCGCTACCAATTATTGGTATTATTGTTTTTATTTGCGAAATGAAAAAGAAATTCCTCTCGGAAGCGAGAGTGTGCGTATAAAAGATAAGTCGAGCGAAGCGAGTACCAGTAAATATCTCGCAGAGCTACGATTATCGGAGTCCTAATAACCGCGGTTGGGGTATTCGAATGCTAAGCTAACTAAACTTTCCCCCCAAAGCACCGCCTCATTCTTTACATCATCACCACGTTTAATACATATCATTCATTAAAAGCCATTCATATCAAACAACTATACAACTCAGCAAAACAATTCACATTCGAGGATCTACGGATCACCAATCCCAGGCCAGCTTTTTGCAACGAAGCAGTGAAACGAAAAAGCCGAGAACGAAGGCGTGGAAAGAAGCTTCATGGAGTATATATATGCGAGCCAGGAACGAGTTTTTTGTGCTGCTATCACCCACTTATAAAAAGGCAGCGATGGCGACTCAGTCCAATTCCATCCCGTCATTCTATCATCACCGCCATCACTCCTGAATTGTTGCTGGGGGGTGGAAGAAACAAGGGCTGTGTCACGCGCTCCAGTTTTTAGGTCTCGCTCACACCGTCCTGAACACCGACCATCTGAGTCGAACAAGTAATAGGCACAGGTACTTTGGTGAGGCAAATTGCCTGGTCATATGCTTGCCGCCGCCCTAAATATTGATCACCAGCCATCGTCATGCCATCATCAAGAGACCGCTTCCCTTCTCTTTTTTTACATCTTCTTACACAGGTGAAGTACCATGGCATTCTATGGCCACCGCTGACCGTAGCTGAAATATTAATGCGGTTAACCAAGGACCTCACCTCACCTCACCTCACCTCACCTCACGCTCTCCTCCGTTCGATTAAATACACTGCTACACAGTAAGAGAGATGTTCTTGCCTACCTGCTCGCTGCTGCTTGCTGCTGCACTAACCCGTGCGCTCAAGAGTAGTTCAGCGGTGTAGTGTTATCCTTGATGGATTTCAACACCCCGAGTCCGATGCGGTCTTTTCTGTTTGTGTCTCTATGCGCTGCAGTCCGTCTGCATTTTCCTTGACGCTTTTAAAGCGCTGGGAGTTACCTAGGTTATCGTCGGAAGGCCCTAGCAGAATTGAACGCGTTCCAGGTCTTCTCGTTCCGGAACACTGGTGTCCGCCCTATTTATTGTTGACTCTTGGTTTTTTGTGGGCGATTGCTAGGACCGCCACTATCGTGATAAAAGTTGGGGAGACTTGAGACTTTTTCTTGAGCCTGTCTCTTATTTCACGACGGATCCAAACTCCCGACAGACACCGGCATGGGCTTAGCCATTTTAGAAAACACCAACGTCTGCATAGCATGGAGTAGAGTACATGTACTTCTCTATGACGCAGGATGCAGAGTTAGCGAAGTTTGCCATGTGCCCCGATTAACCTGCACAGCGAGCACGGGACCGCACATCACCAAGACATCGACAACACCGGACAGGGATGGCTAACCGCAGCAATTCGATAAAAGAGGATCCATTGGCTATCGCAGGGTGTGGACTAAGGTGCAGGGACAGGTTGAGCCGCGATCTCCGAACGGGTTTCTTACATAGTAGCGGCAAATTAATCTCGGTGTGGTCAGTTTAATCTGTGAGAAAGTCTGAAATGATGTATCAGCACGACGAGCTCTCTGTCGAGATTCTGGGTACCAATACTGCGCGCTGGCGAGTTCGGCTATTGGGCACGACTTATTCCCTGGGAGATTGCCGTGCATTGCCTCAAGGTTGCCCTACGCCCGACGACACCTGACTTTCAATTGGAACGGCAAAGTTTGTTTGCACCAACGTTTACTTATAAGCGCACACTGCGCCCGACAACCATGATGGTACTTCCACGTTCAGATCGAACGGTTGCAACCTTCGGTCTGAACGTCTTCCCCCTCAATCCCCCTTGATCCCCCTCGATCCCTTTATTATCTTCCTTAAACCTAGCCAGTGGATCGCTCTACCGCCCTGCTTCTCTCTTCTTCCAACGACAACTGCACATAAACACGGAAGAGCACGAGTCCCACAAAGAAACTCAGATAAAATCAATACCCTTTCCCATGCATGTCTAGTTGTCATGGCTATCCAATTTCTGTGGGTAAACCCAAAAATCTGCGAGTCCACCACCAAAATGCACCTTCAAACTTCCCCTCAAACAGGGTCCCCATCATCCTGTCGAAGATGTCGCAGTGCAACCTGTCGCGGGTGACTGACAGTAAATAAGCTGCGGCCTTGTGGGGGTACAGTGGCTCACACGTGGACCGTTTTCGGTGGGCATTCAGGGCGCTGCGTCATCGTCATCCGTGGCACGACGACGTCAAGCGGTGGCCCGCATGCCACCCTACTCCTTCGTCTGGAGCAAGAATCGTAGCAACCATTTTGCACTACCCCATACAAGTGATGTCCGCACGATGCGAAAGTAGACGACAAATCTACGCTGTGCTCAAGAAGCAAATATACCAACTCCTTCTGAGTTGATGCCGCCGACGCCCTAGTTACATTTGACACGATAAACCCCTGGAGACTCCTTCTGCCAACAGCGTCGAACTCAGCTTGGCCATTCGCAGGGCCCTGGACTCAGAGAGCCCGGACACCGAGCTATATGATCAGCACGAGCACCGGGTCAATGTGCTTCCAGTCGAAAACACTGTACAAAGGCCAGTTGAGGAGCTTGCGGCGCCCACGACCAATGAAGAGGGTTTCGACATGACCATATATGTATACAGAAGCCCAGAGAGAAGCTTGAGGATTAAATATGTTGATTTTCGCATGTAGGGTGTAAAGAACTACTTATGAGATCTTGGGCCCAGACGGTCTAATGTTCCTGGCACTCTATCTGATCTCCCTGCAGGGTCAACCGCGGGGATAGTTGATCTCCAATTGGCCAGTACCAGAAAGTTGTAGAAGTTGCGGGAGGTAAGTAGGTTACGCTCCATGTAGGCCTTAGTGCTACAGCATGTAGTTAATATCGTAACAAACGTAACACCGTGGAGAAGATAGAGCACTCACAGGGGCTGTCTTAATTTTCAGTCGGATTTACAGCTGGTGATGGTGGATTAGGCTCTAATCAGCTTCACTCAGCACCTGTCAACGAGTCCTGCAGCGCTTAATACCGGAAAAATGTTCGAAGTTGGAAATAGGAAGCTCTCAAGTTGGATGTAGTCATCAAGATCACCATCTATCACTCATATCCTCCGTTCTTGGCCTAGCACCCGCCAATGGGTTGGGTTGCGTCCGCTGTCTCACAGCATCCGCACGAAGTTGTTTTAATTCACGGGTTTCCAATCATCTTTCATCTGCACAAATACAATGTCGGGGTTTGGCCAATGTGAAATAATAGCAGAGCAGGGAAGCTGGGCAAACACCTTATTAGCCGAGCCATTTTATTACCCTCTTACCAGACCCAGACACTCGGGATAGCTGGAGTAAAGATACTTAAATTATGATCGGGGAGACTAAAAAACATCCTTTGCAATGTTTCACCAGCGGTATACTCTACTTGCAATGACATCAACCACAAATCACCTACCAATCAATGAGAACGCTCCTAGCAATCTCACTCAATCAGAATCTAGCGGTATCCGATTCATTTTTAGCGCCCAGGACGCCAGATCCGTTACAGTCATTTTATCCATTCTGTCAGCCGTGCTAGCATCACAACTTCGGGGCGAATAAAAGGCTGTCATTAAGGTTGTATATACCACCTGCAGCGCTACGAATAAACAGGATACCGCTAGATTGCGTTGTACCATGTCTGTCTTTATCACTAGGTCTCGCATACCTTGACGTCGGTGCCTGAGTGTCAGGCACAGAATATTCAGTTGATTTGCTCTAGTTTCTTCGATACTCAGACCCGGCATTTTGTGACGTGTAGTATTTGCCAAATTAATATTTTCGAATGCTTGATAGGACTGCTAGAAATCATCCATGCTGAAGTATGTTCATGCACTTTCTGAGTGTATGTTGCTTGCTAATATACATTGTAGACAGGAGGCCTCAGTAAAGCCCGGGACGCCTCGAGTTTCAGGACTTTGAGTGTAGTCTCGGTGGATGTACCGGACTGTACTAAGTGTCAAGGTTCGTACGAGATTTTTGAGCGTGGTGGTGTTTTTCAACATTGAATGCTCAAGAGGGTTGTAGCCGTAACAAAACCTCTGCAGATGTGCCCTGACGTACGAACCTTTAAGCCCGGCACAGTATATGCGTTTCCTACATCGTCAAATCTTCTTCACTAAGCACTTGCATATTCTTTCAAGCTCTACCTTGTTTGAACCTTGATTCGCTATTTAACCTTTAGTAAGGGCTATTACCCTCGCTAGGCGGTGTACAAAAGGCTGCGTATACCTTTAACAACAACCATTACTCCGATCATATTCTCAGAGTCTCGAGTTATCCCGGAATATCACGTCCCGTTGTTACAAAAGTCTCGTCAGTCTCAGGATATCTCATCCCGTGCAACACTAATTATGAGCACCCTAGGAGAAACTAAGACGCAACCCTTACAGATATTGTCAATCTCTTCCGGACTCGTGTTCCTTTGCACTGAAGATTGTTGGTCGGTCTTTTACAAGGGGGTTTGTTGGCCAAAGGGTGGCAGTCCCACAGCTGAATGTGTTTTGCAACTATCATTTTGCAACTATCAAAGATTTTGATTGAGCTCAGCTTGCCAGCTCTGCTTACACAGCCTTCTCGGCGGTTTCTCTCATCAGAATACTTAAGGAGCTATGGTGAAGTCAATGGCAACGGTGCCTCCCTGCATTAGTGGAGCCACTTGGGTATGTCTAGGTAATTTCAATGAGCGGGTATAGAGTGAGTCGCAGAAAGCAGTGCTAAGGGACCGAAAAATAAAGCCAAAGTTCCCTTTCTCGGCCACCGTCAAGACTTACAGTACTCTGCTTACGCAATTTGGTGCCTACGAGACACTTCGTTGTTTGGACAGACAAATGATACTGTCAGGTTTTCGTTTCATTCGTCTGTTCCCGCTGCATCCTAAAGTTTTTTTCCCGTTATTGCCTGCCCTCCATACCCAGCGGCGTCGGTGGTCTGCAAGTCATCATCACCTGCCCCCTATATTTCAGCGTAGGAAGCCCCGAACGCTTGTTTCTTCACTTAAGCCGGAACAGATCTCGATTTATTGCCCCATTTATAAAAATTTTCGATGCTGCACCTCCATCATATATCCAAACTACCTTGCTTCTTGAGCAGCACACACTGAGAGGGGGGGCTAAAATATCTTTCTAATGGCCATATACTTTGCCGGGATGCACCACTTCTGACTCGTTCTCAGAATGAGACAGATGCAGAACCCACGGGCCACTGGGTGTATACACCATTTGTAATAGCATCTCTCAAACGAAGGGAAAGGTCTCATTGCCAGGGTCCATAACGAGCCATGTGCATATGCAGGATCCTGCCCTTTTGTTCAAAAGCAAGGCCGTTGCGTTTTGATCAACCAGGCATACATACAACAAGCCTATCTACTGGTACTGCTGGTCTTGCGTTATCAGCAATGGTGATCCCCAAAAGGACGAACAACCAAGCAGCAGGATTTGAGTTAAGACACTTGACCAGTAGAAAGATTACACCCCTCCCTCTGTGGTTCGGATCTTAATTCTGACGTACAACTGCATAGGATTATAGATTTATGACAGGTGGTGTGTGATAACGAGGTAGAAGGAAGCCACACACCACCCCATCTCTCTGGACCCTGGGACAACTAGTGTACCCACTTCTACAGTTTGACAGTACCGTAATTATGATCCGTAGTAAAGTGCATGATACATACGCGACTGAATGCCTACGCTGTTTTGTTTCCGGCTTCCACGGGCGGCCTCAAGACCTCAAAAAGCGGCTTTTAAAATCGGCTACAACTAGCTACACAAAATATGGATCCATCTACATGATACGGTAACCTACCTAGTAACCTAGGATGGTGATGTACCCACCCGTGGAGCCTTCTTTACACAACCGAGAAGGCCCTGGTGAGTTGTGATATTATCGATTCGCTCCTTTATCGAAGAGCCAGCCATCCAGCCATCCAGCCATCCAGAGCTCTCAACCATGGATCCCAAACCCAACGTCACCCCCAACGCACAGGAATCCATATCCGGCACCCTTCTCCTCCATCCTTCTGACATACATGTGTGATGGTGGTGGTGAAATGTCGCAAATTCACACACACACCCTTTCCGAAGGGAAGCATCCTGTAGATCTGCACAAGGGTTCACGAATCGCCCGATCTCCTATCCTCCTTTTACCTTTCCCTTGCATAGACAACGTCGTACACTCGTCGGAAAAGAGCACGAGTTTCACTCAAGCCGATTGGTTCTAAGAACGAAAAGCTTTCTTTCACTATAAAGTTGTAGTATAGATAGCCCAGGGTAGAGGGAGGGGGGGGGGGGGATTGAATATGCAGCAGCCAGCCGAAAATGGGCGGTTGTGCAGGACATCCGGACCCATACTGGAAATGAGAAAAAAAATACACACATGTAAAAAAATAAGCAATGAAAAAGATCTTGCATCACCCATGGATGATGGGTGGGCGATTCTGGTTCCGGACCCGGTCGAGATCGCGATATATCGGATCTACCCTACCGCTAGGTACGGCATCTTGCTGGGTCCTCGGGTACGGTACGGGAAGAAAGTGCTTATTAGCGATCCGAACTGGACTGGGCTCGACGGGGGTTCCTATGCAGTGGAAGGGGAGGACAAAGGAAGGAAGGTGGCTAGATCAGATTCTTACTTATGACCAAAACTCACTTACTCACTCGACGTTTTTTTTGAGGTTTCTACAGCTACGTCGGCCCCTAGTAGAGTGCAAGATGTAGCTAGGAGGAGAAGGATGGTGGGTGATGACTATAGTGGATTAGGTTGTATTTGCTGGAGAAGGAGAAATCCTAATGATGTTATAAGGTCGATAACTCTACCACACAAATGCTCCCCCCCACCCCGGACCCCGCCGTACCCAAAAGCAGAACACCCGGATATCCAGAAAGACAAGACCGACCAAAAGAAAAACAAATACAAAGATCCCAGGCCTATATATTTCATAACTCCGATCCGCGATCAGTCCGGCCAACAACATCTACGGACCCAGAACAAGAACATGACACATGAAAACACGACAAACAGCCCCTTCCCACAAAGTTTATCTGAACACCAAAAACACCCAAATAAAACAGATATGGCCGTTTGCAGGCAGCTAGTGCTGTTGTTTAAGGAACATATTCGCCCTTGGCATTCGTGTGAGGAATCTTGATCCGCTTGCTCTTGTTGTTGTAAGATTCCGGAATGATCTGGAAAATTTGTCAGTTACACACTAGAATCCGTCAATTTTAGTTATTCATACCTCTACAATTTCATTCCTCGTGAAGACGAGACCAGGAATGTCTTGAGTGGAACAAGCCATCAGATAGCCGTATAGAACACGGAGAACGCTCTCATGGGCGATGATGAGGAGATCTTGCTTTTCGCGCTCAAGTTCGAGAATAATTGGTTCCATACGAACCGCAAGGTCATGGTAGCTCTGCAGCAATGTCAATAACCCTTTCCACACACAGTCAATATTTGAGTTCTATACCTCGCCTCTGGGATACCTGTGGTGGTAGGAATCCTGTTGATGTTCCTTCCAGTGATCTGGGAAAGTCTTGCGAAGTTCATCGTCGGTGAGCTTCTCGGAATCTCCTGGATTGAGTTGGCTCAGTTGTGTCTTTTCGCGCACTGCAAAGCCCAGGGCCTGTAAGGGCTTGGTGGTCTGCACAGTCCTGTGCCGGGTGCTGGTCCACACAGTGAGATTCCGGACATCAGTTTCGCTCCCACCCTGCGCAATGAACTGTTGATGTTCTTGTTCGCGGTGTGCCATAAGAGTATCCGCAAGGCGCTGGGAGTACTTGACTCCTTCTTCTGATAGCGGCCCGTCTGCCTTGTATGAAGTATTCGCCCCGGAGATTCCGGCGCGAGCGAAGTAGGTCTTGCGAGACTTGATGTGCAAATTCATCAGATAGAATACAATACGATTGGGCAGATAACCAAAGCGACAGTTGTTGACTTCGTAACGTTTACCAGCGTTAATCATCTGATATCACTCTAGTCAGAACAGTTGGAGTGCCACGTGGGAAGTCATACTTTGATGTAGTTGAGATCTTTTTCTGCCATTGTTTCAAAATGGGGGATCTTGGCGTTCATCCTTTTGATATAATGGGATACAGCTTCGTCGGCATTCCAGCCTGCGTACTGCGCGAGTTAAACCAGAGTGCCTTCACTTTGACTTTGCGACATACATCTGGAGATGAAATCTTGACGCTGCGGACATTCTCTTCAATAATTGATTGATCATCTACGAATGACTCGATGAAGATGGTCTGAAATGATGAGCTTTTGCCAATATACGCTAGGAAAGCTGGTCAAACCCTACCTGGATATCATGCTTTGCAAACTCTTTCGCCAATTGTCGGCGCCCCTCCGCAAGAGGATTGACAGCGTCGTAGATTGCAATTTGGCCCTTCTCGCAATCGAGGAAGTGATAGAGGTCAAGTCTGCACTTTTGCAAGATGGTCTGGCGGAGCTTAACGGACTCGGCGGAGGCTGTCGAACGAATGGCATATGTTTAGCCAACTGAAACACCCATAGACTAGCATCATGCTGGCCAAATTCTACACAAGTCTCACCATCAACATGGAAGTAGTCATGTGGGATATCCTTCCCCGGACCCATATGAGCACGACGATAGTCACCAAGGTGAAATGCGCGAGTCTTAACACCGAGCCTGGCACCAGCCTTATTAACACGCTCACACCGCTGCGTAGGATTCAGCATAAACTATACCATTTCAGATATCTCGAGAGAGCGACGGTGACGTGACTAGAACCCCGGTAGATATCCGGTTAGCGCGATAATTGGACTAGGTCTCTTACCGTAGAGAGCTCAAGAAAAACATACGTCTTTCCTCTTGCTGGGAGTCCGACGGTGACAATTGCGATTTTTCCGGAGTGGAACAGACGACCCGACTCGGTGGCATAGAGCTGGGCCGGAGCCATTTCGGAATCATCGACCGGAGGTTCGTGGATCGCATCGATGTTAACATTGGACTGGCGGCGATTGCGCAGAATGTTCCTGGCTCCATTCTCGACACTGTAGTCCATGGCAAACCCATGCCAGTCAGCGACCTGTACGGTCATGATTGTCGAAGCGCGGCGTGTGTGTTGAGAATGAAAGAGCAGGTTCTCGTTATTTAAAGAATAGCTAGTCTGCTAACGAAGGATAACCAGGACGGAGCTAGAAGAAAGAAAGAATAAAAGCAGCGACCACTCAGAGATATTCTACTACCTAGTCGAGTGACAGGATCAGGGCTATGACGAATGGTGGGATGTAGAGTACTGGTAGTGAATCTTGGTGGGGGGAAGCGGGAAGCAGCAGGAGCAGCGGGGTGGGCTGTGTGGTGGGACAGCTCCCTCTTTGTCTCTCGTTTGCGTAGTACTTACGTCTGCACCATATCGGCCGCGGATTCCATTCCCTCTTCGATTGTACTGTCTGACAGATAAGGATGCCGGTACCTGCCACTACGCATCGCGCAGAGAGCATGCGATTGAGCGACTTCTGAGTTCTTCGACCGGTCGGATTGAGAACGTGGGGTAATAAGAGCAGCTATGCAGCCCGGACTCCAGAGTGAAGCAGCAACAGCAGCAAAATCTCGGTAACCATTCGCTCAGAACAACGAGAAAGTTGACGGTGCTGGCGACAGTGACAATAATGGATGAAGGAGGTTAGGAAGAACTTCGTACGACTCTCGACACTGTCCTCGCCTTCTCCGCCGGCTCAGTTCGGTCCCTCGGCTTAGGATTAGGGTTCAATTGCTCCTCGAATGCATTGCTGTTCGAGATGACTTCCAATTTCATGGCCCAACAATGGCGAATTCGATTAACTTCTAAATTGTGGGAGATTTCGCATTTCTTAAGTCTCTGTAGCCTTCATCTAGAGGAAATCCCCATTGACCTAGATATCGCATTATCTCAAGCTACTTAGCGCATATAGAGTGCTCTACCCAACAGCCGCCTGGGCTCCGGGCGCTAATGGGCCAAGAGTCACGGGCTACTCAACTTTGACTCTACGCTTGCACTGCGCAGATGACAGCATTTCTTCGCTGGAAATAATCTCATCAAAAAAAGTGTTCTTGCCTCAGCCTTCAAGCCAACAACCGCTATTACCACCACCTCCGATATTACCTGTCCCCATTGCCTGTGAAGGATCACTGGCTTCTTTTGGGCCATCTCCACTACAGCTTCGGGAATCTTTGTTTTCTGATCTTCTCCCGACCATCCGATGTCGTCAACTACCGCAATTGCGGAATCAAACCCGCTCACCTTTCTCACTGAGAACCCTATATCCTCTGCTCTCTCATCACTCCATGCATCATTTCGGGAACGACGACAGGCACTCGGTCTCAAGAACCCCGGCACGGTCGAGAATCTCTCTCGGGAGGTCTTGAAGGATGTGTTTCTCAACAACCATACCTTCTCAGGCATGCGGGCGGATTTGATGAAGAGCTTCAGCATGAACCCAGTTTTTCAGATCTCGCATGCGTTTACAATGGGAGCTCAAGGGTTACCGCCTTATACCTTTGCTGCGGTATTTGGAAATGATAAGGTTGGTTTGAACCCCGCACATGGTTGGTTGGCTGGCACAACCGACACTGCAACGAGGGCCGAGAAAGGCATGGGATACAGACGCCATAGCTATAAATTGTCTCAGTCGTGTTGTAAATGGTATCTGATGCTAATATCTCACTGTAGACTTTCATGCAAGCAAGTGTTGATAACGATGGCCAAGTGTCGGGCCGGTTTAACTACCGATGGGTTCCTGGTCTTATTTCCAAGATGAACGTTCAGCTTGCTCCTGGCTCCGCTCCAGGTCAATCTGTGTTCACTTCCGATCTTGACTACTCTGGAGGTGACTTTTCTGCCTCCGTCAAAGCCTTCAATCCCTCCATTCTTGATGGTGCTCTTACCGGTATCTTTATCGGCTCCTACTTGCAGGCTGTTACCCCACGGTTGTCTCTCGGTCTTGAGTCTGTTTGGCAACGCCCGGCTGCCTCGCACGGCCCCGAGACTGCCTTGTCTTACGTTGCACGGTATGCTTCCGATGATTGGATTGCATCGATGCAGTTCCAAGGACAGGGTGCTCTCCAAGCTACCTTCTACAAGAAAATTGCCGAGAGAGTAGAGGCTGGTGTAGATTGCCAGTTGACCTTTGCTGGCGGGATGGCAAGAGGCGGTGGCGGTGGAATGATGGGTGGTGGGAGGAGGGAGGGGGTTACCACAATCGGTGCTAAGTACGATTTCCGAAATTCGACATTCCGTGCCCAGATCGATTCCCAGGGAAAGTTGAGCTGTTTGTTGGAGAAGCGGGTTGCGCCTGCGGTTACACTTATGTTCTCGGGAGATATGGACCATTCCAAAGTAAGTAGGCTCAACATACCTTGGTGGAAATATTGACTAATCTATCTGGTAGAATGCTGCTAAGCTCGGCCTCGGTGTTTCTGTCGAAGCTGCTCCGGAAGATCTGATGGAGATGCAAGAGAGGGCTGCAGCAGCAGGCGAAGCTCCCAACACTCCCTCCATGCCCTTTTAGTTGTTGATAATGCCCTCAAAACGTTACTCCTCGTACCGTTTATATACCATACTCGGGGAGTATATGTTGGTACAAAACACATAATGAATGTTTACGGCTTGGTTGCCGCATGTTTCGTACAAAGTTTTGCATGCTATTAAAATTTCCTATCTCCTATGTGCTTTAGGATTGTTATCTCTTCTCTTTGTCTCTCTCTTTCTCTCTCTGTGGTTCGTCCGACCGGTAGAGTCAATGATTTTAGAAGCGTAGGGTTTTGCTCCGGTGTACTGTTGGTTTTGGGGGATGGCTTTTGGATGTGATCATGATTTATCCAGCTGGCATCTGGGATCCCTTTGGGCTTTCAGTATGAAATATTCGGTGGTGGGCTAAAACGGGAGCACTTGACGAGGAATGAGGGGTATGAGTGTATATATAGGGCGTGAATTGTACTTGTATTAGGGATCCGGAAACACCATGTCACAGGGTTCGGGTTGAGTTTGTTACTCGACACTATTGCATCTTCCGCCAAGCCAGGAAGTGTGCCCGGATACCCGCCCGAAGTTGGAGAGATCTCCACAATGACAGCACGTCGCACGGCATTTCTCGTTAAATATTGAGATACAAGCGCAAAATCGAGAAGAATGGGTGGGGAAGTTGATTAGCGGGGCAGATGTTCGTCTTACCGATCGAGCGACCAAGTGAGCGGAGACATTTTTCGCGTACCTAGAGTCATATTTTCACGTCAGCCCAACCCAAACCAAGCTTCTAGGATCCTTACCGCAACCACAAGTCAACTTTTCTCAACCTCTACAGACCGCATCGTCATGTTCGACCCCACACTTTAACATCACAACACCACTTCAGTCGCGACGGTTTTGTGCCGTTCGTTCTATCTATATCGACCTCTACAATGCTTCATTTACCTACACCTGTTCCCTCGCCGGCGCCTCCACCTATCTCAACGAGCAATCAGGCCGCTCTGTCGCAGCTGGCTCATGTCGCTTCTCTTCATCAGCAGCACCCACACCCTCGTTCATCTGTGCAGAAAGCACCGTCCTCGTCTCAGCAAACCCGTGGAGGCCTGTACCTCCCGACAACAACGAGTACTCCAAAGCACGCAACGAGTACATCGCCGAGCGTAACGAGAGCATTGCCGAATGTAACAAATGCATCGCCGAATACGGGCCTTCATCACCAAACCCCCAATTTCCCTCTCTCGATACAGACTGGTTTCACTTCGCAAGCCAGCAGTGCTATCCTCCAAAACACTATACCTCAACGCAATTACCAAACCAATAATAGTGATTTGTACAAACAGTGTCAGCCTCAACCACCCAGTGCGAAGTCGAATCCCTGCAAACGCAAGAGGATAATAGCATGCCGTAAGTCCTGTTTCTCCTGTCATTTCACCCAATAATGCTCATGTTAACTTGCCAACAGTGAACTGCCATAAAAACAAGAAGAAGTGTTCCACTGGCGTGGTGTGCTCATATTGCGAGAGGACGGGACGCCGGTGTGTCTATCCCGACACGAAGCCGGGGAGATATCAAACAGGCAAAAATCCGACTCCCAAGGTTCAGAAGCGCCAGGAGAGTGTGCGGCTGTATCAGGAACAACTCGCTAGAATGAAAGAACTAGAACTTGAGATGCAACAACAGTTTCCCCACTTTCCGGGAACGCAGCCAGTCTACCAACAACCAGTTTACCAGCAGGAGCCGGTGATAACGTCCGTGCATGAGGCGATTACTATTATTGATGATACGCCACCGCATTCACCAGCGCCAGTCATCGTGCATGATACCCCACCTCAGTCGCCAACGCTATTGATCATGCCACCACAGGCCCCCGCCTTGAGTGTTGACCACTCCATACTCGATGCTCTTGGTCTGGATATCCCCGGCATCAACGATGTGCAGTCATGCACCTCAATATCAGAGTCTCCAGGCCCAGTGCAATCAACTGCTACTACTCCGATCGACATTCCCTCAATCGAAGATTTACTTGAACCTTTGGAAACATCCAAAGCAAAACCGGCGCCACAAGCCTCAACCCCGGAGAAAACTACTCCTCCCACCGAATTCACTCCTCTTGCTGAGTTGATTGAGCACCTTCCGAGTGCTGGTCCTCTCACGCCAGAATCAGAAGGAGAAATGAGTGGATGTTCGAATGTTGATATTAGCTTCGGGATGTCACTTATTGAGGATGACGAAGACCTAGAGGCTTTCCTATCCTCGGTCAGTGCAACTGCACCAGCAGCTGATTCCCTCGACTTCTCGCCCAACGGCGATATCAAATGGTTTGAGGATTTCCCTGACGCCGGCGACTACGACGATGAAGGCCCCGTTGTTTCCGTATGCGCGCCGCCTACTCCAGAGGAGATTATTAGTCGTGAAACTTGGGAACGCAATTTGTTTGGTGATATGATTGGTGTATAAAGGAAAAGGATGTATCTGTGAGGGTGTGTAGTTTGTGTGATTGTGGTTTGTATAAAAGCTGAGTTTTTACGGTGTTACGTCTTTAGCGGGTGGGGGCTGTTATTTTCATCTAGCTTTTTTTTGAGATTCTGTAACGTTTTCTACCTTTTCCTCTCTTTCTTCCTTTGAGTCTATGTGGGAAGGATAAGTAAAGGATAAGTATGAGGCACAGACAGACAGATCCTCAGACATACACACACATACACCACGCACCCATATACAACGTTTCAAATGACCATCATTCGCTGACGATCACGAGCTACGAAACGGTTTTATATTCTACCTCCTCTACTACTACTGCTGCTACTGCTACTGCTATGCATCATGGGATTACCAGGACGCCGACACTGGGCGTAGTGGCTGGTTTTTTCTCTGCTGTTGCTGGAAAAAGTGAGTGCCTTCTCATTTTGATTTTTTCTTGCTCGGGGGATCGGGGAAAGATATATTCAGAGGGGGGCGGGCTGATTTTGAGGAGTTTCCACCGCACATTACGGAAACGATGACTCTTACGTTGGGCGCTATGGGTGAGGGGAGGTTGGTTTTATGTTGTGAGAAGTTGTAAGCATATCTTCCCACCCTCCCGCTGTGTTTTTTTGTGATGGGGACACATTGTTACACTAATTTATCGGTCCGTCATTCCATCCATCCACCTTTTATTGGTCCCCTCAAGATTGGAGTCATCGCAAGTGGGGACCAGGTGGAGAGGGTGTGAGGTAGTATATATATATGTAAGTGTCTGTTGTGATAAATACCCACGTTTACGCTACGCTAATGTTTGTGGGACCTTAATACCGATGCGGAGACGTTGTTGAAACCTGCCGTCACTGAAAAACAAATAAACAAACAAACAAAGTTCTTATCTATAGGAATTGAGATTGCAGAAAGCAGCAGCAATATCTGGTCATCGTGATCATCCATGCAGAGGCACACAAATAGTGTGTAAATGTGGGTTGAGTCTAGAGTAGCTACCAAAGCAGATATAAAGGGAGGAGGAGGAGGGTATATAGAAAAATATAAGAAAAAACCAAGGAAACTAAGAAAGAAAACTGCGCCCGTAGACCAGGCACTTTTTTCAGCCTCCACACGCCCTCCGGGAAAACGCCGTAAACACCGCTGCCCACTTTTTGTGGAGAGTTGCCATGAAATTCCTCGCACTCTCTCCACGAACACAGCTCCTCCCTTCCCCCCTCCCTCTATCCGGATCACCGTCCGTTATTCCCGCTCCCTACTCGTTCGGTATCGCGGCCGCGGCAGCAGCAGGTGCATCCACGCCGGCAAACATCCTCCGCCAAAACTGCGGCGGATCCAGCGGACGGCTCCCATTTCGGATGCGTGGGTAAATATCCGAGAAGAAGTAATACACTATCCCCATTTTCATCAGCGACCTTGGCTCTCTCTCTCTTCCTTCCTCCCACCCTCGAGTGACTCACCATGTCCCACTACAATCCCCAACAAATCATCCTTCGGCAGGGAATTATTCAGCATCAACGAGAAGCCCAGCAGGACCCAGGGTAGGTACGGCGCCGAGAAGACAAACAGCCCCAGAAAGCTCAGGCGCACGCTGGGATTCCTGCGCGCCCAGATGTAAACGAGGCTGAAGGACAGGGGCGAGCCAAGGAAGGGCATGGATGTGAGCGGCGAGAGTAACAGCAGCGACGTGGCCGAGTAGAATAGCAGCCACGCGAAATCGGCGGTGCGCCCGCGGAACGAGGATTCTTCAAGGTTTCGAGAGTAGCGCGACATGAAGAAGAGGTGGAACATGAAGTCGAGGGAAAGCGGGCCAAAGTAGAGGAATGTCGTTACGAGTCGCCAGTACTGTCGGCGGGGTTAGTGGGGAGAGTGGAGGGTGGAGGGGAGGAGAGGTGGGTACTTGGCGCTTTCGGAATACGGACGACACGGAGAAGAATAGCTGGAATGGCGTTACCACCTGGCATTGTACGAGCACGGAGGTTATCACGGCGGCGGTCGTCCACACGCGCGTTACGATCGGTACGTCGTAGTACCATTGTTCGAGGGTGTTGATTTCGGCCATCGCGGGCGTGGGGGGAAGGGGATCAGTGTGCGCGGTGGGTGTGGCGGGTGGATTTGTAAAGGCGCTGAGTGTGGAATTGACTTTGACTTTGAATTCGCGATGCCGGGCAATGATGGTGGTGGTGGTGGCGGTGGTGGTAGTTGTGGTTGTTGTAATGTTGGCGGAGATACGATGTGTAGAAATACGATGTGTAGGAAGGAAAGAAGCAGCTCGAAATCTGGCTTCTTCTTGGGTCTGAGCTTGGTCGTTGCGTCAGTCAAACCATAAAACGACGCACGCTAGCGCGTTTCCCTGCGTCTTTCCCGCGCGCTAGCATTTGAATGAGATTTAATGAGTAACGCAGCAGAATATCGAGAAAATGAGTATCGTTGGTCTCTCACGTTAAGTAGCTACCCACTATTAATGATTTTCTCACTCTATGGCTCCCCTAAGCACAAACTTGGCCTGGGGAAAGTACGAAAATACGTAAGGACGATTGCTTCCGTCTGTTTTCAGATGTGGATGCTTGTATTTATGATACATCTGGAAGGGTATGGAATGAGGTGATGGAGAGCTCTCTAGAAATACAGAGTTGTATTTTGCTGTGCATGTCTCCAGTATCTGGTGGTACCAGATCATAAGGTCTTACCACGAAGCCCCAGAGCGAAGTCTCAGGGTATCTTGCATTTGTGGGAACACCGAGACAGGCCTCGGTATTATACATGATAGCTCCGCCTTGGGCTTTTAGATTCTTTCTTGTCGTAGCTTAGGACCCAGCCCTACCAAAACCACACTTAGAGACGGACTGTGGAGACCTTCTATCACATACCTATGGGAGCTCTATCATATAATACACTTCCCAGTAACCTATCATACATTGTACAATCCCCATATCTACCTTACAATAAAATTCACCAACTTGCCCCCCTTCCCCACAACGACCCTAATCACCTCCTTCCCCGCTCCCCATTTCTCCCACTCCCTCCTCCCTTCTACAAGCTTCCTCAACCCCTCCTCCCCTACCCCTTCCAAATCTTCTACTACCCCAACCACAAACCTCACCTTGCCATTAACCGCGACCGCGACTTCCCTCTCCCCCGCCTCCTCCACAACCCTAATATCTACTACAGGCCACCCCATCCTCAGCACCAACGTCCCCTCCCTCTCCGTTCCTCGATGCAACATCTCCCACGCCTCCTCCGCAACCGCCGGCGTAACCGGCGCCATCAACCGCAGCAGCGTCTGCGTGGCATGATACGCCATCGCTGGCGAGCAAGACTTTAGCGAAGCAGTAAGGGCATTTTCGAGTTTCATCAAGTCGCTGACGGTAGTATTTAGAGCCATGGTATCTGCAAACGCCTCTGTCACACCCTCCACCGTCTGCTGCAGCAGATTCCAAACCTTTCTCTCATGGTCGTTAAACTTTCCTGGGTCAACCGCGTCGCGGGAAAAGGTGTATGTATCCGCCAGCTTCAGCACACGAAACAGGAACCGTCTCACGCCGACAATCTTGTCTTCATCCCAGTTTAGGACGTCACTGACAGGAGCTGCAAAGAGAACGTGGGCGCGGGTTGCGTCTACTCCATGCACTGAGATGCACGCGACGGGATCGATGCCATTATATTTGCTTTTACTCATTTTTTCGTAAGATTTATTGGGGGTTACTCCCGAGGCGATAATTTTTGGGTCCTTGGTTCCCGAGGAAAAGTCGAGTTCATCGGGTTTTAGGAAGCGACCAGTTTCTGGGTCGGTGAAGGTTAAGCCATGGACCATTCCTTGGGTAACTAGCTTCTTGAACGGCTCTGCAGTGGAGTTGGAAGGGTTTGGCCAGTGTCCCGCGGGACCAGCCAGGAATTTTGCAATGAACCGAGAATAGAGGAGATGAAGGATTGCGTGTTCTACACCGCCGATGTAAAGGTCTACTGGTAATAACTGGTCCGCTTTTTTGGGGTCGAACAGTTCGTGTGGGCTTTGGGAATCGATGTAGCGTGCCCAATACCAGCTGCTGTCGATAAATGTGTCCATTGTATCTGTGTCCCTTTTTGCGGGTGCGCTACAGGAGGGACAGGGAACATTGACCCACTCCTCGGCATTCGCAAGCGGGGATCCACCGCGACCGCGGATACTGATGCCTTCGGGGAGGGTGACGGGCAGGTCTTTTTCCGGCACTGGAACAGGTCCGCAGGAAGTGCAGTGGATGATAGGGATGGGCGTACCCCAATACCGTTGACGGGAGACAAGCCAGTCTCGAAGACGCCACTGGGTGGACTCTTCCGCCCATTCTAAGCTCAGTTTCTCAAGGAACACTTTCTGGGCTTCGGCCGATGTGAGCCCCTTGTATTTGCCTGTGGTATCAAGTAGCTGGCCGTATCCAGTAAATATATCCTCCGGCTTCGATGGCGGTGCTGTGCAGGACTCAATCACAGTGCGGATCTGTTCCCCTGGGCAGTTTTCTAGCCAGAAGGCGTGGTCTCGCGTATCATGACCAGGTACACCCATAACTGCTCCTTCTCCGTATCCTTCCAGTACGTACTCCGCCACATAAACCGGGATGTATTCGTTTAGTAGAGGGTTCATACACTCTATACCCGGGAGCAAAACCCCCCGCTTTGATTTTGCATCCGTAGGTGTAGTAGCAAGGTTAGCTTTTGCCTCTGTAACAAACCTTTTAAGCTCTTCATTAGTCCCCGCCAGCTTCGCCACAATGGGGTGCGAGGTTGACAACGCCAGATACTGGACGCCCGGCAGCGTATCCAGCCTCGTAGTAAACACCTCCACCCTTCCCGATTCATTTTCAACCTTAACCGGAAACCGCACCTTCGCTCCCGTCGACTTTCCGATCCAATTCTTCTGCATAGCCCTTACCCTTTCCGGCCAGGTATCTTTCAGCGTCTCCAAGTCCTCCAGTAACTTCTCCCTAAGCGCAGTGATGCGAAAAAACCACTGCTCAAGCTCCTTCTTCTCCACCACCGCCCCCGACCGCCACGAGCGTCCATCGGGCGAGACCTGCTCGTTCGCCAACACCGTCTCATCAACCGGATCCCAATTGACTGTAGAATTCGCACGGTAGGCAAGGTGATGTTTCAGCAGGTCCAAGAACAGACGTTGCGTATGTGCATAGTATTCTGGCGAGCACGTTTTGAGTTCCTATCACACCCCTCAACTCTGTCCACCCCACCTGTAACCTTGGGGGAAGCAAACACACCCTCTCCCAATCAAATGCAACACCCATAATCTCAAACTGCTCCTTCATGGCGATAATATTCTGCTCAGTCCAGTCCTTTGCATCAACACCCCTCTCAATAGCTGCATTCTCGGCAGGGAGCCCGAATGCATCCCACCCCATGGGGTGTATCACATCGTACCCTTGCATCCGACGGAACCGTGAGAGGACGTCGGAGATAGTGTAGACGCGTAGATGGCCCATATGTAAGCTCCCTGAGGGGTATGGGAACATTGACAAGATGTAGAATTTCTCTTTACTGGCGACATTGTTGTTGGTGGGGCCGCCAGCTTTGGTGTTCCGCAAGTGTTCCCGCCATTTTGCGTCGATTGCAGAAAATTCAGGGAACGTTGAAGCGAGTCGGAGGTGTAGCGGGGATCGGAGTAGTGGGGTGAGGCGGAGTGATGTTGTTGGGAGGACACCGCGGCGTGCGTAGGGGATCAGCGGTAGTCGTAGTCTCATGACGGCGGAGAAGGAACGGAAAGTTGTAACTTTTGGCGGCTCTGCGGATGAGCGAAAGATGTCAACCCTAACCTTTGCGAGTGAGAACAAATGAAAAGCTGCGATGAGACGAACATCTAGATTCCCTACCAATGTGCATGGCTATTATACAATGCTACGTGACTGACATTTGACATACATGAGTACATCCCCCCACCCCCTACCCTCCACCAAGCCATCCAATTACCCCAAATCGAACCCAAAAATTGGGAGAAATGAACACCATCACGTTTAATGCAGACCCCGAAACACCGCCCAAAAAATGCAAACGCAATGCTCTACCGGTATCCAACTAACCTTCGATCGCTAGTCTTGCCACACCTACAGCATCTTCCTTTCCATCATCTAGAAACACGCTCAACAATCTGTCAACAGTACGCCTCATCCGCTCTGCCAGAACAGCAGTCTCACAAAATTCGTCGTGCCTTAATGCAAACATGGCGGCTTTGACTGTATGGTGGAAGATACCCTTGTATTCTTCTCTGTCTTCCTCCCACTTCCTCCATTGTTCCCTCTCTTCATCTGCAATCGCGATTTCCAGCATGTCTTCGCCTGGAGGCATGATGGATTTTGCCCGGTCTTTTCGGTAGTCCTTAAGTCCGCGATGCTTCATCTCCTCCAACACAATCTTATTGAGGAGGTCGCGGTTTTTGCTTTCTATCTCGGATCGCTCAACTGCATCAGATGAAGGCTCCTTCTTGATCAGCTTTTTTTCCGAAACCTTTCCTGCCGCTGAACGTGGTCGAGGAATGAGGGAAGAGGAAGTGCGGTCGGGCAGAGTCGACACGCTAGCTGTTCTGCGATGCGTTTTCGTCACTGCGTCAGATGTGCCAATAATGCCACTAGACCTCCGTTTCTTTCCCACCAATGGCTCCGGCGAGCCAGTGCGGTCGGGTAGGTCGTCCCGTGGAGACGGTAGGATATTTCCCGCATTCACGCTCCGCCCTCCTAACACACTGCGGCCTATCAGTGAAAGCGCCCGTGGTAGAGTGTCACATGACTTCTGCTTCTTGATCTTCTTGTTCACCGCCCTATCAAGCGCATCGGCGCGTCGCTTTTTTGTCGAGCAGGAGATAATGGGATTGAGAACATCTTGCGGATTTGGCGCGATATATCTAACCTCATCCTGGTTTGGCTCTTGTTTCACCGGAATGTGTGCTGCAAAGTTGTGTCGTGAGGAGAGCGGAAGCGCGCGGACTGACACAATGGGTACGGGCCCTGGTAATGGCGGATCGGGAGAAGAGTTCGGTGGAGTTTGCGTTGCGTCCGGCGGTAGCGGATACGTTATAGCGCCGTAGATGAGAACCTCAGTGATACCCCAATCGCCTGGATTCGACTCGTCAAAACTACCGGAAGTCTTAGGGTGGACTCGGAGAAGGAGGGCAATGTGAGATTGCTCAGTCGTTTCTTCGTCAACATCGGAGGCCTTTGGTAATGCTGAAAGAAAGAAGTTTCGAAAGAAGTCGCAAGTTTCAGGAGAAGTGGTTGTCACGTGCAATGACGGTCCTGCCGCGAGGAAGAACGGGACGCGAGATGGAAGCAGGTATGATAGGAAGGAAAAGCTGCTGTTGGAGATATGGGTCTTGAGGTGGTTTGCTATTGACGTTGTTGGGGTCGGGGCGTTTAGATCTGTGGACAGACACAGGTCTTTGAAGTATTAGCACGAGTACCGTTCATCGAACCGAAATATTTGATAAAACTCAAGATGCATCTTTCCGTCGACATACCCTTGAGTGTCCGAGTCTCGCCTCCCACAAATGGAACGTCAACAGAGCCCTTCCAGATATCCATCGCTTTCGACGCGTTGGACACGACGAAATGCAGCGCGAGAAGAGGTCTTTGGTTGTACCTGAATGCTATCGACGTGAATAGCGAGAGTATGCTTGGAGGGTCATGAAAGTCAATGAGCGTGCAGGAATCGAAGTCGCGCGAATTGGATGATGGTGGTTGTGTTAGTGTTTCATTAGTGAAAGGAGGGGAAGACGCTAAGTGAACGCGAAGAACCGCGTAGACCCTAACCCTAATTGTCACGTGTAAACATGTCATTCAACTCCAGAACACCATTGTTCTTCCCAACTGCCTCTTCCCCGCTACCATTGCAGCCGAATTGCTTCAGGGTGTGTACCCTTCAGTAATTCGGATGACGATCACCCACCGACGATTGATCGAACAATAAACATTACCAAGTCATCTGGCCTGTAATGCCTGCACTTTTTGAGCATTTTGCCTCCGTGTTGCCGGCAAGTGTGAGAATATGTACTCACTTTAAGATGACGTCACGACGTTGGACTTTCACAGTAATGATCTATAATGAAGGTTGGGTGATGGGCTTTTGTTTTTCATTTGGAAAAAGTCATCGGCAATTCAGATCTGAGTTCTCTAAGTTGATCGACACTCGATTCCGATTCAATACTCTTGATTAATTAAACATAATCTTTCAACTTTGAAACTAGATTGCGGGAAAAACAATGGGCCGTAGCACTCACCGGCGCCGTGCTTGCACGTTATTCCCGTGCCTAGATTTCTATAAAACCGATGTAAAAGCCCGGTCTCAGATTTCCAAAGCTTAAGTGCTTGGGTCAATACCGTCCTACGCTGAAGAAACCCGCCAGCTAAAACCACTACCCACAGTACTGCAGCAATGGTCGCGGGACTCGGCAAAACAATCGATATCCACGCCAAAGGACGTTTCGAATCCCTTCATCCAGAGCGTAAAGGTGGTCTTCGCGGGCTGACAAAAAACAGCTATGTCCTATGGACAGCCGTATTTGCTTCCCTTGGAGGCTTTCTTTGTATCACCACCCCTCACCTCCTTCTCTGAATATACTGACACAATGTGTAGTCGGTTATGACCAGGGCATAATGTCAAACCTTCTCACCACCGAGAACTTCGGCGCAAAATTCCCACGGATTTATACCAACCAAGACATCAAAGGCTGGATAGTCTCCGTTCTTCAGTTAGGCGCCTGGTTTGGTGCTCTCTGCAACGGTCCGATTGCACAGAAGTTCTCTCGGCGGTACTCGATGATGATCGCCGTAGTACTCTTCTGCTTTGGATCATCGTTGCAAGCTGGTGCACAGAATGAGAATTACATCTTTGCTGGCCGGTTTTTTGCCGGTATGGCGATTGGTGCATTATCCCACGTCGTACCAATGTATCAGAGTGAAATTGCGCCGCCAGAGATCCGTGGGAGCTTGGTTTCATTGCAGCAGTTTGCGATTACCATTGGGATTTTTGTGGCCTTTTGGTGAGTCATTTTTGGCACTGTGGGAAGAAAGACTAATTAGATGGTAGGCTGGATTATGGTGGGGTATTCTGTATCCATATGTATACGAATGGACGAACAACTAACCAGAGAATGTGGACGATTAAGGCTTTCATTTCATTGGTTAGTTGTCATGAGTGATCCACTGAAGTCCACCGAGTGCTGATCTGTGAATACAGGCGGTGTCCACTGTGATAAACGTGGCTCTGGCAACTACTCCGGAAAAGACCACGCCTTTGACCCTTATAAGGACGTACCAGCCGGTGGCTGCGACGGCCAATCAGTCGTGACCTGGCGAGTGCCCCTCGCTCTACAACTAGTACCCGCCCTGATCCTCGGAATCGGAATGCTGTACGTACCCCGCTTCCACCGCCTAGCCCATCCTCACACCGCTAGATTTTTCCCATTCTCACCCCGCTGGCTCATGCTGCAAGGGCGTCACGACGAGGCCCGAATCGTCGTCGCTAAACTCCGGCGACTACCAATCGAAGACCCACTCGTCCGCCTCGAATACCTCGAGATCAAAGCCATGGTCCAATTCGACCAAGAAACCGCCACCGAGAAGTTTCCTGGAAAACACGGGTGGCGTCTGGACATCGCGCAGTACGGAACCATGTTCACACGCATCAGCCTGTTCAAGCGGCTGGCGGTGGGGTGTATACTCCAGTTCTTCCAGCAATTCAGCGGGATTAATGCAATTATCTACTAGTCTCCCTCCCCCTCCCCTTCCCCCGCTTTCGCTAACAGCCACAGTGCGCCGACAATCTTTGACTCCCTCGGTCTCAACGCCACCACCACCTCCCTCCTTGCCACAGGCGTAGTAGGAATCGTCAATGTGGTCTTCACCGTACCCGCAATCCTCTTCCTCGATATCCTCGGCCGCCGTAAAGCCCTTCTCTGCGGCGCAATCGGAATGTGTATCTCGCACATCGTTGTAGCCGCGGTAATTGGGCGGTATGGAGACAGTTTTTCCACGCACACCGGGGCGGGCTGGGTGGGTGTGGTGTTTATTTACATATTCATCGCAAACTTTGCGTATAGCTGGGGGCCTGTGGGATGGGTTTTGCCGAGCGAGATCATGCCGATATCGATCAGGTCTAAGGCGATGAGTATTTCCACCAGCGCGAACTGGTTTTGTAATTTCATCAGTAAGTTGCTCTTACTCCGGGAGGGGGGCGCTGACAGGGGAAATAGTTGGCCGCGCGACCCCGAGTATGATCAGGGATATCAAGTACGGGACGTACATATTTTTTGCTGCGTTCTGTTTTCTTGCTGCGCTGTGGGTGTGGTTTTTCTGTCCCGAGACGAAGAATAAGACACTGGAAGAGGTAGGGTATCCTGCGGGAGGCGTGGGAATGAAGATCGCTGACGAAGGTAGATGGATGTGGTGTTTAAGGATAACTCTAGTGCTGAGGATACGGAGAGAATGAGGAAGATCAATAGGGAGGTGGGACTTGCTGATTCGACGAGTGAACCTGGGAATGAGGAGAAGAAGGTGGAGGTGTAGGTAATGGGAGGGGGTTGTTATGATGTGGATAGTTGTGAATTTGTGATTTTATCGGTGGAGTTGTATAGCAGATTGATATAGGTTTTGAATGATGCATGCTATGTACTCTATTTCACGAGTTGTGAATGGAATGCGGACATTTGTTGCATATGGTACCGTATTAATTCAACAGAACTAAAATCGGTTTCCCGCTCTTAGCGATCAAGGACCCTGATAGTCTGTTTAGACGGCGGTGGATACGGCGGGGGGACCAGAACCCTGAATATGGCGAAGTTTTGGGAACGGCACTGTTGACCTTTTGGCAGAACAGTAGTGTAACATTCGGGTGATAATGTCACAGACCATGCAACCAGGAACTCTCTGGAATCTCGCCAAAAAATTGTTGTTTTTAGGCAAAAACGCTGTTTTTTGAAGTTTGAACCCCATGGCCAATCCACACGGTGAGAACTATTGTATTCCGCTTACCGGTGATATATATTTTTGGTGTTTGTTACCTGGACCCGAGGTTAGAGGGGCGAATAGAATACGTGGCCTAGAACCATCCGTTGCGGAGCAGTAGTGGGTTGGGAAGCCGCGATTTCGGGAAATCTCTATTTACTGCCATAGCGCAATATCTGTTGTTTATACCTAGACCCTGAGCTGCTGAATGCGGGAAGTCAACCCTGCGTTTCTAGGCGAGTGAAAATAGGTGATTCTTCTCCAGTTCGCATTCTTGGAAGGTCTGAATCCAAAGTAACATAAAGTGTACTTACCGCTGTAGCTTTTGGGTTAAACGCTTGCTAAATCGGTGTTGTATACCCTTGGGAGTTGGAAGGAAGCTTCGGAGAAAGGAGCAAGCTTCAGCTGGAAGGTATTGACGCCGTACTAGGTACAAGGCGTTTTGGAGCATATAAAGTGCACGTCAACCTACAAAAATAGATATGCCTGATCGTGGCGCTTGCAGTAATAATACTTCAACCGCCTGTACCGAGTACTTGTTAACTACTGTGCTCTGGAATTTCTGGAAGTAGCCATACAAGCAATCAGAGGGAGATTGCCTGGTAGCAGTCGAAGATGTAGAAGAAAGTGACAGCCACTTCAAAGGCTGAAGTTTTGAGCTCCACATGACTGTAAGAAACAAAAAGCAACTACTCGTGCGGTTTGCTTGGTTTGGTCGTACCAAACGTAAGCCAGCCTTTTGGGCTCGGTACTTCTTGCACCCCTGAAGCAAGACAAGCACACGCACGACATCGCATGCGATCTTGGATGTTTTTAGTATTAGTCAGGTGTTCGCCACGATATAAACCGCCGGAGATTGTTTGATGCGACGTAGGAGAGCGCTGCCTTTGTTTGATATATTGCCCGAGAGGTTATGTGGTGTGTGGGGAAGGTACGAAGGGGGAAGAAACAGAGAGGCGGGAGCAACTAACTGCAAGGGACTGGGCCCTATCTGCCAATCTGATTTCTACCAGAAACGAGGGACGTGACATGCATCGATCGAAAGCCGGTAGATAGAAGCAGATGATGATGATGGTGGTGGTACTTAGTGATGCGTTTCAATCTTATCGATTGTGCTCGCCTCTTATTCGCTCACCGTTGAATGAATCAATTGTTTGACGATTTGTGAGAATTGTTTGGTTCGCTTCGCTGGCGGTTACACTCTTCGCAATGATTCCTTTAATCGTCTGAAGATCCCAAGATCGAGAAAAGGGGTAACAGGACAAAAGGAATGTTTGAAGCTGGGGCCACAAGAGAGCCCTACGTTGTACCTTTCTATCTGCGTCGTCGCGCAACCTATCCCATCAACACTGCTCTACACATCCCTCTCCCTCTCCCCTCCCCCTCCGCGTTCACCCCCGACAACTGTCACTCGTCCACCTAATCACCTGAGGAGATCCTTCTACGACTCTTCAGTACCGCTCTTTACGACTCGACACATCGCGTTGCTTGCTGTTCGCTGGTTGACATAGGGAAGCTCTTTTCAACGCTTACCTTAACGATCTGTTACGATCCACCACAATTATCATCCCCCCACTTGTCTACACACGGGATGCTCTCAAAAGAGCCGCTGCCGCCGCTCAACACCTAACATCCATAGTCGCATCATCACCTCGCTCTCATCTCATCTACCTTCAACGTTGACTCCGAGTTAACTCTCCACCCCCCGTCATGTCCTCTGGTGGTCGCGAAACCTCGGGCAAAAGCTTTTTCTCGAGAAGCAAGCACAAGGTCGTCCCGTTCTCCTCGGCCGTACCGAAGACCAGTGATACCTATCCGCCTTCAGGCGTCGACGATGCAGCATCATCCAAAAGCTCGGCAAGGAGCACCCGCTCCAGGCACTCAATTTCCAGTCACAAGGAGCAACAGAACCGCGATACCGTCTACGGTGATGAGTTGAATATCAATAGTATGGCCGGTGTGGTGTCATCAATACCGTACGACTCGGTGGCACCAGATCTGAATCGACAGCCTATCCCCGTAGATTATCCGCGTCCTGTTTCTCGGGGCGATGATGGCAGGGAACGTGAGATAACACCGCATTCTATTGCAAGGCTAGGAGACTTTCATCAGTACCCCAATGTCGATCCGCAACCGCAACACTATTCCCATCCGACCGGTCCAAGACCGCCGCCAAGCTCATCTGGAAGCTCAACACTGACGGCAAACTCCTACTATGCCCCTGGGAGAGAATATTCCGCTCCTAACACCCCTACACCCTGGAAGAACGCGAATGGGAGCCAGATGTACTGCCCTTCCAACTCGACGACAGCGTCTTCAAATACTCGGAGCTCGGATCAGATGTCGGTTCATTCTTCGATCTCATCCACTACCCGTAGTTCCATGGTTTCAGTTGCACCCACTGTTATGGACATACCACCGATGCAGTTTCCAGTACAATCCGCTTCAATGACTGAGTTTAGCATGGAAAGGCCAAGGGATGATTATGTTGTGGAGAAGATGTTTTATGAGCTAATGGAAAGACGTGGATATTCAAATCTTCCTGAACCAGCGAAACGGCAGTTGATGGCGAAGCCTGTATCCGGGAAATGGACCATGATTTATCAAGACAAGCTCGCCGATTGGCAGGCGGAACAGAAACGGAGAGCTGCAGCGTTGAGTTCCGGGAAAGATGCGGATGAGGATTCACCCCAGTGGTATGTCAAGAAGATTATGGAGGGTAATATTACCGCGAAACAACTCGCGAGTCTAAGTGTTTCACTACGAACACAGCCAATTGGGTAAGTCCTAATGACGCACCCTTGATCGGAGTCCAAGCTGATGTGTTGGCAGGTGGCTCAAAGCTTTCATCGAGGCTCAGGGCCAAATAGCCCTCACAACTGTGCTGCGAAGTATCAACAATCATGGCGGAAAAAACAACACTGGATCCGACGCCATGCTTGACCGAGAATACGATATTGTTAAATGTTTGAAGGCACTCATGAACAACAACTATGGTGCGGACGATGCTCTACGACATCAGCACTGCATCAATGCCCTAGTTGCATCGCTCACATCGCCTCGCGTTACGACTCGGAAGCTTGTCAGCGAGGTCTTGACCTTCCTCTGCCATTGGGAAAAGCCCCACGGCCATACCAAGGTCTTGACAGCAATGGATCAGCTTAAGGGCTACCAGGGTGAGACCGGAAGATTCGATTCTTGGCTGCGTATTGTGGAAGTTACAATCGACGGTCGTGGAAAGCTTGGTAGTTTGGTAGGAGCCAGTGAAGAAGTTAGGTCCGGGGGTATCGGTATGGAGAGCTTGCTCATGGAGTATGCTCTTGCAACATTATTCCTGATTAACATTATTGCTTCCGGAGCGGAGGATATCCATGCCCGTATCCATGTCCGAGCGCAATTGAAAGGATGTGGCATCGGACGTATAGCTACCAAGATGCTGGGGTTCCAGTATGAGCTCATTGACAAGCAAATCCAGAAATACGAGGAAGAAGCTGCAGTAGATCTAGACGAGCTCATGGAACGTGATGGTATGAGTATGGTTGATAGCATTGACAGCGATCCAAAGGACCTCAATGACCCAACGGCTATCGTGGATGCAATTATGACCAAGATACAGGGCACTAATACACAGGACTACTTTGTATCGTCATTACAGCATCTACTGTTGATGCGGGACAATAGCTCCGAAGACCGGTTAAGGATGTTTCAACTTGTGGATGCAATACTCGGATATGTTGTCATGGACCGCCGGCTTCCCGACATGGACCTTAAGGCCAGTTTGAATTTCTCTGTGCAGAGTCTGATGGACAGATTGAACACCGATGCCGAAGCACGACATGCACTCGAGGTGGCCAGTGAGAGCCGACAAATTGCAGAAAACGCTATCGCCGAACGAGATTCTATGCGGGCTCAGATTGACCTAGGTGCGGATGGACTTGTTGCAAAATTGAAGCGGCAACTGGAGGAACAGTCACAGGTTATCGAGATACAGCGGCGACAGAATGATAGGTTGAAGGCGGAACTCGAAGAAATTAAAGTTGCACATGCGACTCAGATGCAAAAAAGCGAGCTGGAGACCAGGGAGCTGTATCTTATGCTTCGTGATGCCCAAGATGCTGCTGATGCTGCGGCTGCAGAGAAGGCTCGGCAGGCAAAGAAGGAAGGAAAGGTGTTACCGGAATCTGATGTGGCACAGATGAAGGGAATTCTTGATCGACAGAGGTTGATGGAGAAGCTGGAAAGGCAGCTCGAGCGAAAAAAGACGGAGTTTAAGCTGGAGGGCAAAGTATGGCAACACGTCGCGCCCAGTGATAGGTTACGGGAATTGCGTGAAAGAATGGATGCTGTACAGAGGGAAGCCAAGCAACTAGAGGAGGAGCATTACCAAGAGGCGCAACGTAATGCGTCTGGGACATTTGGTAGCGTGTCGAGGGTATCCCGCAGAGGACATGTTTCAAGGAGAGGCTCTGGAAGGAACATTTCTGAGCCACTAACTTATGCCGATCGGGAGAGAGTCCGACAAAGGGAGGAAAACATCATCGAGGGATCGGACGAGGAAGGCGATGGGGAATTTGTTGTGGAACGACCAAGGTTGATCCAATATATGAAACCTCGCATCAACAACTCTCAGCCCAAAGGATATCTCGACGAGCTTACTGAAAGGACTAAGAGACTTGGGGCTCATGACGACTCTGACTACGAGAACAAGGAGACTGCAGGTTCTGAATCTGGCGATGAAGGCGTTAACACACCTCATACTAGCATGGAATCACAGGCTCCTAAGATTACAATAGATGAACCTACCGCAGATGAAGAAATCGGTTCGTCTCCACCTCCAGCACCACCTCTACCGAACTCTGGTTCAATCATACCGGGTTTCAGTGGTCTACCGCCACCGCCCCCTCCTCCTCCACCTCCGGGTATGGGAGATGCTCCTATTATGCCAGGTTTTGCCAATGGTGCGCCGCCGCCGCCTCCACCGCCTATGCCAGGCTTCGGTGGTCCGCCGCCGCCTCCACCACCTTCAATGCCAGGGTTTGCGGGAGGGTCCCCACCACCACCACCGCCTATGCCTGGATTCCTTGGAGGCCCACCACCTCCGCCACCCCCACCACCTCCGGGCATGTCGGGCTTTGGCGGTGCTCCCCCTCCACCCCCTCCACCCATGCCAGGCTTTGGCGGCGCTCCTCCGCCACCACCCCCGATGCCTCCTGGCAGTCCTGGCTTTATGTTTGGAGGCGCACCACCACCACCGGGAATGCCACCACCACCATCGCCCTTTTTCTTGTCATCTGGTACCTCCTCCCCTGTGTTGCAGGGTCTATACACCGGTGTTCGACCGCGCAAGAAGCTCAAGCCTATGCACTGGGAGAAATTAGATGGTGTTGAATATACTCTATGGGCACAGCGAGGTAACAGAGAAGATGTATTTGAGGAGCTGTCAAAGAAAGGTATCCTCGAGGAAATGGAGAGGATGTTCTTCTTCAAGGAGACCAGATTGCTCAAAAAATCTCAGAATGCTGGTGAAAAGAAGAAGGAATTTTTGGACGCTGGTATTGTTAAAGCATTCCAGATTGCATTGTCGAAGTACGCATCGATACCGCCCATGCAGGTTGTCGCCAAGATTGTCAACTGTGATAAGGATATGCTTGACAATTCAGCCATCATGGATTTCCTGCAACGTGAGGAGTTGGCCACCATCTCGGACAACCTAATGAAGAACTTAGCACCTTATGCTGTGGACTGGACAGAACCTGGAGCGGATGGCAAGAAAAGGGAGTCAGATCCGAACGATCTTAGACGGGAGGACTTAATATATCTGGAAACAGCTTACAACTTGCACCATTATTGGAAGAGTAGAGTTCGTGCTTTGGCCTTGACTCGAAGTCTGGATCCGGATTATACCGAGCTGCAGAGCAAGCTTCACCAAGTTGTGCGGGTCTCGGATACAGTCCGAGCCTGCAAAGCGTTCCAAGATGTTCTGGAGCTTATCTTGCAAATGGGTAATTACATGAATGACACTACCAAACAAGTCACTGGTTTCAAGCTTGGTACTCTGAGCCGTTTGGTCAACGTCAAGGATGACAAGAACCAGCGAACATTCATGGATTACGTCGAAATGACGGTTCGCAAGAAATTTCCTCATCTGGAGGGTTTTATTGATGAACTTCACGAGTCGTGTTCACTTGAAAAGGGTATGGATTTTACCTGTACGGTTTGTCAAGCAGCTACTAACCTTTTTGGCATATAGCGGACGTCGACCACCTTGCACAACAAGCACAGAAGTTCATTGGCAATGTTCAAAACATCCAGACGTCTGTCGACTCCGGCAATCTCTCTGAATCTGAGAAGTTCCATCCGCAAGACCGTGTCCTTCAGGTTGTCCTTCCCGTACTGCCAGAGGCTAGGAAGAAGGCAGAATACCTTAAGGATTATCTTGAGGCGATGAACAAGACATATGCAGATCTCTTGACTTTCTATGGTGAAGATCCGAACGACGAAAACTCCCGGAAACGATTCTTCAAGCTTATCAGTGACTTTGTCAAGAATTACAAGGTTTGCACCTTCGTCGATGTGGTATTAACCTGCTCACACTTTTCCACAGGCAAGTAATCAAAAGAACATGGAGCTGGAGGATGAAGAAAGACGCCGTGAGAAGCGACAGCAAATGGCTGCCCAGGCACAGGCAAAGCAAGCCGCGCGTAACGATCCACTCGCACCCGCCATCGCTCAGGGTACCGGTGCTATGGACGCCCTCCTGAATAAGCTTCGCGCTGCCGGACCTTCTTCCAGAGACAAAAGAGAGGCAAGACGAAGAGCAAGGTTGCGACAGAATGGTGCCATCCGAGCTGTATCAATTACCAAAGATGCGGATACCGAGGGTGACGGCGAAAATCAAAACGAAAAATCGACAGTGGCAGCGTCTTCGGATGCGGAACAGGCACCAATGAGTCCCGACATCACTGTTACCTCCGCTGATCAGGCCGCCGATGAGGATAGCCTTACTAAACGAACCGAAGAAATGCTAATGCGTCTGCGTGGTGACGGTGGCGAAGTGCCTACTGTTCTTGGGAAGGGTAGTATTAGAGATAAGCGGAAAGAGCGACGACGGAGAAACGGTAGTAACGTGTCCATGTCGTCGACAAATTCTGGTTCGATATCACTTTCCTTAACGAGTCCGCCGGTTCCTCCAATACCGGCAAATATTCCTTCACCTACTGGAGGATTGACAGCACTTGGTCCTGCCGACGGTGAAGAGCAGATAGCGAGAGCTAAGAATGCGCTAATGGCAATGCGCCGAGGAAGTGATGCTGGAAGTATTGGAAGCGGGACAAGCGAACGGACAGCCCCGCCAACAGAGCAAGGGCCATTACAAAGTCCAATATCTATTGATAGTGACGAATCAACGCCGACAACAGTTGTCAGTCCGCCCAGTCCTGAGCGAGCACCGAGTAGTAAACCCTAAGAGATGGGCTGTAATTTCTTGTTCCTGATCCCCCGTTTTGCGTATCCACAGTCTTTATGTTTTTCTCCTTTTTTGGGATGGGTTTTGGTTTTTCATTACGTTTGTGTTTACGTTATTATTGTCCTAGAGGGCCAGCGGGTGGGTGGGTGGACTTGCACTCGTCTTTTTCCTTTCTTTCTCTTCGCTTTGTTTGCTTCGTTCATAGGGGTTTGGGGTTTTTTCTTCTCATTCCTTGGGGTTCACATGGTATGCCACGGTTTTTCTTTATGTGAATATATCTTCCTTTTCTTTTTAGTGAGTAGTATTATGGTTATTAGGATTCATTTCACCAGGTCTTTGTTTTTTCTTTTTTGAATGCAAGCATGGCATTGCACGGTGTACACCACATTTTTTTTGTTCTTTATTTATTACTTTGAGGTTATGGACATTTCATGAGGGAGGAAGGGGACAAGTGTATTGTAGGTTGAGGTTGTTAATAGTGGTTGGGGAGTTGGTGCGGGGAAGGGAAATTTAGAGGTATTTCCATCCGTTCTCGAGCTCTCTCCGTCTTCAGCATCTTGCGTTTCCTTGGGAGGCTGAGAATCTCAAGTCCAACCGCAAATCCATTGAATACAGCCATGTATATATCCTGTGGCCTTATCCTGCCCAGGATGAAAAATGCTCTCCCAATTAATACGAGTGTATATACTGTATTGTATGATATGATAGAATTGCTGCCATCTTCCCCCAGCTTTCCGTATAGAGTTGATTTCATTTGGCCTTAGTCTCCTCCAAGGAACAATCTATTTTGGCCGTATTGACCCCACCGCCTTTTCTGCTCGATAGCCTTTCCCATCTCAAACTCGGATCTCTCCATGTTTCTGTTTTTTCTCGAACTCGCTTCGTCAGTTTGTTGCCGGGCCCTTCGTGATCTCCTATAACTCGCAAGTATTTACTATTAATCACTAGCTCTTCTCACCCACATGCACTCTGCAATTACCATGAGCCGAACAGAAGGATTATTGAGGGCTTTACACTGTTGGCCACCAGCTTTGGTTGCCTCTTCCGATAGTGTGACACAAGGAAAGCTGATGTTGAAACCGCCAATATCAGCTTTTTTGGTAGCCTTGCGATGAGTTTTTCAGTTACCATAAATCCGCAAGTTATATGCAAATGCTGGATGGTTATCTACATCTTCTAGCTAGAAACCGTCACAATCGGAGTAAAGCTCATGGAATTAATTGAGCTGTGACAGATGGATGGGGTTTTGCGGTTGTTCGGCCTAAAAACTAACCGCCGCTCAACATCAGTTCTTGTGGGCAAAAAAGTTGAACACAGCCAACACGAACTAAGGAACGGATGCAAAAGAATGATGATAACCGTGAGATTCGAACTCACGCCCTGTTACGGACCAGCACCTGAAGCTGGCGCCTTAGACCACTCGGCCAGGTTACCTCGATGTTGTTATGTGTTTTGGCTAGTATATATAAAACACAACTATGGCAAGCTCTGGATACTGCTTAAGGAGTCTTCTTGTTTATTACTTTGATTTAGTGGGTGCGGAAGAAGCGGTCGTCGTGAGGGTGATGAAAGATGTGGTAGTAAACGCAGGTTTCTCTTCTCGGCAAGATCGTTGATATCCTCATATACTCTTCGGAGCAGCTAGGCTGGTGAGTGAATGGGCTTGGTTAGCTCGTTGCACCGGTTTCTGGGTTGGTGGGAATGGCTGCGGTATTTCCAAGCTCAATTCGTGCTTATCGGGCATACATAAAGCGCCGTGATACGTATCACAACTCCTCACCCACACTCATATCCCTTTCTCCGTCTTCAAATGCTCCAATATCGGCCTCGCTTGCTCACTCCTCCAAAACGCGCCCTGCGGAAACCCAAATTCCTGCATACTCTCCTCTTTCATCTCTACACTGTACCCTGGCTCCGTCGGTGTAGTATAATGCCCATCCCTTATGACACTGGGATGCAAAAAGTGCTCATGCAGATGGTCGACATATTCCAGCAAGCTCTTCTTCCCTGACACGACGACATAGTCAATCGTACTGAGATGCTGGGTATACTCCGGCAGCCCCACGCCGCCAGAGTGCGGGACAATGGGGACACCGTACTTCTTCGCCATCAGCAGCACCGCGAGCACCTCGTTAACTCCTCCCAGCCTGCACGCATCGATCTGGCAGATGTCGATCGCCCCCGCCGCGAGGAGCTGCTTGAAGGTAACGCGGTTCTGACACATTTCGCCCGTAGCCACGCCGATGTTGTAGGGGCGCAGTGCGTCGCGAATCGCCTTGTGCCCGAGGATGTCGTCCGGAGATGTCGGCTCCTCGATGAACCACGGCTTGAATTCTGCCAGCTGCTGCATGTACTCGATGGCCTCGGGGACGGACCACACCTGGTTTGCGTCGACCATTAGGATGTTGCCACGGTCGTAGCTGAGGATGTCTCGTACAAGCGTGAGCCGGTGGCGGTCGGAGGAGACATCGCCGCCAACTTTTATCTTGAAATGTTTGTACCCCTGCGCGAGTGTTTCTGCCAGGAGCTGCTGCATCTTCTCTTCCGGGTACCCGAGCCAGCCTATGCATAGTTGTTAGCCGGGAGGCAAGGCGCGGGGGGGATGTACGTACCAGCGGAAGTGGTATACGCGGGCACAGCGCGGTTCTCGAGGGCATCCTTGACTCTTTCCTCCTTCCCCGCCTGCATCGCTTCCAGCATCCCCACCGCCTCCCCGGGCGTAATCGCATCTGTGATATACCGGAAATCAATGCACCTCACAAACTCCTCCGGCGTGAAATCTGCCACCAACCGCCACACCGGCTTCCCTACACTCTTTGCCCACAGGTCCCACAGTGCGTTCACCACCGCTCCGAGGGCAAGGTGGATCACGCCCTTCTCGGGGCCGATCCATCGCAGCTGCGAGTCTGCCACTAGGTGCCGCCATGTTTTTCCCATGTCTGCGGTCAGCTCCTTGAGTGATTTCCCAATGATCCGCGCGGCAACGGCGTCGATGGCTGCGCACACTATTTCGTTGCCCCGCCCGATTGTGAAGGTCATTCCGTGCCCGGAGAGTTGGGAGTCGGTGTGGAGGATGCAGTAGGCGGAGGAGTAGTCGCCGGCTTCGTTCATGGCGTCGGAGCCGGTTTTGTCCAGGGAGGTCTGGGAGATGTTAGTTGCAGTCTGAATGGCATGTCTGAAGCAGTGACTGACTGGAAACCGCACGTCGCGGGATACATGGCTGGTGATCTTGACCATTTTTGCTTCTACTGCAGTGAGGATGGAAATGGTGTTAAGGTCAAGTCAATGCATAATAGCAACCGGCATACTTGTAATCTTCCCCGGAGCGGGGAAGGAAATCAATGTGGGGTACGATGCAGGGAACTGGCGAAATTAGCCTATTCATATCTCCGAACCACAGAAATACCCCATAGAAGTTTTCACCTGGGTTAACAATTATGCGCCTTTCTTTCGGTTCGCGGAAAAAACCGCAACCTCCGATACCGAGTGACATTCCATACACACGTTACACCTGCCAAGCCAGCCCCTACAATGTCCCGTCGTCAGCTCAGCTTTTTGCAACCTATCACCTTGCATCACCAACACCCCATATCGCATACTCAAAATGGTGTCCACAGTCGCCAACTTCTTCACTGTACGTCATAGCGCGCACCCCGGGCTTCTGTGACTGATAAAATACCGCATAGACGATCTTTCTCACCATCCTCGCCTCGACAACTCTGGTCATCACCTACCGCTACGCGCTGCGCCCCGTGCTGGTGCGCCATAACATCATCCCGCTGCAGCACCTGCCCAGCACTATCTCGCAGCATCTTGCGAATCGTCGGAGAGGCCATGTCAGGTTGCCGAGCGAGGACTTTGATGAAGACCCCGCGGAGTGGAATGAGCGTGAGGGTGGGCTGAGTAGAGATCTTGAGGATGGGTTTGGGGTTTATAGAGATAGTGACGACGAGGCGCCAGCGCAGGCAAAGGCGAAGGGTGATAGGAGTGAGGGGGAACACAGGAGTCAGGCGGAGGCGGAGAGAGAGACGCTGTTGTAGGAATTGAACTGTGATTGCTTGCTTTGCGTGTTTTGGCGTGCGGGATAGATCGGGTATTGGAGCGTGGGTTGTGTGCGTGGTTTTCTTTGTTTTGTTTTGTTTGCTACTGGGGATAGCAGATGATTGCGCTGTGCAGCTTTGTTTCTATTTTGCGTTAATGATATGGTTCCTACTTACTGTACGCTCATGGATTCGGCCCGTTCTTGACCCACTCCCCGCCCTCCCTCCACGCAACAACCGTCCTCCCCTTCCCCGCAAAATCCTTCCAAACCGCACTCCCAACCCACCCAACCCCCTCCCAGTACCCCCTCACCCTCTCAGCCTGCGCCAACCCACCAACCTCGGCAACCACCGCCGCAGCCCCAAGCTCCCACGCAATCCGTCCAATGTGGGGGTAGAACACATCCCCATCCTGGTCCGCTTCCAGCGCCAGCCGTGGCTCCCACAGCCTCACACTCCTTGCCGTTTCCCGCGCATACCCGCCGGCAGAGATATACGGCGGGTTTGCGACGACGACATCGACGGTCTCACGCGGCGGCTGTGGATCAATCTCGTCGAAGCACGCATGGATGGAATATAGCAGCTCTTCCTCGTTACCCAGAACATCGCCCTCAATAAACTCCACCTTTGATGCCGCCTTCAGTGCGTCGCTATTATGGCTGCGGTTCTGTACTGCCAGCGATAATGCGCGCGGGGAGATGTCGACGCCGACTGTCGCCACCTCTGCTTGTGCTGCGAGAAGTAAGGGGATGCATCCTGTGCCTGTGCAGAGATCTACCACCTTTGCGTTTCTTTTTAGTAGTGAGGCGAGGTGAGAGGCGGTTTCTTCGGTTTCGGCGCGCGGGATCAGGACGCCCCGGCGGCACAGGATCTCGGTTGTACCGAAGGGCTGCGTGCCGAGGATGTACTGCAGAGGTTCACAGAGGGTGGCGCGGCGGCGGATGTAGGAGCGGAGAGCGGCGGGGGGGTTGGGTTGGGTGGAGGCATGGGCACGGAGCCAGCACAGCTCAAGGATTGCGTGGGGGAGGGTGCGGGTTGTTTTCAGGAGCAGCGAGAGGAGGGGGGAGATGCCGTTTGCGCGGCGAAGGAGGGAGTGCGTGAGTCGAGGCATGGTGATGGCGTAGATACTTCATGATTGGTGGGTATTTAAGTAGCTCTACGGCGGGAAGTGTCTCGTCAATCCCCACTAAATTTCGGCAACGGGTTTTTATTTTTAGCCCCCCCAACCCTATCTCAACCTCCCACCTCCATGTCAGACCCGGAAACAAAACGCATCTCCCGCACCGACCTCTCCCCCGCCCTCCCCCCCACCGCCGACAAAACTCCAATCCACCTCGACCTCGAATTCATCCCCGCCCCCGCCCCCGCCCCCGACGAAGATGCCGAAACCAACCTCGAACTCGACTTCCCGATGTTTTCTGGCCCAACACTCCAGCGGATAACCGTACGCTCCCCCACGCCTCCGCCGCCCGAAAAAGACGTGTGGGATGCATTCGCGCGCGCACAGAAGCGGCCGTTGTCGCACTGGATCCTCGCCGCGTCGACGGTCGCGCAGCGAAGGGCCGAGTTCGCGTCTGTGCTCGTCACTGGCGAGGAGGTAGTCCGCTGCGCTGGGAAACTTCCGGTTTCGAATGCGGCGAGGTGCGAGTGGAAGGTTATACACGTTCCTGCGAAGGATACGGGTGTGGCTAGGGAGGGAGGGGCGCGGAAGAATCCGGGGAAGAAACGACGGGTGCAGATACGGGTTGCTAGGAGGAGGGAGGAGGCGCGGTTGAAGAGTCAGATGGGCCGTGATAGGTTTAGGGGGTTGGTTGGCGAGGCGCGAGAACGGGCGGAGACGGAGGAGAGGGTCAGGAAGAATCGGGAGAAGAAGTTGAAGCGGCGGTTGAAGGAGAAGGAGAAGAAGGCGGCGGCCCGGGGCGATGTGGGTGGCGGGGATGTAGATGGGGGTGCGTCGGCGCTGGCGGGATTGAGTGGTTAGGTGACTAGTGATACCGGGTGTACATCCAAGCATTGTATTTGACTGCCCGGGACGAATACTTAACTTGCCCACCTGGGCAATTCTTCCATGCCGCTGTCTTACGAGTATCAGGGAATTCGGGTCTTCACATGTATGCACCTGTAGAGGCGGCACAATCTCCTGTTACATATCTGGTGGCAAGTTACCCTTTTCCCGATGATCCTCTGTATATAAGTCGAGTCTTCCTCCTCTCTTCTCTCTGTATCATAGAATCTACACACACGGTTCTCCTCTAAGTACTAGCAACACCCCAAACCTAACCCCTAACGTGTGGCCTTACCATCTCAACCCACCCGAGCCCCACACCAATCCCGCACCCCCAAATACCACCGCAATGCCAGGTACCTCCCTCCCCATGCCGCCACCGCACACCCGCTAACATGTTCCCGTCCTTAGGCTGTACCTCCCCTCCCTCCACACGCTCTCGCCTTTCTAACACGTCTAGCATCCCTCTGGCTCATCCCACCCCCGGGCCCGCTCTCAACAGCCCTCCAAACTTTAATCTCCACGCAACTCCCGCCCTACTTCTCCCCCGAAACCGTCCCCTCCTTCATCCCGCACCTGACTCTCACCTCCCGTCTCCCCTCCGAGTTCTCAAACCCCCAAGCAGTGCTGGAGCAGATCTCAATCGACTCGCTACCCGAGGTCGAATTCACCTCGCTGAACGTCGGGTACCCACCCCACCCATCCCTCCCCCCTCCCGCTAACGAAATAGCGAAACATTCTTCACCCGCCTCACCCTGCACGCCAAGAAGACAGCGTCGCTAGTCGCGCTCGCGAAACAGTGCCGCCACAAGTTCGTGGAGGGGACTGGCGAGGAGGAGGCCGCGCTGTGGGCCGACTCCGTGTTCACGCCCCATGTGAGTCTGGTGTACTCGGCGATGGCGCCGGAGCAGGTGCGGACCCGGGTGCTGGAGGAGGCGGGGAGGGAGGTGCGGGAGGCGGGGGTGGTTGTTGGCCCGGGAGGTGGCTGGAAGGGGGGGAGGGTTGTGCTCGTGCAGACGTGGAGGGATTTGAAGGAGTGGGTGGTTTTGGCTGAGAAGGTGTTGTAGACTAGAGATGGTTGGGTATTATGGAAGGAAAATGGAGGGTAAAAGAAATGATTCAGCCGGGATTTGAACCCGGGTCGGGCGCAGGATGCATCCGTGATGGCAAGCGCCCATGATACCCCTACACTACTGAATCGGTGGCTTTTGTGAGGTTTTGTCGTATATGCCCGGGCGTGAAAGTGGGTTGCGAGGAAAGGCAGCCAGTTGGCCACCGGAAGGTCGAGGGACACTCTGAGACGGCTGGGTTGACCTTCTGCCACATATGGGAGCTGTGATATGTACACCAAAAATTACCCATCTCCCCAGCTACGAACCATCTGTCATGACCCGCAGCCACCCCTACCTCCCCAGCCAAGCTTTCAATTAGTGCACCACAACGCTCCATCCCATACTTAGCACAATGTCCGCCGACTCATCCCCACAACCTCCCCCCCCGCAGCCCAAGCCAAAAACCTACTTCCTCACCTCATCCCTCACCCCCCTCGGCCATGCCCTCTCCCTCCACCTCCTAACCCTCGGCGCCACCCTCGCCGCATGTTGCACCAGAACCGAACTCTCCTCCCCCCACCTCCCCACCCACCCCGCCG